>JADMIO011116415.1_pt1 | contig 106660 bp, 80 predicted proteins | sample 8958161 | NCBI WGS metagenome assembly JADMIO01 (sample SAMN16585339, study PRJNA669376) | soil metagenome | isolation source: Crop rotation soil | place: USA: Cullars Rotation, Alabama | collected 2011
GCGACTTCAAGTCACGTGAATTCCAAGCTTCGGATCCCACTGTGCTGGAAAGAAACGGGGATGGCCCAAGCGCTAAAATTGCAGGTCCATTATTCGGCGATTTCAAATTTTGAGCTCGGCACACGTGAACCGGATTTGATCATTCTACTTCACTACGCACGACTCGGTAATGTGACTGTGGAAACTCTCATCGATGACGAATTGAATTTACCGGAAGATTAGCTGCGGATCGCTGGCATCATTCATAATTTAATCGTGTCCAAGCTCATTCCATGTTCCTTCAGAAAAATCTTGATATTTTCGAACGCTACTTGCTGTGGTCGCTGTGCTATAGAGAATGCCCTTCACCATTTACATCTCCCGTAGAAACATCATAGGGTGCGCTCAGAGCTTGGTCGGAACGCTACGATCGTGAGATGAAAGATGTTTTCGACGTGCAGGATGAGATCACGCTGGCCATTGTCGACGCGCACCAAATTTCGTAACTGATCGTCTCAAAAGTACAGCTACGTGTTTTGGTCTTTTCCAGTTTTTGCGAAATTTCAATTCAAGATTGTCATTAGCAAGCACGTCCAGCGTGACGCGGGCCAGCTTCGCGTAGCGGAGCAGAATTATCAAATCAGGCTCGCGTTTTCCAATCTCATATTCTGATATGCGAGGGTATCCAGTTTCTATTGCGAGTAGCTTCGCCATTTGCGATTGACTAACTTCAAGCTTGTGCCGAATCGCCAGTAGCTTAGCGGGAAGTTTTTCTGGTTTTCTTCGCGGATTGCCCACGGCGATTTTCCTTTTCTATCAATTCAATCTGGTTGACGAGCGCATCGCGAAAGCGCGTAAGTACGTCGATCAGCAAATTGACTTTTGCGAGGGCGATGCGCCGAGCTTGTTTGGTGCCGAGGAAAAATTCCAGCTTGATCACATGCTTGCAGTCAGCAAGGATCACCATGTTGTCGCCCCATTTGTACGGCGCTTCATGGCCTGTTTCAACATGCGCTTCAATGTACGAAGTTAAGCGCGTTGATGCTGGATTCAGGAATGCGCGTTTCACAAAGGCATAGATCGGTTGTCGTTTCATTGACGCTCCATGAGGTTAGAATCGGGAGGACTTTCTATATATCTATCGTCAGTTGTGAGTGACAATCTTTAAGGCGAGCGCGAGTAATCAAACATTTCCGCAAAACCTTTCCCGCACAAAACACACTTCCACCTGGTCGCGGTGAGGCGACTTACACAACCTGAACTATCCGCACTTGAGAATGCCTAGCGGTAAATCAAATTGAGCACCATCAGAACGATAGCCGTAGTGGCGCCAGTGGTTTGCGTCGTTGAGTTAGTTGGCGGTGGTGGTGGCGCCACGACACCCCATGTTTCGATCTGCCCCGCCATTACGGAAACAGCAAGCGTAAGGCTGAGGGCTGTAACAGCGCTTAGTTGACGTAAGGTTTTCACTTTTTCGTGCCTCCTGGAGATTCGCAAAAATTTTGCGATTTTTGAGCGAGGCAAGTCTGATCGCTATGGCAAAACCTTGCAAGGCCCGGACGTGCTACGTTAAATTTGCGCTCGCTTTAGCTCTCTTTCCTTTCAATCAATCGAACGCAGATATGTTTATGTCCTTACGGGCCTCACTACTGCGCACTCTCGAAAACTCAAGTCTCAGTGTGAATGACCGTGTGGAGCGGTGCTGCGATGCCAGCAGAGAACTGGAAAACAGAGGTGAATATGAGGAAGCGCGGAAGGTGCTTGGCGACTACTGGCCCCGCATAGGCGAAGCGCCGAAGGTCGCGGAGTTGGAAGAAAGCACCGCCGCCGAACTGCTCCTACGAGCGGGAGTGCTTACAGGAATAATTGGAGCTAAAAGACAGATTCCCACCGCCCAGGCAATAGCGAAAGATCTAATCACGCAGAGCCACGCAATCTTCAAGTCGCGTCAGGCTATAAAGAAGATAGCCGAAGCACGGTCAGAACTAGCTTATTGTTACTGGCGCACAAACGATCTGGAAGAGTCACGTGATTGTCTTAAAGCAGCAATCTCGCTGTTGACTATAGACAGTGAGTTAAAGGCAAAGGCGCTTCTGAGACTTTCCCTTGTCGAGCATTCAATGGAACGCGATCGGAAAGCATTTAGGATTCTCACCAAGTATGCACCGTTATTTCTGAGGCTTAATAATCACACCCTGAGAGGGACCTATCACGTCACTTTCGGAAATCGATTGGCGAATCTGGCAGAGCTACAAAAGCGCGGTGATTACATAGACCGTGCTTTGATTGAATACGCTGCCGCGAGTTATCACTTTGAGATAGCGGAGCATCGTCCTTACCTTGCGAATGTCGAGTCCAATCTCGGTTATCTTTACTTCAAGATCAGTCGCTTCGATGAAGCGAGTGAACATTTAGATCGTGCGCGTCGGGTTTTTAAGAGTATCAAAGACTGGCACGCAGCGGCTCAGGTTGACGAAACTCGCGCTCGCATACTTCTCTCACAAGGACGCATGACAGAAGCAGAGCGCGTAATACGCTCAGCCGTGCGTGTTCAGGAAAAGAGCGGCAATGCTGACTTGTTAACGGAAGCATTGATTACTTATGGCAGAGTGTTAGCCCGCCGCAACAGCTATGCTGCCTCACTAGGTACGTTTCGACGCGCTATTGAGCTAGCCGATAACGCCGGCTTTGCGAGTCGTGCGGCAGAAGCCATCGTGGCCGCGTTCCGTGAACTTGGCGATCACTTAGTAATCTCAGAGCGCGGACAGCTTCTTTCCGGACGCGGCGTGGGCCAGGACAAATTAGCACTGGAGCATGACGTTATAAAGCTTGCTTTGGAGCAAACTAAGGGAAAAGTAACTCCCGCCGCCCGACTCGCCGGCATGTCACATCAGGGACTAACGTACGCACTCCGCACGAGACACAAAGATTTACTCGACAAACGAAAACCACCGCGTCAAAACAAGCCTGCGTCCTGTTTGGCTCCCACAAAGAAATCAGATTAACCTCCTTGGAGGACAAATTAGGGGATAATATAGTTGACCGACCGGCTTAATCCCGCCTCAGGATAATCCCTATTGATTTCCTCTGTTAATAGGAATAAAAGGCGGGGCTATTCACGGTGTTCGTTCTCACGAGTTCTGCCCTCGCATTCGTAAGACCCACACTTCACGTTGACGAGAGTTCTCAGTCCCGCCTATGAATTAAGAAAGGAAGGGCACCCAAGATGAGAAACACCAAAAGAATTAGTGTTACATATGGTTTCGTTATCTCCTTAATAGTTCTTTTGTGTCCAGCCTACGCTTCTGCGGATGCGCTCAGGTGGTCATTTCATCCCAACAGAATGGGTCATTTACAAGTCGTCCAAAGCTTTGGAGACGAGCTTGAGACGATATTTGATAAGGATGTACCCGCTTGTGTAAGGCAATCTGGCGTTCTCGACCCGCGTAAGACTGATGAGGGCTTATTTTTTGTCCCTCGAGTCGGACTGCAACCGAGTCAATCTTCTAGTAATACGCTTCTTGCAGTAATCGTGGGCAGCCCGGGTAATTTTTTTGAAGCTGATCTCGCGGACGGAGTTGTTTCATTGATCGGTGGAAACGAATTCTTAGCGCCTGCGCTGATTCTGCCAACTGGGGATCTATTCATAGGCATTGATCTAACCCAGTGGCTTGCCAACCCTACGGCTTTTCAGGAGGGTGATGTATTTTCGTTTATCAATGGCAGAAGCGCATCTTTGCCCGGATTTATTGTTGGAACTTCGGAGGTAACTTTTTCCACCACCGAAGGCTGGGTAACTTCTAACCCCTATAGTGGCTCGGCGTCCGTAGTAGGCACAATAGACGGCAGTGCAGTCCCAGAACCAACCAGCATGATCCTACTCGGCACAGGCTTGGTCGGAGTTGCGATTAAGGCGCGGAAGAGACTCAAAATCGCAAGAACGGGCAAGTAAGCGAATGGCAGTCACAGTCGATCTAACAACCAAAAGGCCGACACTAGATCGGCCTTTACTGCTTCCGTGGTCGCCTCCACACTGAGTCCGAATTTTCACTATCGCTTTGCGGCTTTCTGTGGTCGACCCGCTTTGCGATTCTGAACGGCTTTTAGGTCGGCGGGATCGATAGCATATCATCATGAAAAAAGCCGCGCTCGAGGACACGTTCACGGACGCCAGCCGGTGCTTTCGAGGTAACCGGGTAGATGATGGCTTCCAGCAAGTCCAGATACTGCTCGTCGTTTCCCAGCACTTCGCAGAACCACGTTGCGCCTTTGCCTTCGAAGTAAGGCTCGGAGCGGAAGCCTGCCTTTAATGGACCAAGCACGCCGGGGCGTTTCGCTTCTATGAACCGCCACACCGCCACATGGCCCGGAAAGAAGAAGCCCCAATGCTCGATTGGGATCGTGCTCATTTCCGCCCGCAGCAACTCGTTCAATAGATCTGAGCTGGACATAAAATTTAGCTACAATCTTTGTGTGAACGGAACCCCGGTATTTCGAGACGTAACACCAATATCTCGCGAGCAAGCGTCAATCGCCTTCGCGTCTAACAACGTCGAGGCGATTTGCGATGCTCTGATCAGGATTACATATCATGATCCTGATTGGCGTTGGGTTCAGGAGCAATGTATCAGGTTTGCCGAGTTCCCTGACGCCGACGTGCGCGGACTGGCGGTAACGTGTTTGGGACACTTAGCCCGGATTCATCGCAAACTCAACCTGGAGGAAGTTTTACCTGTACTCGAATCGCTTCTCAAGGATCCTGACGTCGCTCCCAGAGTTTTAGACACCCTCGATGACATAAAAATCTTTCTGAATCCCTCGACAGACCTAAGCAAACCGTGATAAAAAGCGCGCGCGAGCCGACGATCTCCACTATCAGGAAGGCTCGACGCATCCTTAGACTCTAACTACAAAGAAGGACCGTACCTTTCGATCGCTTTTCTCATCGGCGCACAAAGTGACCCGTGCTCGAAAGACAATGTTTTCCGGAGGCTGAAACTGCGGAGGTAATTCATGTCCTGGGACGAGATTCTTAGAGACGCGTTTGCACGGTTTTCCGAAATCGATCCAGTCGATCTAGTGGGCGCTTTACGCCACCGTTTTGACGTCGAACACATTTCCAGGTACTTCCGTTCGGACCCTTACGCTTTCAGTGGCGCCGTCCTCGAGATTAGTGCAAATAACTCAATCCTAATCGAATTCGCCAGTTTACAGTCAGAGTATCCGGACATTTATCCAGCCAAACAGTACCGGCTGCTATTGGTCCTCGCGCTCCATCGTGAAGACGACATTGGCACCGCTCTCTCCCTCGAATTAAACACGGTGCGGCGAAAAGACAACATCGACCGGATAGTAGTCTGGTCTTGTAATGCCTTTGATGCGAATACTCTTCACTCTTTAAAGGTCAATTCGATCGACATCATCTCGATTGTTGAGAAGGATCTGGCAACGGTCTCATCAATAGCCCATTTCATTCCTGTTGATGGAAAAGATCACGATTACGCACTCGCCTTGAATCTGGCTGCGGATCTGCTGGTGAAAAGGCTCAAGAAGATGTTCCATCTCGTGCTTTCTGAAGTAGCGGCGCCCATCTACGATCGCCTTTACGCCAAACAGAAGGTGGCCACTGACGAGATGATGCGATTTGAAGAAAAAGTTGTTAGGGACGCGATTCAACGCTTCTTGCCGGATCCAAACGGGCGCAAGGTGGCGGTTGATGTTGGATGCGGAACCGGGCGCTATACCTTCTCCCTCGCCAAGATGTTCGAGCGAGTCTACGCTTTTGACTTCTCTCCGCTCATGATTAAGGCGGCCGCCCAAAAAAAGGCAGCCGCTGACATTACCAATGTGCTTTTCTCAGTGGCTGATCTCGAGTATGAAGCGATCCGTGACGAAGGGCATTTCCAAAACGATGAAGGCGGCCAGGTTGATCTGATCATCGCGAGTTTCGGCCTCGCCAGTTTCATCGAAGACACGGCGGGGATGATGCGCAAGTTCCATGGCTGGCTTCGGGATGAGGGTACGGTAATACTATCGTTCTACAATCCGCAGACGATTCTCACCGCGATCACGCCCAACTGGAGAGACACATCTCTTTCCGCCCATCTCGATACCGAAACAGATACGCTGCGGGTAGAGCTTAGTCCGAAGACCGTCTTCCACGTCTATTGCAAACCGTACAGTGACGACATTCAAAAAATAATCGCGGACGGCTTCAACATACAACAGATTACAACCTTCCCAACGCTCATGGCGTTGATGCCGAATAGCCTGCTGCAGTCGGCTAAGGCGATCGGTATTTTCCGTTTTGTAGATGAAACTCTATCCGAACACAAAGAATACAAATATGGACACTATGTAACTGTTGTCGCGAGGAAAAAGTCTGCCGGAAATAACGACGCGCTTGACCGCGTCAGGTCATTACTCGAGACGGTGGGCGCGCAATTCACATTGATCTCACATCCGCCGGTAACCTCAACCGAAGACGTTAAACGCCACATTGAAATGGAAGACGGCTTACCCGTCAAGACTCTACTCTTTCGGAGACAGGAGGATAAGAAGCTCATCGTAATCGTTGTGCCGGCAAAAGTACGCGTCGACATAGCAGGCTTAGCGAAGCAAATGGGATTGCGCCGGCTGTTCTTTGGATCGGACCGAGACGTTCTGGCGATCGGTTTTCCTCTCGGAGGGATTGCGCCGTTTGGATTTCTCCCCGGGGTCGTCGAACGCCGGTTTATCGATCGAAGAGTGCTGAGCGCAAAGAGTGATTGGATCTACACGGGCTCAGGCGACAATAGCAAGACGCTCAAGGTTTCAAGATCCGATCTTCTGAATCTGCTCAAAGACTACGAACAGATTGACGCGTAGGACCATCGGCTCACAACTTACGTTGTTATAGAGATGACAACTCACGCCGCTCCTCGTAAGCCGAACCAGCCGTCGTTACCCAATCAGCCCTTTTTCTCATGGCTGAGAACGCACACCACGCTGTTTATTGGACAGATTATCGGTCTGCTGAGCGTGCTCTCTGTCCCAATCGCTCTGTTTTATTACTCGATACACTCGATTCCCGAGAACTTCGAGTGGCAGAAGCTCGAGAAGGTGGGCCTTTACGTAATCTATGCTCATCTTCTTTTTCTGGTCGTGTTCATTGCGGTGCTCGTCCGCAGGTTGGACAAGAACCGTGTCGGCGGCTACCGAGCCAAGCTGGTCCACGAAAAACTCAACGGCGAGAAAGCTTCTCCTAAGGAACTAAAGAAACTAGAAGCCTACAGCACCAAACAGGTGGCAAGATTCAAGCGTCGCTTTCTCGGGTTTTGGTGTGCGATGCTTTGCTTGTATCTGATCTTTGCGATCGAGCCGATGTTTTCAGTTCCTGCGGAAGACTGTTTGCAGGTCCTCACGCTAAAGGAGATGTTTCGTACGGAGTTTTTCCCAATACTCTCCTTTGTCCTGAATAACCTGAGCCTCATTTTAATCTTCTGGTGTTTTAGCGTCTTGTATTTACCCCTGGACGCAACGCCTGGTAAACCAACGGACCCGACGCCGCCCGGTGGAATGCGGCCACGTTTCTCGCAACTCGTGCGTCGCCTCGTACAAAAGTTTAGTCGCTCGAATCTTGATGAACGAGAGCTGCGCCAGCGAACGCTCGTGTTGTCGTTCGGAGTTATAGTCGCCGCCCTCACCATTACCTTTCCCTTGATCATGTTCACGAAGATCGGGGTGCCTACAAACTGGAGCGAATACCCGGCCGTCTTTGACGCCTTGAGCGGAACGCTGAACGCGATTGTGTTGGCGCTGCTGGTCGCGAGGTTAGACAGTAAGCTGATCGGATTGCCGTCGTGGCTCATTTGCATCTTGTATTGCTATGCCGGCGTCCAGCCGATGTTCGTGGTCTTCGAATTACACCCCGTGGTTTACGCGGGCGTTAAGACAGCCGTCATCTGGGTGGTCTTCATCTTCAAGATTTATTTCTTCCTGATCATTTTGTTCAGTCTGCAAACAGGAAGATTGTTCAACTATTTCTTTTGCTCGCAGGTACTCAACGACCATATCAAAATGTTGAAGGCGCCTTTGCCACCCGCGAATACGCCAATAAGTACACCGGCTAAGCAAGCCACGGCAGGCGATCAGGACCTTCGAGCAATCTGGTTCAAGCGACTCGGCGTGGTGGCGATTCTCTTTTTTGCGGGTTCGCTACTTTTTTACGTGTCGCTTTCAGAGCCGCAGAAGCTGTGGGTTGACGAATTGGGTTTATCAGAACTGATAGTTAAGCTTCACATGGGTTTACTGTTCGTAATCTTGCTGTTTGTCTATAGGGCCAGCCGCAAAGAGAAGAAAAGCGGTTTTCAGCCAAGCGATCAGTCAAGCTTCAAAAAACCTGCCGAATTGCGATTTAGGCTTTACGGGCCAAAGTCTGAAGAAGCCAGAAAAGAAAAATTTGACGAGCTCTCAGACCGCACTAAGGATCAATTCCGAACTTTTACTCGTTACTTTCGACTGTTTTGGGTTGCGATGTTCTTTCTGTATACAGCGATGTGGCTCAGTGGGACTGGTGAATCACCGGAACACTATCAGTCCAAGCCATGCCCCGTGAAAGTCGAACAGACAACGCCAACCCTCGAAGGCCCGCCAATACTCACGGCAAAGGTCGCCTTCTTTAGCCCGTCCGAACCGGCACAGAACCACACTGTGCCTGTGGCGGATCACGGCAGTGCAACGCCCAAAAAGTCGGAACCTTCATCAACCTCTCAAGTGGTTGAGAAATACCTGTCTATTCACGAGATGGCAAAGAACGTGAAATATTCCTTTGTCTTCTTCGTCGTGAATAACTTTACGGTCCTGATTGTGTTCTTATGTTTTACGGTTCTGTACATCCCCGCCGACGATGAAAAGTTTGAAGAGAAACGCCAGCTTCTGCGCAACTATTCAATACTGATATGTGTGCTCCTCACTGTACTGGTTCCACTGCTCCTAATAGTCATCAAGAGCAACGCATTTACGCCGTCGGAAACTGAGAAAATCCCTACGATATTAGGCGCTGTGGGGGGGACATTAAACGCGGTGGCGTTCGCGCTATTAATCGCCAGATTGGACAGCCGGATAATCGGTTTGCGATTGCTATTGGTGGCCGTGCTGTACGCATATGCAGCGTTGCAGCCGTTATTCGTGACCTTCAATCAGCCGTCGAACGTGCTGAAGTTTATCGCGACTTCCGCGATGATAGCGGCGTTCATCTTCAAGATTTGCCTGGTCCTCATGGTGGGCCATGTACGGCGCTCGGGTGGCTTGATCGATTATCTTTGGTTCTTCCCGATCGTCAGCAAATCCGTTAACTCGATCTTCAGCAATCAATTCGAAATCAAGGCATATAGCCCCAAGCCGGGTTTCTTCACTTACTCAATTTCCCACAATAGTGTTGAGACCTATAAGGCCGTTGAGATGTACACAACCCGAGCGGATTGCGACAAAGCTATCAAAACGCTCATAAAGGCCATGAAGAAGAGAGAAAGCTACGGCACACAACCCAAGGAGCTACAGGGAACATATTGGATCGAGGTGAGGTCAGATGAGAAATTGCTCTGTGAAAGCAGAGGGTTTCGTTCGCATTCCGAGACTGACGCACTCATTAACGAGTCGATCGAAGAGGTTCCGTATTGCAAATACGATCGGGGCTAGCAGCGATTTGAACCTGTATTAATTGACAGTTACCAGATCCGCCGGCCGCGGATATATCTGACAGTGGCAACGTCCAATTCTAAGAAAGAAAAAGATGAGATCTGTCATGACAAAAACTGCGGCCGTGTTTGTATTGAGCTTTATCTTGTGCAGTGTGGTCCAGGCGCAGAAGACCTCGGCCGCTTTTGATGAGAAAGTCGATTTTTCAGCCTTCAAGACCTTTGCGTTCGATAAAGAGGGCGCGCGCAATCCTTACGTCAACAATCTGATCGTAGAAGCTATTGAACGCGAGCTCACCTCCCGGGGACTCACCAAGGTGACTACCGATCCGGACCTGAAAGTGTCTTATCTGGCGGCGACGGTTCCCAATCTCCAAGTCCAGAATGTTCCGTTCTACCATGTCGTGAATCCCGCCTATAGCGGAATGGTCGGCAGCGCAACTATGAACATGTGGGATGTTACGACGGGCACGCTGGTGATCGATCTATGGGATCGCAAAACGGACCGGGTTATTTTCCGCGGCACGATAACGGAAGTGCTGCAACGAGCTCCGAGCGCTGATTTGCAGGCAGACGCGAAGACGGTTTCCAAGCCGATCAATAAAGGCGTCGCGAAGATTTTTAAAAAGTATCCCGTCAAGCGCAAATAGCGCCACTGGCACATAACCCCCATGGCTTTGCACAAAAGGTAAGTTTTCACGTAAAGACGCAAAGGATCGCAAAGACGCAAAGGGGCATTTGACCCGCCTTTGCGCCTTTGCGATCCTTTGCGTCTTTGCGTGAAAACTTACTTGTTGTGCAGGGCCGTGTCCAACAGGAGTCTGAAAAACAATTCCTCTCAGAAACGTTTAGACTCTATCCAACATACACATTAGCAAGATATAGTTCCGTGGCTTTGTACAAAAAGTCACTCAGACCCCGAGACTACCCCAATGCCCATGAACTTTCTTGACTCACTCAAGACGAGAACCGGCTTCATCACTCCCAATGCGGAAATGGCCCTGGTGCCGCAGCTAGTGAAACACTTCCTGACGGCGGCCATCGAACAACGCGCCAGCTTACTGGCCTCAGCCGCAAACGCTCCCCTCGAGAGTTATCAAAAAATTGTTTTTGAGGAATTCTCCATACGTTTGGCGAACACCCTCAACGATGAAATTCGCTTCATCAGAGAAGAACTAAAACTCGAGCTCTTGTTTCCCACGTTCCTGGAGAACCAGCTCGACACGGTTTTCTTTCACAAGGAGCTCGCTGACGCCGACTTCGCGTCCCAAAAGAGTTTCGAGAGCTTGCTTCGCAAAACTCGCAACAAATTCGGTTTCGCGGGACTGTTCAGCCAAAAGCCTTTGCCGCCCGGAGAGGCGAGGGTAATCGCCAGCCTGCTATTACGCTCCGCTCAGAAAGCCGCTTTGCAGGCGATCAGTAATTATTATCCATCGACCGGCGAAAAGAGACCGGTGAAGCCTGAGTACATAAAACCTATCAAAGATCTGTTGTCTAAGCTCGACCTCATTGCGAACGGCTTGATGCCGAATCCCAAACTCAAAAATCTGCCGCGCGCCGAAGCCGAGCTCAACGTAGCCGTCGCGCGATCGGAATCAAGAGTACAACTGCCGGTGCGCTCTATCCCGACTTCACCGCTGACGGATACCGATCTGCAGGACCATTACATCGGACGTTCTGACGAAGATGCGAAGACACTGGCGCGCCAGGTGAGGCACGCTGACGGCGCCCTTCTGGTAACCGGTTACCGCGGCGTCGGAAAGTCAACTTTTGTCAATCGCGTGATCTATCACGCCACTCGCTATCAGAAGGAGATTCCGAAAGATGGCTGGCTGATTGTTCCCGTTACCGTCAACCTCGCTAAGGTGTCGGGAGTCGCTAACATTCTCCGTTTGACGCTCCGGTCGGTGCGCAACGCGTTGATAAATTCCGAGACGTTGGAGCCTCAACCCATTCCCTGCTTCAGCCCGGAGTCGCCTTTGCCGCTCAACCCAGACAAAGAGATCGCGCCGTTACAGGAAGCGTATGCCCGAGCGATTTATAAGGTTTCCATGACTCGCGCAAATACGAGTGAGAACAAAATGTCAGTCGACGGCTCGCTGGGTTTCGACGTCTCTAAAATCGTAGCGCCGGTCAGCGGTTTTCAGCTGCCTTCATTCGCTCTGAAGGGTTCCAAGTCTCGCACGCAAACTTACAATCGCACGCTCAGTTACTACGACTACGATGAAAACGCCGCCGAAGACGACCTTATGGCGTTGATTCGCAACCTCGCGACTGAGCGCCCTCTCTACGAGAAAGGCCCCAATGTCCGCATCAAGCTCGTTTTCATCTTCGATGAACTGGACAAGATGGACATGGCGACGGGTATCAACCCGATGATCGAAGGTTTGAAAAACCTCTTCCTGCAACGCTACGCCGTTTTTATTTTGGTCACCAGCAAGATGTTTTACTACCACTTGCAAGCCGAGCGCGCGAAGGAAGACTCGATGTTGAGCAGCTACTTTAGCGCTATCGTGTCTGTGCCGCTCCTCACTTTTGAGCAGGCGCGCAAGATGGTCCAGGACTGGATTGACTGGCCGGATGGCGCGCAGATTCCAATCGATATCGAAACCAATCTCCTGGATCAGTTAACGCGCTGGCTGGTTTACATCTCCTATGGAAATCCTCGCGACATCATTCGCGAGCTGAGAACAATGCAGAGCTGGGCCGACACGACCGAGCGTCCCTATATTTCCGATCGCCATATCTCGGATCGTTCGAAGAGATCACAGTCCCTACAAATTTTTGCCGGCATTCAAAAGTGCATTGAAAACGTTGCGCGGCCGGAGGAAGAGACGGAGAGCCCGACCGAGGACACCAGCGCCCTGATGCTCGTTTCCGAGCGACTCGGAGGTGACGAAGGCAGACTGGAACAGATAAGACGAGGGTTGTACGTGTTCACTGAAGCAGTGATCGAGCGGGGAACTCTTTCTCTTAAGCAGGACGATCTGGAGCAATTGCGAAAAGACAATTTTAGTTTGCTCACTCCCCTTGAGCTCGAACAGCTTGCGATTCAACTGAGCAACGATCTCAGCCTGCTGCATAGCAATTTGGCGAAGGAAGTTTTTGCGCCTTTGGAGCCGGCTGAGTTATTTGTGAAAGCAGACAGCAGGCTCCAGGCCACGGATGACTTTTACCGTCTTACCAAACGCCAGATGACGGCTGTCGAAGCCCAAGTCAAACCAAGCCCCACGTCCGATAAGACTCACCTTGTCGCTGAGGCTGAGGGGCTGGCGAAACTGCCCGACTGGTCGTCGCGCTTCTCAGCCATCGGCCTCATCAAGCAAATTGGGCCGTCGCAGATAAGCCCCAGCCTGGGGACCTTCCTGCGTAACCTAAGCGTCGACAAGAATGAGGCGGTGGACCATCGTCGCGAAGCCGCGAGGCAACTCACCCCTGAGATACTCTTTAAGGCTGATGACCTCAAGGATATTGTCACGGTCGACACAGACGATGAGGTCCTTTCTTTGTTCCTGCCATTGCTGGGTAAGGCAATCGATGAAACGTCCCGGAAGAATGCTCTCGAAGCAATCCTGGCTCTTTTCAAAACGCGCGCAACGAATGGCTACGGCAGAGTTCTGAGCGGAAAGAACGCTGAAAATGCGTTGAAGGTTTTACCGGGCCTCGCTACTCAAGATGTTTTGAACGACGTATTGGATTGGCTGTGCAACACTACCCAAACCGCAGAGGTACAGGAAGCGACGCTCACAACGCTGAACCTGCTTTCGCAGAGGCCAGGCATCGATCAAGCCGAGAAGATTATTTCAAACGATGTCTACCTGAGATATTTCATCAAAGCGTCTCAGGTGAGGGAATCTGCTGCTGCGCAGGTAATCTACAGCAACCCTCTTCTTTTCAAACCATTCGCGACTCTTCCTCAAGTGGGACTCGTGGGGAAGTATCTAACACACTTGCGTACTGTGTTCAGCTCGAATCCGCTCCGCTATGCAAAGGTGCTCCTGCACTTTGATAAGTCGGAAGAAGTCACACATATACTTCAATCGCTTTGGCAACTTGCGTTCGATCGGAACAGCACGGAGTTCACCAAAACTATACTGAGCGAGTTAGAAAACGACGAATCATGGATCACAGAGCGATTGGTGAAGTCGCTCTGGCAAACGCCCGAATTCGAAGTTCGGATGTTGCCCGCCATTAAGCAAGCCTTTGCTCAAGGAACCTATTCGGAAGAACAACAAAAGAAACTGGACGCGCGCATTGCGGAGTTAGTGCTTGGCGGCGAAAAGCAAAAGGAAGCGGTGGGGTCTCCGAATCTTATCAGGGACCGGTTTAAGTCGCTGAGCTCTCTATCGAAAACGGACTCGGAATTCTCAACTGCATTGAACGATCCCTTGTCTGCGTTCCAACCAACCTATCAGCCTAAATCAATCGAATGGCCTGGATGGGGTCCTACCCTGATCGTTGCTTTGTCAGTAGTGGGAACTTTAATGATAGACGTGTTTCTCTATAAACGTGATCTGCCGCCGGCTGCGACGTTTTGGCCGGCGCTCAAGAGCCGAACGGTGCTGTTCTTCGCTGATTTCTCTATCGTCGCCAGCATCATGCTCGTGACCAGGCAAGTACAACAAGATACGAATCGCATTGTTTCCAAAGGGTACTCCCCTGTGTCTTACAAGACGCGCAGCATTTCCTGGAGCTCATTAATCAGCTACGTGCCTTTGCTCGGGCTGAGCCTTTTCTACCTTCACATCGAGTCAATAGGACCACTGAGTTTTTTGAATCAAGTATTTCTCTTCCTGATCAACTTATACGCCTCCTGGCTCCTAAGCAAATACGTTATCGAGGTGGTTCCCTGGGACTAATTTGCTCTCTGCGGCCCTCTGCGTATCTCTGCGCTCTCTGCGTTAAGAGTTATTTCAACGCAGAGATCGCAGAGATACGCAGAGAGCCGCAGAGAATAATTTGTTGACACTTTTTAATACAAACTGCTAAGTTGCCTCCGATTCTAAAGGGCCGTTTTTCTTTCGGCCCGGAATCAGCTCTCTCACGCCATAGCCCAACAGTGTTTGAGTGGAGTCGTGCGCTTTTCCCCGCTGCCTTTTGGCGCTGACTCAAAGCACAAAATTAGTTTCACCGGATTTCAACCCTAACCAGAGGAAACAAAAGTGAAAAGACTCCCCCTTGCCACCCTGCTGGGTGTTCTCTGTTTTGTCGTTCTCTCAATCTTCACTCAACATCGCGCCGCAGCCGACCACACACAATCAAATCAGGCTACGGACCAGACTCAAACCCAACGGTCCAACAAAACCATCGTAAATGACAACGGTACGATAAGCGCCGTTTCAGACGACACATCCGAAGGCGAATTTGTGCCGGGCGAGATGCTCGTCAAGTTTCGCGACGAGAACGACGCCGTCGATGCAGGACGCGGCAGGAAGAACGAGCACGGTCACCTCAGAACGTCCAATCCTCGCTTGAATGAGCTCTTTGCGCGCTTTGACATAACCAACGGTCGCCGGCCATTCGCTCGCGCCCGCGCCAAGTCGCTCGCTAAAGTCGTGGGGCTCACTACTCAAACCGGCAACTTAAAAGAAGCTCTGGCCGCATTGCGCGAACAGCCGGAAGTGGAGTACGCCGAGCTGAACATGATCGTGCACACACAGACCGCGCCGAACGATCCCTACTACACCAGCTCAGGCGCGTGGGGCCAGGCCTTCCGCGACCTTTGGGGATTGCAGTCGATCAGTGCTGAGACTGCGTGGAACACAACACAAGGCGACGGTGTGATTGTCGCCGTGGTTGACACTGGTCTTGATTACAACCACGAAGACATCGCGGGAAATGTTTGGTTGAACGACGGTGAGACTGGCCTCGATGGCAATGGTAATGACAAGCGATCCAACGGTATCGATGATGACGGTAATGGACTGATCGACGACTGGCGAGGTTGGGACTTTGTAACTCTCGATGGAACACCGGGCGACAATGACCCGATGGATAATCACGGTCATGGCACTCACGTCAGCGGCACGATCGCGGCGATGGGCAATAACTCGCTTGGTGTGATCGGCGTGGCGCCGCATGCGCGGATCATGGCTCTCAAAGGTCTCGACGTTAATGGCAACGGCACGATCGAGGATTTGTCCAACGCGATTATTTATGCCGCTGACAAAGGCGCTTCAGTAATCAATAACAGTTGGGGCGGCTCCGGACCAACACCGCAGACTTTGATCGACGCGGTTTCCTATGCCCACGACGTAAAAGGCGCGGTCGTGGTAGCTGCCGCCGGTAACAGCAACCAGGATACAGGCACGCAGAGCAATGGTTTCTATCCGGCATGTATTCGCGATGTGATAGCGGTTGCAGCAATCAATCATCTGGACGCGAAAGCTTCGTTTTCAAATTTCGGCGCCAAGATAGACGTAACGGCGCCAGGCGGCGGAGATACAGATCCTACCGGTCTATTGATTCAGCCCGATCGCAGCATTTTGTCTTTGAAGAGTTCGCAGGCCGGCAGCGTAATGACCGGCTCAGGTCAACTGATAGTAGGAACGAAGTATTTACGACAATCCGGCACGAGCATGGCTTCGCCGCACGTTGCTGGCGTGGCCGCGTTGATTCGCGCGCAGCATCCGGAGTTCTCGCCCGAGCAGGTGCGCCAGGCATTGAGAAGTGGCGCTAACGACATCGGCACAGTCGGATTTGACACTCAATTCGGTTATGGCCGGCTGAACGCGGGGGGTTCGCTAACTATTGCAGCGCCGCTTGTGGCCCAGCTTACCAATCCTGCCGGTACCTTGAACGGTCTTTCGCAAGTTGATGTAACAGGTTCAGTAGTTGGCGCGAATCTCAGCAGTTGGCGTCTCGAGTACGGCGTAGGCGCTGCGCCGTCGAGTTGGACCGTGATTAGGACATCCAGCACGGGGATCAATTCCGGAACCCTCGCTACGTGGAACCTGTCCGGCATTATCGACGGCACTTACACGTTGCACCTGGTGGCGCAAGCAGCGACCGGGGAAATCTATCAGGATCGACTCACCGTCGTGCTTGACGGACTAGTGATTACATATCCGGATCCCACGCCATTCTCGCTTAAAGTTACGCGCGGCGACCAGGGTGTTACCGTTAGAGGAACTGTGGCATCAGCCAATTTTGCCCGCTACTCGATTGCGATCCTGGCGATGGTCAACAACACACCGGTTAGCAATACGAAAATCAATTTAGCCAACGGCGGATTACAGCCGGTACACGATGGCGTGTTGGGAACGTGGGACACTACGGGCGCGGCCCCGGATACTTATCTAATCACGGTAACCGAAACATTCACGAACAATTCCTGGGTTTCCAAGAGCGCCAAGATCTCAGTTGACTCTACCCTGCATACCGGTTTTCCGTACGACATCGGCCTGCTTAGGAATGGCCCAGTGAGTTATGGCCTGACAAATCATATCGATGCTGCAGACATCGACGGGAATGGAACGAAGGAGATCATCATCGCCTATAACAAGCAGGTACGCGTCATCGATCATACCGGGGCGCAACTTCCTGGTTGGCCGCAAAATATCGATCCGGACAACAACGGATCTCTTATTCAAATCAGTCCCGCCGTAGCTGATTTGGACGGCGACGGCTCACCCGAGATTGTGGCAGCCAACGATCACAGCAAATTGTTTATCTGGAGTGCAAACGGCACGCTGTGGCCTGGTTGGCCCAAGAACATTGCGGGGTTTTTCGCCAACATAGTGGTTGATGATCTGAACGGCGATGGTCAGAAAGAGATCATCATCGCGAATCAGGGCAGCGTGCGAGTCTTTGACAAAAACGGCGTGATGTTGCCGGGATGGCCGTTTTTTACGAATGGGTTAAACTCAGCTCCGGTGGTCGGCGATGTTGACGGAGACGGACAGAAAGAGATTGCAGTGGCCACGCTTACCGGGCCCACAAATCTCTACATGCTCAGGGCAACTGGCGGCGGCATGGTGGGTTGGCCAAGGGCAATCAATCCGCAATTGCCTTCCAACATCTCGACCAATTCTTATCCGTCATTAGGTGATCTCGATGGCGATGGCAAGATGGAATGCGTAATCGGGTCCGCCAACGGATTTGTCTATGCTTTTCGAGGTGACGGCTCGAACCTCCCGGGCTGGCCGCAGGCGACGAAGCCTGTCCGTGTCAATTCTCCCGTCATTGGCGATATCGACGGAGACGGACTGCCCGAGGTCGTCGCCGGGAACGAAAAAATAGTTGAATCCGGTGAGAACACAAACTACCTGTATGCGTGGCGCGCCGATGGCACGATCCTGCCAAACTGGCCGGTAAAATATGATCGGACAATCTCTGCCACTTTCTTCGGTTACGGAGCACCGGCCCTGGCGGACCTCGATCAGGACGGCCGCGCGGACATCATTGTGTCGAGCGACACGCTCAGCGGTTCCGATTCTGCTCTCAACGCTTATAAGAGTGACGGTTCAAAGGTTCCCGGTTTTCCCAAACCAACTTTGAATATAGGGGCATCCTCTACCAACACAGCCGCTGTTGCAGATCTTGACGGCGATGGGTTCATGGAGATGGCGTGGATCAATTTCGATGGCCTGCTTTTTGTTTGGGATCTCTCAGCCCCGAGTACGGCGGTAGCTCCGTGGCCCATGTTTCAACATGACGAGCGTCACACCGGCGTCAGTCTGCGCACCGCGGAAACGATTCCGCCAACGGCGACAATTACTTCACCCGCCGCGGGCTCACATCTCGCCGGAACCGTTAACGTGACCACTCAGGCCGCTGACAACGCCGCGGTTGCGAGCATCGAGCTTTACAAGGACAACGTTCTCGTCGGAAGCTCAGCTCAGAGCACCTTGACCTTTGCGTGGAACACTGCCGCCGAGGCTGATGGACCACATACATTTGTGAGTAAGGCTTATGACGTCAACGGAAATGTGGGAACATCGCCGCCGATTGTTCTGGACGCCGATAACACGCCACCGGCTGCCGCCATTACTTCACCCAGCAACGGCACAGTCATTACTGGAAGTGCGTTGACGATTTCCGCGAACGCGACCGACAGTTCAGGCATTCAGAAAATTGATTTCTATGCCGACGGTGTCCTCGTGGGAACCGATACGTCCGCGCCTTTTACCGCCAACTGGAACACGACAAACGCAACCGAAGGTCCGCACAGCTTGTATGTGGTGGCCACCGACACGCCCGGAAACAGCGCTACTTCGCCATCGATCTCAGTAAGTGTGGATCACCTCGGGCCAACCGTGGCGCTAACAAACCCGGTCAATGGTGGGGTGATAACCGGCATTGTCAACCTTAGCGTAAATGTTTTCGATGGCGGAGGCGTGCAGAAGGTCCAGTATTACCGCGACAGCAGCGTCTTGCTGGGAACATCCTTATCGACGCCGTTTAGTTTCAGTTGGGATACGACGGGAGTGACTCAGGGGTCGCACAGCTTATATGCGGTGGCCACTGATCTCTCCGGCAATACGGCTACGTCCGCCGCGATTTCGGTGACTATCGATCGATCGCTGCCGACGAACGTCGGGATAACAGCGCCTTCGAGTAATGCGGTGCTGAGTGGAAGCGCAGTAGCGATTTCCGCGACAGCTTCCGACAATATCGGAATTAGCAGGGTTGATTTTTATCGCGACAGCAATGTCCTGTTAGGAACCGACAGCACTTCGCCCTACAGCATCAGTTGGGATATCACTTCGGCCACTAGTGGAGCGCACACGCTTACAGTCGTTGCTACCGATCTGGCGGGTAATACCAAGACTTCCAGCATCGTCAACGTCTCGGTCGATAATACTCCGCCACAGGTCTCTCTGAGCGCGCCGGCAAATAACGCTTTTGTCACGGGAACGTTCGCGGTTTCGGCCACAGCAACGGACAATGGCGCCATCGGCAAAGTCGAGTTTTATCGCGACAACAACGTGCTGCTGACCACGGATACGAGTTCGCCTTACACCTTCAACTGGAATTCAACCACCGTGACTGAGGGCGCGCACACTCTCTACGCAATTGCCCAGGACACGGCGGGGTTCCGCACGACTTCAGCAGTGGTTGCGATAACTGTCGACAACACGATTCCAACGGTTGCGATCACCAGTCCGGCCAACGGCGCCTCGATTCTGCCTAATGCAATCGTGAACATCAACGCCGATGCCTCCGACAACTTTGGCGTAGTCAAAGTTGAGTTTTATGTAGGCGCCACATTGAAGTGTACGGTCACGGCTGCGCCTTACGTGTGCGTGTGGCAAGTCCCGAATCAGCGGGCCAACTTCAACCTCAAGGCCACTGCTTACGACGCGGCGGGTAAGACGGCGACGCACACGATAAGCGTGAGCTCAAGGTAGACGTGGCATAGCTGTTGCCAAATGCCCCATTGATCGAAAAAATCATGGATTAGGGGCATTGATAATGTATCGAAATCGCTTAACACGAACGTTATTAGTTCTACTGTTGATGTTCTCATTTGCGGTCGCAGTTCCCGTCGCTAGCGGCCAACACCACCGGCGTCATCGAAATCCTGAAGCCGGGAAAAAGAAGGCCGCGAAACGCATTGGGATCGGCACAGCAATCGGCGCCGGCGCAGGGGCGTTGATTGGCGGTAGGAAAGGCGCGCTCATCGGTGCGGGCGCGGGAGCCGGTGCGGGCACGGTCTATCACTATCACAAGAAGCGGCAGTATCGACACCGGCATCGCAGAGGCTAGATTAGTCATAAGTTTCACGCAAAGACGCAAAGACGCAAAGATCGCAAAGACGCAAAGATCGCAAAGACGCAAAGGGGCATTTGACCCGCCTTTGCGTCTTTGCGACCTTTGCGTCTTTGCGTGAACGATTAGAACCTGACTTTGACGCCACCATTGATTACACGCCCCTCAGTGTGGGTGTAAATCTCGGCAAAGGTGGGCGTCTGATGTGGCGGGAAAACGACTTGTGTAAACCGGCTCTGCCGAGTGTCGGTGATGTTTTCGAAATTAATAAAGAGGCTGTACTTCCCGAACGTCTTCTCGCCAAAGACTCCCAACACCCAAAACGGTCTGGTCCTAAAGCCGTCAGTCAAAAACTGGCTGCTCGTATAATAAGCTTCGAATCCGGTTTTGAAACTCGCCTCTTTCTCAAAAAGCAACGCTGAATTGATCCTGCTCTTCGGCGTCAGAGGCAGCGTCTGATTGCCAACCAGATAACCCGCTATAGCTTTAGTGAAAGTGTATCCGGCAAAGAGCTTCACAATGTCGTAAGACAACCGCGCATTCGTCTCAAAGCCACGGCTTCTAACAGACTGCTCTGCGTTCACAAAGCGAAAGAACCCGGTTGGGCTTTCGATCAAAACGAGCGGATCTTCTATCTGGGTATAGAAGAACATTTGGTTTACTGAATAAGAGAATTTCTCTCCGATAGAATTCCGATAATTTACGTCGAGAGTACCACCACGACTGCGCTCCGTTTTCAAAGAGTTTCCGATCGGCAGAACGTTTCGGAAAAGCAGCGTCTCCGCATCGTCAGTAAAGATGCTCGGCGCTTTGTAGCCGAGCCCAACACTCAAACGGCTGCTCAGATTATTAGTGAATCGATAAAGCGCTGAGACACGCGGCAGCGCGTACGTGCCGTAGTTATTAAGGTGGTCTAAACGCAGTCCTGCTTCGATCGCCAACTTTTTAGTAATTGAGAAACTATCCTGGGCATATCCGCCGAACGTGGTCCGAGTTTCATCGCGTGGAATCGGCGTATTGACATTCGGTGTTTCTCGGAACTGATCATAGACCGCGTTGAAGCCAAAAACGAGCACGTGATCGTTGACCGTTCTAAGGTAGGAAATGTCCGTGTAAGAGTTAAATTGCCGGCCTTTGAAAAGGTAATCAGGAACCTTTATCTCGCGATCGAAAAAGGCGAGGCTCTGCTTAGCCACAAGGCGGCTGCCATCGGCGAGCTGCCGCTCGAGCTGCAACGTCGTAACGTTGCGTACGGAGTGATTGTTCTCGAAATACTGGTGGAAATTATCGCCGTGGCCGCGCAGCACAAAAACGTCGCCGCCTTTGCGATTCTGGTAAGAAGTCGTGTTGCCGACGATCAGGCGAGTCTTTTCGTCCGGATAGAAAAAGAAACGAGGGCTTAGCGTAAAGGCCTTTGTCAGGGGAAGCTCGGTGAAATCATCGTCGTCGACGTCGTACTCGTTTTGATAATTAACCGAGCCAAGAAACGTGTAACCGAGCTTCTTGAATCTTCGTGAATCGAAGAGTGAAAAGTCCGTGCCCAGCGCAGTAGTTTGATTAAAGATGATCGAGGTGACGGGTCGTTCTTCCGGTTCCTTACTGATGAAGTTGATTACGCCGGCAATCGCGCCGCCGCCGTAAAAAGTCGCCGACGGTCCTTTGATAATCTCCACCTGTTTCAGGTCGAGCGGCAGTATGTCCAGCAGACTGATGCTGCCTGAAAAACCTCCGAACGCTGGAAAACCATCTTTAAGAAGTTGCGTGTATCTGCCGTCGAGTCCCTGTATGCGGACGCTCTGTGTGTTTGAAGTAGCTGACGTCTGCTGCACCTTGATGCCAGTGCTTTCGTTCAGGACCATCGAGACATTGGCCGGACGCATGTTCGTTTTCTCGTCCACTTCTTCCTCGTCAATGGCTTCAACTCTGGTCGGTACATCATCAATCTCGCGGCCCGTACGCGTTGACGTAATGGTGACCTCACCGACCTCGTTAGTGACCTTCATAAAGACGACAGTTTCAGACTGCCCGGTGAGTGGAAAAGTAAGATTCAACTCTTTGGTTTCATAACCCGGAGAGAAGATCACTATGGTTTGCACACCGTCGGGAATGTTGCTGAGCTGAGCGACGCCTTGAGCGTCAGTGGTGGTGGAAAGAGGCGTGTCCTTCACCGTCACGGTCGCGTCCGCAATGGCTGCTTTCGTCGCATCATCTTTGACAGAGATTTTGAATGTATTTTGCGCGAGTGAGACCTGCGCCGCGACTAACACCGCAAAAGAAATAATTAGCGTCCTTAGCACTCTCGCCTCTCCGTATTAGAACAGCCAAACGACTGACACGGTCTCGTTACACACCTCGCCGTGTTCTTGAATTTGATTTCAGAAGTGAGCCGTTCTAAATGCGGAGCGAAGCAAGAGGCTGGAGCGGAGGACTTCCATCACTTAAGGCCCTATCTAGCCGTTCTCTAAAAACGTCCGGCTGAGCCGAATGGATGGACGAGAAAACAGGAATAAAACTTGATAACGACGCTAAAGCACGGAGCGATTTTGTTCGTTCTGGTGTGGTTGCTTTCGGCAAAGAAAGCGGACAGCCGTCGCAATCACGAACGTCCCTGAGCCCGTTCATCTCGGTAGAACAGGCGTGATCTGTCGATGGGTGAATCGCCAACGTTTCGCGCTCGCAAATCGACACGCAAGCCATAAAGACCCATACAAAGGAAAATGGCAGTAGAGCTGCTATGAGCGTTTTTTGCGGCGGTCCTGTCATGAGCAATAGTGGCGAATTATAGACCCTATTTCCTGTGTGAGGAAGCTTGCGGCTCTGTTTCACATAGTGGGTAATAGTGTGTTGCTAAAACCTGCGAAGCAGGTGACAGCATAAAGCCTGGGGCGCCAGCCCCAGGATCAGATCAAAAAATATTATTTGAGCCCGTGAAACGGGCGACAGCGTGGTCCATCGGGCGCTGTCGCCCGCTTCGCGGGCTCGTTCGCTGTCAAACTCGCTAGCCTGGGGCGCCAGCCCCAGGCTTTATGCTGTCACCTGCTTCGCAGGTTTTAGCAACACACTATTACCCCACTACCCTGTTTCAACGCACAGAACCGAGCGCGGTAGCGCCGGGTCAAACACAACAAACACGCCAGAAGACTGAATTTGACCCGGTGCTACCACGCTCGGTTCTGTGCCTACTCTAGAACTCTATTACCGCACCAACTGACGGCAGGATTGGCAATACACGATCGAGCCGGCCGAATACGCGGCCAGTTACATCAAATCCATCAAAGCCTGCATAGCGCAGATTCTCACGATTCAGGAGATTCAACACTTCGCCCGTAACTGTCAGTTTCCAGCGGTTGAAGAGAAAGGCTTTGCTAACCCTGACGTCCCAACGCGCGTAATCGGGTAAGCGTGTTTCGTTGCGCTGGTCGGACAAGAAAAAGATGCTGTCGACTTGCCTGATGAACCCGGGAATTGGCGGCCCACTGCCGAAGCGAAAGACGCTGCTGAGATTCCAGGTGTCAGTGAAACGATAGCTGCCATAAACGTTGAGAAGATGACGCTGATCGTTATCGGCGACAAACGACAAACCGGTTTCGGAGTGAGTAAGTCTAGTCCGCAAATACGAATATGAGATCCAGCCGGCAAGCTTGTTTGCACTGCGTCGTTGCAGGGTCAACTCAAATCCACGCGCGTGGCCGTCTAAGGAATTTCTAAAAGGAAACTCAAGAAAATTGACGAAGCCGCCATCCAGCCGCGGCTCAGAGAGGCTGAAGAAGAGATCGGCGTCCTCGCGATCAAACACCTCAACATTCACGCGTACGCGATCGCCCAATAACGCTTCGACACCGCCGCTCACGTTCGTTGCTCGCTCGGCGTGCAAACTCCTCGACCCAAGCCGGCCGAAGACTTGTTCGAAATCCGGAAACTGGTAATAGCGCCCCGCGGTGGCATGTACGCGCCAGTGCTCATTGACGGACCACGTCAGCGAGGCGCGTGGCGAAGTCAAAGTCTCGGACGTTACGTCGCTGTGTTCCAAACGCAGTCCACCAGTGAATTGAAGACGATGGCGTTCATTGCTCCACGTGTCCTGAGCGTAATAGGCCTGCTCGGTTCCGTTTTGGTCAAAGCTGCCGGCGTCAAAGACAAGATTAGCGAAGCCGAAGCGCTGGCTGAGACTGTTGATATCTAATGCTCTAACGTAAAGACCTGCTTCGAGACGATTGGAACGAGGCAGCGCAAAACTCACATCTGAACGGATGCCAAACTGAGATCGATCGCCGTCATTGAGGATCAGCTCATCGCGATTCACGTTCTTGAAGTTTGTCTTCAGAGCAAAGAAGCGCGTCTGCCAGAAGACCCGGGGATTTGGCGTAAAGCTCCAGTGCGCATTCAAGAGCAGGTTGTGCGACTCGCCGCGGAATACATTATTTACAAACAAGAGCTCACGATCGCGATTGCGATCGAAGTCAAACGTGCCGTAGATGGCCGAAATGCCGACCTGATTTCTCGCTGAGAAGTCGTAGACCAGTTTCCCCTGGATGTCGGCAAATCCGAGGATGGGCGGGTTGTTCGCAAACTGATTCTGATCGTTGATGCGGCGAATCAGGTAACCCGTATAACTCTTTCGCGCAGCTACGAGGTACGAGCCTTTTCCGCTCGCGATAGGACCATCGACGATGCCGGAGATGCCGCTCAGCGCAGCCGCTATGCGACCTGCCGCCTTCACTCGATTGCCGTCGCGAGAGTCGATATCGAGGACGGCGGCGGTTCGGTCTCCGAAGTTCGCGGGACTGCCGCCGCTCAGCAACGACACTGTATTAACCGCATCAGAGTTTATGACTGACAGCGATCCGGTATCGAGATAACCGCCAGCCACTGTGTGCACAAAATTATCCGTGAGCACACCGTCAAGCCACAGACCAACGCGATCGAAGCCGGCTCCGCGCACGGAAAACTCGCTGCGAAAGTCGTCGTTACTGCCAACGCCGGGGAGCGTTTGCGCTGCTCGAATCGGATCGCTCAAGAGAATGCTCGACGTCGCTTGCAGCTCGCGCTTATTGAGGGTCTGCTCAAATGTAGAAGTCGTGCGCGTGCTTTCGAATGGATCAGGAACAACGGTAACGTGTTCTGTTAGTGCGGCGGCGTCTTCGTTTAGGGCGATTTCGACAGACTCCGCGCCCACGTTGATCTCCTTCTTTACGAGACCATAAGTGACTGTCGTGATGTAAAGCTCTTGTGGGCCAGGTGGTAATTCGAGAGTGAAAGCGCCATTCGCGTCAGTAATCGTCGACTTATCCGTGAGCTTAGCTACGACCCGAACGTTAGCCATGGCTTCGCCCGTGTTCGCATCGACCACTCTGCCTCGCAACGTGATCGCGCGCTCTTGTGCTATTGACTGGGCGAAGAGCAGAAGGAGAAGAACGATTAGTTTGAGGGCGTTGAGTTTCACGTTGAATCCGATCTGACGCGGCCAGCGTCGATTAGGGACGTTGCAGTGCTGTCACACCCGATGATCGTTCTAGATGATGGCGGCGACGGGAAGAATGATTGAGTCGTCTGCTGCTATGCGCGCATTATACACACATTACAATCAACTGAGAGCAGTTAGGTCCATCTTGAAGAAGAAGCCTTGCGTGGCTTTGCCTCAAAAGTCAGAAATCGAATGATGTTTCTTAGCCTGCGATAGCAGGCGTAAGCATAAAGCCTGGGGCGCAAGCCCCAGGTAACGTAGTAATAAAGGATCGGAGCCCGCGACAGCGGGCGAAAGACTGTAAATTTCAGCTGTCGCCCGTTTCACGGGCTCCGGCCTTCTCTTTGTGATGTGATCCTGGGGCTCGCGCCCCAGGCTTTATGCTTACGCCTGCTTCGCAGGCTAAGCGACTTTTTGAGCAAAGCCGCCTTGCGTAAGAGTGAGGATCGGCTACAACTCGTGATCGCCTGCCGATTCGGGCTGGTAAAGGACCTGCTCAACTTTGAGCTTACGCAAGCCTGACGGTACGGGCCACTCGATGGTGTCGCCCTGTCTGTAGCCAAGAATGGCTGTGCCAATCGGCGCCAGAACAGAAATTTTCCCTTCAGCAAAATCGGCCTCTGTGGGAAACACGAGTGAATAAGTATTGCTTTCGCCGCTCACCAAATCCTTCAACCGTACTCTCGACCGCATGGTGATAACGTCCGCCGGAATGTCTTTTGGATCAACGACCTCTGCTCGATCCAGCTCTGCTTCTAACTTCTTCAAGTATTCTCGATCCGCGCCGTTGCGCTCACGTGTACGATCGATCAATCCGGTAAGCCGGTTATAGTCGAGCTCTGTTATGTAGATATGGTTCATTTCAATAACTCCAATTCCTTACGCAGCTTTCTTCGACGGCTGCAATCTGTTCTCACTCTCCTTACGACGAATAACCCTGACTGAACAGTGGGCTCGACTTGCAACAGCGGCAGACGTACTGCCGAAGAGCAAGCGACTTAGACCGCGTCGCTCGTTTGTCCCGAGCACAATGAGATCAGCGTCCCAATGCCTGGCCCGCGCAACAATTTGACGGGCCGCGCTACCAGCGATGACTTCCGCTGAGATCTTCAGAGGCGCAGCGCTCAACACTTGAACAGCCTTTCCGATTGCGCGATGTGCGCCGTCAGTGACTGAGTCGCCCGTCAGGCCAAGCTCCTCGAGCGAATAGATCATAGGATTCACGGCGCTAACCACTCGTACCTCCGTGTTCTCCGGCAAACTCATTTCCGCGATCGCATGCGATGCAGCTATCGAAGCAGCGGAGCCATCGGCGGCAAGCAACACTCTGAAGCCGTCCGCTTTCTCACGGGGCCTTATAATCTCAACGGAACACGGCGCACTCTCGACAACTGACTTCGCAACACTCCCCAGCAAGCGGCTGCGAAAGTCCTTACGATTATGTGCGCGCATAACGATCAAGTCCGCCGGCCAACTCCGGGCGGCAAACGAGATCAAGAACTCGGGATTGCCGCGCATGACTACCACTCGCGATGGGATTCCCTTCTGTCGTAAGCGTTCGACCGCTAGTGCAGTGATCTGTTCGCCGCGTCTGTGCATCTCGCGACGCACCGCGGAAATCTCGTAGCCTTCTTCGCGCCAGACTTTCGATGGGACATCACCGTCTTCAACGATCGAAAGCACACGCGCTTCCGTTCCGGCCGGCCACGAACGAGTAATCATTTCATCAAGAAGAATATCCAAAGTAGTAATCGAATCTACCGCCACCAAAACTTTCATAACATCACCAAAACCTCTCCGGGTGTTTCCTACGAGTTATAGACTAGGGTGGAGCGCCAGTTGGAGATAGCGTGTTAACACCCGACTGCGAAGGGTATTTACACGTATGAGCGGATAGTTCTCTGCGTAAGCTGTAAGGTTAGTCGGATCCGAGCCGTGAAGACAGGAGATAACACCTGCAAGCTACGCGTGAAAACACTCTCGTGCTCGATAGGCGTGACGGTTACTCTTTGGAGAATTGGAGGTGAATATTGGACATCACGTTCTTAAATCTTTTAACTGTTAGCGGCTCAGAAGTTGAGTCGTTACGTCCACTGGTGATCGGATGGCTCATCATCGCGTTCGCTTTGAGCGCTATCGAAGTATTTTGGTTGACGTCACGGAAGAGTTCGCCATTGAAAGCTTCAGCCAATTTGGACTGAGAGCATGGAGACTGATCCGCCATCAAAGCCTTCTGCAGGGAAGCTGATCTGCTCGCCGGGTCTGAGTTGAGCGATCACGTAGAGCAGAGGCAAGTAATGATCGGGCGTAGGAATGGATAAGGTGGCGTCACGGCCTAACGTCTCGTAAGCGATGAGCGGATCGTGTACGCCGGCCAGCAATAGCTCGCGTGCTCGTTCTTCAAATCGCACGGCCCAGTCGAGCGGCTCGACCTGCTGGCGTCCCCAGGCATAGGCGTGCAAGTTATGAACGAGGTTGCCGCTTCCCACGATGAGCACTCCTTCATCGCGCAAGCTGGTGAGTCGCTTTGCAGTTTCGTAGTGGAACTCCGCCGGCTGCGTGTCGTCAATGCTGAGTTGTATAACGGGGACGTCGGCATCGGGAAAGACGTGGCAGAGCACCGACCAGGTTCCGTGATCTAATCCCCAGCGCTTATCCAACTCAACACGGACTGGCGCGAGCAATTCTATTACGCGCTTCGCAAGCTCCGGGTCGCCCGGCGCAGGATACTGCACTTGATAAAGCTCGCGCGGAAAACCGCCGAAGTCGTGAATCGTGCGCGGTCGCTCTTGCGCAGTCACCAACGTCGCCGATAGATACCAGTGCGCCGAGACACAGAGGATCGACTTCGGTTTCGGAATACCATTGCCGATAGCCGCCCACGCATTGGTCCAGGGATTACGCTGCAGCGCGTTCATCGGGTTGCCGTGTCCGAAGAAAATGGCAGGCATCGGCTTCGCCATGTTGATCCTCCTGGCTGAGTTTCTTCTTTATTCGTGCCTTTTGTTTCTTAATTCCGACTCTTTTTAGTAGACCATTTGCGAAGTTCTTAGAAACAAGTGAAACTGCAGCAACGGGAACATATTAATCGGCGTTCTGGCGAGTCCTGAATAAAAAACGGAGGAGTCTACGGTTCATGTCTACCATCAGCGAAACGGTTCTTCCCGGCGTAGGCCGCAAATTTCAAATCGAGACGACGAGCGGCGATCGATTGGTGATAGTCATTCACGACGATGGCACACGTGAACTGTACCACTTCACCCGCCGCAATCCGGATCGACCTGCGTCTGTTCTGCAATTGACTGACGGCGAGGCCCGGCAAATCGCGGGCATCGTCGGCGGACTGACTTACGTGCCGCGCAGTCTGCCGATTGCAGAGGTTGTCCTCGAAGACCTGGTCCTCGAGTGGTTCACGATTGAGCCAGGCGCGGCGTGCATCGGGATGACGATTCGTGAGCTACAGGTCCGTACGCGCACCGGGGCGTCGATCGTGTCGATTATCGAACCGGACCAGACCAAGCGCACGAACCCGGAAGCGCACACGGTTCTCAACGCGGGTGCGACGCTGATCGTCGCGGGGGATCGGCGCACGATCGATGCGCTCAAGCGCCTGTTGATCAAGGGAAGTGAGAAACGAGCGGATGGATAACGTGATCCTGGAAATCGGGCTGGCGCTCGTGCTAATCGCGTTTGCCGTTTCCCTCGCCCATAAGCTCGGCGTCTCCAACGTGCCGTTCCTGATTTTGATCGGCATGGCGGTCGGGCCTCACGCGCCGCAGTTTGGTGTGTTCGACTTTCGCTTCATCGAGACCCAATCGCTCATCGCGTTCATGGGACGAATGGGTGTGCTGTTTCTGCTCTTCTATCTTGGCCTGGAATCCAATGTCTCACGCCTGATCGCAGCGGGCCGATCCATTTTGGCCGGCGGCTCGCTTTACATCGGGGTCAACTTCATGGTGGGCCTCTCGTTTGGTTATTTCGCAGGGTTTCCGCTGCGCGAGACACTCATCATCGCCGGTATCACTACTGTTTCCTCGAGCGCGATCGTAGCCAAGATCCTCTTCGACTACAGGCGCACGGCTAATCGTGAAACCGAATTGATCCTCGGTATCACAATGTTCGAGGATGTTTTCCTCGCGGTCTATCTATCGCTCATTTCCGGCATCATCCTGAGCGGAGCAAGCTCGTTTGCGGGAGTCGCGTCGTCGGGCGCGATCGCGCTCGGCTTCATCGTCGGTCTAATGGTGCTTGGCCGGTGGGCCAGGCCGCTCTTGAACCGGGTGTTTCGGATCTCTTCGAACGAAGTCTTCGTTGTTGTGATCTTCGCGTGCTTGTTTTTGTTGGCCGGACTCGGTGAGACGATTCACGTGGCGGAGTCGATCGGCGCGCTGCTGTTGGGATTGATACTGGGAGAGACTGAACACAGCGAGCGCATGGAACGTTTGATCGTGCCGTTTCGTGATTCGTTCGGCGCGATCTTCTTCTTCGGTTTCGGTCTGTCAATCGACCCGTTCAGCCTTGGCGGCGCCGCGTGGCTGGCCGTCGGTGCGGCGCTACTTTCGCTGGTCGGAGTCGTGATCGCTGGAATGATCGTGGGATCACGCGCGAAGCTTCCGGCCGTTGGGTCGCTCAACATCTCATTCACCCTGCTCGCGCGCGGGGAGTTTTCCATCATCATTGTTAACCTTGCGATCGCGGGCGGTTTGATGACTGTGTTGCAGCCGTTTGCAGCTTTGTATGTGTTGATTCTCGCGAGTGCTTCGCCACTGTTGGCGAAAGAGTCGGATCGCATATATGACTTGTCTTTGCGGCTGGCTCTTCGAATCAAGAAGCTATTCGGCCCTCGCAAGAAGAAGCAAACGCCGGACGAAGAAGTCGAAAATGTGCCCTAATTACTTGGGGTGAGATAGAATCAGTTTGCTCTAGTTAACCCAGGTTCAAGCAAAAGGATCCTCATGAACGCTCCCACGATCGTTTTACTGATTTCGCTCATCTTCTCCACCACCGTACCTCAAACACGAGTCGCATCTGAAAAGGACTTCAGCGCCGCTTACGATGCTCAAATCCGTAAAACGTTGGCTTCCTTTCCCGATCTTCCGAGCATCGCGATCGTCGTGATTAAGGACGAGCGGCCGATCTTTGTCCGCGCGTACGGGATGGCGGATAAAGAAGCCGGCATAAAGGCCGACACCGATACGCTTTACTATACCGGCTCGTCGACCAAGTCTTTTACAGCGCTTGCCGCCGCGCTGCTCGATCAGGAAGGCAAGATCAAACTCTCTGATCCTGTCACCAAATACACTCCGGGAATTCACTTCAAAAATGAGATACCGGACAAGGTCACGATCCAGGATCTCTTGACGCACACGAGCGGCCTGCGGAACAGCCCGCTGATCAACCGTCTCGCGTTTACGGGTGAGATCGACCCGAGTGACCTCGATCACGTCTTCGCCGAAGGCACCACTTTTAATGACGCCAACTATGGCAAGTACAACTATACAAACCTCGGCTACAACATCTACGGGCTCGCGCTGCATTACCATCTGCACAAAAAGTGGCAGGACGTGTTGCAGGAGCGCATCTTCACGCCCGCGGGTTTGAAACATACGACTGCGTACGTTTCAAAAGCGCGAGCCAGGAAGTTCAAGATCGTAGCTCCGTATATCATTTCCACCGAAGCATCCGATGCCGGCAAGATGGTCCGAAGCGGGCTGGAAAAGACTGACGAGACCATGCAATCGGCCGGTGGAATTTTTATGAGCATCTCGGACCTCGGCCGCTGGCTCAACCTGAACATGAACGGCGGTAAGCTCGACGGCAAACAGGTGGTGCCGGCCGAGGTTATTCGCAAAGTGCAAACGGGATACACAAAGAGCACGCGGAACGGCCCGCCCTTCTCGGACGATGGCGAATACGGGCTCGGCTGGCAAATCGGAAAATATCGCAACGATAAGGTGGTCTATCATCACGGCGGCTATCCCGGTTATCGCACGCATGTCTCGTTTATGCCTGAGAAAAAGATCGCCGTCGGAGTCATGGTCAATAACGACTCGATTGGCGGACGCCTCGCAGACATGCTCGCCGCGTATGCTTATGACTGGTGGCTGCAGACGGAGAACCTGGAAGCCGATTACGCGAAGCAATTGCAGGAAACCCTGACGCGCTTTGAGAGTATAAAGCAGGGGATCGCTGCTGAGGCCGCAGAGCGCGCAAAGAGAGAGTGGTTACTTACAAAACCATTTACTGACTATGCCGGTAAGTATCGGAATGACCTGTTAGGCACGGTTGAGATCGTGGCAAAAGAAAAAGCGCTCGCCGTGCGAATGGGGGCCTTGAATACAGTCGCCACGCCTTATAAGGAAAAGGACACGATTCGCGTCGTGATGCAGCCTGGCGGAAATGGTGACGTAATCGGCTTTGTGAAGGACGCTGAGGAAAAGATCAGCTCTCTTACTTACAGCGGGTTCACATTTACAAAGCTTCCGTAAAAGAAGGGTCACGCAAAGGCGCAAAGGATCGCAAAGGCGCAAAGGCGGGTCAAATGCGTCAGGCGCGTCCGAGTCTTTGACCCGCCTTTGCGCCTTTGCGATCCTTTGCGCCTTTGCGTGAATATTGAGCAATGAAGCTTCGCCTCCTCTTACTACTAACCCTCCCCGTACTATTACTCGCGCGCGCGCAGCCCAAACCGCCAATAGTCTTCACGCACGTCACAATCATCGACGTCACAGGTGCAACACCCAAACGCGACACGACGGTCGTGATCACGGGCGATCGCATCTCGGCAATCGGAGACAATATTCCCTTGCCGGCAGGTGCGCAGGTGGTGGACGCCACCGGCAAGTTCCTGATTCCCGGTTTGTGGGACATGCATGTGCATTGGTACGTGCGTGACACGTTCACTCTTTTTCTCGCTAACGGCGTGACGGGTGTGCGGCAGATGTTCGGCAACTCTGATCTGTTGCGATGGCGCGATCAGATAGCGAAAGGCTCGCTGCTCGGCCCGCGCATGGTTGTCGCCAGTCCGATCATCGATGGCCCACAGCCCATCTGGCCCAACTCGATCGCGGTGCGCAACGAAGACGAAGGTCGCAAGGCCGTCAGAAGAGTTAAGCAGTGGGGCGCAGACTTTGTGAAAGTCTATGCGCTTCTGCCGCGCGACGCCTACTTCGGTATCGCGGATGAAGCGAAGCAGCAAGGCATAACTTTTGTCGGCCACGTCCCAAGCTCAGTTTCTCCCGCAGAAGCTTCGGATGCGGGACAGAAAAGCATTGAACACTTAACTGGAATACTGATCGCAAGCTCTGACAAAGAGACCGAGCTAAGAGACAAACTCGTGAAAGCAGATTCCCCGGAAGCGCGCGGCCGGATCCAGGCAATGGCCCTCGAGACCTACAACCAAAAGAAAGCGGCTGACCTCATCGCGCGCTTTGCCAGGAACCAGACGTGGCAGTGTCCAACACTGACCGTCCTGCGTAGCAGCGCGTATCTCGGAGATGAAAATTTTCGCAGAGACGGCCGTCTCAGATATATCCCCCGACCACTTCAGCAAAGGTGGAACTTCCGTGTAATCAATCGGAGTGAAAGCGATGAAGCTGTTGAGAAGAAAGTTCTTCAAAAACAATTCGAGATTGTTGGAGCGATGCAGAAAGCGGGTGTGCCAATCCTCGCCGGAACAGACACGGGCAATCCGTACTGTTTCCCCGGTTTCAGCTTGCATGAAGAACTCGCGCTCCTGGTCCTCACGGGATTGACTCCGGTTGAAGCCTTGCGCTCAGCGACACTCAATCCCGCGAAGTTTTTCGGCTTGGACCAAACACTGGGAACAATCGAGCAAGGAAAGATCGCCGACCTGGTTTTGCTTGAAGCGAATCCCCTCTTAGACATTCGCAACACGCAAAGAATCAGCGCGGTGGTGTCGAACGGCCGGCTCTTCGATCGCAAGGCTTTGGACAAGATGCTCGGCGAAGCGGAAGTCTCGGCTAATCGATAGCGTTTTATGTCACAAGAAAGCACAAAAAGCTCAAACGCTAAATTTGAGCTTCTTTGTGCCTCATTATGGCTAGACCTTACTCCTCCGGTGCGAGATAGCCGATAAGGTAAAGACCTCCTAAGGCTCCCGTTGGGATATTCAGGTTTGCAGTAATTCTCGCGGCGGACGAGACGACGATGCCGGACGTCAAACGATCATTAACGCCATTTACACCGGCGCTGTTGAGCGTAAGCACCGAGTTGTGAACATTACGGATCAGGCTCGGGTTCGCAAGGTTCTCGATCCTGAGGAGTAACCGTGCGACAGTTCCCGGATTGCCGGCTTCAATCTGCCAGTTGACGTCCGTGATGACTAACACCTTGCCAGCCGGAATAGTGAATGACGTGGCATTGCCGTCAGGAAGCGTTCTCATAAAAAAGATCTCGCCGGTGGCGTTGAAAAGACCGCTCAGACTAACCATCTCGCTGGCCTTCCGACCGAGATGCGTCGCCGACGCAGCGTTCACGTCGCGGACCAAAGCAGGAGCGGCGGCCGTATTGCCGATCGTAACAGTACCGGCGACCTTGGTGGTCCCTTGCGCGATCGTAGGCACGGGCTCGGAGGCTGTGTTAGTTACTAAAACCTTGTCCTGGCTATAAGCCGGAACGGCAGCGAAGAGTGCAAATGCGACGAGGCCAAGCAGGGTAATCAGCGGGTTCTTGAATTTAATTTGGAACATCATCATCTCCTTCAGTCAGTGAAAAATTTTTTGGACGCGGCGTGATCCGCGGGGTTTCGAGGATGCGGAAGATACCGTGACTTGAATGGAAAGTCTTGAAACCGGCGTGAATTCTTTATGAAACAGTATGAAGGAGTTCTGAGAGAGGGGTGAGGCGTCTCTCAGTGATGACTTTGGCGAACCTAGTGCAAGCTAAGCAGGACCAGGATCTGTGTCTCTGTGGTTCGCTGTTTCTTAGAAAAAATAACCACAGAGGCACAGAGAACACAGAGGTTGCACCGAGAAGAAGCGAGTTAGAGGACGATGACTGAAGTACGTTTACGTTTGTCGGACGATCATCACGCCGTGAGTGAAGTGCTGGAGCAACTTCTGACGGCGTTGGAGAACAAGGATGTACAGACGAGTCATTCCCGGCTTGATCTATTATGGGCGCGGCTTGCCGTTCACATTCGAGCGGAACATCTGCACCTGTTTCCGGCGGTTACAGACCGTCTGAGTGAAGCACAAGCGGTCGTAAAAATTTTGCGCGCCGATCATGATTTCTTCATGCATGAGCTCGCACGAGCGATTGGCATCCTTCGTGAAATTCCAAGCAATGAGGCAAAATTGGCTGCGGTTGCCGCCATCGTTCGAGACGTTGAAGAACGACTGGCTACTCACAATGAGATTGAAGAGAATCAGATCTATCGCTGGTCCAGTACAATTCTGAACGAATCAGAGCAGTTGGATTTACTCGCGCGAATAAACGCCGAGCTCGAAAATCGCCCACCACGATTCTCAGAGCAGGCCTGGGGTATGTCCTAATCTGTAAGTCTTCTCTGCGGCCCTCTGCGTATCTCTGCGTTCTCTGCGTTAAAGGGCCATTCAACGCAGAGGACGCCGAGATACGCAGAGAGCCGCAGAGAGAAACTCTGGCGTTAATCAACTGACGTTATCAGATCAGGACCAATCATCGTGAAGCTGCAGCCACCGGGTTTTGGCAGGCACAGCAAGGCTCCGCGACGAACGATCTTCGTCGGTGAGCTGTCTGGAAAGACCAGTTGAGATTTGATCGTCTTCAGTTGCGCCGCGAGCGGTTTGAGACTCTCCACACCTTTGATGAACTTTACATCTACCACTTGCGCCGCCCGCGTCGAATCAGGCGCGAACACAATGTAGAACTCCGCCTCGGCGGGAGCTTTGAGAGCGGGCATGAGCTGTCCCAAATTCACAACGTTGGAATCGCGCAACTCAGCCTTAGCCACATCCAAAATTTTCTGAACTGAATCGGCCGGCGCGAGTCTCGACAAACTCTCGCGAGCTTCCGGCGTAACGCGGAGCGCCGCGGTGCTTTGCGCGTACAAACGAATCGCCTCGTCTTTCTTGCCGCGCTTCTCCGCAATCATTCCCATGTGATAGCCCTGGTCACCATCGTGTTGAATGGACCATGCGGCCTTGATGTATTTCTCGGCTGCGTCCAAATCGCCTTTCTGGAAATAAACCCAACCGAGCGTGTCCCAGTAAGCAGCGAGGGAGGCGACGTTACCAAGATCTTCGATCGTGAGATTGGCCGCCTCCACGTTGCGCAAGTTGTTCGCAACTGACGTCACTGCCGATTCTGCATACTGCTGCGCCTTATCAAGCTGCGCGCCTTTCTCCGAAAGGAAGTAGGCGACGTTGTTCAGAGTCAACGGACTGCGATCGAGCTTGATCGCCTCTTCAAAAGCCGCGATCGCCTTCTGAGTTTCTCCCAGGTTCAGATAAGCGCGGCCCAAACTCACCTGAAGCATCTCTGCTTCCGGATTCAGCGAGATGGCCCGCTCGAGCTCCGGAATCGCCTCTTTGTACTTTCGCGCCTCGACGAGCATCTGCCCGAGACTGGCGAATGAGTACTGGTCCAACGGAGTTACTTCAATCTGTTTACGAAACGCTTCTTCGGCATGCGCGTAGTCTTGTTGTTGCCAGTAGACGCGGCCGAGAAGGTTGTATGCATAGTCTTCAAACGGATCGATCTTGATCTGTTCCTTCAAGACTTCGATGGCTTCAGGAAGCTTGCGTTGCTGCGCGAGGACAAAACCCAACTGCCGCCTGACGGTTTTATGTTTCGGCTCCTTTTCAACGATGCGTCTGAGCAGTTGTTCGGCCGTCACATAGTTTCCGTTTTTGGCTGCCGCTTCCGCCGCCTGGAAGAGATCTTCGGTTTTAACTGAGTCGGGAATTGCCGGAGCGCCCGCGACTTCCGTTTCCAAAGACATCGTCTGCGCCGAGTCAGATTTCGTCGCTGCCGCGAACGCACGATAGTCCTGCAAACGTTCAGCCGGCAGCTCGGTTTGTTTCAGATGAAGCGTTCGCGCACCGGTGAGCGTTTGTCCTTCGAGTTTGTATTCGGCGACATACTCACCATAGTCGCGCGTCACTTTCAAAGGCACAGGCAATCGCGCCTGATACTTGCTCGGCAACGTGATTTTCAAACGATAGGAGATGTCGATCGGCACACCGAGCTCGATCGGTTTCGTGCTGTTGGCTTTGCGGCTGGTTAGGGCCGGCATTCTCAATGGCGGAAACGGAAGCTCGACCTTAAACTTCTTGCTCGACCAGTCGAAAAAGTCATTTTGCGAAACGTTGAACTCGATCTCAAACGGCTTCGAGAGATCAGTGAGATCAGTTGTCTTGATATCGGAAACTTCACCGCTAAGACCGCCCACGATGCTCAGCACACGGCTGAGATCTTTCCAATTGCTCCTCGGTGTGCGGCGAAACATGATGCGCATGTAGAGCTCAGAGTCGCCGCGCAGGACCATGTGAGTGTGCGCAGTGATCTTGCCGAGATCGTCAACCGCGCCCTCGATAGTGACAAGCTCGCTCGACAAAAACGGAGGCGCAGCAGGCGTGGTTTCCAGGTGCGCTGGACCAGCGGTCGGAATCATCAAGGCTTTCTTGTTGCGCAAAGGTGGTGACAACAGTCCTGCCGGGGCCACTTCCGCAGTCGTGTCTGCCCAAAGCGTTTCGTTGCCCAAAGGAATGGCGGTGATGACGTGATCGAATTGGCCGGGTGAAGGCATGTCGGCGTCAAGCTTCCGCGAAGAGTTCATCAACACTGGATACGCACGCAGACCAGTCGAGGCCAGCATCGCGGCCAGCAACGTGTGTTTGTCTTTGCAGTCGCCATACTGATTGACGAGGATGTCTGCGGCCGGATGCGGCTGGTATCGACCCTGGCCGAGCGAAAGACTCACGTAGCGAAAGTTCTTGGCAACGTATTCATAAAGCGCGCGGACTTTATCCTGCTCGCTTTGCAGTCCGCGTATTACTTCCTCTGCTTTGACTTTGATTTTCTCGTCAGGAACTACGCGATCCTTTTGCAGGTTCGCATACCATTGGCCCACTTCTTCCCAGCTCTGGAAAGTAGTTAGCTGTACGTGCGGATGGAATTCTTCAGCTTCGTCACCTTGTGCGTCTTCTTCGGTTGCTTCCTTTTCTTTCTCGTCTTCTTCTTCGCTGTCCGGTTTCAGGTTTGAGTGTTTCCAGAGATAGATGCGTCGATCGCTGTCTTCTTTGATAGTCGGCTCGAAGCCGGGTTCGGTTTTCAACTTCACTTTACTCGCGGCCGGTATGTTCACCGTCAATTGATCGTCGAGCACGATGAGGCGCTTCGTCACGAAATAGTGCTCGAGCCAGAATTGGTTCTGGGCGAGGGGCGTAGTGATGTTCCAGACCATGTGATACTCGAGGACGTCGCCGGGGCGTAGACCGGGAACGGTTATATGCTTCTGTTTGAGGTCGGTATAGACCGGAGCTTCGCGAGCAACGGGCGCGGTTAGATCCTGGATGTCGGAAACAGCGGCGTTTACGACAGTGCCATCGGCTTTGCGCACGCGCACGTAGTCCATGTCGAGCTTTTCACTGGCGGAGCTGTAGTCAAAGACCAGTTGTCCGAAGCGTTCGACGCCGGCGTCGCTCTGAATCTTGACGCGCAGGGTTTGTTCGCGCTGTCCGGTGCCGTCCCGCTCAAAGCGGTAGGCGCTGCTGAGTTGTTCGACGACTACGGCTTCCTGGGAATAGTCAGGCTTTTGCTTCGCGGCTTCAGTAGGTTTAGCCGGGGATTTTGTTTGAGCACTGACTGTCAGTCCGTAAAAGAATGTTGAGATTAAAAGTAAAGCAATGATCTGGGCATTGCGGGGGGAGTACATCGGGTAATTTCTCCTGGTTGAGGAATCGATCTGGCAAGTTAGTCTACAAGAAGCATCGGATCGGTGTAAACAAATCAATACATGGAGGTGTTTCTCTGCGTATCTCTGCGTTCACTGCGTTAACGTTTGTATTTAACGCAGAGATCGCAGAGGTACGCAGAGAACCGCAGAGAAATAATTGAGGGAAATCAGGGCATATTTGAGGAAAATCAGAGCAGAGGAGCGAGTATGTTGGTTGGCGCAATCAGTAGAGAAACCAACTCAAAAGGAAATCCGCAAATGTCCCGACTCGCTCCCGCTCTTCTAATCATAATCCTGGCAGCCGCCGCCGCTTACGGCCAATCGAAACCTTCATCCTTCCATTCCGGACAATCGATGTACATCGTTGCTTTTCGCACCTTCCAGTATCCGTATGCTGTGGATGAATCCTGCGTCGCTTGCCAGCAGGAATCCATAAATTACGACCTCGACGCCGAGCGAAAGATCCGAAAAAGGATCGAGGAGTGGCGCTTCTTTAAAGTCGCCGAAAAACCAAACGACGCCGATTTCGTCTTTCTTGTTCGTCTCGAGGGAAGCTCAATGGAAGGCCTCGCCATTCCATTCGAGGCTTATAGCCGGCATTTCAAGGACAAGTTTGACCTTGACGCGTTGCGAAACGCAGCATTGGGACGATATGTAATAGGACCGCTAAAACTGCCGACGCTTAGCCGTCTGAGTGATCGCCTGGTTCAGCAGTTTCGGGAAAAGGTTGGGCCATAAACAGAAACGACGAGGTGCAAGTTCCTCACACCTCGTCGTGTTCACGTGCTCACTCAGAAGAATTCACTGAAATCTTCACCGCCGTCCATGTGTTACCTTCACCCTTCTTCACTTCGATGGTAACAACGTCGTTCGCTTTCACATCGGCAATCGCCGCATCTTTTCCAGCCTTAGTCACCTTCGTGTCACTGGTAACAGCAACGGTGTGCTCAGCCTTTTTGCTATCAACGATAGTTAAGGTTGAATCAGTAACCGCAGATACTGTTCCGTTTACCGTAGCCGTCTTCTCTTTTTTCGTCTGATCCTTGGTTGGCGTAGTCGGTTCCTGCTTAGCCATGACAAAGCCGGCTGATAAAAGCAGACCCAGACAGAGCATCGCCGCACCGAGTGCCCTTGATACCTTGTTCATCTTCTCTCTTCCCTTCCTTGATTGTATTTCAGTTGATACGAGTCAGATCCTATTAAAACGCCTTGAATAAGCCCGTTGGTTATCGCGAACATGTGATGACGTTGTAAAACGGTTGTATCATCATCTACATGGCTGACACGCTTCAGTTCCTCGTCAAACACGGTTACGTGGTGCTTTTCGCCTCCGTGCTGGCGCAGCAACTCGGACTACCCCTACCTTCCACACCTTTCATCATCGCAGCAGGCGCGCTCGCACATGCGGGTCAGTTGAGTTTCACTGCCGCTCTCTTCGTCGCCTGCATCGCCGCGCTGATAGCAGATCTCGTCTGGTTCGAGATTGGCCGGAGGCGCGGTGTTCGAGTACTTCAGTTCTTCTGTCGCATTTCACTGGAGCCTGATTACTGTGTACGACGAACCGAAACGTCGTTCGCGCGTTACGGCGCGAAGACTCTGGTCGTTGGCAAGATCGTGCCGGGCGTAAGCGCACTCGCCACGCCGATGGCGGGAATTTACGGTCTGTCGCGTTCACGCTTTGTCTTCTTTGATGGAATTGGCATCCTGCTCTGGATCGGTGCGTTCGAATTGCTCGGCTACTTGTTCAGCGATCAGTTGGAAGATGTTGTCGCGTACGCGTCGCGTTTCGGTGGGTTGCTGTTCGCACTGGTCATCGTGGGCCTCGCGGGTTACGTCGCGTGGAAGTACGTGCAACGACGCCGATTCCTGCGTTCGTTGCGCGTCGCGCGCATCACTCCCGAGCAGTTGAAGGCGGAGTTGGACACGGGCGCAGACGTCGTCATCGTCGATCTTCGTCACGCGATGGACAACGAGGCCGAGCCGCGCATGCTCCCCGGCGCGATGCGACTACCCGCAGAGAAGATTGAAGAACGAGCAAGCGAGCTACCGCGTGGAAAGACTTTGATTCTTTACTGCTCTTGACCAAACGAAGCGACGAGCGCCCGTGTGGCGCTGGCACTCAAGCGACAGGGAATCACGAACGTGCGACCGCTCGCAGGCGGACTGCAAGGCTGGCTGGACCGTGGGTATCCCTCGCAAACAGTCTAAATAAGACTTAAAATCCGTTAGCTCAATTAAAGGAGAGGGAAATGAATAACACTGAATCCACCGAAACATGTGCTCACACACCGTGCAAATGCTCGCGACCCTCGGATGATGAATATTGCAGCCTGCATTGTAGGAATGCCGCAGGTGGGCACGAGAAGAACTGTAGCTGCGGTCACCCTGATTGCTTGTGACCTGGGGCGTCTTCTATTGAAACCCGATCTGCCTGGCCCACTGAAGACAAGGGATCGAAGTTTCACGAAATACAATCGGCAATTTGGTTTGCGGCAATCGAACCGCATCAGCGGGATAGGTCACCACCGCAAACGGGCCGATACAACTAACGTCGTCTGCATTACTAACAAATACTTCGAGCTGACCATCGACCTCACAGGCGCCGTCAATAAAAGTCCAGTAACCTGACGACGGCTTTTTGCCCATTGCCGTCATCACGACCTTCCCAAGATTTACAGTTAATTCTGAAGACTTGTAAATCCTATCCCACGTGTCGTAAATAACTCGCATGATCGTATCACTTAAAAAGGAGCTCCCGTTCCTCTTTTGGCAACTCAAATAAGTAGATCGTTAGACAGGATTTACATGTTAATCCTGAAACATCTTGTAAATCCTGTCTAACGATCTATATGGTCCAGAGGCGCAGGGCGCCGTCGTCGCTGCCGGTGATCAGGCGGGTGTTGTCGGTTAGGAAGGAGAGGGTGTTGACGCCGGAATGTTCACCGATGGTCCGGGAGCGGAAGGTCTCGAGATCCCAGACGCGTATTCTGCCGTCCAGTGAATATGCAGCGAGTTTGTCACTCTGCGTCGAGATTGCCAGCCGGCACACGCAGGAACAATTCTCACCCAGAATCCGAACCTGCCCAGTGCGAACATTCCACAGGCGCACAGTCTCGTCCCAACTCCCTGACGCCAATTCTCTGCCGTCGCCAAGAAAAGCAATCGACGTAATTTGACGCGTGGATCCGCCCAGGACACGCATCGCGGCTGTTTCAAGATCCCAAAGCCTGATCGATGGATTTGAACGATCACTATCGGCGGCCGCGATTTGACGTCCGTCGGGCGAAAAGGCGATCGAGCGCGGACCACTCCACGCGCCTTTCAAGACACGCATCTGTCCCGTTTGCAAATTCCAGACTTGTATCTCGTAAGGCTCATCTACACTCGCCGAAGCGAGACTCTTGCCGCCCGGCGAGAAGACGAGTGACGGCTGCTTCCCGATCTGGCCCAACAACTTCACCTCGCCGGAATGTAAATCGACGATCTCGATAGACGATCCGCTGGCTGCGGCGATCAACACGCCATTCGGTGAAGAAGCGAGCGCTGATACCGGCGCTTCGCATTCCTTCAGAATCGCAGTGGAGTGTGGTTGCAATAAGCGAATTATCCCGTCGTCTCCACCGCAAACGATCATTTCGCTCGACGGAGAAACGGCGATTGCGCGAAGTGGCTTTGAGAACTGTTCGATGAGTCCCGAGCGCGGCCACGGATTTGACGGATTTGCATCACTGATCGGCGGAAGATCATTCGTTGAGAATTTTGATTCAGATCTCGAGAGTGTGCGGAGCGCGCGGGCCCACGACTCAACGGCCCAACGCGCATCGCCTTCGTTCAACGTGCGACTCTTTCGCAAGCGTTTGACCAGCAAGCCGCGGAGTAAGTCGCGCTGCAATCCATCCTGCGAAACAAGCAGATCGCTGGCGACACGCTCTCTAACTGCGAGGACCAGCAACGAGATCTCCTCTTTAAAAACGCCGCAGTAGTCTTTTAAAAGATTCTCGCAGAGTTTCGCGTCCGTTAGTGGCGCAAGACCGTGCCTGACTAAGATCTCGCCGAGCGTTTGCGGCACCGATTCATCAAATTGCTTCAAGACCAGATCTCACCCTCTGTGTGGCCGAAGTTGATTCTCGTCCCGAGGGCCAGCGTCACGCTGCGGCCCGGCGAGACGTCCTTCACCTCACCTTTCTTATTTGTGGCGGACCAGGTTTGCATCGAGATGTTCTTGAGTCCCCAGATCTCGGGATCGAAGGGGTGTTTGGTCACGGCGGCAACCGGCTGCGTGAAGTCGTATTTCTTTTCCTCATCCACGTGATGCGCAAACAGTAACGTGTCGTGATTCAGCATCACGAAGTTCTTACCGATGCGAACACGTGGCGGGAGGCGCAGTTGTCGCGCGCACGACCAGCAACGATCGTGGTCGTCCTCCGTGTCGTGAAAGTTTTCTGCGTTGCAGTGCGTGCAATAGATGATCGAGTCACGCAGACGGACCATCGCTGACCGCCAATTACTTTCACGCACGCGCCCGTGTTGCGGATCGCGAATGCCATCAGTGAACGCTTTTGTGAACAGCTCGCGCAGGAACCGCGGGTACAGCGGCCAGAAAGCGAGCGCGTTGCGCTGAGACTGTGGATCGGGCGCGTTCGAATCGTCAGCAGGATCAAAAATAAACAGTGGCTCCGTTCCGTAAAGCTTCTTCATCGCCGGTAAGTCGAGACACTTGATCGCGAGCTCTTTCTTTCCTTCGAGCGGGTGATGCATCACGAACATGTAGAACAACAACACCGCGAGCGAGAAGAGATCCGTTTGCGTGCTCGGCGTGGCTTCGCCCCTGACAATCTCCGGCGCCATGAATCGCGGCGTGCCGTAAACGGCGCTGCGCGACTGGTTATCCACCGCCACGTTGTCGTTGTCGCAGATGAGGATCTCCCCGCTATCCGGATCGAAGAAGACGTTGCCGAACGAGATATCGCGATAGCAAAGGCCCTTCGTGTGAAGTTGTAGATAACTATGCGATAGCTCCAGGCCTGCGGTGGCAAGCGCACGAAAGCCGGGTTCGATCCTCCGCTTCATCAAGTCGACGATGCCTCGAAATCTCCGATCTCTAAGCGGCATGACGTAGCCAAAGCCGGCGCTTGAAGCTGAAGTCGCGAGCTCGATCGGCCAAAGAAAACGATCGCTCGGAGTCCCCATTTTGATTAACGTCTCGAGCGCCTTCTGTTGGTCCGGAGTAGCGGAAGCGGGGTAATACCATTTGAGCGCGACTGGTTTGTCTGCCAGCAGCGCGCGGTAAACTTCGCCCTGACCACCGCTGCCGAGGAATTTCTCGACGACGCAGTCACCACGCGTTGTTGCAGTGCGGACCTTTTGACCGGGTTTAAGAATCTGGTCCATTTACTTTACAGAGAATGCCGAGCGTGACGTCGTCGCCACTGCCCGCTCGCGTTGAGTCCCCAAGCCATCCGGCGAGATTGTCTTTGACCATGCTGATACCATGCTCACGAATCATGTGCAGAATATCAGAGCCGACTTTGAAGAAGCCTGATTCGTGTCGAAATGAATTTGGGTAACCGTCAGTCGAGAGCAGGATGAGCGCTGGGGACGAGTGGTTGAGCGGTTGAAAGCTCACGCGGAAATCACGCCACGCGTCAGGCGCGCACAGTGAAGTGGTTTCGTTGGCGATGAGTCGCTCGTCTCTGGTTAGCGGTCGTGTTACTTCCCCGCTCTCGCTTACCGTCAGGATCTCTCCGTCTCCCAGTTGCAGGTATAAGGCAAATCGCTCGCTGATGGCGGCGACGATTAATGTTGCGCCGTACGCGACGATTGACTCCTCACCGTTCGCCTTGCAATCATCGGTGACTACTTCAACCCACTTGCGGACGAGCGCACGCGGCAGCCAGTCTTCGGTCGCGTCTTTCAGTAACGACAGATTCTCAAAATCACGATTTATAAAATCCTGGACCAGTTGCGCCGCGCTTTCTACGGCGAGAGACGCGCCGATATGACTACGCGAGTAGCGCGCGCTACCATGACCATCAGCGACCGCAAGCACGAGCGACGAGCCCTCACCCGATTCCGGAAGCCAGTGAATCGCGTCCTGATTCGGAAGACCGTTGCGTTCGTGCACCGCCCCACGCACACTCTCACCAACAACCTGCCAATGATTACGCATCGTGATTATCAAGATCCGAGTCCGCGAACCGACATTATTTCTCCCGCCTCACGGTTCGAGTCCGCGAAGCGGACGGAAGCATAAAGCCTGGGGCGCCAGCCCCAGGATCGTGAGTTTGTTTCCCCAATAGAGCCCGCGATAGCGGGCGACAGCGCATAATCGTCAACCGCTGTCGGCCGCTTCGCGGGCTCAAACAATTTTTTGCTTACGATCCTGGGGCTGGCGCCCCAGGCTTTATGCTTTCGCCCGCTATCGCGGGCTGCAATTCAGCGGCGATTTCGCCCGCTTCGCGGGCTGTCCGATATCGCAGGCTTCACCACACGTCGTCGGCGGCTCCGGCGCCGGTGTCGGGAATGACCGGGAGCGGGACGTTCAGACCCGGCGAAGAATCGATTGTCCTACTCATTGGTGATGACGCCGACTTGAGCACAGCCGTCGACACCCAGCGAATGTATTTGGTCAGAGCTTCGGGATTGTTGGCCTGGAGTGGTCTTAGCTCAGGGTTGTTGATGAACCTCTTCAACACTTCCTGATCAGCGTCTTCACCGATCGCGATCGCGATCCGCACCGCTTTACGACCCCACGGCTCGTTCATCAATGCCTGCAACCCACCGTTGAAGTCGTCAGTCGGTTGACCGTCGGAAATAAGCACCAGCACCGGCGGCAACGCGCGATCCGTCATCGGCGGAATCTTGAGCTGGTCCGCAACAATGCTGAGCGCGCGGCCCATCGCAGTGACGCCACCGGCCGTGAGATCTTCCCACTTGAAATCCGCGATATCGGTCGGCTGCGAGACGTGCCACTGCGCGCCATCAGAAAACCTGACCGCGCGCACGAGCACCTGCGCGTTCGGATTCTCATCGGCGACATCCTGCATCGACGGAATCGCTTCCTTGATCGCAGTATTCAGCGATTGAATCTTGCCATCGACGGCCATCGAGCCGGAACAATCGGCAATCCAGATGAAGTGCAGTGGCCGTGTCGCGAGCTCACCACCAGGTCGCAGCGTCATTCAGAGTCTAGCCTCCTCATCATCATCTTTTACCATGCTCCCAGCGCAATCGCTCCACCGCGGCGCGCGGGTATCGTTCCGACGGGTGGACCATGCGGAAACCACTGGCCCGCTCCCCAGGAGGGAGGATGCCAAAGGTTAAGATAGGTATTACTCTTTGCGCCATTGCACCCCGCACAAGACCCGACGAGATTATTCGCGTCATTCACTTGCCCGAGATTAGCTCCCAAATATCCCAACGTTATCCAATGCTTTTGTATTGGATATACATGGTCCACCTCAGTGGCGGCGGCGGCATTGCAGTAAACACAGTTACCACCATTGTATGCAAGCGCTGTTGCGCGACGGACTGCCGGAATTGCCGGGTAGTTCGCGCGTGCCCAGGCGAGGTATCGATTCGCCTCGTTCGAACCCGCCGTGTAGCCGAGGGCGCGGCCATGAACGCGCCCGTCATCTCGCTCCTCACCGGGTACTACAACCTCTCCTATCGGAGGGACCTGGGCCGCAGCAATCATGGCTAAGGTCGGAGCGCCAACGATTCCACGTGCAATAGCCAAAGTGGGCCGAACTGCCGCCGCCAATAGTAACCGCTCATCATTGATACCGTCGTCAAAGCCGTCCGCAAAACCCTCCGCCACACCTGCTGTCCATTGGGCAAAATTGGGCGAAGTCGCCAGATCAATTTCCTCGTCTACATCTGAACCCTCATCGTCCGATGAAGATACATCCATCGCGTCTGGTAGCCACTCCGGATCTGCTTCCGCGCGTTGAATGACGTAGCGGCTGGGAAGACGCGCGGCGAAACCTATCCCCGGGTTTGCGATTCTGTTCGGCGGCAAGGCCAGTGACACTGGCGCGCGCGAGACGATCTTCGGCTGGACAATCTTTATTGCCGGACGATTGACTAATGGTCCAACAGGCGGTTTTGCAAGCGGTGAGATTTTTTTCTGTAAGACTTTCGGCGTTGGTTGAGGACGATAAACCGGCGGCGCGGCCGGCGGCTTCCGGTTCACAGCGCCATTCGCCATTTTGGGTTGCACTGCCTTCGTCGCTGCGTGGGGACGATAGACCGGAGGCGCGACGGGAAGCTTCGGCGCTTTTAGTTGGGCGACCGGAGGCGCATGTGTCGCCGGCCGGTGAGGCGATGGTTTGACGGGTTTTTTGTTTATTGGATTCATCACTTCTTACGCTTGTGCTCGCCTTTGATGATCTGCTGATAAGAATAGAAGTGATCCATCGGCAGGTTCGCCTGTCCGGCGTCTTCCGCATACGGTTGATAGTGGCCAGACCCGTTGGACCACCACTGCAGTGTGCCGTTATTGAAGAAGATCTCTCCGGCGTAAAGCACCTGTTTGCCTTCGGCGATTGAAGGATGGCGGTAACGGTTGTGCAAAAGCATCTCGCCGTCGCGTGTGCGCACGAAGTTGTACTGTTGATTAGGAACGTTCACGCCATGACTGTGCTGCCGGTGCAAACGGTACTGGCCGGCAAAGTTACGAAGACGAAAGACATTGCTTTGATCGACAGGTTCGATCGCACCCGGATGTAAATTGGGATAGAGCTTAAATGCCTGCACGACGCGTGCTGGAAAACATTGAATCGCGCTTTTCTTTGGCGCCAGTTGTCGAGGAGGCGTCTTCACCAGCGGCTTGATCACAGCGCTCTTCATCGACTGAACAGTTTTTGAGTGACTGTTGAGTTTCGAAACCGCTTGCATGCGCTGTATCAGCGCAGTCAAACGCGCACTCTGAACCGGCCGTTTTGGCGTTGGTTTCTTCATTAACCCTTGTGCTCTCCGAACCGCTCTTCTCTGCCGACGCGGACGTCCACACTGACGGTAATACCAGCAGCGCGAAGGTCTTCGACGGCTTCCTGGGATGCTTCCAGTCCTTTATAAAGGCCACGGCAGATAAGCGTTAGACCAAGTTTATATTTCTTCTTAAACGCGATGAGGTTTTCGGTACAACCAGGATCCTTGGCGCCTGACGTCCCGCGATCGGAGCTACAAGGACTCTTCGACAGATTTAGTATCACGGAAAGTCCAGCCAACCCGTCTTCACCATACGTAGCCAACAGCGCCCGCATGGCGACGTCTTCAGCGTGTTCGGCGCCGTATGTTTTTGTTTTAAGACTCTTACCTAATCCCAGCTCCGTAAGAGTAAGCTCCTCATCATCGACCATGATCGACACGTAAGTAACCATGCCTGACTTCGCCCATTGCTGGTTACTCATGTCCTCGTCCTTCTGACCCATTTTCCACTGCGATCGCTGGATAACCTTGGGCTGCAATATCCACGGACGGGCAATGCCGGGCGGCGCGTGTTGCTTGCGTTGGACCAGCGGGTTCGGGTTTGGTCTCACGGGAGCCGGTGGAACCTTGATCTCTTTCCGCTGCAATACGAGGGGAACCGGCGGCGTTGGACCAGTCACCGCTGTTTTGCGTTGCAGGACTTTAGGCACAGGCATGGGACGATACGCCGGCGGTGCGACCGGAGTCTTTCTTTGGATTGTTTTAGGCGGTACTTGAGTCTTTTTCATGCTTAATTTCCGGGTGAGTTTAGCCACGGATACACGGATCTTTTTCGCGGATCTATTTCAACTTCCGCTCCATCAGCGGGCTGCCGCGACTGCTTTTCCCCACGTTCTGAAATCCCTGACGGCGGTACATCGCAACCAGCGCCTGCGGTGAGATCCCGTTATCTGACGGTCGCGCTTCAAGGCTTACGGCGTTGAATCCCTGCCTGCGCGCGGTGGACACTGCCGCTTCTATGAGTTTGGCGGCCACACCCCGGCGGCGATGCTCGTGATTGACCTGAAGGTTGGAGATATAGACCTTTCCTCCTCCACGCGGCGAGATATCGACTGATCCGGCAACTTGTGGCGTGCCGCTAACCGTTGCGCGTATCTGCTGGTTCCGTCCTGACACCGGGACTGGCGACTGCAGGTTATAGTTAGGCGCTTTGGCAGACTGCCGTTGTGCGGCCTGCGGTGTTGGCCGGCGAAGTTGTGCGCTTGCAGGTGGAGGTTTTACTGGCGGTTTCATAGTCATTTCACCAGAACGAGGTGGTGTTAGTAAGGAGATCGATCAGGTTCTGTGCTGTGTCGAGAGTCTTGACGCTTTGCGGGCAGTTCTGGAACTGGAGAATCGCGTCCTTGTTCGCGGTAATGTAGTTATCAACATCCTTGCCAAAGAACTCTTTGATCGTTGCCGCCTCAGGTAAAAACCAGCTCTTGATCGCGCCCATGTGATAAGAATAAGGGCGGCCCTTCATACGAAAATACAACGAGCAGAAAATGCAGTTCTTACCTCCCGACACTCCCACCGTCTGGCAGCCGTGGAAAACAAGGTTCGTCTCGGCGTGAAACTGCCGGCCTCCGGTGCGGAGATTGTCATCCTCCTGCTGCTCGATCTTGATGTCAGGCATCGCGTTAGTCGAGATTTGTGTCTCGACCGATTGTTTGTTGAACCGCTGCATGTTGTTTGAAGCTTCAACCAGCTCTGTTACGTCGTTGCTCTTCGTCGCTACGGAGATGAACTGCCAGCTTCGCTTAGACGATTGGTGTTGCTCGGCGATCATGTTCGACAGTTTGGTGGTAACGAGTACGCTCAGAGGGAGGACTGTCTGGTTTTTCTTATCCAAGCGGATGTAAATGAACTCAATGATTTGCCGGATATGATTGTCCAGTTTTACTACCTTAACTTTCTTCTTGGGGGTTGGATCTTCCGGCGCTTGTTTCTGGGTTTTCATTGCCTGCACTACGCCTGCCGGCGACCCTGCTGACGGCTTATGTGCCTTGGCTTGCAAAACACGCGGCGTAGGCTGTGGACGAAAGACCGGCGGCGCTTTCACTTCACGAGTCTTTGTTGCCGTTGTTTGTGCTTTGCTTTCGTTAGCAGTCTTTCGTTGCAACACCTTTGGCACAGGCTGCGGACGATAAACCGGAGGCGCGACGGGAGTTTTCCTGGCGTTCGCTGTTGCCGGTTGGACCACTGTGGTGGCTTGTAGATGTTTCGGAGGCATCTTCCAGTTAATCTTTCTTTCGCGGCATCACTGTCATTGCGGCCTTCACGCCCATGCGATCGGCCTCGGCTTCCAACGCGTGGTCCTGGACCACCGCCACGCCGCCGCCAAACGGGTTTTGGACTCGTCCGGATTTTTGTTGCAGCACGTGCCACAACTCGTGACCGAGTAGCTTCTGTCCCTCGATCGTGTGTGGATTGTACTGGCCCGGAGCGAAGTGAATGTTCGTGCCCCACGTATAGGCGATGGCTCCGAGCGCCGTCGCGTCGTGTCCGATGTGAACGCGAACATCGGAAAAGTCTCCGCCGAGAGCAGTCTCCATCTTTGTCCGCACGTCTGAAGGTAACGGCAAGCCACCGGCCTTCGGCCTGAGCGGCACTCGAAACGCTTCGACGCCCGGTTTACTCTGCCGCTGAATCGTTTGCGGCGCGCGCGCACTCCACAAATCAAGGCGTGCTTGTAGCATCCGATTGCCGCCGATGACATGCGCCTGTACTACGCCGGTGCTGTGTATCTTCATTGGTGCCTCCTATCAGAGCGACTCAACGGGCCGCACCACCGCCTTGAGCTTCTCCTGCTTCGTGAAGTTTGCCGCTGCGTTCGCGGCTTGTTGCTTGTCTGAATAAACACCGATTCGCACCGCGTACCACTGGCGCGATTCTGCGTCTCGCCCGGAAAAGAAACTTGGTCGGTAGCCTTTGTTCTCCATCTGTTGCAGCAGACGACCGGCTTCCTTTTCATCTAGAAACACGCCGACTTGGACCGTCACGTAATCCGAATCGATAGCGGCCTGTGTATTTTGATCGGCATTCTCGGTCGCGGCTTCAGAAACGACTTGCGGAGACGGAACATTGCCCGGCATTGCTACAGGCGTCGTTGGGACGCTCTGCTGTGCTGGAGCCCCACCTGCTGGCTTTGGCGGCAACGGCAACGCTGGCTGGGCCTTCGGTGCGGCCGGATGAGCAGCGGGTTCTTCGTTGAGAACCGGTTCGGTGGGAAGTGCGGCGCGTTCATTCTCAGCAGCATGAGCCACTGCGACAGAATCAGTCCCGAGCCACTGCCTGCCGACAATCAAGCCGGCCACGAACAGCAAAGCCGCGATCGCAACGGAGCCGGCGATCAGCGCGATTACCGATTTTTTGTCCAATGCAAAGTCGTAAGTCATCGGTTCAACTCCCTGTTGCTTCAAGGAATCATTACTGTGGTTTGTCCCGGGTTCGTGATCTGAATCATTCCACCGTAGGCGCACGTCAGCTTGCAGTTGTTATCGAGCGCGGGCATGTTCGCGATCAGGACTGTTGGCGCACCGGGAACCCACGGCGCGGGAATCACGGGAACGCAAGGCATCGGCGTCAACGCGCCCAGCGCCGCGGCGGTCGCGGCTGCGACAGTCGGATTCGCCATCGACGAGCACATAGCGAACGGCATGATGTTCACCATTGGCTTGTTGTCCATGATGTTCGCAGCCGGTGTTCCCGTCAGCACTTTATTCGCCGGCAGGACCACGAGCGAGCTCGGCGCCGCGCCAAAGCTGCACTGCAACATCGCCCCCATGCAAACCTGCATTGCCATTTCTTCCGACTCCTTAATTGATCTTGACCAGCGAACCCTTGATCGTCGTGATGCCGCTGCTCTCGACGGTGTTCGACGCCTGGCCTTTATTAGTAATGTCCGCTTGCGCCTCGTTGGTCAGCGAGGTGCCCGCCTTGTTGGTCAACGCCGTTCCCGCTTCGTTTGTGAGCGACGTGCCGGCCTTGATCGTGACCGAGCCGCTAACGTCGATCGTCAGATTTCCAGAGACTTTCAACTCGTAATTCCCGCTGATCGTCTGCGTGAAGTTCCCCTTGTTCGTGTGTGTCTCGTCACCGGTGATGGTGAGATCGCGTGTGCCTTTCACTTCGTACGTCTCATTACCCGTTTCGACCTTGTACGTGCGGTTTCCTTTCGAAACCACGTACGTATCGTTCCCTTCCTGGATCGTCGTCGATCGATCATGCTTGATCGTGTTTGTCTCGTTGTGCAGCACGCTCTTCGTGCGATCGTTCTCGACGACGATGTTCTGGTCCTTCTGCGCGTGAAAATAGAGCTCTTCCGAATCCTTCTTGTCTTCGAAACGAATCTCGTTGAAGCCACCGCCGCCTTTTGAAGAATTCGACTTGAGCGTGCTCTTGGTCTGGTCGGTGGGTAACGTGTAAGGAACAGTCTGCTCGCTGTTATAAACGGCTCCGGTGATCAGCGGCTGGTCGGGATCGCCTTCGAGATAACTGACAATCACTTCCTGCCCGATGCGCGGCAGGAAAATTCCGCCCCACGACTTGCCGGCCCAACCGTAATCGACGCGAATCCAGCACGAGCTGTTCTCGTCGTTCTTGCCGAGCTGGTCCCAGTGAAACTGAACTTTGATGCGGCCATACTTGTCGGTCCAGATCTCTTCGCCCGCTTTACCCACGACGATCGCCGTCTGCGTTCCGGAGATGCGCGGCTTCGGCGTCGTCAGTTGCGGACGATAAGGAACATCGACTGCAAACGCAGTGAAAGAGTTGGTGTAGTTTTCCTGAGTCGCCGCGTGCGAGACGGATTCCAGCACGTACGTCTTGTTTACGTCAGCGCGATAGTGGTCCTTCAATTCGAACTTGTGGCCCGCGACAAACGCGCGCGCGTAGCCGTCGCCGCGAACCGTCTTCTGGCGTTGCTCGATCGCGTCGAGACGGAGATTGGCGCGTTTTTCGCCCGCATCGGTTTTGGTAAATCCGCCGGGATATTCGTAGACGCGATAAGTTGGCGTGTCGCTCTGCGATTCGACTTTTAGATCCGTGCCTGGCGTCTCGAAATTGAAGTCGTCATGCGCGTACGCGCCGCTGACGACTTGCTCTTCAACGAGACAACGAGTGATCGTGAAGTCCTGCGTGTGGTCCATCAGCGACTGACGGAAGCGAACGGGGGTTGATTCCAGTCCCGGGCAGGTTTGATGAGCGTCGGCGTCGTCGCCTAGAACTAGCGTGTGCTTGTCGGAGGCGTGCTCGAAGTAATAAAAGATTCCTTCTTCTTCCATCAGGCGCGACACGAAGTTGAACGCCGTTTCGTTGTACTGAACGCAGTACTCGCGCGCGTCGTAAGCGCCTTTCAGATCGTTGCGGAAGTCGGTGAAGCCGAGCTCTGAGAAGATGGCTTCGAGAATGTCCGGGACGCTCTTGTTTTGAAAGATGCGACAGTCGCTCGTCTTCGTCAGCAGCCAGAGCCACGGATGAATCTCGGCGAAGTAGCGCGTCAGGCGAAGGTTTGTTTCTTCCTGAACAAACTTGCCGACGATGCCGTGAAGGTAATGCTCTGTGTCGTTGGACAGCGTGAGTGTGACGGTGACGGGTTTACCGACGATTGATGAGAAATCTATCGCGTTGTCTTCCGAGACCATCTCCAGCCTGAACTCAAAAAGACCCGAGATCCGTTCCTCGCCACGGAACGCACGCAGCAGGAGCTTGTTGTCTCCCAACGGCGTCGAGATTTTCAGCTTCAGGTTGTCCTGGACGTAGGTGGCAGTCATCGTCGTGTGCTCTAAAGGGGGCGTTTCACGCAAAGGCGCAAAGATCGCAAAGACGCAGAGGCGCGCCCGAACCATTTGACCCGCCTTTGCGTCTTTGCGATCTTTGCGTCTTTGAATAAAAAAACATCGTCGTTACTCGAAATATGAGAAATCGTCGAGCAGGTCCTCAGAAGTGATATAGGCGTCAATCGCGCGGCGGAAGCCCGGCTCCTGCATCATCACAAACGACAGGTGCTCACGCCTGAGAACCGACAGCTCGCAATCAGTTAACGCGAGCGCGGTTTCGCTATACGGTTTGTGTCTGAGCATCGCGCGCTCGCCGAAACAATCGCCCTCGCCCAACACACCCAGCACAGTCTCCTTGCCATGCTCCTCACAACGCGACAACTGCACTTTGCCGCGCCGGATGATGTACATCGTGGTGGCGGCACTGCCCTGTAACATCAACACCGTGTTCTTCGGAGCAGTACGATTCATCCGCCCGAGCAACACCGCCTGCCTGCTGCGTGGCAGACGATTGAGTAGGTGACTCTTGATCGTTCCCCTGCTCGATCGGACTGCTTCCGGCGTAATCACAATGTATGGGTTTTCCACAGGTGGGTGATGCCCGTTTCCGTTCACGCTACGCGTTGGACCAAGCCACGAAGTCCACGAGAGGGCCGGCTCCGAGCTCAACTGTACCGCCGGAATCTCATCGGCTTTCAGTATCAACCGGATGTTGAACTCAAACTCATCCTTCACGTAGAAACGAACGAGATCACACAGCACACCGAAACGCCACTCAGTCGGCAGGAAACTCTCGAAGTCCAACAAGCCGAGTGGTCCCAAACGGATCTCAAAGCGCGCCTGCTGATCCCAAACGGTGGTGCCCAACACTACGGTGTCGCGTCCGAGTCGCTGGTTCTTTCCCGATTCACCGATCCTCGTCCACTGGCTCTCTTCAAGCTCACACCAGTTACCGACAAACTGATTAATCTCAACATCGACCTGGAAGTAATCGGAGAGCACTTGCCTGAGACCGGCAGCGGAACGAGGCCCGCGACCGAGAATGCCCGCGTAGTAAAGCAGCGCGCGATCGCGAATCTGCATCCGGCCCTGCAAACGCGGCGTCCCGAGGCCGATGAGTGAAAACAAATAACGCGCGACCTGATCCTCACCGGGCGTGTTCGAGATCAAGCCGACACGATGGTGCTTGCGAATGCGATAAAGCAGTGAGACGAGCCGGTGATTGAAGATGTCGAGAAAGTCGCCGAGCGCTTTGTCGTTGTGCGACGCGCGTTGCAGCACGAGCTCAGTGCTCGGAATGTCGAGGGCTCCGAGACTGCCTGCGAGTCCGAGAAAATTTACGGTCATCTCGGTCGGCGCCGGCGACGCTTTCTTGCGATTTTGAAGGGGCTGATCCTTCGTGCGCTGGACGTCTTCGATATCGCTGGAGGGAAAATCGAGTTTTACTGCGGAGCGGAAATGTACGATCTCCTTCGTCGGATCGGAGCCTTGTCCCGGCGGCGACAGACGCTCACGACTTACCGTTGGACCATGCTGGCCGCCCGTGTAAATGATCTCGAGGAGCCGCACCGCCTGGAAAAAGTCAAACTGGTGACCTTCGGCGAAGAGCCAGTCTTCGACCGCCGTCGCTTTTCCCCAGCCAAAATCGTTTACAGCAGTGCTGCTTCGCCCGCCATCGGTTCCCATGTTTTCCAGATTCCTTCGCGCTGCTTGCTCTTGATCACTAACTGCGTGAACGAATTGATTGAAGCGTAAGAGGCCAGAAAGCGGTTTAGCACCGCGCTAAACAAAAAGCCTCCGCTGCCTTCATAAAAGTTTTCATCGAGGGTCAACGTCACTTCCTGGCCGCGACAAAAGCCGCGCCATGGATCGGAACCCACGTGGCGCATCACCTTGCGACACGTCATTTCAGTAATCCCATCGATCAACTGGTGATGCGATTCGGAGATACAGTACAAACGCAGAATCTCTTTCAGCGCGGGCAAACTGTCTTTCTCTTCCGATAACGACAGATGGTTCAACGATAAATGTGAGACGAGCCGCCAGGCGGTTTCGCCTCTCAACGGCGGTGACAAAGGCCGGCTCGGTTTTCCCAAACACACGATCGGCCGCTCGCGGTCCAAGGGCGCGAATTGTTCCATTTGAAAGACGGCTCCGACCGGTAGCTCTCCTGGAAGCTCGCGATTGGTACACAACGTGTGCGCGTAAACGCTCTGCATCGCGGGCAGACTCGGCTTGAGATCGAGATCGAGAAACGAGAGCAGCATCTCGGTGCCGTGCACGTCTTTGCGTTGCGCGGGCACACGGCGCGCGTGCCAGAACGCCTTGTGATCGGCGCTTTCGAGGCGATGATTGTAGGAATAGAACGGCTCGATACGTTGCGTGGTGTCGCTGTTGTTTGCCGAAGCCGAGACGGAAAGGATTGAGTGAATCTCCGTCGTGCGCTCGCGCCGCTTATCCGGCACGAGTGGATACTCGAAGCTGCGATGATCGAGACGAATCGGCTCCGTCGTCTTCGGAAAGAGATTGATGATCGGAGTGCAGCCGAGACAGAACGTGTTTTCGTTAACAAACAACGTCTCTTTGGGACGCGTGTTGAGTAACAGCAGGACCTCGAAACTATCGACCTCCTCGGTTGAAAGAAAATCGCGGAGGGTGTTGGTTATTCCACGCCGCTCGGGATGGCTTTGGTCTAACAGAAGATCGAAAAAGAAGTACTGTTTCGGAAAAGCAAAATACTCGAGCAGGAGCATGTATCCCGGATGCACGTTCGGCGGATGCGGCAGGACGTCGTCGTAATCCTCGAAGCCTACAGGCCGGATTGACTCGGCGCCGAGGAAAATCGGCGACGGCGCATTCGGAAGCTGAATCGCGACGTCATGGACGTTGCAGAACAAGAGCTCGTAAAGCGTTTTCACTGACGCCGGATCGCCGTTCAGATAAAAGCGAAGACGATCGAGTGATAGCTCATTGAGCTTTCCGCCGGGCAGGCAATCGACTTTCACCCGTAACGCGGCGACGGCGTGGCTGCCGGCCTCGACGAAGTTAAAGCGTCGCGTGCTTTCGAGCGTCGCGCCCGCAACTTCCAAAGGCCACAGCGTGACGGGATAACAGGTGCGAAAACGACAAACCGTTCCGTTCGCCGCATCAGCGAAGATCGGCGTATGACGATCGATCGAGAAGCCGGTCGTCATCTTTCCCTGATCCGGATCGATGTTGAATTGCGCCACCGCCATCGACGGGATGGGACTCGTGAGTTGCGGGTAAAGAATGTTGAGGAGGGCGCTCGTGATGTCGGGAAACTCGCTGTCGATCTCGTGTTGCAGACGGCCGGTGAGAAAAGCAAAAGCCTCGATGAGACGTTCGACATGCGGATCGGCGCACTCATCACGGCCCAGCTCCAGACGCTTCGCGACTTTCGGATAGCGTTCGGCGAACACACCGCCCATCCGGCGCAGGTACGTCAGCTCCGATTTGTAGTACTTCAGAATTTCTTCGTGGCTATTGGCTATCATTCATTTCCGCCGTTCCACTCTTACTGTTCAACGTCACTGGGAAAGACACCGGCTCAGTGAACAAGCCGACCGTCAGCTCCGCGTTTATGATCAGAAACAACGACGACTGGGCGCCCGCTACTGGTCCAACTTCGACACGCACCTGGCGCAGGCGCGGCTCGAACGCCGTAATCGTTTGGCCCACAATCGAAGCGATCAAGACGTGATCGTCGGCGTTGTGGGGAGAGAGCGAGGAGAAGTCGGGGATGCCGTAGTTGACGACGGACCGTTCCTCCTCGCCAAGCTGATGCAAGGGAATGGAGCAACGCGTGTTAAGCAGCCGCTCCAGCTCCCTGCGCACCGAGGCTTTGAGTTGATCGCGATTGAGGATGCGCCGCTCGTGTTCGTCCCACTCGGGAGAAACATCGACCAGGCGGTCAAACAGCAACGCCCTCGCACCCTCAATTGGTTTAGGTTCTGGCATAACAAGAGTTGGTCCACAGATTACGCAGATTTCACAGAAGTGATCTGTGTAATCTGTGGATAAGCCGGATCGTTACGCGTTGATGTTCTTCGCGAGGTCCCACTTCGTGTCGACGTGGCCCTGTTCGGCGCCCTCCGCCTTCTGAGTGTGGAAGTCCCATGTGATGTGGTTGTAGTTCATGGTCACCGTCTCGACCGGTTTGTCACCACCGCCTCCGCCGATCGAAATCGACGACAGCACCACGTTCTTCAACGTGTACTTGATCAGCGGCAGCACCGCGCCTTTGTCGTTACGCGCCACGACGATCTCGACGCTCTTGAAGTTGTCTCCCTTGCAGCAGGCTTCGTTCAACTTCGGCGACGCCTGATCGAGATACTTCGTGACCGTGAAATCCTGGTGATTGGGTTTGCCCGAGGTTCGCTCCGTGTTGCTTACGTCACCGGTGATCTGCATAGCTACACCATGACTAAACGAGAGGAGCTCTATCTGTGACTCGGCGCCTTTCATAGTGCTGGTTCCGGGAATGCCCGGGTCCAGTTTCATCAACAATACGTCCATATTTCCTCCGTTAAGTTAAGAGTTACGCAGCCGCAGGCGGCGGCAGTTCAGCAACGAGGCGAATCGAAGCCGTCAGCTCATCAAGCTGGAAGTGTGGACGCAGGTAGACCACAGCCTTGTAAACGCCGGGCTTGCCTACAACGTCTTCCACGTCGATGCGAGCTTCTCGTAATGGATACGAAGCTTTCGAGCTTTGCGAAGCGCGATCGTCCAGCAACACGTAATCAGCGATCCACTTGTTCAGGTAGTCAGCCACGTTCTCTTTGGTCATGAAGCTGCCGACCTTGTCGCGCATCATCGCCTTGATGTAATGCGCAAAACGTGACGCAGCCATGACGTAAGGAAGCTGGCTCGAGAGCCGCGCGTTGGCGGTCGCCTGCGGGTCACCGTAGACCTTCGGCTTTTGCGTGGTCTGGCCGCCGAAGAACGCCGCATGATCGGTGTTCTTGCGATGGACAAGCGTAATGAAGCCCAGATCGTTGAGCTCCTTCTCGCGGCGATCGGTGATCGTGACTTCAGTTGGGCACTTCAGCACGACGTCGCCTTCGTCCGTCTTGAAGTTAACGGCCGGAAGACCTTCGACGAGGCCACCGCCTTCGACGCCGCGAATCGCAGCGGTCCAGCGATAGAGTGCAAACGCGTTGGTGATGCGCTCGGCTAAAGCGTAAGCGGCATTACCCCAGCAGTAGTCTTCTTTATTACCGTTGACCTCTTCCTGATAATCGACTTCGTCCGCCGGCATGCGGCCAGTGATCCGCTGCTTCTGGTCTTCGCCGTTATCATTGGGCCGCGTGTCTCTGCCGTAAGGCGAGCGCAGGAGAAAATGCGGCAAACAAAGAGACACGTAACGAGAGTCTTCGCTGTCGCGGAACGAGCGCCACGGCACGAGCTCCGTGCTTTCGAAGATCTTCGCGAGGTCACGCGGATTGCTGAGCGTGTCAAATGAGTCGATGTCGAACATCTGCGGACTTGCCGCTGCGATAAACGGAGCATGCGCGGCCGCTGCTACGTTCGACATTTTCTCGAGCCACTTGATGTCCTGCGGGCTACGTCCAAACTCGTAATCGCCAACGATCACGCTGTAAGGACTGCCGCCGAACGTTCCATACTCTTCCTCGTAAATCTTTTTGAACTGGGCGCTCTGATCAAACTCCACCGCCCGTTCCAGGTCCTTTTGAATCTCGTCTTTGGTAGCGTTCAAAAGACGGAGCTTCAACATGGTCCCGGTTTCAGTGCGACTGACGAGATAGTGCAGACCGCGCCATGACGATTCGAGCTTGCGGAACGGCTCCGCGTGCATCACCTCGTTCAGACCGTCGTTAACTTCCTGGTCCAACGCGGCGATTCGCTTGTTGATGACACCGATCATATCGGCGCCGGCTTCGAGCTTGATGTCTCCCGCTTCGATCTCCGCGATCAGCTCAGACACGGCGTCGATAGCCTGCTTGGCCTGCGATGGATCGCGAACGAGTTTGGTTTCGAGAGTTTCGTGCAGGACTTCTAATTTGCTTTGCAGCTCAGTGGGTGTGCTCATTATTTACCTTCTCCTTCCTTTGGCTTTTCCGGTGATTTTTCCGGTTCGGCCGCTGGCGTAAGCATGGCCTTGAGCTCATCGACTTTCGCTTTCAGCTCTTTGCGCTTCGCGTCGTCGCTGAGCGCTTCGATAAACTTCTCCTGCAGCTTGACGTTGCCGTCGAGCTTGGCGACCAGGTCTGAAAGCCGCGTGCGCTTTTCGAACCGAGCGTTGAGATCGAGCTGGCCGAGGACGTTGATCGGGCTAAAGTCGTCGAGGTTTTCAAACGATAACGTTTTCGAACCACCGGCTAATTCCACTTTTGGTCCAATCGACTTCATGATGTCGTTGAAGTTGTCGCGATCAATCTCGACGTATTTGCGATCCCGAAGCGGGACCCGGTTGGGATCGTCAACGTTTCCCGAAAGGTCGGCCAGGATACCAGCGACGAAAGGAAGTTCCATCTTCACGAAGGAGCCTCTTGTTTCCACGTCGTAGGTTATCTGCACCCGGGGAGGACGTATCCGATCCAGTTTGTGTTGTGTGCTTTCTGGCATCGACTTCTCTCCTTATAGTTGGGGTTAAATCCATCCACAGATTTCACAGATTTTTCTGTGGAATCTGTGGATGGGTTAGCTGTAGCAATCTATCGATCTCGGTCAGTTCACCTTCGTTGCGAACGATTTGCTGAAGGAGTTCGGGTAAGCTCATGTTTCCCCACTCGACCGCGCGCTTGACGAGATACGGCGTGGGACTATGAGGTTCTGCACGTAGCAGGTAATCCGCGGCTTCAGACAGCCGGCGGTAGGCGTCAGCACGGCTGCGAATTGCGCCACCAGACGATGGCTCAAGTTCGAGTGCAGCCGGTTGAGGACTTTCTGATTCAAGGACGTCGGTTTCAACTTCTTCCTCGCCCAGGTCCTGGCAGATGAGTTGTCGAACCGCGTTGAGTGCTTCTCTGAACTGCCGGAAACTCGGCGCGTTCTTCCCGCACTTTTCGTCCAGCATCTGTTCAAGTTGAGCACGGGCCTCGATCGCGTCGTCGAGATCGAGAATGAGTTCCGCATAATAGGATCGATCCGTCGCTCTGACCGCGTTGCGGAACGCCGACACGGTCGGATTGATCGTCGCGAGCGCTTCCTGCAACGCGCGCGGGTCTTTCATCGCCAAATTTTCGAAGTGACACGCGCGCTCCCAATCGACGTAGGAGTAGCTTTCTCCGTCGGCGTGCATCGTCAGTGGAATTTGCTTGAGCTGGAGAGAGAGTTTTTGCTCGATCCAATCGAATGGTGCGAGGCGGCCTTCGAGATCTTTGGGGTCGATCTCCGGATACATCTCATCCCAGAATCGCTCGCACATCGCAGCTACGACTCTCAATCCTTTTACGACTCCGGCGAAGCCGTCGCGATGGAGCCATGCTTCGAGCAGCCAACCGGCGATTTGCAAATCTTTCGTGTGCGTTGTCAGGGCCTCGACACAGACGCTCGACACCGTGTTCCAGTCAGCACGTTTGTGAGCCGTCTTGTAGATCCCCTGGCTGAGCTTCGGATCGTCTTCGCGACGCGCTTCAGCGATACGGTCGTACGTGCCTTCGTAACGAAGCGACTCGCCGGCGGGGTTATCGCCAGCAATCGGTTGCAGCAGATCGTCAACTTCGATCTGGCGTGAAGATGTGAGAACGGCGCTCATCTGTTTTCACTCACTTGGCTCGGACGTAATACCGGTACCGGCGGGGCTTTCCTTGGGAAGCAGGGCAACATCAACGGCTCTTGTTTGTTGGCTTTGGCGAGACTCACGCGCATGAATACCTCTGCGTCGGCGGTCTTCAACTCCGAACGCTGCGGCGATTGGGCGGCTGCGTCCGGCTCTGTTTTCACGCTGAATTTGAGCGTGTAAGGTTCGGGGTCGAAGCTTTGATCGCACTCGGCCTGTGTGCCGACGCGCTTCAGCATCGGACCGTGTCGCAGCAGCAACGTGAAGAGCGACCAGTGATCGTCGTAAACGAAGGTCGCGATTCGATCCTTCGCCTTCACCGGCACAGGCACGGCGCTCGTAACCGGCACTACCGGCGAGTTGTTGGCCCAACGAAGACTCAGGCGGATCGGATCGCCAAAGACCCAGCGTCCCTCGAGATCGTCGTTGAGATAATCAAACTTCTTTTTGCCGACTTCGAACTTCCAATCGATGATCTGGTTAGCGCCTATTTCCTGATCGCCGTTGACGCGAAACTGGACTTTGAAGTCGAGCATCGGTCCCTGTTTCTTCTCCAGGAACGGACCAAAGAACTCACGCACCAGCACTACCTGATCGAGAAACTCCTCAGCCTCTCTCGGAGCAGCGCCGTACTGTGTGCTGCGCGCCAGCGCCTCGCGTGCTGCTTTCTCTTTGCTGTCAAACAGGCGGAAGAACTTCAGCATCTCCCAAGGATCGAGGTCGGGAAAGTCAGGCCGCGTGCTCAAGTCAGTAAACGGAAATCCACCGGCGAGACTCTTGTTGAACGACTCTTCGATCTCTCGGTAATTATCGAGCGCAGCCAGCACGTCGTTAACGGCCTTGATGCGCGCCAGCTCGGTGCAACGACGATAGAATTGCAGCCGTAACGAATTTCGAATTCGCAGGAAGTAGTCGCGTGATGCGTCACTCGGCAGCCTGAGCGTGGCGGAGCAACTATCGACGCTCACTTTGTCCATGTCAGTGGCGATGAAGGTTTCGAGGGACGCGATCGGATTTCCCGGCAGTTTGTTATCGAAAGCATCGAGGTCAGTCAGGATTTCGTTCCAGTCAAACGTCCCCGGCTGTGCATAGATATTTTCCGACGCGGCAAACGTCATTAACGGAACGGCGAGATCGCGCGCGAGAAACGCGATGTTCTTTCGTTGCAGAGCGAGATAACCGTTGAGGTCCTCGACACCTGCGAGTTCGTACGTCACGTAAGAAACCGGCTGGCTGCCGTTCCACCACGAAAAATCGCGGTGCTTCATTTCGTAAAACTGCTGCGTTACAAACTCGCGCTGAATGCCACGCAGCAGGTAACTGATCTGAGTCGACAAAGCACTGCGCAGCTCTCCGTCTATTCCGAGTGCGGTTGAAACCTGCAACACCCGAGACAGAGTGGGTTGTGCTTCCTGAAGATTCTTGATCTCAGTGATCAGGCTGGTCCGAAGCGCTGAGCCTTCTGTTTCCGGCGCCAGCATCTGGTATTTCCGCGCCTGGCGAAACAGCTTCGTCATTCTCGTTTTTAACCGCGCTCGCGCGGCTTGTTTCACCGAGTTGTCGAGATATTCGGCATTTTCATAGGTCTTGCTCCGGACAAATTCTTCATACTGATCGTTCAACGCGAGCGCATGGCGCAGCGGTTCCTGGTCCCAAACGAGCACGCGCCGCACAAAATGCTGAAAGCGTTGTTGCTCGCCGCCCTGCGATAACTCGCTGTAATCCTCGACGTCTGCCGACATGAATTCCTGTCGCCGCAGATCCTGGAGCGCCTTCTTCAGCTCGCGCACCCCCGTAGAGATCGTCATCCCGTGAAAAGGCGAGTGCGGGTCGAAAACATGCGTCGAGAGCCAGGTGTACTCAGGACGGTTAAGCAACGCCTCCGTCTCAGCAAGGTCGTTAAGGTGCTCGTATTTGACGCCTCGGCGATCGAACGAAGCAGCGTAGAGGTCTTCGATCAGATCGCCGACTTTGTTCGCGCTCTCTTTGTAAAAGCGCGCGGAATCGATCTGTCGGCTGTTCGCGAGTATCACCGCATGCCTGTACAGGTCGTTGTCTGTGTCGAAGTTGTCGGGCAGCGGAGAGTGATTCAGGTAGTTGACTAGCTGGCGCAAGTCAGGCAAACAATCGACGCTTTTCGAGCTGAGTCGCTCGTAACGTTCGAGGTTCGCGCGATAATCGCCGAGCTCTTCGACGTAAACGTGCAGCTCAAAACCTGAGTCCGGCTCTGATCTTGATGTGCCCTCGTCTTTCTCATCCGCGGCGGCTGAATTCTTTGCGCTTGATTCTTTGCTGATAAATTCCGCGGCGCCACTTGCCTGCGCAAACAACAGGACCTTGCCCTGCCGTTCCATGTCAATTCGCAACGATTCAAAGATTATGTACCTGAAGGCCGCAGCGATTGAGGTTTCAAGCCGGTCGTCGATGCTGCTGAACCACGAGCTGGGAATGAAGGGAGAATAGAGCTTCTTCGCATTCAGATTCGCCATGCCGGCCAGCAATTTCGTCTCGCCGTTACGCAGCATCTCTTCCTGAGTTAATACTGAGTGGTTAGGCGCAGCGTCGTCGCGAGCAGTGTGTTTGCTGCGTTCGTACATCGCCTCAACCTTCTTGAGGTCGGCTTCTTCTTCCAACAGGAAAGAATAGAGCTCTGCTTCTCGTTGGGCCATGCCGCGGTAGCCCCGGGCGAGGCTGCCGCCGCCGAACACCAGAATCGCGAGGGATAAAATCTGCGCCGTCAACACCATGCGATTTCGTGAGAGCGCTACCCTGCTAATTGGTTGGGCCAGACTAGCTTCATTAAAAATCTTTTGTTTGAAGAGATCGGACAGGAATACAGGTTTGCTGGGCGCCGCTGCGGCAACGGTCGCCGGCTGCGTTTCGATCTCCAGAAGCGATTGCTCGATTGATTGCGCCTGGGCCAATGCTTGCGGCAGTGTTTCTACAGCAGTCTCACCGCAAAAATAGATGCCACGGAAAAGGTACGACTCGTGATAGGCGCTCTGTTTGAAAAGAGCGTCGAGATAGATCTGCAACGGCGCGCGCATTGACTGCATCGCCGCCGGGAACAGAAATAGATCGTCCGCGTCTTCAAGCTCGTCACGCTCGGCGAAAATTTCGTACTGGAGCCACGTAAGATTTTTCTGCACGCTGTCGAAAGCTTGCGTTACTAATCCAGGCTCGTAGGCCGACTCGATCGCCGTCGGATTGGACCAGCCGAACATCTGTGTATGAAGTTTTTCCGGAAGCTGCTTGCAGAAACTGTCGAAGCCAGTGACTTCATCACACTTCGTGACGACGATATAGATCGGCAAGCGCATTCCCAGAATTCTCTGGGCTTGCCAGAGTTTTCTGTAGAGACAGATTGCTTTTTGCTCCAGCTCGAATTCCTGAGTTTCCAGATTGACGCCGAAGAGATCCGTGCAGGGAATGGTCAACACCAGGCCGTCGAGGGGACGCTGCGGCCGGTAACTCTGCAACAAGCGCAGGAGCGTGTTCCAGCCGCGGTGATACGCTGTTTTATTTGAGCGCAGCACAAAGTCGCCGGGGACATCGATAACTACGCCTTCGTCGAAAAAGTACCAGTTCAGTTGCCGGTGGTTCTTGCCTTCAACTGAATCGCTAATCGAGACTTCGAGATCGTTGCTGTCGAGTAAGGAGGTCTTACCTGATTTTGATTCGCCGGCGAGCAGGTACCAGGGGGCGCGATAGCGATAATCACGTCCGGTGACATGCGCCTTGAGCACTCGCAGCGCGCGGCGGAAAGACGTGCGGAGCTCGACGTCGGAAGCGTATTGCAGAAAGTCAACGGCGGCAGGTTCCTGCTTGCTGGGCTCATCGTCGGGCTTAACTCCGGCATCGGGGGCAAACGAAATCTTTCGCGAGCGCTTGATTACCAGAAACAGAAAGATCGACACCGCCAACGCGAGCAGGAAAATCAGAATCAGTATCACTAACACGTTCGAGACAGGCATAGTTGAACCGATCAGTTAGCCGGCGGTTGATTCTTGTCCAGACGACTTTCGATTTGGACGATCCGTTGATTGACGCTCTCGAGCCGGGAAGTCAGGCTGATCCAAACGCCATGCGATGCAGCGATGTAAGAGACCACCACCAGGCCGAGAACAAGCAGCCAAACTTTCGGATTGGTGAGCTTCTTTCGTTTCTCTTTTCTTAAGTTCTGAACGTAACTGTCAGGGAAGGCCACTTTCGATTCGTTAATGAGATCGGGTGGCTGGCGGAAGACGAAAGTGAACAGCTCCTGCCGGTAGCGGCGTAGCTTTCCGTGATCGTTCAAGCCGTGATACTTGCCGCAAAAACCCAGAGATAAAGCGGCAAAATAAACTCCGGCGAGGCTCTTCTTCGCCGGATCGCGCTCGCGCAGAAGTTGGTCCAACCTGTCGAAAAACGTTTCGCCCGCAATGTGAGACTGAAAAAGCGCGGTCTCGAGCAGGTTTGAAGTCCACGCGCGCTTACCTTCCCAGTCGAGATGGATGAATATCTCGTCCGCAAGAGCCGCCATCACGTATTGCGCTTCGAAATAGTTGTCAGTGGGATTTCCGGCGGCGCGCATGATCTGAACGGCGTTGCGCCGGAACAACGTAATCATGTTCTGCCAGACCAGGCGCGTGAGCTTTGTTTGATCTAGTTGGCCGGTGCTGTCTACGGCGCCGCGAATGGCGAGCGAGGTGATGTTTTCCGATCCGGACAATGTCTGGAGCGCTGTGGATTCGAGCGGAGGAAGCTTTGCAGTGACGTTGCCATTAGCAGGCTGGGGCAGGCCGTTTCCATTCTCTACCGGCGGCGGAGCGTCTACCTGAGACATGCCACCGCTGTTCTCGATCAGTTGCTTGAGGTTAATAACCTCGGTGTAAAAATCACGAAACTGCGCGAGCAGAAAAGATTCGTTTGCGATGTTTGCCGACATGAGGTTCCTTCTATGGGGCAGGACGTAAACTAGTTATCCATTACATACAAAATGATCTCGCATGGTCTTGGTCCTTCGCGATTGATGATCTGCAATAGTTTCTCTGGTTCGACAAAACTCTCGTCGACGATCAACGAAAACAGCGCCATGTCTTTCGCGATCACGACGTCTCCCACTCGCTCTGCATGTTTTCTAGTCGCGCCTCTGACTCGATTTGCCTTCAGTAAGTCGATTCTGTTTTGCGAGCCGATCAAACAGCTCTCGCCCCACCTTACGACTTCAGCTTCCGACATCCCGCGCTCGCCCTTCATTCCGATCGCCAGGCGCTTCTTCATCCACGTGCCTTCGAAACGCAGCTCGTACGCGCCCTCGTGATAACGGAAAGGAAATGTCTTGTAAGAAACCGGAACGCCCTGGTCCATCGAGCGATCTATGAAGTCGAAAACCGGCCGGAAGGTCGCGTAAAGATCGTTGTGGTTGTAGCCGTTGAAAGCCGGAGGCACCATTTCGGTTCCCAGCACAGCCAGTTGACCAGCCATATTGCAGAGCGCGACGTAGACCAGATAAGGATGTGTGCAGCCGCTCTGTAACACCGCTTCAAAACCCGGCAGCGCGCCGACAAGACTGTGCATGAGCGTTCTGATTTCCAGTGCGCCACCGAAACGATGATTGGCGGACGACGTTCGAGCTTCGTCTGCGAGATACATCGCTCGCTTCCGCACGCGCTGCGCCAGGTCCGAACACATTTCGCCCAAACGCTGAGCGGCGATTGACGAAGGATCGCCATCCGTAGCTTTGACGGGGACAGCCAAAAGCGGCGGTATGAAGTTCTCGTCAAACGTGAATGAAGAGTCTCGATAGATCACGCGCGCGAGTGGAAAACCGATGTGGTCGCCCGGAACCTTATCGCCGGCGTGCAAACTAAGTCGCGGTTTTAGCCGGTGAATCGGGCGTGGTTTTCCCGCCGAGATTTCATCTGCAACAAGGCCGCCTTTGAATGGCTCGTAACGCGCTGAATCACCGTTTCCGTTTAGTCGGGCTGGAATAGCGACGTGAACGAGCGCACCGCCGTGGCCCATGTGTTCGGCATGCGCGGCGAGATCTATTTCCAGCACGCCGTCTCTGTCCGGACCTTGCAGGCCATGGACCACTACGAGTCCATCCGGCATTACGGCTTCGAGCTCGAGCACGCGAAGCTTGCCCGCTGGCAGACTGATGGCGTGATGCTTGAAACGGCGCACGCCCCAGCAAAAGGGCGAAACCAGCAGGTTGCCGTATTGGACCAGCGCCTCGTGTCGCGAAGACATCTGCTGGAAATGCTGGGGCGTTAGCAGTAAACCTTCGTGCCACTGAATGGCGTCGGGAATTTCGTAAGCGTTCATTTGGATCCTTGGTTGCTGTTGCTTACACGTCCGCAGGGCTTTGGAGGGTCTTTGAGGGTTTGCACGCAGAAGTTCTCGTCGTCCAGCGTGATCAGAACTCCTTTACGGGGATCTATCGAAGCTCGGTGTGCGCCTGCGTTGAAGTAGTTGGCGAAAACGACGCCACCGACAACTTCGAATGTCACCGGGACGCGATCGACCTGGACTTGTTGTCCGGGCACCCATTCCCAACGTTGTGTGGCGAGAGCGGTTTCCTTCGGATGGTCCATTTCAAACTGCTGGCGCTTCTCGAACCATTCCTTCGCCGATATCTTCATCAGCTCCTGGAGCAGTTTCTTGTCTGAGACGAGCACGAGGTCGACTGCGATGGGATTGTTGTTGTTCGCTTTTGGTGAGATGTGGACCTTCACGTCGAGCTGGCTCTTGCCTGAGGCTCCGGGAACGGTGGTCCGCACGACCTTGGGAACCTTTGGGCAGGCAGTAAAAAGCAGCAGGAACAGTGATGTTCCCGCCAAAGTAACAAGCGTTCGCCTCCATCCGTGCCGGTTGCGCATGGGTCGTCTGAAAGTCCCTGAGTGGGAGAAAATCTTAGGAAGCTGAGGTAACGGTAGACCGCAACCGCTCACGGGCTGCGTTTCTGGAAATGAGACCTCTGTATTCCAGAAGTCTTGGTGAGTCTAAGCTGTTGACAAACATGTGTCAACAGGTTTTTACAAAATTTCTTGCCACAAAGAAGCACAAAAAGCTCAGAAAGAGTTTCCTGATTCTGAGCTTTTTGCGCTTCTTTGTGGCTAATCTTCGGCGGGCTTATTCGTATCGCAGCGCAATCAGTGGATCGACCTTCGCTGCGCGACGCGCCGGGATGTAGCACGCCAGTAATGCCACGACGGTCAGTAGTCCGATTACACTTACATACGTGAGCGGGTCAGTCGCTGTGATTTCGAACAGGAGGGTGCGCATCAATCGCGTGAGGGCAAATGCGCCCGCCAGGCCGATGACCGTGCCGATGAGCAACATCCCGAGACTCTGTTGGAAGATGAGTCGTAACACGTGAAGCGGTCGCGCGCCCAGCGCCATTCGCACTCCGATCTCCTGCGTGCGCTGCGCCACCGAGTAAGCCATCACGCCGTAAATACCGATTGCAGCCAGGAACAACGCGATACCCGAGAACGTCGCCAGCAGTAGCGCGAGGAAGCGTGGCTGGACCATCGACTTCGACACCACTTCATCCATCGACCAGAGATTGTAGACAGGCAAAGTCGAATCCAGTTCACGCACGGCATTGCGGATCGAGCCCTCTAGCGGCGCGGAATCATTCGTCGCGCGGACGACAAAGTTTACGTTCGACCCGAGAAACTGGTTCACTTGTCGCACTTGAAAGTAAAGCTCAGGACCGGCGGGCTTATCCATACCCGCGTTCTTGGTGTCTTCAACCACGCCGACGATCGTCATCCACACTTTGGGATCGGCAAATCCAGGATTCACACGCCGACCAATCGGACTGCCGGTCCAAAACCTTTTCGCGAGCGCTTCGTTGACCACGACAACTTTCATCGCGTTTGGGTTATCGTCCTGCGGCTCAAACGTGCGTCCCTCCAGCAAACGGATCTTCATCGTCTTGAAGTAGTCGTTGCCGACGATATTCCAGTAGTCGACGTTCTGCGCCGGGCTGTCGGGTGTTTGCTGGTAGCCTTCTATTTCGGTGTCGTTAGCATTGATGCGGCGCAACGGCGGTATCCCACTGGCGATGGAGACGTTGGCCACACCGGGAATACTGCTGAGTTTCTGCTCGAGCGCGTCTACAAATTGCTGGCGCTCAGGAGCTTTGTATTTAACGTTGGGAAGATTCAGGCTGAAGCTGGTAACACCTGCCGGATCAAAACCGATGTTGACTTGTTGCAACTTCCAGAAGGCGCGAATCATCAGGCCCGAGCCGATGACGAGGATCACTGCGAGGGCAATCTCTGCGATTACGAGTCCCTTGCGTAGCGTCTGACCTCCTCCACGAATGGCGCGTTGCCCGGCTCCGCGAATCCAGTTAGCGAGGTTGCGTTCACTGACTTGTGCGAGTGGCGCCAGACCAAAGAGGAAGACAGCGACGATCGCAACCGCGATAGTAAACGCGAGTACGGAAAGGCCAACGCCGATCTCTTCCGTGCGCGGGACGCTATCGGGCGCAAACAGTAAGAGAACCTTCAAACCTCCGAATGCGAGCCCGACCCCGAGAATCGTGGCGATTGAAACGAGTACGAAACCCTCGGCGACGAATTGCCGCACCATGCGTTTTAATCCAGCGCCGAGCGCCAGCCGGACGGCAAACTCGCGATGACGCGATTCCGCGCGAGCCAGCAGAAGGTTCGCGACGTTCACACACGCGATGAGCAGAACAAAACCGACTGCAGCCATGAGCAGCCACACGGCTTTGCGAGCTGAGCCGACCACGTCTTCCTTCAGGCCAAGCATGACCACTGGGTGATTGGGGAAGCCGAGTAAATGCTGGGCGCGACTTTCACTTCGCCAGCCGGCCATCAAGCTCGTCATTTCACTCATCGCCTGCCCGGTAGTCACACCGGGTCGCAGCCTGCCGATCACTGAAAGGAAGTGTGAACCTCGGCTACCGGGGTTGGCGGGATCGAATTGGAAAGGCACGAGGAGCTCGACCTGATCGTTGCTTCCCGGAGGAAATGCAAAGTTCGCGGGCATCACTCCAACCACGGTGGTGCTTGCCGAGTTGACCTGGATCTGTTTGCCAATGATGTCACTTGCTCCGCCAAAACCCTTTTGCCAGAGACCATGCGAAATGATGGCGACTTTTGGACCGCCATTGCGATCTTCTTCTTCAGTGAAGTTGCGACCACGTTCGGGTTGCACTCCCAGGACATCAATCAGGCTGCGCGTAATCGCAGCGGAAGTGACGCGCAACGGCTCACTCTCCGTGCCGACGTTCTGACCACCCGGCGCCCACGCGCCAATTGCTTCCCACGATTTTGCTTCGCGCTGGATGTCGAGCAGCTCAGGCGGTGAGAGCCAGAACTTCTGGAGCTTCATAGTGGGAAACTCGCTGTAGACGCGCACGAGCTGATCGGGCTGGCGGAAAGGCAACGGCCGCAACAGGACCGAGTTGACTACGCTGAAGATGGCCGAGTTAGCGCCGATGCCGACGGCGAGCGTAAGAATCGCCACGGTGGTAAAAGCCGGATTCTTCTTTAGCATGCGCAGCGCATATTTCAGGTCCTGTAGGAACGTTTGCATCGTCTCGGTCCTCCGGAGGGTCTTTACGTCGTTCGTCTTGTTCTGGTTCAACCAAATGAAGCGGTTCTATTGCTTAACACCACCGCGGCGGCAGTGGTGGCAAAGAATCTATGTTCAAGGTCACAATTTGTGACCTTGAACGTTGAAGCCTCTACTTCTTAGTCGCCCTGGGGCGGAATCCAATCGGCTTTCTCTTCACTGCCCTCGGATTCATCAACTGACGAATGGCGCGAAAAACAATCCTGAATTTTGCGTCATAGTTTTCTTCCAGCTCGTCTAAGCGTTCAATCAGTGTCTCATTCGAAGCAAGCATCTGCCGCAACCGGACGAATGTACGCATGATTTGAATGTTTACTTTGACTGCACGCTGCGACTTGAGTACGCTTGAGAGCATTAAGATTCCATGCTCGGTAAAAGCGTAAGGCTTGTATTTGATATGCGTTCCTCTGGCATTCTTTAAGATCACAATTTGTGATCTTAAAGGTTTTAGGCGTTGCCACTCCTCAGTTTCGGCTTTGGTGAGCTGAAACATGAAATCTTCTGGAAACCTGTCCAGATTTCGCTTGACGGCCTGATTAAGTACGCTGGTTGTTACACCATAAAGCCTCGCTAAATCCTGATCGAGAATTACTCTCTTTCCGCGAATAAGCAGTATCGTGTCTTCAATAAACTCGTCCGGTAAGGCGATCGAGGTGTTCGGCATGTGAGGTTCCTTTCAGTTTTGAGCTTTAGCAGACTGGATATAATACGCCGCGCACAAAAAAGCCAGCTCGATCAGCCGTTTCTATGATTCGGGGTGAGGCAAGCTGTACGCGAAGGGTGAGGGACGAATACTCGTCCCTCACCGATCTATCGAGCGAACCTCGATCTGGCCTTCGCGCACTCTGCTCTCAAAGCAGGGCTGCGGGAAGGTGGCCGGACCGTCTACGACGCTCCCGTCCTTTACATTGAATCGCGAGCCGTGCCAGGGACACTGGACCACGTTGCCTTCTAACTTGCCTTCTGACAATGGACCGCCTAAGTGAGAGCACGTGTTGGCCAGCGCGCAGACGGCGCCTTCTCGACGAACGAGAAGCACTGGCACTCCGCGAGCATCCACACGCTTCATCTCGCCCTCGCGAAGCTCAGCATCGGCCAGTACCGGTACGAACTCCTTCGGCATCTCCTGCGCAGCAGCGTGATTCACTCCGATCTGCTCACTGAAGACGAGATGGCCACCGAGATAAGCTGCCGCGCTTGATACCGCATAACCAAGCATCGCAAATCCCCTTCCCGCACTCCTCCTGTTACTGCGCCGCAGGACCAACGAAGTTGCGTAAAGTGTTGTTGCGCCAACGTTCAGAAGGCCGTGCAGTAGCCCGACTTTGCGCGCTCGCCCGTTAGTCTCGGACCAGTCGGTAAGCCCTGTCACGGCTGCGCCGGCCGCGCCCACAAGTCCGACGACTATGGCGGCGTCGGCGCCCGCACCAAGCTCTTTGCGACCACTGATTGATTCCATCGCATCGAGCGTGAGTGCGGCCGTCCACGCGCCGAGTGGTACGTCTGTCAGCGCCGGGTGCAACGGATGTCCGAGCCACGTACCGTGAAGAAAGTTCTTCACTTCCTTACCTGCCACTCCCGCAGACTCAAATGCGTCCGTAACGAGCGGCTGTATCTTATCGCTCAACTGATCGAGCACTTTCTGCTGTTCGACTGTCTTGATTAAAGCTTCAGTAACCATGTTCCCTCCTGCCTGTCGGTGCCTATGATTAGCTACAAAAGGCACATAAGGAACAAAAAGAGGTAACGAAAGTTTAGAGTTCACCTATAAGTTCGAAACGCGTGAAGGGACGCGGGCAAGCTGCGGGTCGGGGGTGAAGTCTTCGCCGGGGTTGATGAATTGATCGCGCTCGAGTTTGTATTGCTTGTCGTAAAGTTGACGGTAGCGGCCATTCGCGGCCAAAAGATCTTCGTGCGTGCCGCGCTCGATGATCTCGCCGCCTTCCAGGACGAGGATCTGGTCGGCGCTGCGAATGGTTGAGAGGCGGTGCGCGATCACAAAGGTGGTTCGCCCGCGTCTCAACGAACGTAGCCCATCCTGAATCAGCGCCTCGCTTTCACTATCAAGACTCGACGTAGCTTCATCAAGAATCAGCAGTTTCGGATCCGCCAGAATAGCGCGCGCGATCGCGATGCGCTGGCGCTGGCCGCCCGACAGCTTCACTCCACGCTCGCCGACAATCGTCTCGTACTTTTGCTCAAACTTCTCGATGAACTCTTCACAATGAGCAATGCGGCTCACTTCCTTAATCTCGTCCATCGTCGCATGTGGATTGGAAAAGGAAATGTTCTGGGCAATCGTACCGTCGAAGAGAAAATTATCCTGCATCACCACGCCGAGGTAAGAACGAAAATCCCGCAGCCGCAAACTCTGCAAGTCTTTGCCGTCAACTCTGATCTTACCTGAAAGCGGTTGATTGAAATTCATCGCGAGACTGATGAGCGTGCTTTTACCAGAACCGCTGGAACCTACGAGCGCGGTGGTCGAGCCGGCGGCGGCGCTGAAGGAAATATTTTTCAGCACGAGAGCTCCAGGGTTGTATTCGAACGAAACGTTATCAAACTCAATCTCTCCCTGAACCTCCGGCAACGGTTCGCGCACAGAGTCTTCCTGATCCTCCGTCTTCATGCTCATCACTTCGCGGATGCGATCGAGTCCGGCGAAGGCTTCGGTGATCTGTGTGCCAATCGAAGCAAACTGGATCAGCGGCAGGGCCATCATTCCGGTAAACATCACATACATGAAGAGGTCGCCCACCGTCATTTGCCTGTTCGCAACCGAATGGCCGCCGACCACGATGATCACGAAGCCGATGGCCCCAATAACGAGGGACGAAAACGCTGAAGTCGCGGAGACGCCGGTCATCGATTTCGCCACATTGCGAAAGAGTTTGTGAGCGCCACGCGCGAAAGTCAGCGCCTCGCGCTTCTCCGCCGTGTAAGCTTTGACGATGCGTATGCCTCCCAACGACTCAGCGAGGCGGCCCGTAAGCGCTGCGGTAATCTCGCCGCGTTCACGGAATAGCGGACGCAAGCGTTTAAAGGCAAAAGTAAGTGCGCCGCCAAACGCTGCGAGCACGAGAATCGTGATCGAAGTCAGACGCCAGTTAAGCCAAAACAGAATAGCGAGGGCGACGACGGCCGTGATAACGCTACCGACGAGTTGGACCAAGCCCGTACCGACGAGATTACGAATACCCTCAGCATCGTTCATGATTCGCGAAATCAGTTTGCCGGTCTGAGTAGAATCGAAGTAGTTGATCGGCAATCGCGAAATCTGCTCCTGGACGTTCTTGCGCATCTCGGTAATCGCACGTTGGGCCGCGACACCCAATACTTGCGACAGACTGAAAGACGTCAGCGCTTGAACGAGCGTCGCGCCGCCTGCCGCGAGGGCAATCTTCCAGAGTAAGTCTGTTCGGTTTTGAGCAATTACTACGTCGATCAAATACTTCGTCGAAGCCGGCAACACGAGGCCCATCGCCTGGTTGATGATCATGAGGACGGCGCCCAGCATCAGTCGACGCCGGTGCGCCCAGATCAGCTCTCGTGCTTCTGCCCACGCGGAGGACCAGCGTATTTTTCTTTTAGCTTCAGGCATACGTGCGTGTTGCTCCCGAGTCGCAGCTTACTTCCTCCAGATCGTCAGACGCGCTCGTGTGGAACGATACGACGACCATGTCCGTTTCGGCAGGAAAGAACTCGTGCGGCGTACCTTCAGGAATGACGTACCAGATATCTTCCAGCGACGAACCCGGATCCGCGAAGCGTTTCATCTCACGTGAATCGTCTCCGACTTTCGATGTGCCGTCGCCCTCAACCATCACCATGTTCTGAACGCTGTTCGGATGGAAGTGACAACCCGAGGGTACATCTTTCTTCAGCACAAAGATCCAGCCCGACTTGATCGTGTCCGGAAGCGAAGCCGTGAGCGATTGTAAATCGATGGTGGACCAGACAAAGGGCTCAGCCGTGTTTGGCAATTGCTGCTTGAGATCGTCAATGAGGCTGTGCACTTCGGCCCGGCTGATGAGTTGCGCAACCGCTTCATTAAGCTGTGACAGGTAGTTCATGTGGCTCATAGTAACCCGAGATCACGTTAAGCGTGTAAACGTGACGGTAGGCCACGTTTGTCGTAAACTTGCCCCAACCCCAACACGACTTTTTTCACTTCGCCGAGACAGGGAGAACTCTATGACAAAGTTGGGCCATTCACACACGATCCGTTTACTGATTTTTCTTGCGCTTATCCTAGCGGCTGCCTCCTGTTCACAGAAACAACAACAACAGCCGGCTGCCGAACAGAGCACCACTCTTCCGCCCCTGACGATCGCACAGGTCGCCAGAAATTATGGGCTTGATCAGTTCGGGCAAGTCGAAGCGATTCGCTATACGTGGAACGCACAGTTCCCCGGAGTGAATATCTCTCATCCCTGGATTTGGGAGCCAAAGAAGGACCAGGTCACCTATGACGGAAAAGATAAGGACGGCAAGCCCGTAAAGGTCACTTATGTGCGCTCGCAACTGAGCAGCCAACCTGACAAGGTGAAAAACGAAATCGATCCGTCTTTCATCAACGATAACTACTGGCTGCTGTTTCCGCTCCATGCTTATTGGGACAAAAGCGCCACCGCCACTGATCAAGGCATGAAACCATTGCCACAGGGCAACGGCTCGGCGCAATTGGTCTCGGTGAAGTACCCATCAGACGGCGGTTACACGCCCGGTGACACATGGGATCTCTACGTCGGCAAAGACGGGCGCGTGGAGCAGTTCGTCTACCATCGCGGCGGGCCCAAAAAGCCGAGTTTGGTCACCGCAACGTGGGAGGCGTACAAGAAAGCCGGCCCGCTCCTTATCTCCACAGACCACAACGGTACGGCAGACGGAAACACCGTGCGGATTTTTATCACCGATGTGGCGGTTAAAGTAACTGGATCGGACAACTGGATTACAGCGCAATGAAGGTTGATATCGATCTCGATATCAAGCAGAAGACGTTCGCGACTGGCCTGTTGCCGGAGTTGATCGCGGCGCTACAACGCAGCCGGCCTGGAAATCTCATCGGCGTGGTCGCTGACGAAGCGAGTGTGGGACCAGAGTTGGAAACATGGTGCCGCTTCACCGGAAACACACTGCTGGAGGCTACGATTGACAGAGGCCGGCCGCGGTGGGTTTTCCGTTGTGGAGCGGTTCCTGTTGAAGCTGAGCGGCCGGTGGGCTCGCGGCTTTGGCTCTACACGAATTTCGACTGTAACCTGCGTTGCGATTACTGCTGTGTGCGTTCGTCGCCTACCGCGCCGCGAAGAGAGCTGGGACTCGAGCGCATTCAGCGAATCACGCGTGAAGCGACACCGCTTGGCGTGAAGGAAATCTTCGTCACTGGAGGCGAGCCGTTTCTGCTCGAAGATATCGGCGAGATCCTGGTTGCTTGCGCCGAGGCTGCTCCGACGACTGTGCTAACCAACGGAATACTGTGGCAGCGTGCGAACACCTTGCGAGCGTTGCCGCGCGATCGGATCGTTCTGCAAATCAGTCTCGACAGCCCGACACGAGACAGGCACGATCTTCATCGCGGACGTGGGACGTGGGCGCGAACACAAGCGGGTATTCAACTCGCGCGGGCGCTCGGGTTTCGAGTGCGACTCGCAGCGACTGTTTCAACTGACGCCGAAGCCGAGGAGTTCCGCCAGTTTGTGGATGCGGAGAAGATTGCGGAAGAAGATCGAGTCATTCGCCGTATTGCATTGCGCGGTGCGGCGAGCGAAGGCGTTGCTCTTACGCGGGCAGATCTAGTGCCGGAAGTCACGATCACGGCTGAAGGTGTTTACTGGCATCCAGTCGGCGCGGAAGATAACGATCTGCTGGTCACGCGCGACATCTTCCCTCTCTCCGAATCCTTCTCCGCCGTCCGCGCAGCCTTCGACCGCGAACGCGAACATGCAAATAAACTGGCCAGAATTTTTAACTGCGCGTGAGGGTCTCAGCTCGCGAAGCGAGCGACAGCATAAAGCCTGGGGCGCCAGCCCCAGGATCACGATTTAATAAAGCGACAGAGCCCGCGGAGCGGGCGACAGCGGGTGATTGCTTTCGGCTGTCGCCCACTTCGCGGGCTCAATTCATTTATTTACGTTAACCTGGGGCTTGCGCCCCAGGCTTTATGCTGTCGCTCGCTCCGCGAGCTTGAAAGAAGCCTTGTTCATTCGCGGCGGCGCGCAGGGCGGTGTAACCATCGAGGTGGGGTGGTAGCCATCGTTTCAAACCCTCGGCGTCGAGTATCACGCGATGTTTCGGGTTGTCGTAACTCATGGCGGAGAGCGCTTCGGCAAACTGGCGCTCCGTTTCCAGATCGAGATCAGGTCTTGCTGTGAACATGCAATGGTTGTACGCCGGAGATGACCATATCTCACGCAGCCCACCTTCAGGCACGAGGTGTTCACTCCGCACCGTATCCCAAAACGGACTGCCGATCGCGCCCGCGTCTGCTCGCCCGTCGAGAACCGCACGTACCACTTCCACCTCGCTGGCGCCGGTATCACCATGTTTACCAACATCGCTGTTGAAGCGCAGCGTGCGGTAATCACTTCCCTCGCGCATGCCTTCCTGCTCTAAAAAGTAAACGGGAAGAATCGCTGCGTGGCCGCTGTCTCGGCTACCAATCGCGAGCGTTCGATCTTTCAGGTCCGCAACCGTAGAAATAGGACCACCGGCAACTGCAACGATCTTCGTCATCCAACCAAGATCGGTGTCGCGCATCGCGATCGGTCGACAGGCGTGGCCGCTCCACTCGTCCGACTGGAGGTAGGCGAGATTTGTGTTCCACGCGATATCGATCCGCGGCACAACCTCTTCGGCTTGGGCCAGCAGCGCGAGCACCTGATTCTCGTAACTCTGAAATAAGACGACCTCAACAGGCAGATGCGCTTCATCGTGAAAATAGCTCCACATCCCCTCCCAAATCGTGACCACTTTCGGATCGTATGCAACAACTCCCACCCAGATTGTTTTGCTCATAGATCTCCTGTTTAGAAGAGTGGCAATCCCAATAGAGACTTCCCAATGAACTCGCGCAGAACATCACCCGTCGGCGCCATCACAGCACCCGCGTGCGCATCACGAAACAGGCGCTCGAGGCTCAACTGTTTTGAGAACGCCGCACCACCGCAAATGCGCATTGCTGTTGAGGTGACGTTGATCGCGGTTTCGCCTGCGGCCGCTTTGGATTCAAGCACGCGCAGCATCGTGGTCTCGCGCGGGTTTTCAAGATGATCGACCAAATCGTCGATTCGCGCTGACAACCCGTCAGTCTCAATCTGCATTGTCGCAAGCTGTGCGCGGAGAGTAGGCAGGCTCTCGCCGAGACTCTGGCCCAGATGTTCGAACTTCGCATTCTTGAGGTGAGCGGTAGTCTGAGAAACTGCCGCGCGACATAATCCGAGGGCGACTGCCGACGTCCCCAAATTAAACATCGGAAGCACCACGTTCAGCATCGCGGGAAAACCACCGCCGTCATCGGTGAGTTGAAAATCGGATGGAACGTGGCAGTCGTTGAGCGACATCGGCGCGGAGGCGTTGGCGCGCAGTCCCAAACCATCCCATGACCCGTCTACCGACAAACCGCTCGTTCCTGCTACAACGAGATAGAGCGTCGAATCGGTTGGCCCAGCTCCTTCAGGCGCAAGGGCAGAAACAACATAACTCTGCGCCTGCTCCGCACTGGTCACAAAGGATTTCTGCGCGATGATACTCACGCCGTCATCATTGCGCTGTGCCCGCGAGATCGGCGCCCAGAAATGACTGCGCGAGCCGGCTTCACTGAAAGCAAGCGTTGATAAGTGACGGCCCGCGGCAATCTCCTGAAGTATGGGAGTCATTGCCGCGCCGGGACGCGCTGTGGCGATACTCGCGGTTGCGAGGATGTGCATGACATAGACCATCGCGACGGAAGCGTCCGCCTCGGCGAGTGACGCTGTCACGACGGCAAACGTGCGCGGGCCTAACCCGGCGCCGCCAACCTCCGCAGGCAACAACAGTCCGAGCAATCCAGCTTCACCAAGCGCCTGAACAGCTTCGGTAGAAAATCGTCCGTCCGCATCGTTTTGTCCGGCCGATGGCGCGAGCACACCGCTGGCGATCTCGCGTGCTTTCAAAACGGCCGCATCATGAGTCATGAGCGCACCTCTCTTATGATTTTTGTAGTCACGGATTATACGGATAAAATCAGGATATGACGATTTGCGCTCTCGGACTGATGGCTAAAGCACCGGTTGAGGGCGAAGTAAAAACTCGCCTCGTGCCGCCCTTGACGGCGCGTGAAGCTGCGGCGCTCAACATCTGTTTTCTCCGCGACATGGCGGCGAACATCGACAGCATTGAAGCGGCGTCCGGTCTGGTAGTTTATACGCCGGCCGGATCGGAGTCAGCGTTTGATGGGATCTTACCGGAACGATTCTCGTTACTGGCCCAGCGCGGCGCGCACCTGGGCGAGCGTCTCTGTAACGCTACTGACGATCTTTTGCGACAAGGTTACGGCGCCGTCTGTCTCATCAACTCAGATAGTCCGACACTGCCGCAATCGATCCTGATTCGCGCTCTCCAGTTGCTTGCGGCTGAGGGTGATCGCGTGGTGCTCGGAGCCGCGGACGACGGTGGCTACTATCTGATCGGTTTGAAGCACGCGCACCGGAATCTATTTAACGAGATCGCCTGGAGCACCTCCGACGTGCTCGCTCGCACGAGGCAACGCGCTGCCGAAATCGATCTTCCAGTTGAACTGCTACCGGGCTGGTACGATGTTGATGACGCCGCCACCCTTGCGCGACTCTGTGAGGAGTTGCTCTCAACGTCGGCCGGGAGCGAGGCGTATCCCGCGCCACACACGCGTGCTTTCCTGGAAGCGATCGTTAAGAGCGAAGGACGGCAACGTATCTGCCCTAACCTGCTTCATGACTAAGCCATATATCTCCGTCATCATCGCCGCTTTAAATGAACAGGAAGCTATCGGAAAAGTGATCCGCTCCGTTTCAAGAGATCTCGCTGATGAGATCGTAGTGGTTGATAACGGCAGCAAGGATCGAACGGCGGAAGTTGCGCTCGAGGCCGGCGCGCGAGTTGTGAAGGAGCCGGTTCCCGGATACGGGCGCGCGTTTCGAGCAGGGCTGCGCTCCATCTCGGATGAGTGCGAGATCGTTGTTTTTCTCGATGGTGATGGCAGTGATTGTCCGGAGAAGATGGACCGACTCGTAAACCCGATAATTGAGGGAGCGGCGGACTTTGTAATCGGATCGCGAACGCGTGGGTCTCGTGAGCCGGGCAGCATGAACTTTCATCAAGTCATCGCCGGCTACATGATCGGCTTTATGCTCAGAATTTTGTACGGCGTTCGCTCGACCGACATGGGGCCTTTCCGTGCGATTCGTCGCGATACGTTAGATACACTTAATCTCCGCGAAGAAACATATGGATGGCCACTCGAGATGCAGATGCGTGCGGCGCGGGCGCGTGTGCGCACAATGGAAGTACCGGTTGACTATCGACGCCGCGCGGGAGGGCATTCAAAAATCGCCGGCACCGTGCGCGGCTCCGTGTTGGCGGCGACTCGCATCCTCATAACCCTCGCGCGCATCGCGGTGCAAAGACATTAGCGTGCGATAACTACAGTCGTGCAAGCGCTGCCAAGCTTCGGCAGATCGCGAGCAGGCGCCATGCTGATCTTGAGTTGCTGACGTTCACCGCGCGTAATCGGACAATAGTAATCCGGCTCGACAATTTTGCCCTGGAGCATTCTTCTTCCCGCGCAGCCTCCATGACAAACATCGCGAAAGTCGCACGTCTCACAAAACTCAGGCGCCATTCGCGCAGCAAAGAACGGCGCCGTCCTAACTATGTCATCACCTAAAGCCTCCAGCAGCGACAATGGACCACCTTCACCGGGCCAGTAGACGCATGGCTGCGTTGTTCCGCGTGGAGTTACACGCACTGTACTTACGCCACAACCACGCGGAGGTTCGAGCGCGGGAAAGCCGACCATTGCACGAACCAACGGCTCACCAATCGCGATCACATCAGTTTCCGCAAAGAGCCTGCGAAAACCTTCCCAGTACTCTTCGTACGTCAACGCATAAGTATCCGTCCGAACTGATTGGTACACATTAACGCGTAATGGAGCATCAAATCTTTTGGCAACGCGAGCGACGTCTGCGAGCTTGAGATAGTTCGGTTTCATCATTACGGCGATGATCGTTACCGGTACGCCGTGCCTGCGACAACGTGCGGCTTGTTCGTGAATCAGACGCCAGTTGCCACTGCCACGCTGGCGGTCCTGCTCCTCTTCGGTTGGATAATCCAACGAGAATTCCACATCATGAAAAGCACGTAGCTGTGCGTCGTCGAGAACGGCAATACTGTGGCCGTTGGAAGTGATCGTCAGTTTGATCGGTTGCGAGCGCAGGAAGTCGAGAATGGAAAGAAAGTCAGGGTGCATGCCATTCTCACCCGTGCCGAGATTGACCGAGTGGACCGGCAAACTGTTCATCACCTGCTGAACCTGGTCCAGCGTGAGGCGATCGACGCGATTCGGATCACGATAACAAAACGAGCAGCTCAGGTTGCACTCGTTTGTAAGTCCCAGACCCAGCGCAAAGGTTTTGGGCTGATCACTCATTACTTACCAGAGCGGAGATCGAGGATACCTGCGCGCCAATAGCTGATCGACTCCCCATTTGCGCCCGGCTGAGCCAATCACGAGGGCGAGCGCGACAATCATGGGAATTAATAACTCCCAGATCCATGACGTGCCCCACTCAGCCATCCACAGCGTCGTCAGAAAGAGGAAAGCTCCCAGTGCGACTGGTCGTGTCAAAAGCCCGATTACTAAAAGCACTCCAAACGAGATTTCCGTTAGTCCCTGCATTGGACCAGTAAACGTGGCGTGATTCGCCATGAACGCCATGACGCTTTTCAGCAGCCCGGGACCGTGGCCTTTTTCGATGTAGTAATTAATCAAACCGGAGTAGCCGGAAGGACTATAAAGACCCTTTCCGAGGTTCTCAAAAAATACCCAGATAAAGAGACACCCCAGTCCCAACCGCGTGATCGTCAGGGCCACTTGCGCGCGCGATTCGTTATTGTCGAGTGAGTTACTCATAGAGTCCTGCCAAATAACTGTAGGGGTGGCCCTCCGTGGCCACCCGTTGCGGGATATCCAAATGCGGGTGGCCACAGAGGGCCACCCCTACAGTTGATTTCCAACTGTCTTAGTCAAACGGAGGAACGCCTCTTCCAGGCTCTCCTGGGCCGGGCTTAACTCGTACACCTTGATTCCATTTCCAACTAACAATGTGTTTACCGAAGCGATGTGTTCCGCATCCGCCTCAACCCGCAAGAACGAAGCGCCGTTTCGGCTAACGGTAACACCAGTTTCTCTACTCAGTAAATCAATAGCGCCACCCAGGTTGTCTACGCGTACCTTATATAGACTCGTAGGCGCCACGAGTGCTTCCGGCCCACCTTCATAGAGCAGACGCCCTTCGTGAATGATTCCAACGCGGTTGCAGAGCTGTTCGATCTCCGTGAGCAGATGACTCGAGAGCATCACTGTCAACTTGAATTCATCTCGCAGACGTCGAATCAGGTTTCGCGTCTCGTGAATTCCCTGCGGATCGAGACCATTCGTCGGTTCGTCGAGAATAATCAGCTCGGGCCTTGGCAGGAGCGCCTGCGCAATTCCAAGACGCTGCCGCATGCCCAAAGAATAAACCTTCACCGGATCTTGCGCGCGGTCCCGCAAGTCTACGATCTCCAGCACTTCCTCCACACGCTTCTTGTGCGCACCGCCTGACAACGAAGCCAGCAGTTGCAAATTCCTGCGTCCGGAAAAATTCTCGTAGAACGCCGGCGTCTCGATGATCGCGCCGATGCGCGAGCGCGCCTTCAGGTATTCCCAGCTCGAAGCACGCACCGGAAACTTGATCGTGCCCGAGGTGGGCCGCACCAGACCCAGCAACATCCTCAACGTGGTCGACTTCCCCGCTCCGTTTGGACCAAGAAAACCGTAGATGTCACCTCGCTCAACGCGTATCGTCAGGCGATCGACTGCCGTGCGCGCGCCAAAACGCTTCGTCAGGTTTTCTGTTTGTAGCGCTACGTCAGACATCAGAGGCCTACTTCCACCAACAACGGCCAGTGGTCCATGCGGCCGACAGCGGCATTACGCAAAACTTCGACTCGTCCCACATGCTGGAGTGCGGGTGGGCCAAAGATGTAATCAATGCGGCGATCGTTAATCGCGGTATCGCCGGCCGTGCGCCCGAGATCGCGAAACTGGCGCAGGATGTGGCTGTACGATTCGCTGTCGTGTTTCAGATTGTCTGTATAAAGATTCGTCTCGTTGCCTGCTTTGAGCTCAAAGTTGAAGTCGCCTGCGATGAAAACCTGCGACGATTGCGCGCGATCCTCGGCCCAATCTATCAACGCTTCCGTGTAAGTCCTGCGGCGAGCAGCGTTGAACGCGTCGGCATGAGCGCTCAGGACGAGCACTTGCTGCGTGTCGTCGCTCGGCTTGAATGAAACTCCTAGAGCGTATCGATCACCGGCGGGTACGGGAATGAATCTCGCACCGGGGTCTTTAACCAGCATGGCTTCGAATCGATCGCCTCTTCCCTGCTGCGCGACTGCGCCCCGGTATTTTCCCTGTAACAGACCAAGCAGCACGTTCAATTGCGCGTTGCCTGTTACTTCCTGAAGCGCGACGGCGTCTGCGTCTTCACGTAAGATCACTTCCGCAACGGCGGGCAGATCTTTGTCATGCGCGCGTGTGTCGTCTTCGAGCTCGGCGTATCCGATGTTCCACGTAAGCAGCCGCAGCGAATGAGCAGCTTTATTGGGTGAGCTGGGCTGCTCGGATTCACTCGGCTGCGCGAAGTGAACCACGCCAAATACCATCAGGCAAAAGATCAGCAGCAGGATCAGTTTCACCCACATGTCAGGTAACAATATCCTTACGCTCGAAGATGATCACGGTGGTCAGCAATAAGCCGGTCGTGTACGCGCCGCAGACAGCCGCGTAATGCCAAAAGCTCTGCCACGGAATGTCAGGCTTGAACACGTCGCGCCAGAAGTCCATGTCGGTGGTGAAAAAGTATGGCCGCAGGTGCTCGAAGAATTCCACTCGCCCAACGATGTAGAGAGTTAAGTAAACCGCGATCGTCATGACGATTGCTTGCGCGGGTGACTCGAAGACGACTGAACAAAGAAGCGCGAGGGCGGCGATAACGAGCAGGGCCCACGTGCCCGAAAGTGCGGCGTACGCGAAACGCATCAACGCTTCGTCGCGCATGATCTTGCCAGGCGCGTCGACGAGATTGAGTGGACCAGGATAGAGCTCGAGGTTGCCCCAGCCGACGAAGATCAAACCGATCACGAGATTCAAGGCGATGAAGAACGTCAACAGGAGGGCGGCGTGGAATGCGGTGACGAGAAATTTCGACATGATCAGCGACGCGCGCGAGATTGGACGCGTGCAGATCATCCGCAGTGTGCCGGCGCGCGCCTCACCCGCGATCTGCGAGCCCGCGCTCATCGACACGAAGATGGGGAGTAAGAGGGTGAAGGAAAAGAGTAGCGAGTAGAGCGCGAACGTTAAGCCGTTGAAGTATTGCTTCGACTCGTATGTGTACTTGAACTGCTCGACTGCCTGACCGCCGGTTTTGCGTTCGGCGTAGGTATAGAACCCCCAAAGCATGAGGGCGACGAAGCCAATGAGGACGATGAATGAGAGATAAAAGCTCCGCGCGCGGAACAACTTCTCCAGCTCGAGTTTAAGTAGAGTAAACATGACCGCCGACCTACAGCCTTAACGTCCTCAGCAAGTTCGTTGTTCAGGATATTAAGCCGGAAAGGTCGCGGCAACCGAGATAGCCACAGTGTGGGAATGTAGGAGGATGGCGCCACCACGGCTCATAGCCCGCGAAGCGGGCGACAGCATAAAGCCTGGGGGCGCCAGCCCCAGGATTACGAAACGAAAAATATTTGAAGCCCGCGAAGCGGGCGACAGCATAAAGCCTGGGGGCGCCAGCCCCAGGATTACGAAACGAAAAATATTTGAAGCCCGCGAAGCGGGCGACAGCGCCTGGACCTAAGACGCTGTCGGCCGCTTCGCGGGCTCAATCGTGTTTCGATTCAAATCCTGGGGCTGGCGCCCCAGGCTTTATGCTGCCGCTCGCTTCGCGAGCTACTTCTTAACGAAGGTGCGCTTGAGCGTCTGCTTGCCGTTGGGACCGTCGATGGTCGTGTCGATCTTGAGGGTTTTGCCGTCGGGCGAGAGGGTCCATTTGCGCGTCGTCTGAATAGTGACGGCGCCTTCGGGAGAATCGAACGTCACCTGTTCGCTGACGTCGATGCTGTTGCCATCCAATTTAGCTGTTCGCTTGCCCTTGCCTGTCTTTCCGTCCGGAGTCTTCGGCGAGAACTCAACCTCCTGGCCGTTAAGCATGTAGCTGTCGGCCACGACTTGTTCTCCCTGTTCAGTAATTAATTTTGTCTCGAGTGACAGCTTGTCGCCGGTCACTACGACGGTCATGAGCTGGTCCATGCCGGGCGGCAGTCCTTCACTGTTGGCTTTGTCCAACGACCACGCACCGCTGAAATCAGCTTTGCCAGCGTTGAGCCTCGCGATATTTTCGAGCATCTTCCGGAGCTCGCTTTCCGGCAACCAACGCCCGCGCACCATCACGCCCGCTCGCTTCGACAGGTTCGCGACCGACTGAAGCGGATTGGCGTCGAGCAGGATCAGGTCTGCGCGCATGCCGGCTTCGACTGTTCCAAAGTCGCGCGGTGTTTTCATAAACTCCGCGAAATACTCTGCCGGGTTACGCGTAGCCGCTTCGATGGCGGCGTAAGGTGACAAGCCCGCCTCGACGAAACTATCCAACTCTCTGTGAGTGCCGAAGCCCGGGACGAGAAAGAACTGCGGTGAATCCGGACCGATGAGCAACTTTGCTCCAGCCGTGTGCAACGCGACGAGCATCTTGTTTCGCAGGTTGATGTAACGTTGCCGCTCACTAGCCGGAGCATGGTCACCCATCGTTGACTGCTTCTGTTTCGCAAACCCTTCGCGCATCCTGGCCGGGACGTATTGCATCTCGGGCCACTTCAAAAGGTCTTCGGGTTTGGCGTCGGAGACGACCAATTTAAAGAGCGTGAGTGTTGGATCATTCCAGACCCCGGCCTTGCGCGTGGCTGCCGCGAGCGCGGGAATCTTGCTTTCGTCGATGTGTTCGAGCACAGGACCGAGCACGACCTGCGATCCAGTCGGCTTCACCGGGGAATCGTCCGCGACCAGTGCCTGCAGATAGCCATCCAGATGTTCGATCGAAGTTTGGTGTGCGTCCAACGCGCGCTTGAGTCCGACTGTCGCGGTGACGTGACCTGCGAACGGAATGCCCACACGATTCGCTGTCGCGACGATTGCGGCGTAAGTCTCCGGTGCTAAGCCTTCATGAACTTTGAGCAGATCGTAGCCTGCCTTTTTCTCTTCGGTGACGATGCGCTCTGCTGCTTCGGGTGTCGGTACGTTGTTGCCGAGGAGCGGCGGTCCGGCAGTGTAGATCGTTGGACCAGGCAATTCGCCTTTCGCCACACGATCGCGTAACACGAGATGCTCAGGCTTGCCGATCATGTTTCTGATGGTCGTGACGCCGTTGGCTAAAAAGAGTTGCAGTTGCTGGCTCGCGAGGTCGTCCGGTGCGCCTGCTCCCGGGTACAGGTGAACGTGCATATCTGCGAGCCCCGGCATCAGGTATTTGCCGCGCCCATCAATCTGGAGCGCGCCGGCAGGTACTTTCGTCTTCTCCGCAGGTCCGATTTCGGCAATGCGCCCGTCACGGACGATCACCGTCTGCGCCGCTAAGACTCGTTCGCGATCAAAAGGGATGACGTTAACGTTGGTGAAAGCGATCACCTGCGCTTCGGCGTGTGAATGAACAATGAGCGTGCTGAGAATCAGCAGTAAAGACACAAAGGCAAATTTTTTAATCATGCACGCAGAGTTTACAGACGTTACGAGCCGCGACAACTGAATTGTGCTGAGAGGGACTTTAGTAGGGTTGGAACGTTCTCTGCGCAACCTCTGCGTTCTCTGCGTCCGGCGATTTACGTGCTTTTTTACCGCAGAAACGCAGAACGCAGAGATTACGCAGAGAAAAACTCAGAACAGGTATTTGACTCCAAGCAGAACGTTCAAATCAGTACGCAGCGCCAACGCGCCGGTGTTGCGTACGACCGGAAACTGCACGCTTCCCTCAACTACGAACCGTGGGCGCGCTGCGTATTGCAGGCCCGGCGCGAGGTAGTATTCAGTCGTTTTGCTGTCCGCGACCGCCGCGCTATCGAGACGACCCGTTCCGCGATGTACAAACGTCGTCTCGAGAATAAGAAACAACTCACCGCCGGGCTTTTTATACTCGCGTGGCAACAACACGTATTCAAGATCGGTGCTCAATCTCTGCTCGTGACCCAAACGAAACCCATCTCGCTCCGTGCGGAAAATAGCTTCTGCATTTCCGCCGAAGATGAGCCGGCCCCCGGCTTGTGAGAACGCCAGATCGAAATGCGGCGACAGTCCGCCATTGATCGGCGTCAGTTGTTGTCTCACAAACGCCGGCGCACTGAGAGTCGGAGCGTCTTTCTTGCCGGTGGGTAACTCTAGTCCAAACCTTACAGCCGCTTGCCTGTCGCCGTAAGTCTTAACCTCGCGAAAGAAACGATACTTCGTCCACACGCTAATGTTGCCGAGGCCCACCCTCGATCCGGACGTCACACCATCTTCAAACGAAGTGCGAGAGATCGGAACCTCTGCCTCGAGTTGAAGCGTCGACAATGGCGTGTAAGACAAGCTCACATCAACCATTTGCCGGTTCACTTTCAACGCTCCGAGATGCTGGCGAACGAAGTAGACGCGCGGCGTGATCGCGCCTCCTTTGTAAACCGTGAGTCCCGGTGAGGTGACACGGATTGGAGCCTCAGGCGAATCCTCGACGAACGTCGCTGGAATGAAACTGAACGAAGCTTGCAGCTTTTTCGCAGGTGTAATGACTTCGCGAGCGCTGTTCCCTTTCCCAATAGTTTTCCAATCGCCGGTGATTTCGATTGGAGATCCAGCTTCGAGTCCCATAACAGGACCTTCAAGCACAAACTTCTGTCCGGAAGGTTTGACCACTACAACCCAGCCATCACCTTCCTGGTCCAGTGTTCCTGCAATCGTTATGTCTGCCGCATCAAGAACGTAGCCCGCGCTCTTCAGCGTCGCTTTCAAAGCTGCGAACGAAACGGGCTTGTCGGGCTTGGGCGTGAATTCGCCGAGGCCTTTCTTGATGTCTGTTAGTTCGATTTCCTTGAGTTTTGGTGCGTAGTCGAGACGGCTCACGGCCTTCTGAATGTTGTACACTCAATTGCCGCACAGATAACCCGCAATGTGCATCTGCACTCGCTTCACTTGCGCCGCCGAGTGCGATGCGCTTCCGAATAGGATCAATAGGCCAAACGTAAATAGAATTTTCATTTTATGTCTCTGCGTTTCTCAGCGTATCTCTGCGTTAAGATCGCAGTTTAACGCAGAGCACGCTGAGATACGCAGAGGACGCAGAGAACTACATCCCCAGCCCGGTCTTTACTGCATTCATGTAAGCGGAAAACTGTGAGCCTTTAATACTCGAATACACCCAGATGAAACCGCCGCCGATAGCGAGTGGCGACGTGTTGGGTGTGCCTGTCCAGCAGTTGGTGGACACGGAGCCTTTTCCCGTGGTCCATAGCGTAAACAGGTTCTGCATGTCGGTTGGAGAGCAGGTGGTTTGTGGTCCACCGCAGTTATTGCAACTGCCGGGCACGATCGGGCATCCGGATTTCAGCCAGTCCCCCGGATTGTTCGATTTCCCGCCCGCATAACACTGCAGATTCAACCACGCGACTGTTCCCTTTTTGCTCTGCACCCATGTGACCCACGACTGCCAATCCGGTTGGTCAAAGTAAGGAGCCGCAGTCAGCTTCAAACCGGCCTGGATGGCTGCGCCCGAAACAGTATAAAGCGGCGAGCCCGGCGAGTAGTTTCCGCTTTCATCATCAAGGTCGATGCCGTCAAAGTACAGATTGTTCTTAATGTAAGACAGGATCTTTTGTGCATTCGTGCTGTTGTTATTGATGAGGTTGGCCATCCATTGCGTGCCGCTGGTTGAAAAAGAGAGATAAGCCTCGACGATATTTCCGCCGCGCAGGTTTTTGAGAATGCCTGGCCATTGCGAGCTGCCGAGATAGTTTCCCCCTGTGTCGAAGAGAGGATTAACACCGTCGTTATAAACCAGTTGGTTGGGGTTGCTGCCGTTTTGATTCAGCAAGCCTAGTATCGGACTTGTTAAAGGACTCTGCTGCAGAATGGTGGTGGTTCCGGATGGATCAGAGCCGCCGCCGGGATAGAGCTCGTTGCCGATGTAGAGAGCGATTCTTGAGGACATGATGTTTCCTTTCTGTGAGTGGCCTCTGGCCTAAGGCTGATGAGGTCATGGTGATTAGGGGAAGTTGGCCTCAACTGCAACCAACTAGCAAACGCCGCCTGCGTCCTGCCGCGATAAATCGGCTATTCACGACAAACTCGAAGCAGTTCACGGCAAACCGGAGTGTAAGTGTTGGCGCGCCATATATAAAGGCCACGGAAGTCAGCCACTGATCTCTCGGAGGTGTGTTGTGAAAAGCGCACGAGTTATTGAAGTGCTCACGCAGGACGTAAGGTTTGGTCTAAGAGTGCTGCGCCGGAACCCGGGCTTTACACTCACGGCGCTCATCACGCTCGCCCTCGGCATCGGCGCGAATACCGCCATCTTCAGCGTGATCTACGGCGTGCTGCTGCGTCCACTCCCTTATAGAGATGGGCACCAGCTTGTGGTCCTGAATCAACAGGCGCGTCTCAACAACGTGAACAGCCTCGGCTTCTCGGTCAAGGAATTCCAGGATTATAGAGATCAGAACAAAACGATGGAGATGGTCGAGCACCACGCGATGAGTTTCATACTCTACGGCCGCGGCGAGCCGGAGCGCGTGCAGACGAGTGTGGTGTCGGCAAACTTCTTCGACGTGCTTGGAGTGAAGCCGATTCTTGGCCGGACCTTCGTTCCGGAAGATGAAAAGCCGGGCGGCGACGCCGTGCTCGTGCTGAGCAATAAATATTGGAGGCAGAGTTACGGGAGCGATCGGAACATCGTCGGCAGCGTCTTTCGAATGAACAATCGACCGCACACGGTCATCGGCGTGCTGCCTGAAGTTCCCGAGTATCCGTCAGAGAGTGATGTTTACATGCCGACTGCGAATTGCCCGTTCCGGTCCAGTACAGCGTTGATCGAAAACCGGCAAGCGCGGCTGTTGTCGGCGGTGTTTGGCAGGCTCAAACCGGGTGTTGAAGTGGCGCAGGCGCAGGCGGATGTGAACGGCGTCGCGGCCAACATGCAGCAGGCTTATCCCGACGTTTATCCGAACCACATCGGTTACGCCGCCCAGCTCGATCGGCTCGATACTGTGCTCACGCGCGAAGCTCGGCCCACGTTCCTGATACTGCTTGGCACGACTGCGCTGGTCCTATTGATCGTCTGTGCGAATGTAGCGAATCTTAATCTCGCGCGCGTGCTGCAACGGCAGTCTGAAGTGGCGGTGCGAACGGCGCTCGGAGCAAGCCGCAGCAGGCTCGTCACGCAGATGTTGACCGAGAGCTTGCTCCTCTCGCTCGGTGGCGGCGTGCTGGGCCTGCTGCTCGCTTCGATTGGATTGCCGCTGCTCACGTCCTTTGCTGGCCGGTTCACGACACGCACCGGTGAGATCCAGATCGACTCGACCGTGCTGCTGTTTACTGTCGTCGTGTCTGTGGGCACAGGCTTGGCATTCGGAGTGATCCCGGCGCTCTCGTCAGCTTTCGATTCGAGGAAGAGCCTTAGCGAAACGCTGAAGGAATCGGGCAATCGCTCAAGCTCGGGCGCGAAGAATCGTGTTCGCGGACTGCTCGTTGCCGCGCAAGTCGCAATCTCGTTCACGTTGCTGACAGCGGCGGCCTTAATGCTTCAAAGCATGATCAAGCTTCAGCGTGTCAATCCGGGATTCAACCCGGAGAACGTGTTCGTGATGCGACTCCAGCCGAACTGGTCCAGGTTCAACAACAACACGACTGCCACCGGGCAATTCCGAGACTATTTCCGGCGATTGCTCGAAAGCGCGAGTCAGCAACCTGGCGTGGTTGAGGTGGCGGTGTCGTCGACTTACCCGCTGAATCCTGCGGGCATTACACGCGGTCCGAACAACACGACAATTCAACTGGAAGGCCGTCCCAAAGAGGAAGCAAACACCGCGGCGCAGGTCGATCCACGTGCGGTGAGTCCTGCTTACTTCCGCGCACTCGATATTCCTTTGCTTCGCGGGCGATTGTTTACTGACGGTGATGACGACAAGGCGCCGCGAGTTGCGATCGTGAACGATGCGGCGGCGCGCGGTCGCTGGGGTACGGAGGATCCGATCGGGAAGAGGTTTTCGTTCGACAATGGGACCACGTGGGTTACCGTCATCGGCGTTGTGGGGAATGTGAAGCAGTATGGCTTGGACAAAGAGGCGGCACAGGAGATCTACGGGCCGATCGCGCAAACGCCTTTCGGATCATTTCTCGTGGTTAAAGCGAAAGGAGCGCCGTTGCAGGAGGCGAGATTGATGCGCGACGTGGTTCATAAGTTTGATGCGGAGACCGCGATCGATCAGGTCAAGACCCTTCAGCAGGCGCTCGACGACTCGGTGGCGTCTCCGCGCGAAACGATGTGGCTGCTCGCAGTGTTCGCAATCCTCGCGCTCGTGATCACCGCGGCCGGATTGACCGGCGTGATGGCGTTGGCGGTGACGCAGCGCACGCGCGAGATCGGAATTCGGATCGCTCTCGGAGCTTCTAGAGTTCGGATCTTGACGATGATGATGCGACAGGCATTGACGCTAATGGTATTGGGGCTCGTGGTTGGGATAGCAGGCGCGGTGATGCTCAACAAAGTGATCAAATCAATCCTGTTCGCAACGCCTGGCGTCGATCCAATCACGTTCGTCGCTGTCGCGTGTTTGCTGACTCTCGTCGGCGCCGCCGCCTGCCTGATCCCGTCGTTGAGCGCCACCGGAATCGATCCGACATTGACACTGCGGAAGGAGTAATCGCCCGCGAAGCGAGCCCAAGCAAAGCTCGCGAAGCGAGCGAAAGCATAAAGCCTGGGGCGCGAGCCCAAGCAAAGCTCGCGAAGCGAGCGAAAGCATAAAGCCTGGGGCGCGAGCCCCAGGATCACGAAACAAAAAAATATTGGAGCCCGCGAAGCGGGCGACAGCGTTACCATTTCAGGCTGTCGCCCGCTTCGCGGGCTCGCGTGCTTTTGCGTTCGATCCTGGGGCTTGCGCCCCAGGCTTTATGCTGTCGCTCGCTTCGCGAGCTTTGCGCAACGTCGCCGGCGCGAGCTTCTATTCGTATCGAAGCGCGACCAGCGGATCGACTTTTGTCGCTCTGCGTGCCGGGACGTAGCAGGCGATCAGGGCTACGATCGTCAGGAGTATGGCCAACGCGCCGTAGGTTACGATATCGGTTGGGCCAACTCCGAATAATAGACTCCGCAGCAATCTCGTCAGCGCAAGCGCGCCAACCAGCCCGATCACCACGCCGGCGATCGTTAAGACCATTCCCTGCTTGAGCACCCAACGCAGAATCGCGCTCCGACTCGCCCCCAACGCTACACGAATCCCAATCTCGCGTGTTCTTTGTGTGACGGAATACGCGATGACACCGTAGATTCCCACCGCCGCAAGCAGCAACGCGAGTATCCCGAACAACCCCACGAGCTGCATCGCAAACCGGCGACGACTCACCGATTCCGCCGCGACCTGCGACATCGTACGCTCGCCAAAAACCGGTAAATCTCGATCGAGCGCGCGCACCTGTTCGCGAACCGATTGCGTCAGCGTCAAAGGCGCGACGTCGCTTCGCAGGTATATGGCCATGGCATACGCGGGATTCTGGAAAATCGGAAAATAGAGATGCGGCTGATCGGGTTTATCGAATCCGTCACTCTTGATGTTTCCGACAAGCCCGACAATCGTCATCCACGGCGCCTCCGATGCTGGACCACCTCTTTTGATTCGCAGTCCAACAGGATCTCGATTACTGAAGTAGCGCGCCGCCAGTGCTTCGTCAATCAGCACAACCTGCGGCGCTTGCCGGTCGTCTGAGTCGCTAAAGAAGCGGCCACGTCTTAGAGGCGTCTCCATCGTGCGAAAGTAATCCGGCGAGACCACGCCGATCTGAGCGGTGGGAATTGCATTGTTAGCCACAGCGTCGCCTTCAATCGTGAAGCCGCCGGAATTATGTGGACCAACTAAGGGCACGGCATTGCCGCTACTGATCGCCGCGTTACGTACCCCTGGGATCGCACTCACCTTTTGCAGCAACTCTTTTATAAACCCGGCGCGCTTCAACGGATCTCGATACGGATCGAGCTCAGGATTGTTTGGAACAGGCAGCCAAACACGCGTGAGCAATACGTTGTCGGGATTGAAACCGGGATTTACATCAAGCAGCCGGCCAAAACTTCGCAGCAGCAATCCCGCCGCAATCATCAAAATCAGCGACAAGGCAAACTCGAGCACGACAAGCCCGCTGCGAAAACGATGAGTCGCAAGTCCAAATCCGGATCCGAAGCTTCCATCTTTCAAATTGGAGACGACGTCGGGTCGCGACGATTGCATGGCCGGAAATAGTCCGAAGAGCAATCCAGTGACAGTCGAGATCAGAAAGACAAAACCCAGCACCGTCAGATTGATCTGGATCTCATTTAGTCGCGGAATATCCGACGGAATGAACTGGACGAAGCCTTTCAGTAGTACCGCGAGCACAACGAGTGCGAGCGCGCCACCGATAAACGAAAGCAGCAAGCTCTCCGTTAGAAGCTGAACGATGAGACGACGCCGACTTGCTCCGAGGGCGAGGCGAATGGCCATCTCGCGACGGCGTCCACTTGATCGCGCGAGCATCAAGTTAGCGAGGTTGACGCAACCGATCAGCAGGACCAGGCCGACCGCGGCGAGAACGACGTAGAGAATCGTTTGCACGTTGCCGACGAGCTGTTGGTGCGCTGAGAAAACGTTGATCTTCCAACCGGCTTGTGGAGGATATTCTTTCGGAAACTCCGTCTGAAGTTGCGCAACCAGTGCATCCACTTTTGCCTGCGCCTGATCGATGGTCGTTCCATCTTTGAGCCGGCCGATGGCGCCGGGAAGCATTCGCGCCGCGCGCACAGGCGGACCGAACGGATTGGCTGAGAACCCCGCCGTCCCCCACATGTCGACTTCGTTTCGCAGCGTCTTGCCCGGGTGACGAAATTCCGGAGGCATCACACCGATGATCGTGTAGAGGTCCGTGTCCGCATAGACTTTTCGACCAAGGATGTTTGGATCGCGGCCATAGAGGCGTTTCCAGAGTCCATCGCTGATGACGACACCTTCGGCAAAACCCTTAGCCCGCTGTTCTTCGGGACCGAAGACGCGACCGAGTTGAGCGTGCGCGCCCAGGAGGGCGAAGTAATTCGGACTGACGGCCAGCAATTCGATTCGTTCCGGTCGCTCGGATCCGGTGAGATTCGCGTCTACGGGCCAGACGGCGGAGACTTGTTCGAACGCGCCCGAACGCTCTTGCAGATCTTTGAGCTCGTCAACCGACAGGCCGACATCTTCAATTTGCCGTCCGGTCAAATCGTCGCGAATGATCACGATCTGTTCTGGTTTTGGAAACGGGAGCGGCCGCAGGACTACGGCGTTGACGACGCTAAAGATAGCGGTATTGGCGCCGATGCCAAAAGCGAGTGTCAGCACGGCGACTACGGTGAATCCCAAATTACTTCTCAACATTCGAGCTGCGTAGCGGAGGTCATTCAAAAAAGTGTTCATGAGAGGTCCTCTTTCGTTTGAGCAGCGATTCCGACTTGTGGATTGACTCTTCGTTTACGCTTTTTGCGCCAATTAGTTTCCAGCTGAGTCAGGTCCCAACCTCGGTTACTCGCCCAGCGCCGCGAAGAACTTGTCACGATAGTTGCGGCTCAGCATTAGTTGGCGGCCGTTGTGGAGCACTAAATCCTGATCGCCGTTCGATCGCGGATAGATCTCTTTGATCTTCTCGACATTGACGATCGCCGATCGATGTACGCGTACGAATTTTTCAGGATCGAGCTTCGTCTCGAGAGCTTGCATCGTCCCGCGAATTAAATGCGACTCGCGCCCTGCGTGCACCTTAAGATAATTTCCATGAGTCTCAATCCAATCAATCTCTTCGGTTGGCAGCAGGATCGTGCGGCCTGTCAATTTTATGGTTAGTCGCTTTAAGAATTTGGATCCTGTCTTGATATCTTCGAGCAGCGCACGAAAGCGGTTATCAAGATGCGTACGGTGAGACTTCGCACGTTCCACTGCTTTACTGAGACGCTCGCAATCAACCGGCTTGAGCAGGTAGTCGAGCGCGTTCACCTCGAAAGCCGGGATCGCATACTCGTTATAAGCCGTGACGAAGATCACTGCCGGCGCACGTTCCTCCTTCAACGCCTCCAACACACCGAAGCCATCGAGCGCGGGCATCTGCACGTCGAGAAAAATCAGGTCGGGCGCGAGCGAGCGAATGTCTGCGACAGCCTTCTCTCCGTTGTCGCACTCGCCCACGATCTCTACTTCCGGCTCGTCTGCGAGGCAGCGTTTGAGCCGTTCGCGCGCGAGCGCCACGTCGTCAATAATTAACGTTCGTATCATTGTTGACTTCTCTAAACGGGACGCTGATGCGAACCGTCACGCCTTTGCCAGGCAAGCTGCTCACGTCGAAAGTGTGAGCGTTGTTGTACAAATGCTTCAGCCGCTCGCGCGTATTGATAAGCCCGACTCCACCTCGCGCGCCTGTTTCCGGCATCCCGACTCCATCATCACTAATCTCGACGTAAAGATTGCCATTAATTCGGCGCGCGTGAACTTCGATGTTGCCGCCTGCGGGTCGCGGCGAGATCCCATGTTTGATCGCGTTCTCTACGAGCGGCTGCACGATCATGTTCGGCACGGCGGCGTCGAGCGTCTCGGGCTCAACGCAGACGCGCACATTCAATCGATCGCGCATCAACGTCTTGTGAATCTCGACGTACTTTTCGAGAAACTCGATCTCCTCTTTAAGAGTCACCTCCTGCGCCTTCTCGCTCGCGAGTGAGAAACGCAGCAGCTCGCTCAAGCGCTGGATGCTGCGGTCTGCGACTTTCGGATCGCTATAAACAAGCTCGGCGATCGCATTGAGCGTGTTGAAGAGAAAGTGTGGGTGCAACTGCGTTCTGAGGGCCTGCAACTCTGCCTGGGCCAGACGGAATTCTCGTTCCCGGTATTTGCGAAAGTAGTTGATCGCGTGGCTGGCTGCGACGATGGCCCAATAAACCATGATGTTGGTCGCGCCCAATCCGACAAGCAACGCCCAAAGCGGCGCCGGCGGCTGATCGCGCAACAGGGCGTTGATCATTTGCAGCAAACCGATGTGCAAAAGGGCGACCGGCCCACACAGAAGCAGATGTATTACGGCGTTGCGCCACGGATGACGCTCGAACGGAAACCGCTTCCCGAGCCAAAGCACGAGCGGCGTGAGAGCGGCCCAGACGTAGAACAGCGTAAGAGAGGCAACGAACGCCTGTTCCCACGTTGGCGGCGCCGGCGAGCGCAGGCTGGCGATGTAAGTTTGCGGAGTAAAGAGCAGCGCCAGGAAAGTCCAGCAGCCCACAATTACGCACGCTGCCTTCCAGTGTCGCTCAATTAAACTTCTCATGCTCATTTACAGTTGCGGCTCAATCATGAGTCAAAGATGAAACAAGCCTGCACTATTACTGTATAATGCTCGCGCCCAGGCCATTCTCGTTGGCGCCTCGATCCTTTACCCTTTTCTCATAAGGGAGGCATACATGACCTTTGACCCCTCAACTCAAACGCCAGCTCCATCTACTGCCAGTATCACCCCTGCGGTGAAGGCCGTAATAGAAAAGTGGCTCAAACCCAAGGTCGAGAAACAGCACAACGACGCTGAACTTCAAGCGCTACTAACGAAGTTTGAGGAATATCTGGAGTCCTCGTATGCCAAACAATCTTCGTTTTCAGTCTTGGTTTTCAAGAACCAGCAAAGGCAACTCGAAGAACTGTACATACCGCTCACAGTAGTATCAGGTAAAGACTCCGCCAAAATAAAGATCGATTCTTATCATGATGACTTTATTCCCAAGTATCAAAAGGTGCTCATCACTGATACGGCAGGAATGGGCAAGTCGACCGTGTTGCGCTACTTGTTCATCTCGTCCTTGAAAGCCAACAAAGGGTTTCCGATTTTTGTGGAACTGCGAAAGCTGGGCAAAGACTTTGGCATCTTCGACTATTTGAGCGCTGAAATCGGCGTATCGAAACCCTTCCTCGAAAAATTGTTCAGGCAAGGCGATTTCATATTCTTCCTCGATGGATTTGACGAGACTTCGTACGAGCACCGGGAGCAGATCACAGCCTCGCTTCAGAATTTTATATCCCAGGCGCGCAGGAACGTTTTTGCACTCACCTCGCGACCTGAATTAGCACTCGTATCTTTCCCCGACTTTCAGAATTTTAATATACAGCCATTGGAGTTGGATGAGGCCTTTGCTTTGATTGAAAAGTATGGCAGTGGGGGCGAGCTTTCAGAGAAGATCATAGCCGCAATAAACAGTGGTCAATACGAGAACATAAAAGAATTCCTGACTAATCCTCTGCTGGTGTCGCTGCTCTACAAGTCTTACGAGTTCAAGCCAAAAATTCCTTTCAAGAAACACATTTTTTACCGCCAGGTATACGATGCGTTGTTTGAGGCTCATGACCTCTCAAAGCCAGCGGCGCCTATTCGAACCAAACGATCCGGCCTCGACATTGACGACTTCCACAGAGTTCTCAGAGTCTTTGGTTACACCACAGTGAACATGGGGAAGATAGAGTATGACAGGGACGAGATCGGTAAACTTCTGACCAATGCGAAGGAGCGTTGTCCGGGCCTCGATTTCAAACCGTCCGACCTGCTGGATGATTTGGTGACCACAGTTCCTTTATTCGTGCGAAGCGGTGAGTCGTTCAAATGGGCGCATAAAGCGATCCAGGAGTATTTTGCTGCGCAATATATTTGTGTTGATAGCAAGGACAAGCAAGCAAAAATACTCCGGTCAATCTATCGCAGTGAGGGAAATGAAAGATATTACAACGTTCTCGATCTCTGCTACGACATCGACTACAAAACCTTTCGTAGCAGTGTCATATATGAACTAATGAGCGACTTCATTGAATATCATGAAAACAGCTATACCGGATTCAAGGATCGACCTATAGACGTTCAGGCAATTGACCAACGGAAAACATTAACATTTGGTTATATGTACCTCGTTGATAACAAGAAAGACCAAAGACTTCTTGATCTGCTTAGTCTTCGTGGCATTAGAAGAACGAAGGAACTACTTGAGTCCTTTTATAAGCATGGGAGAATTCCAAGTGAGTATAAATTCGCTCCGCGGAACTTCGGAATTTTTGGACAGCGGTATCCACTGTTCCAATTTCAGAATCATGTGTCGCCCATTCTGAATCTCTTATTCACGAAGAAGGAAGATGTGTCTTCGGGCGTTCTGAAACCGACCGCGCCAGGACCTGTCTTACTGGCAGACCTGAAATTTAATGAGTTTGATATTTATGAGCCCACCGCTGTAGATGACGACCCAAACTCTAAACTAAATACCGATACAAATTTCGCAAAAGTAAACGACCTGATCTTACGTTTTGTTGGCTCCCGGCAATCTTTCCTGGATATAACCAAGTGCCGTGCCCTGAAACACACGATCGAAGTCGAAGGTGCGCGAGAGGACGCCACTGATTTGCTGCTGGGAAAACCATAAGCTTCCTTCGAGGCGCTGATTACCCTTCGCGACCAACCATGACCATGTCCCGCAGTATTACGCTTCTATTCTTGTTGCTGCTCTTACCGGCTGGCAGCCTGAAAGCTCAGGCTCCACCGGCGCAGCCCACACCGACGCCCGCAGCAACGGGCATGGATCCGTTTCGCAAGGATGTGATTGATGCGGCTTCAAAAATTGGAGGAGTCATCGGTGTGTTCGTGGCTATCTTCGTGGCTCTAACGCAGGTCAAAAAGAACCGATACGAGCGCCAGGTGCAAGTACAAAAAGACTCGGACCAGAAACAGAAAGAGCTTGATGAAGCGATAAAAGACCGCCAGCAACGAGAAGAAGAATTGCGCTGGAGAAAATCAAACCTTGCGCGAGAGATCCTGAAGGAATTAGATACCGCTTCTACCTCCGCCGCGAAGTCCATGCTCATCTGGCCCCAACGGGAATACACGATTAAGGCAGGTGTGACTGAAACTATCACCCTACAGGACGTGTGGGACGCTCTGCGTTTTCATCCGAGCGGATATAGCGATACAGAAAGGTATATACGAGAGTGTTTTGGTCAACTTTTTAGCGTGATGCAAACTATTGAATACTACCTAACGATCAACTTAATCGACTTTCAAGACATTGAATATCCCTTCCAAATCCTTGCTATCAGGCTGAATGGTGCGCCCGACTCAGTTCAATCATTTCTCACAAAAAATGAATATGAGAAAGCCCGATCGTTTTTGAAGAGATTCCAGTCCAACGTAGCTACATCGAAGGCTGTCACTCAACCGTGATCCACTCCAGGCTCGCAGGAAAAAGTTTCTTTTCGGGATCGATAGTGACGACGTATGCGCCGAGAGCGCCGATGCGACGGTTGGGACCGAAGGTGATCTTGGGCATCAGGCCGGTGTCGTATTCATAAAGTCCCTCGAGCGTGGTGATGAGGCGCTCGCGGCTGAGGTCTTTGCCGCAGAGCTCGAGTGCGTGGACCAAAATCTTCGCTGCGGCCAGCGCTGACGCCTGCGCCGCGGCGTGCGTGGATTGAAGCTTGTTTCGTTGTAGGAGGGTACTGTATTCAGCAGCGCCGGCGGGCGACACGTCAGCGGGAACTGTCGGGAACGCGAGAAAGATCTTGTCTTTCGTTTTCACCGTCACTGCATCACCGATGTTTCTGCCAACGAGTGTTCCAAGCATGTATATCGACGGCGTCCAATTAACCGTCTCAGCTTCCCTCAACATCGCCGTCGCTTCAATGCCCGAGCCAACGAAGAAAACCGTGTCGATTCCCTTCCCTTTTAACTCGCCCACATACTTCGAAGCACTGAATCCATCTTGTGCGTAGTAGGTTGTCGTAACTGATTTCAAACCAACCTTCTTCGCCTGCCCTTCGATACTCGCAACGATGCCACGGTTGAATTCAGCATCAGGCGAAACAATCGCCACGCTTGAATTTGCTTTCCGCGCCGCGAAGGTGGTGAGCGCGCGCGCCTGCTCTTTGAGTCCCGGCAATAAATAGAAGACGTAGCGATTGACCGGCGATCCTCGTTGCGGCATCAACGTGGATGGTCCAATAAACGGAACTTCCTTCTCCTGAGTCAGTGCGGCCGCATCGTCTTCCACACCCGCATCGAGACCGCTGACGATCGCAAACACCTGTTCTTCATCGATGAGCCGCTTCATGTTTGAAACCGTCAACTTCGAATCACCGTGCATTACGCGCAGTTCGATCTTGCGGTTGTAGATGCCGCCGCGGCTGTTGATCTCGGCAAAGTACGCCTGCAATACGTCGCCCATTGATTGTGCGAGGCCACTGAGCGCCGCTTTTTCTGGCAGAACTGTACCGAGCACGATCGACGTCTCGTTTATACCCGGATCGGTGTCAGTCTCGATGCGTTTCAGATACGCGATCAGGTTTGCCATGTCCTCCTGCGACATGCGGTAAGCCGGCATCGCAACCGCGAGCTTGTTGCCCGCAGGATCCAATCCGGTCGTCAACATGCGCACGAATGAGGTTTCTGAAAACGCCCCATGCTTGCGGCCGCCTTCATCTGTGTGACCGTAAGGCTTGGTGAGGTGCGACCACGTCAGCGGTCCCGCGGTGATGCCGCCCTCGGTTATTCCCTGCGCTTTGACGCCATGACAACCAGCACACGTAAGCGTCGATGCAGGTACATCGATCTCACCCATCAGCGCGGTGATTTCCTGACCCGATGCGCTTTCGCCTCGAAGGTAGAAAGCCTTGCCGCGCTTTTCCTGAAGGCTGAGCTCGCCGCGCGCGTTCTGCGAATGCACGGCTGATGGTCCATGCAAGACTAAGAAGCCAGCGATCAGGAGAAGAACAATAAGGGTTAGTTTGGCAGTCATTTTTTAGCCACAGATTTACACGGATTAGTTACCGATCGGCGATTACGTCTTCGAGGATCCTGATCAACTCGTTGGCCGGAGCGAGTCCGAACGCTTTTTTCCAGAGCCCTTTCGGCTCGTTGCCGATGATGAAGATGCTCGTGTGCGCGTCTTTGGTCTCTACGTACTGGCCGAGCTTGTAAAGCGCCCACTCGACGTTCTCTTTTTTGCCAGTGAGGAACATCCAACCGGGACGCGCATGAAAGCGGCTGCCGTATTCCTTCAGCCGTGTCGGCGTGTCAATCTCGGGATCCACTGTGATCGAAACGAGAAACACGTCCTTTCCCAGACGATCGCCAAGCGCGTCCTGCATCTTTTCGAAGTTGCGATTCATCGGCGGGCAAATGTTTGTGCACGTCGTGAAAAAGGTGTTGATAACTACAATCTTGTTCTTCAACACATCGCTGTAAAAGCGCACTTTCTGACCGTCCTGGTTGATAAGCTCGACGTCTGAAAAGTATTTCTCGGCGGGCGAACGTTCTTGGCTAAAAGCCGTCGATCCCGCTAAAACAAAAAACAGAATGACGCTGAGTAGCTTCATGGCTTCGCCTCCTCGTTAGCCGAAGTCTCTTCAACTTTTCCAGCCATCACGTCGAGGATCAGGCCCACGATCTGACCTGTTTTTGCCAGACCATACGTGCGTGTCCAAACGCCTTTGGCGTCGTTGCCGATGATCATCGCAGGTGTGTGATCCTCACGTTTCGAAACCGCTGCGCCGAGCGCGTTCAAAAGCTTATCCATCTCCTGCTTTTCGCCAGTGACGAAGGTCCAGCCGGCGCCTGCTCTGAACTTTGCGCCCCAGGCTTTGAGTCGCTCAGGTGTGTCCGTCAGTGGATCGACGCTGATCGAGATGAAGTGAACGTCGTTACCAACTTTGTCGCCCATCTCTTTTTGCACGTGCGCGAAAGTTGCGGCGAGTGGCGGGCAGATCGTGGTGCAGTTGGTGAAGATGAAGTTGATCGCGACTGTCTTGTCTTTGATGAGGTCGCGGTAGAAATGAAGCGCGTTGCCGTCCTGGTCCAGGACTTCAACGTCGGGGATCATCATCTTGCGACCGGAAGCGTAAGCCGGAGTTGGTTCTGCCGGCTTTTCGGCTGGGGTAGAGGTTGTTATTCGCAGGTCCATTTTGCATTTCGGACAGGCGCCGGGTTTGTTCGACTTGACCTCGGGGTGCATGGGGCACGAGTAAGACTTTATTAGGACCGCATGGGAATAGAGTTTACCCGGCGCTACCGCGCTCGGTTCTGTTATAGCGTGCAGCATCAGGTAAGGAAGATCTCTGTACTTCACGCCCATCGACGCCGACTCAAAGAACACCATGTAGACGCCTGATTCCGGTACGTTGATCTTGATCTCGTACATTCCGTTTCCGACGGACGTGGCGAAATCGCGTCGCTGCCATCCGCTCGCGCTCATGAACGTCAACACGCGCAAGTCTTTCAAGTCTGACTTCGGATTGCCGGTCGTGGTGTCAGTGGCTTTGACACGGAACGTGAAGTCTTTGCCAACCGGCAGCGTCATCTCTTTGAGTTGATGGTCGATGCGAAGTGCTACAGCCTTCGCTTCCTTTAACGACGGGTTCGCATCGGCGCTCAAATCGAAACAGTGAGACACGCGTGGTGAATCATTCAGGAAAGCGACGTCGTAATGTCCGCTCACCGGCAGCTTGATCGTCGTCGAATAGACACCTGGCTTGATCTCGCGCAGGCTGCGATCGACGACGAGGGCTGCGAGCGGCTCGCGCCGATAGTTCTGAAAATTGCCCATCGGCGCCGCCATGCCTTCGGTGTAGTAATAGAGGGTTTTATCGACAGGATTCGCGAGGATGACTGAATTTCCTTCAGGCGCGAGCACGATCGAATCGGCGTGTACTGGATCGGATCCCTTTCGCGGAGGTGTCTGCCCGCCGGGAAAATCTGTTATGTCAACTTCTTTGTCGATGTTTCCGAGTCGCAGCATCGACACGACTTCCGTGTCGAGCGATCTGACGAAAGCAAACGTGTCGCTGAAGATGATTTGATCCGGGGCTTTGCCGACTTTCACTTCGTGAAGCATGCGATTCGATGCCGCATCGAAGATGCTCACCGTGCTCTCTTTGGTGTTGAGCACGAAGCCGTAGCGCCCGCCTGGAGCAAACCTGATTGAGCGCGCACCGGGTTTAGTTTTCATGCGCGCGATTACCTTCTGACTCTGCTCGTCGATTACCGTGATGCTGCCGTCATTCTCGCTCACTACGTAGATGGCTTTACTCAGCTCAGACAAGGCCATCGAGGCCGGTTCTGGGCCAACTTTGACATCGTTAAGTTTTGCAAGCTTTTGGACGTCGATGACCGAGACGCTTTCGCTCTCGCGATTCGAAACAAACGCAAAGCGACTGTCGCTGCTGAGGACGATGTCGTGTCCACCACCTCCGGTCGCGATCTTTGCCGCGACTTTGAGCGTTGCCGGATCGATGACAGTCACGCCGCCTTCTTTTTCATCGCCGTTAGCGACCCAAATGTAATGCTGGTCAGGCTGCATCGTGATGCGCGTCGGAGTTGTTCCCACGTCGATGTAATCAATCACTTTCCAGCTTCTCGTTGTGATTACCGCCACCTGATTGATGGCCGGGAGCGTGACGAAGAGCAATTCGCCGTCGCGAGTGAGGAGCCAGTCTTCGCCGGGACTCTTCAGCATCACGAGCGTGAGCAGCTTGCTGCCGCCGAAGCCTAGCAGCGGATCAATTACTGAAATGTCAGGGCTCTTGTTCAGAGCGAGGATGTAATAGGAATTCAGATCGACGTCGGGGCGCGCGCGCATGCTGCCGGTTAGATACGACTGGATCTTCTCGCGGCATTGGGCCAGCTCGGTGGTTTTGTCGCCCTCGCGAGTGCTGATCCAGGCTGACAGGCCGAGGCCTTTCACGGGCGTGCCGGTCGTCGTGTCTGTCACTTTAAATCTGACGTTGACGTCTTCGGCGGCCCTGATTGAGTTAACGTTCTGGACCAGGGGCTCAGCGGTGAACTCGATCGCGATTCCCTGCTCGACGATCTTCTGTGTTTGAGTTGTCTTTTTAGGTTGCTGTCCGAGAACTGCAGTGGCAAGAAGAATTAGAATGACTAAGCTTTGAATTTTTTGGTGGGCCATTGTCGCACTCCTCTTCGAGTAATTGATTTCGGTTGTGCAAGCTTTGTGCCTGTAGGTTTTGTTGAGATTCTTTGAGGTTAGGCTAGAAAGATGGGGAAATTTACTACGAGGCTAAGGAAAAGTTCTCACGCAAAGACGCAAAGATCGCAAAGACGCAAAGGCGCGCCCGAAGTATTTGACCCGCCTTTGCGTCTTTGCGATCTTTGCGTCTTTGCGTGAAAACCTATTTGAGTGCGACGGGGCTCGAGGTCGAACCACCGAAACCGCTTCGCACTGTAATGTTCTCCGGGTTTGTGGGCCATGACAACGAAGCGCTGAAGTGCCCGTTACCGCTATTCTTCAGCGTACCAACGAGAGCGCCGCTCGCCGTTACGTAAACACGCAGCGTGGCTGAAGGCTCGGTGTCGGTGGCATCGACCCGCAGACTTCCCTTCGAGCGCTGATACTCAGCCCGCTGAATTCTGACTGTATCGACCACCGGCGCAGGCGTCGGTGTTGGCGTTGGCGTTGCCGTTGGCGTCGGTGTTGGGAATGGCGTGATGTCTCCAATCCTCACGACAAACGCATCGTCATGATTCTGAAGCCCACCTCCATTATTAACCTGCAACGGATTGCTCGTCGGGAAATTCGCGGACGAAGTATCCCCAGTGACAAAAACATCGCTGCCTTTGCAGGCAACGCCACGGCCCTCGTCAGTTAGATTTCCTCCAAGAAATGTCGAATAGATCAGACCTGAACCTGCCGCATTCAGTTTCGTCACAAACGCGTCAGTGGGCCCACCTCCAAACGCAGCCTGGATTGCGTTGCTGACCGGAAAATTGGTTGAAGCCGTATCCCCAGTAATGCAAGCATTGCCCGCATCGTCCAGAGCGATGGCCCAGCCGCGATCGACACCCGCGCTTCCTCCGAGATAAGTCGAATACACGAGGGATGAGCCTTTGGCATTCAACTTGGTGACGAACGCATCGTAGCTGCCCTTCGTTTGAAACGCGCCAGCGGTTACGGGAAAGCCTTCGTATGCGGAGGTGAATGGACTGTCGAATGACTCGGTGATGCCAGCCACGTAAGCATTACCGTTAACGTCGACGGCAATTCCCTGACCTTGCTCACGGCCTGCGCCGCCAACGAACGTCGAGTAGACCAACGCTGCGCCATCCGGCGTGAATTTCGTAACGAAGGCATCGAGTCCAGCTCGCGCAGTATCGAACGCTCCGGACGTGACTGGAAAGTCGGGCGAATAGGTGTAGCCCGTTACGTAAGCGCTGCCAATGTTGTCAACGGCGATGGCTTCGCCCCAATCTTCCGTGCCGTTGATGATCTTCCCGCCTCCCAGATAAGTCGAATAGACCAACGACGAACCGCTGCTATCGATCTTTGTCACGAACGCATCATTGTTTCCACCCGCGAAGTTTGGTTGGAAAGCATTGACTGTCGGAAACGTGCAGATCGTGGAACGGCAGACGGTCCATCCGGTGACGTAGGCATTGCCGCTTCCGTCGAGAGCGATGCCGCGGCTGAAGTCGTCGAAGTTACCGCCAAAGCGCGCTGAGTAGACGAGCCCGGAGCCGGTCGGATTCAGCTTGGTAATAAATGCGTCGAAGCCCATCGGCGCGGTCTGAAAGGCGCCTGCGGTTGTGGGAAACGTAAGCGCACCAGCGTCTCCGGTTACGTAAGCGTTGCCGTTTGAATCCACCGCGATGCCATTTCCGGTCGCCCCTGCGAGATATGTTGAGTAAAGAAGCGCACTGCCGGATGGATTGAGCTTGGCGACAAATGCGTCGCCGCCGCCATACTCAGTTTGAAACGCGCCGGGTGTGGTCGGAAAATCGATCGCGGCAGTCTGGCCGGTAACGTAAGAGTTGCCGAGTGCGTCTACGGCGATCGCGTAACCCTGATCGAAGCCACTGCCGCCAAGGTAAGTGGAATAAATCAACACCGGATCAATGATCAGCCGTCGACTCGGATCGTAAGCGCCGATTTGAAAGCCAATGCTGTGCCCACTCCTTGCGACATAACTGACCGGCACTTCCTCTTTGATTCCGTTTAGCTCCTGATAAGCGGTAGGTTTGCGCTGGCGGATATCGCCTTGATTTGTGTGCACAACGACGTCGCCCGTGCCGTCGATCTCGAAGTCCTGAGTGCCGTCAAACCCTATCTCGACGATCTCCGGATTGGCTCCCGGCGCGACTACGAAGTCATACTCGAGACGACGCTCGTTGCCGTAATAAACCATCTTTCCAGCACATTGGGATCCTAAGCTTAGAATTCCACGTGGACAAGTTGTCGC
>JADMIO011288069.1_pt1 | contig 106652 bp, 89 predicted proteins | sample 8958161 | NCBI WGS metagenome assembly JADMIO01 (sample SAMN16585339, study PRJNA669376) | soil metagenome | isolation source: Crop rotation soil | place: USA: Cullars Rotation, Alabama | collected 2011
CGCGACAACTTGTCCACGTGGAATTCTAAGCTTAGGATCCCAATGTGCTGGAAAGAGAGGCTCCTGTGTACAAGTCTGCATCTCTCATGCATGGGAAAGGCACTCTTGAGTTAAAAGAGTCTTTCAAGTGTTTATTTTCTATAGATTATGCCGAAGAATAAAATAGGACATTAAAACGTGATCATTCCCGGTTTTTTACCAGTCCTGCATTTTCTTTATAAAATACTTATACTCCCCTGCCCTCTTTTTATACTTTCCTTACAAATCCCCATGTACTTTTGCCTTGAATTTCAAATGGCAACGTGGATTTCAAATAAAGCAACCAAAACACAACAGTATTTAATAAGCATCTTATTAATAATAGCTGCTGCTGCAATTTGTTTTTCGCTTTCGCAATACATAGGCTACCATGTGGTGGCGCTTTTGTTGTTAGTCACCGTGTCGTTCATTGCCATGTTTTTCGACATACTCCCTGTGTTGCTTGCAGCATTATTGAGCGCGCTGATATGGGATATTTTCTTTATACCTCCGCGCTTTACTCTTACTGTTGAAAGCACCGAAGATGCTTTGCTGCTTGCCATGTATTTTATTATTGCTTCAGTAAATGCCGCTTTTACCTCCAAAATCCGGCAGATAGAAAAAAAGGAAGTGAAGAAAGAGCAAAAAGAAAATACACTGAAGCTATACAATACTTTGCTCAATTCACTTTCGCATGAGTTGCGCACACCCATTGCAACAATCATTGGTGCCACAGATAATTTATTAAACGATTCTGAAAAACTTTCGCCAGAAAACAAAGAAGAGTTGGTTGTAGAAATTTCAAAAGCATCCATGCGTCTTGACAGGCAAGTCGGAAATCTTCTCAACATGTCGCGCATCGAATCGGGCTTTCTTCAGCCTAAAAAAGATTGGGTGGATGTAAGCGAATTGATTTATGATGTAGTAAGCAGGCTGAAAGAATATACACAACACCATCCTGTGGGAATAATCATTAAGGACAACCTGCCGTTGTTTAAGCTCGATTTCGGGTTGATGGAACAGGTGCTTTACAATCTTATATATAATGCTGCGCTTTATATTCCAAAATACTGCGTAATTACTGTGAAGGCAGCATGCATTAATGAAAAATTAGTACTTCATGTGGAAGATAATGGAACGGGGTTTCCTGAAGGAGAAACGGAAAAAGTGTTTGATAAATTTTATCGGCTTGAAAGTTCAAAAACCGGAGGAACAGGCTTGGGCTTATCCATTGTAAAAGGATTTGTGGAGGCGCATGACGGAAACGTACGCCTGGAAAACATGCCTGAAGGCGGAGCACGGTTTACCATAGAAATCCCTGCAGAAACATCTTACTTAAGCAATCTTAAAAATGAATAGCGCGGAAATACTTGTTATAGATGACGAAGTGCAAATTCGCAAGCTGCTTGAGATTACTTTGCAAAGCAATGGCTACAAAGTGAACGAAGCCTCCAATGCAAAAGAAGGTTTGCTTACAGCAGCCAACCATCCGCCTGACCTTATCATTTTAGATTTAGGATTGCCTGATGAAAGCGGGCATGTGGTATTGAAAAAACTTCGGGAATGGTATTCAAAGCCGGTAATGATTCTTACAGTGCAGGACAATGAAGAAGATATAGTAAAAGCATTAGACAATGGTGCGAACGATTATCTCGTAAAACCATTTCGAACAGGAGAATTACTGGCGCGCATACGTTCAACTTTACGAAGCGCAACAGCAGAAGAAAATGTACAGGTAATAGACTGCGGGAATTTGCAAATTGATTTATCGCTACGAACTGTGAAAAAAAAGAATGAACTGATAAAATTAACTGCAACGGAATATTCATTGCTTGCACTGTTGGCAAAGAACGAAGGCAAGGTTTTAACGCATCAATATTTGCTCCGGCAGGTTTGGGGGCCTGGTTATGTCAGCCAGTCGCAATACCTGCGTGTGTTCATTGCCCAGCTAAGAAAAAAAATTGAAGATGATCCGAACCGTCCGCAATTTATTTTGACTGAAGCAGCAGTTGGATATCGTTTCGTTGCAAGAGAATAAGTACAAATTAAATATTGAATTATTAAAATGGGCTCAAACGAAAAAAGTTTGAACAAGGTAACTTTTGCCTCGCTGTTGGTGGCGCTTGGAATTATCTATGGTGATATTGGCACCAGTCCATTGTACGTATTAAAAGCAGTTGTCGGAGAAAGAACAATTGACGAAACACTGGTTTTTGGAGGAGTGTCCTGCATATTCTGGACGCTGGTTTTTCAAACAACCATCAAGTATATCTGGCTTACATTAAAAGCAGACAATAAAGGAGAAGGTGGAATTTTTTCTTTGTACGCATTAGTGCATCGGTATGGAAAATTTTTAGTTATCCCGACCATACTTGGCGCCACTACTTTGCTTGCTGATGGAATTATAACTCCGCCCATTTCAGTTGCATCTGCAATAGAAGGCCTGGAATTAATTATTCCCGAAGTTCCCACAGTTCCGATTGTAATTATTATCCTTTCACTATTATTCTTCTTTCAAAGATTCGGAACACAAAAGGTAGGTGGCGCATTCGGGCCGGTCATGGTGATATGGTTTTCCATGTTGTTTATTCTTGGCATCGCCCAAATCAGGCGCTATCCCAGCGTGCTTCAAGGATTGAATCCGTATCATGCTTATTTATTATTGGCCAAGTATCCCGGTGGATTCTGGCTGCTTGGTGCTGTATTTCTTGCAACCACAGGAGCAGAAGCCCTCTATTCCGATTTAGGACATTGCGGAAGAAAAAACATCCGTATCTCATGGGCATTTGTGAAAATATGTTTAATGGCAAATTACATCGGGCAGTCGGCATGGATCATGAACCAGGGAGAAAATGTTCTTAATAAAAGAAATCCCTTTTTTGAAATGATGCCGCACTGGTTTTTAATTCCCGGGATTCTCATTTCAACTGCTGCAACCATCATTGCATCACAGGCATTAATCAGCGGCTCTTATACGTTGATTAGCGAAGCTATGAATTTGAATTTCTGGCCTCGTGTTACAGTGCGCCAACCAACAGAACTCAAAGGACAAATTTATATTCCGAGCGTAAATAACATTCTATGGCTGGGCTGCATACTCATGGTCCTTTATTTTCATAATTCCTCGAATATGGAAGCGGCTTACGGTTTTTCTATAACTGTTGCAATGATGATGACCACTATTCTGATGACATACTTTCTCATCTATCGCCTGAAATGGAAACTCATCTGGGTCATCGGCTTTGTTCTGACATTTGCAGTAATTGAATCTTCTTTTTTTATCACTAACGTGGCGAAGATAAAACAGCGATGGATGTTTTTATTTTTTGAACTGTTTATTTTCTCTACCATGTATGTATGGTATTATGCAAGAAAAATAACTAACCGCTTCACAAAATTTGTTGACCTCGGAAAATACATTCCTCTCATAAAAGAATTGAGTGAAGACGATTCTATTCCAAAATTCTCTACTCACCTTATTTATCTCAGCAAAGCAAACCAGCGAAGTGAAATAGAAGAAAAAATAATCAATTCAATCCTTGCCAGGAAAGCGAAGCGCGCAGACGTATACTGGTTTCTCCATATTAATCGTACTGATGAGCCTTACACACTTAGTTATGATGTTTCCGAATTGCTTGATGATAAAGTAATAAAAGTAACTGTGAATATCGGGTTCCGAGTGCAGCCGCGCACCGAATTATATTTCAAAAAAATTGTACAGGAGTTAGTTTCACAAAAAGAATTAAAATTGCACATCCGCCCTGACGGTTCCACAAAATATAACCCTGAACCCGACTTCCGGTTTGTGGTTATAGAAAAATTTCTTTCCGTTGAAAATGAATTTGCATTGCGCGAAGGGCTGTTGCTTAATTCCTATTTCTTTCTGAAGCGTTTAGGGCAAAGTGATGAAAAGGCGTTCGGTCTCGACAAGAGCGCAGTTGAAGTTGAAAATATTCCGCTGATCTATCAGCCGGCAACAAAAGTTGAATTAACAAGAGAACATTTTATATAAAAGATAAAATAGGATTGCTTTTTTGAAATGTCACTAAATCCGATTCATACAAAAAAAATAACATTTGCGTCCTTGTTGGTGGCACTTGGAATCATCTATGGAGACATCGGCACATCTCCTTTGTATGTAATGAAAGCAATTGTCGGAGGAAATATAATTGACCCTGTTCTTGTAATTGGAGGTGTTTCATGCGTCTTCTGGACACTTACTTTACAAACAACTTTTAAATATGTTACGCTTACGCTGAAAGCAGATAATAAAGGTGAAGGCGGCATTTTTTCACTGTATGCTTTAGTAAGAAAAACAAAAGTCGGCTGGCTTAAGTATCCTGCCATTATTGGCGGAAGCGCATTGCTCGCAGATGGATTAATTACTCCTGCCATTTCCGTTTCCTCGGCTGTGGAAGGGTTACGTTATTTTTCTGCAGGAATTCCAATTATCCCCATTGTTATTTCCATCTTGTTTGGCTTGTTCTTTATTCAGCAATTCGGGTCATCCGTAGTTGGAAAATCGTTCGGGCCTATTATGCTCCTATGGTTTTTAATGCTTGCCACTCTTGGTGTTTCCGGTTTGATTTCTAATCTGCAAATCTTAAAAGCTTTCAATCCTTATTATGCTTACGATCTTCTTGCGCATTACCCGAAGGGTTTCTGGTTATTGGGCGCAGTTTTTCTTTGCACTACCGGAGCTGAAGCGTTGTATTCCGATCTTGGTCATTGCGGAAGAAAAAATATTCGCATTAGCTGGACATTTGTTAAAACATGTCTTGTGTTAAACTATTTCGGACAAGGTGCATGGCTGTTAAATAAGTCCGGAAGTAAACTGGGTGATGATAACCCATTTTATTCCTTAATGCCATCGTGGTTTTTGTTTGCCGGAATCATTATTGCAACAGCTGCTGCAATTGTAGCAAGCCAGGCCTTGATCAGCGGGTCATTTACATTAATTAACGAAGCTGTAAGATTGAATTTTGGCCCCAAGCTTAAAATCAATTATCCTTCAGAAATGCGCGGACAGCTTTACATTCCAACTGTCAATTGGGCATTATGTTTTGGATGTATTGGAGTTGTATTGTTTTTTAAAGAATCGTCAGGAATGGAAGCGGCTTATGGTTTGTCTATCATTATTGCTATGTTGAGCACAACCATGCTCCTCTCTTATTACCTTTATATAAAACGCTATCCTTCTTATCTTATCATTTCAGTATTGTTACTTTTTCTTTCTATCGAACTATCCTTTTTAATTGCGAACCTTAATAAATTCAGTCATGGCGGGTGGGTTACCTTGCTTGTAAGCTCACTGTTATTCGGCTTTATGTTTTCCTGGTATTTTGCCCGCAAAATAAGAAATCGTCTTGTTGAGTTTGTGAAATTGCAGGACTATCTTGAAATAATTACGGCTATGAGTAATGATACTTCCATTCCAAAGTATGCTACTCATCTTGTTTACCTGACAAGTGCAAACAGGCGCGATGAGATAGAATCAAAAGTCGTGTATTCCATTCTTCAGAAGCAGCCCAAGCGAGCTGACATCTATTGGTTCATTCATGTGGATGTACTGGATGACCCTTATACAATGGAATACAGGGTTGATGAAATGGTAAATGACAAGGTCATTCATATTGAATTTCGTTTGGGTTTCCGGGTTGAGCAAAGGATTAATGTCATGTTCCGGCAGGTTGTGCAGGATTTGGTAGCGAATAAGGAAGTAGATATTCGCAGCCGTTACTACTCATTAAGTAAAAATAATTTAATTGGTGATTTTCGTTTTGTAGTAATTGAAAAGCATATCTCCAATGAGAATGTATTCGGACTTTTTGAAAAGATTGCTCTTAAGGCTTATTCGTTCCTTAAGTTTTTTGGGTTGCCGGAAGAAAAAGCTTTTGGTCTTGATATGAGTTCCGTGACGGTGGAAAAGGTTCCTTTGATTGTTAACCCTGTTGGAAAAATTAATATGAAAAGAGTGGTTTAGCCGGGCGCTCCTGATTGTGTGTAAGTATGTTCCTTTAATTTCGATGTCTTTATATCGGAACATATAATATTCTACTTTTGCCTCCGCAATTTTCCACTGATTGGCACATACTAATAAATTAAGCAGGCTTTCCGCTGCGGGGCTGCTGGTTACCTTAGGAATTATTTACGGAGACATTGGCACTTCTCCGCTTTATGTAATGAAAGCCATCATCGGGAAACATCATAATATTGATCCTATAGTTGTAATCGGAGGTGTTTCCTGCGTTTTCTGGACACTGACTTTGCAAACGACAATCAAGTATGTTACGCTCATGCTTAAAGCCGACAACAAGGGAGAAGGTGGCATTTTTTCACTTTATGCGCTGGTGCGCAAAACCAAGGTCGGATGGCTAAAATTTCCTGCCATACTGGGCGGCAGCGCTTTGCTTGCGGATGGTATTATTACTCCTTCCATTTCTGTTTCATCCTCCGTTGAAGGATTAAAATATTTCACTGACAGCCTTCCGATCATTCCTATCGTTATTACGATTTTATTTATACTGTTTTTTTTACAACAGTTTGGCAGTTCAGTTATTGGAAAATCTTTCGGTCCTATTATGCTGCTTTGGTTCACTATGCTTGGCGTGCTCGGGCTGGGCAGCATGTTTTCGAATCTTGAAATTATCAAAGCCATTAATCCGTATTATGCTTATAATTTATTAGCAATATACCCGGGTGGATTCTGGTTGCTGGGAGCCGTGTTTCTGTGCACTACAGGAGCTGAGGCTTTGTATTCCGATTTAGGTCATTGCGGGAGAAAAAACATTCGCATAAGCTGGATATTTGTTAAAAGCTGTTTATTGTTAAATTACTTCGGGCAGGGTGCATGGCTTTTAAATCGTGCAGGTGAGCCATTGGGTGAGCACAATCCTTTCTATTCCATTATGCCTTCCTGGTTTTTATTTACCGGAATTATTATTGCTACCACGGCAGCTATAGTCGCGAGCCAGGCATTGATCAGCGCTTCGTTTACATTGATTAATGAAGCTGTTCGATTGAACTTTGGCCCCAAACTTAAAATAAACTATCCCTCTGAATTACGCGGGCAACTTTATGTACCCACAGTGAATTGGGTATTGTGTGCCGGTTGTATCGGAATCGTTTTATTTTTCAAAGAATCCGAACACATGGGCGCTGCTTACGGATTGTCAATTATTCTCGCAATGATGGCTGACACAATTTTATATTCGTATTACCTGTATATAAAACGTACACATCTTTCTATAATCTTTTTATTCTTATTGGCTTTCCTGGTTATTGAAAGTTCATTCCTGATTGCCAATCTCAATAAGTTTAGTCATGGCGGATGGGTAACGCTGCTGGTAACTTCCGCTTTGTTCGGCTTTATGTTTGCCTGGTATCTCGCCCGCAAAATCCGCAATCGTTTGGTAGAGTTTGTAAAGTTGGATGATTACCTGGAGTTAATTACGGAATTAAGCAATGATACGTCCATTCCAAAATACGCGACACACCTTGTATATCTTACGAGCGCTAATCGAAAACAGGAAATCGAATCAAAAATTATTTATTCCATTTTGCAAAAGCAACCCAAGCGTGCTGATATTTATTGGTTCATTCATGTGGATGTGGTGGATGAGCCGTACACGATGGAATATAAAGTTGATGAAATGGTAAACGATAAAGTTATCCATATTGATTTCCGCCTCGGTTTTCGAATTGAACAACGTGTTAATGTAATGTTCAGGCAAGTGGTTCAGGATTTAGTTGCCAATAAAGAAGTGGATATCCGCAGCCGTTATTATTCTTTAAGTAAGAATAATGTAATCGGAGATTTTCGATTTGTAGTGATAGAAAAACATATTTCGAATGAAAATGTTTTTGGTTTTGGCGAAAAAATGCTGTTGAATATTTACCAGTTTTTGAAATTTTTTGGCTTGCCCGAAGAAAAAGCCTTTGGCCTTGATACCAGCTCGGTTACCATCGAAAAAGTTCCGCTTGTTGTAAATCCTGTCGGCAGGATTAATATTAAACGGGTGAAATAATTCTCTTCCATTAAATGCTTTTACTCACCCCAGCTCACTTTTCCGATTACGAATTAATAGACAGCGGTGATTTTGAAAAGCTCGAACGTTTCGGAAAGTATATTTTAATCCGTCCCGAACCGCAAGCAGTGTGGAGCAAAAATCTTTTAAATAAAGATTGGGAAAAACAGGCGCATGTAAAATTTATTCCAAAATCCAGTTCAGCCGGAACCTGGAAAAAATTTAAAGAGATGCCCGATAGGTGGAACATTAAGTATCAGGTAGCGAGCAGCAAGATGGGAAAAAGGGATTTAGTTTTCAGGTTGGCGCTCACTTCTTTTAAGCATGTCGGAATATTTCCGGAGCAAGCTGTAAATTGGGATTATATTTATTCCTGTCTTAAATCGAAGCAAATTGAAAAGCCTAAAGTTTTAAACTTGTTTGCTTATACAGGGGCTGCCTCGCTTGCTGCCTGTGCTGCGGGAGCAGAAGTTACGCACCTCGATTCCATCAAGCAGGTGGTAACCTGGGCGCGAGAAAATATGGACCTGTCGGGTTTAAAAGATATTCGTTGGTTGGTGGAAGATGCAATGACCTACGTGAAACGGGAGCTCAAACGCGGTAAAAAATATCATGGAATTATTTTAGATCCTCCTGCTTACGGGCACGGCCCATCTGGCGAAAGCTGGAAGCTGGAAGACCATGTAAATGAAATGATGAAAATGGTTTTTGATTTGCTGGAAGAGAACTATTTCCTGATACTCAATAGCTATTCCCTTGGCTTTTCTTCTTTAATTATCGAAAATATTTTTAAGAATAATACTAAAGATTCATTTGAAACCGGTGAGTTATACCTCCAAAGTGCGACTGATCAAAAATTACCGCTCGGAGTATTCGGACGTATAAATACCCTGGATACCAACGTTTGATCGAGGCTTGGCCAATCTTTGCCTTATACTATATTCATGTGATATTCCGTTCCGTTTTTACTTTAATTGTTAATTTAGAGGACAAATGATTTCACAATACGAAGTTCTCATCCAAAAGCTGGATGAATTCATAAGGAAATATTACAAGAATCAACTGCTTCGCGGGCTGATTTACAGTTTTGCTTCCTTGCTGGCTTTTTATCTTATTGTAACCACTCTTGAATATTTCGGACATTTCAACACGGTTGCGCGTACGATTTTATTTTATTTATTTCTACTCACTAATCTTTTTATAATCGGAAGATTAATTATTATTCCTCTTTTAAAATTAAATAAGCTCGGCAAAATAATTTCACATCAGCAGGCCGCTGAAATTATAGGCAGGCACTTTACAAATGTCAGCGACAAACTTTTAAATACGTTGCAGCTAAAAGACCTCTCACAGTCCGGTAATTCAAATCCTGAATTAATTGAAGCAAGCATTAACCAGAAAATATCTGAGTTAAAACCAGTTCCTTTTACAGCAGCCATTGATCTGAATAAGAATCTGAAGTATTTAAAATATGCCCTTGCGCCACTTGCGGTTTTCATTATTATAGTTTTTGCGGCTCCAAGCCTATTGAAAGATGGAACTCAACGTTTGATTCATCATGCCACCTATTATGAAAAACCGGCCCCTTTTACTTTCAATATTTTGAATAAAGAATTAAAAGTTATTCAACAGGAAGATTTTTTATTGAATGTTAAAGTTAACGGCAAGGAAGTTCCGGAAAGTGTTTATATTAAAATCGGTGACAACCAATTTAAGCTTGAGAAAGAAAATACAGTTGCGTTCAATTATAAATTCAAAAACGTGCAGCAAAGCCAGGCATTCGAATTGCTTGCTGATGGTTATACATCGAGAGAATATGAATTAACTGCATTGCCTAACCCGGTGGTTCTGAATTTTGAAGTTTCTCTAACTTATCCCAAATACATAAATAAGAAAGATGAGGATTTAAAAAATACCGGTGATATGATAATTCCTGCCGGGACAAAAGTTAACTGGGAGTTCAATACGCAAAATACTGTTTTATTAAAAATGAATTTCCAGGATACGGATGTTGCCGTTCATCGCAGCGGAGAAAATGAATTCAGCTTGTCTCGCTTATTTACTAAAAGCAATTCTTATGCTGTAGTGACTGCCAATGATAAGCTGCAGGGAAAAGACTCTATGCAATATACCATTAATGTAATTCCTGACTTATACCCTTCCATTAAAGTGGATCAGCAGGCTGATTCAATTTCCACACAGAAAATGTATTTTCAGGGGTTAATTAAAGATGATTATGGCTTCAGCAAATTAAATTTCTGCTATCGCTTTTTGAAATCATCAGACAGTGTTCAGCGAGATGAGCATCCGCTGTTTGAAAATATCGCTATCAATAAAAATTCTGGGCAAGATCAGTTCTTCTATTATTGGGATCTTGCTACTTTGAAAATTAATCCGGGTGAAGAACTAGAGTATTATTTTGAGATATGGGATAATGACGGAGTAACTGGCGCAAAATCTACCCGTTCACAATCAAATATTTTTAAAGCTCCGACATTAAAGGAGCTTGCAGAAAATACAGAGAAGAACAACAGCAAATTGAAAGATGATTTAAAGGAAAGTATTGAGCAGGCAAAAAAAATGCAGAAAGACATTAGCGATGCTTCAAAAAAAATGCTGGAGAAAAAGAATTTGAATTATGATGATAAGAAAAAAATAGAGGATTTGCTGAAGCAGCAGCAGGATTTGGAAAATAAGCTGAAAGAAATGCAGCAGAGCAACCAGCAAAAGGTTCAAAAGGAAAATGAATACAAAAACCAGATGAGTGAAATTGCTGAAAAGCAAAAGCAATTGCAGGATTTGTTTGATAAGGTGATGAATGATGAAATGAAAAAAATGATGGAGGAGCTTCAAAAGCTTTTATCGCAACTTGATAAAGACAAGCTCCAGGAAATGATGGATAAAATGAAGCTTGATAATAAGGATTTGGAAAAGCGCCTTGACCGTACATTAGAATTATTTAAACAACTGGAAGTAGAACAAAAAATAAAAGAAGCCATTAAAAATCTTGATGAGCTTTCTAAAGAACAAAGCAAACTTGCTGAGAAATCACAGGATAAGAATTCCGAATCCAAAGATTTGCAGGACAAACAAAAGGACTTGAATCAGAAGTTTGATGATCTTGCAAAAGATTTAAAAGATATTGAAAAGAAAAATGAGGCGCTTGAATACCCGCAGGAGATGAGTAATACTGATAAAGAGCAGGAAGATATTAAAAATGACATGCAGCAAAGCGAGCAGCAGCTTAGTCAAAGCGATAAAAAGAAAGCTTCTAAGTCACAAAAAAGTGCTGCCGATAAGATGCAACAGATGTCTGAAAAAATGCAGCAGGAACAACAGCAGGCTGAGATGGAGCAGCAGGAAGAAGATTTAAATTCTCTGCGAATTTTATTGGAAAATTTAATTCATTTCTCTTTCGACCAGGAAGCGCTGATGCAGGATTTGAAAACAATGGATGTGAACAATCCTCAGTATATTGCTCTTTCTCAACGCCAGCGTGAGTTGAAAGATGATGCAAAGGTTTTAGAAGATTCTCTTTTTGCACTCAGCAAGCGCGTCATACAGATTCAATCCATTGTGAACGAACAAATGACCATAATAAATGATAATATTGCAAAGTCAATTGATCATTTGCAGGACAGAATTGTTCCTCAAGCCCGTTCAGAACAGCAATATGTTATGACATCAACAAATAATCTTGCGTTAATGTTGAGCGAATCGCTGGATCAGATGCAGCAGCAAATGCAAAAAATGAAGGGAAATGGATCTTGTAAGAAGCCAGGTGGCAAAGGAAAGCCTTCATCTGCGGCTGATTTAAGAAAGATGCAGGAGAAGCTAAATGAACAGTTGAAACAGTTGAAAGGAAAAATGGAGGGGCAGGGAAAGCCGGGCAGTAAACCAGGGCAAAATTTAAGTGAAGAGCTAGCCCGAATGGCAGCTGAGCAGGAAGCTATCCGGAATCAACTGCAAGACTTGAATAATGGAGAAAATAAAGATGGGCAGGGCTCGCAGGGTAATCTTGGAAAAATGCAGCAGGATATGGAGCAAACTGAAAAAGACCTGGTGAACAAGCAGCTGACAGAAGAAACTTTAAAGCGCCAGCAGGATATTCTTACAAGATTGCTTGAAAGTGAAAAGGCTGAGCGTCAGCGGGAGCAGGATGAAAAAAGAGAATCAAATGAAGCAAAAGATCAAAATTACCGTAACCAAGCACAATTTGAAGAGTATAAAAAATTAAAAATGCGCGAAGTTGAATTATTAAAAACAATTCCTCCTTCGTTAAATCCATTTTATAAGAATCTTGTTAATTATTATTTTCAAAGTCTCGAACCTAATACACCATGATGAATACAGAAAAATTTGCCAACACTATGCAAGTTATATCACAGCCTGAGAGCATTAATATTGTAGAAAAGCTAATCGAAGATTTACGCGAAGAGCATAACATTCACGAGGATTGTTTCGGCAATATTCTTGTTGCAGTTACTGAAGCGGTTAATAATGGCATTCAGCATGGAAATAAATATGATCCTTCGAAGAAAGTAAGTATTACTTATGAAGTCGAAGGTGATAACCTGATGTTTACTGTGCAGGATGAAGGCCCGGGTTTTGATTATTACAATTTACCTGATCCAACAGCACCTGAAAATTTGGAAAAACCTACAGGAAGGGGCATTTTTCTTATGAAACACCTCGCTGACCAGGTTATTTTTTCCGATAATGGAAAAACGGTAGAGATGTATTTTAAAACAAGCGTACATTAGTTTTAAATTAGCTCCGAGTCTCTACTCTGCTGTAAATTTCACTTTATTTTATTGATATAGAATTGCCTTTTTGGCAATAGGTTATCTTTGCTTTGATTAAAAAACACAATGAATCCGGGAAGAATTCGTACTCGTTTTGCTCCAAGCCCTACAGGTCCTTTGCATATGGGCGGGGTACGTACTGCTCTTTATGCTTATTTATTTGCAAAACAAAATAACGGTGCTTTTCTACTACGAATTGAAGATACTGACCAAAACAGGTTTGTGCCGGGTGCTGAAGAATATATTATTGAATCGCTCAAATGGTGCGGTATAAAAATAGATGAGGGTGTCTCTGTTGGGGGCAGCCATGCGCCTTATCGCCAAAGCGAGCGAAAGGATATTTATAAGAACTATGCTGAGCAACTGGTGGAGAATGGGTATGCTTATTATGCATTTGACCAACCCGAAGAGTTGGAAGCTGCAAGAAAGCAAGCGGAATCAACAGGAAATTCTTTTTCTTATGGCACAGCAACAAGGGGGCGGATGAATAATTCTTTTATCCTGTCAAAAGATGAAATTGAAAAAAAACTTGCTGAAAAGAATTCATTTGTTATTCGTTTAAAGGTTCCGGAAAACGAAGAAATAAAGTTTACCGATCTTATTCGGGGCGAGGTGGCTTTCAATTCATCATTGATTGATGATAAGGTTTTATTGAAAAGTGATGGAATGCCTACTTATCATCTAGCGCATATTGTTGATGATTATTTAATGGAAATTACGCATGCTATTCGCGGTGAAGAATGGCTCCCTTCTGCTCCGGCTCATATTTTAATTTATAAATATCTTCTGTGGGAAGACAAAATGCCGCAGTATGCACATTTACCTTTATTACTGCGGCCTGATGGAAAGGGTAAGCTTAGCAAACGCGATGGAGACCGGTTGGGCTTTCCTGTATTTCCTCTTGAGTGGAAAGATCCTGTAACCGGTGAGCTTTCTTCGGGATATAGAGAACAGGGTTATTATCCGGAAGCCTTTGTAAACATGCTTGCATTGTTAGGTTGGAATCCCGGTACTGAACAGGAAATTTTTTCAATGGAAGAGTTAATCAAGAATTTTTCTTTTGAGCATGTGCATAAAGCAGGGGCGCGATTTGATCCGGAAAAAACAAAATGGTTTAATGAACAATACTTGCGCCAAAAACCGGAGGAAGAACTCGCTGAAAGATTAAGGGGTGCATTAAAGAAAGAATTCCTCTTTGAAGATAATGACAGGCGATTAAGCAATGTTTTTTTAACCGGATGTGCACGCTTGTTGAAAGAGCGGACGCAGTTTGAACACGAATTTATTGCCAAGGGAAAATATCTTTTTGAAAGACCGTCACAATATGATGAACAAGTATTTGCAAAAAAATGGAAGCAAGAGTATGCTTTGTTCTTTGAACAACTGAGAGCAGTCTTATCTGAATGCCAAAATTTTATTGCTGCAGAAGCAGAAGCTTGTTTTAAAACAACAGCAGCAAAAAACAATTTAAAGCCGGGAGAAGTATTACAACTTTTTCGCGTGTTGTTGACAGGGCAATCCACCGGAGTAGATTTATTCCCGATGATTGAGTTGCTGGGGCGTGATGAAGTAAACGAACGATTAAAAACAGGATTATTAAAAGTGACAAATAAATAATGGAAAAGGAAAGAGGTCATAATTTTTTAGAAGAAATAGTTGCAGAAGATGTAAAAAACGGAAAGCATGGAGGCCGCGTGCTTACGCGATTCCCCCCTGAGCCGAATGGTTATTTACATATCGGCCATGCAAAGTCTATTTGTTTAAATTTTGGATTAGCGCAGCAGTTTGGAGGTACAACAAATCTTCGGTTCGATGATACAAATCCCGAAACAGAAGAAACAGAATATGTAGAGAATATTAAAAATGATATTCAATGGCTGGGCTTTAACTGGGCAAACGAATTTTATGCGTCTGATTATTTTGATCAGCTGTATGAATTTGCTACAACGTTAATTAAAAAGGGGCTTGCATATGTAGATGACAGTTCGGCAGAAGAAATTGCTGCGATGAAGGGAACTCCCACTGAGCCGGGAAAAAACAGCCCGTGCCGAAATCGCAGTGTGGAAGAAAATATTTCTCTTTTTGAACGCATGCGCAACGGAGAATTTAAGGATGGAGAAAAAGTAGTGCGCGCGAAAGTTGATATGGCATCGCCTAATATGCACCTGCGCGATCCGCTGATGTACCGAATTAAGCACACTCCTCATCATCGCACAAAAGACAAGTGGTGCATTTACCCGATGTATGATTTTGCGCACGGGCAATCGGACTCCATCGAAAAAATAACTCACTCCATCTGCACGCTGGAGTTTGAAGTGCATCGCCCATTGTATGACTGGTTCATTGAAAAGCTTGAAATTTTTCCCAGCCATCAATTTGAATTTGCACGGCTGAATTTGAATTATACGGTGATGAGCAAGCGTAAATTGCTTCAGCTTGTTAATGAAAAGCATGTTAGCGGATGGGATGACCCGCGAATGCCGACTATTAGCGGAATGCGGAGAAGGGGATACACGCCTGAAAGCATCCGTGAATTTTGTGACCGCATTGGTGTTGCGCGCAGGGAGCACGTTATTGATATTGGTTTGCTGGAGTTTTTCGTGCGTGAAGATTTGAATAAAAATGCTGATCGGGCGATGGTGGTGATGGATCCTGTAAAGCTCATCGTTACCAACTACACTGCCGACAAAGAGGAAATCATGCACGGTGAAAATAATCCTGAAAAAGAAAATGGCGGAGTCCGCGATCTTCCTTTTACCAAAGAATTATGGATGGAGCGCGAAGATTTCAAGGAAGTTCCTGAAAAAAAATATTTCCGGCTTGCACCGGGATTAATGGTTCGTTTGAAAAATGCCTACATCATTAAATGCGAATCTTTCAAAAAAGATGAGACAGGAAAAATTACTGAAATACATTGCACCTATATTCCTGAAAGCAGGAGTGGAAGCGATACGAGTGGTATTAATGTGAAAGGAACCATTCATTGGGTGAGTGCAAAACATGCTTTCCCAGTAGAGGTGCGCTTGTACGACCGCTTGTTTAATGTCGAAAATCCATTAAGTGAAGAAAAAGATTTTAAGGAATATATAAATCCTAAAAGCCTGGAAATAATTCCGAATGCTTTAGCAGAGCCCTCATTGCGCAAAGCAAAGCCGGGAGATAAATTCCAGTTTCTCCGCAAAGGGTATTTCTGTGTTGACACAGATTCATCTGCAGAAAAAATAATTTTTAATCGTACCGTACAATTAAAAGACAGTTGGGCGAAAGAGCAAAAGAAAACAGCAAACTAAAAAATGGAGCAGCTGATTTCGGTTGAAGGAATAGAATGTTATGCGTATCATGGCTGCCTGGAAGAGGAATCCATAATTGGCGCACGATATACGGTGGATGTGTATGTTTGGGCGGATGTAAGCCGTGCATTAAGCAGCGATCATTTGAAGGATACGGTTGACTATGTGAAAGTGTATGAAATTGTAAAAGCTGAAATGGCTGTTCGCTCCAAGCTTATTGAGCATGTTGCAAACCGGGTTTTAGAAAATCTTTCGCAGCAAATAAAAATGTTTGATAAAATTTCGGTGCGTGTTACCAAGTTCAATCCGCCTGTAAACGGAAGTATTGAAAAAACAAGCTTTTTTCTCTCAAAAAATGGCTGAATTTTTGATGTTAAGAGGCATTATCCCTTAATCAACTAATCTGATCAATAACATCGAAAAATCCCTATTTTTGCGCACATTCATAAATAAGGTCGCGTGGCCGAGCGGTTAGGCAGAGGTCTGCAAAACCTTGTACAGCAGTTCAAATCTGCTCGCGACCTCCAAAAAAAATCCTGCACTTGTTGCAGGATTTTTTGTTTTCCAGTGCAGGCGTCTACCCGGAAGCCTGTGAGTTATACCGGGTCCATGGTCACATCAAGCACGAGCAATTCATCATCTGTAACCACTACACCGCTGATGATTTTTTCCTTCAGGCTCGCTTTCTGAAACTTAAGCATGAACTTGGTAAAGCTCGACTGTCCCTTTTGCGCTGTTTTAATACGACTATGGGATGATTTTAATAATACATAGAGATGAATTATTCTCTTTCAATTGTTGCCACTTTTTCCCATGAGGAATCAGGGTTTAGTGTGGCAGAAATATATATTGCATCCTTTTCTGCATTTCTCCATACAGTATTCCTTGCCAGCTGTCCGGTAACTTGTTCAGGAGTTAATTTATACACCGCACCGTCCGCCAAATCTACAATAAGTCCTAGTAAACCTCCAAAAATAATATTACCGGCAACCCATCCGTCACCTTTGCGGATTATTTTCATTTCATATGGCAAAAATCCATCTAATTCTAATTTTATATCATAAAACTTTTTGCCTGAAGGCTCTCCGTTTAATTTTCCATTTCTTCTCAAAGAAATAATCTTAGGTGTTTGCCCTACATCTTTTTTATCAATGGAAATTTTGGCTCCTGTTGGTACAGAAGTAAAGCTAATGCTCTGGCGTGAGCCATGAATAATGGTAGCGCATCCTGAAAAAACAAAAACAGATGCAAATACCATTATGAAGGTTGTACTTGTTTTCATAGTAGCTAGTTTTTAGTTTGGGCGCAAATAAAAGGAGATTTTCGTGATTTTCAAAATAAAAATAAACCTTCAAAAGCATTAGATTGTAAAAAAGGCCTTCTCTACTCAATACCGGGTAACATTTCAATTTACACCCGGTATCAATCCTCTTATTCCCATATCCACCACCGTATCACCGGCAGCGGGCTCAAAATACCCGGGAGTGCTGTTTTCCTTCCACTCAAAACTTTTGTTGGTAGAAAGCGAAACCGTGATGACAATATCCTGTGTTTCATTGCCCGTAATCGTTAATGGATTCGCAAACGCGCCCGTCACTACGCATGAGCCTGCCGGAATCGGTGAAGTACCGTTAATCGGGTTGGGAACTGTAGTGGCTCCCGGAGGCGCCTGCCCTTGCGAAACCGTATCTATTCCAAAAGCGCTTGTTTCAAACGCCCAATAACCCTGCAGCTTGTTTGCATTCACAGTAACAGTTTTAGTTTTTACAACATAATTTTTAACGTAGGTATTAAAGCCGATAAATGAAGCAACTGTTCCTGAAAAATCATAATCAGTTCCCGAAATATTGATGCGATAATTAACATCATAGTTTTGATACGCCAATGAAACGCGCAGGTATTGATACGTTCCTGCAGCTACCTGCGAAAGAGGAATTGAAAAAAACTGCTCGTTGTTTCCTGCAAACGTTGATTTCGAAAAATCAATAGCCGTTGATCCGCCAGCGGTTGTTTCTTCAGCATGATACACAACAGCCCCATTGCCGATTAAAGTAGTTGCGTTTGGCGCAAGCTCAATATAATGGGCGCTCATTTTATTAAACCGTGGCGATTGCACTCCGTGTCCCAAAGTGGCAGGGTCGGCTGCCGGCTGTCCGAAACCATCAAGGCGCGCCTGTGTGGAATCAAACTTGAATTTAAAAACAAGATTGTGTGTAACCGGATCTTCATCGTCACTGCAACCGGTTAACCCCATTTGTATAAGTCCGGTAAGAACAATCAATTTGATAAGATGACTTTTCATTTGAGATATTTAATGCTTGCGCGAAAGTAACAAATTCGTGATGTACTCCTTTAAACGCGCGATGAGCAACCTAAATTGCACATGTTTCATACTTTTGCGCCCGCTGCGAGTTGTGAGTTATGAGTCACTCATCACATTACACACAACTCTCAACACATCACACATAACTCATCACACACAACGCACATGGCAAAAACCGATCTCTTTCAGGCTCCCGATTATTTTCAAATTGATGAATTATTAACTGAAGAACAAAAACTGGTTCGCAATTCGGTGCGCGACTGGGTGAAAAAAGAAATTTCTCCGATTATTGAAGAATATGCTCAAAAAGCAGAGTTTCCGAAACATTTAATCAAAGGGCTTGCGCATATTGGTGCTTTCGGCCCTTATATTCCCGTTGAATATGGCGGTGGAGGGTTAGATCAGATTTCTTACGGCCTGATTATGCAGGAGCTTGAGCGCGGTGATTCAGGAATTCGTTCCACAGCATCCGTGCAAAGTTCTTTGGTGATGTACCCGATTTATACTTACGGAAGCGAAGAGCAGCGTAAAAAATATTTACCCAAGCTTGCAAGCGGTGAATGGATGGGCTGCTTTGGTTTAACCGAACCTGATTTTGGGTCCAATCCCTCCGGCATGCTTTCGAACATTAAAGATAAAGGCGATCATTATTTATTGAATGGCGCAAAGATGTGGATCAGCAATGCTCCTTTTGCAGACATTGCAGTAGTGTGGGCAAAAGATGAGGAAGGTTTTATTCGCGGGTTAGTAGTCGAGCGCGGCATGAAAGGTTTTTCAACTCCGGAAACACATGGTAAATGGTCTTTACGCGCAAGCGCAACAGGCGAATTAGTTTTTGATAATGTAAAAGTTCCGAAAGAAAATATTTTTCCAAATGTTAAAGGATTAAAGGGCCCGTTGGGTTGTCTCAATTCTGCCCGCTATGGAATTTCATGGGGTGCCATTGGTGCAGCGATGGACTGTTACGATTCAGCATTGCGGTATTCAAAAGAAAGAGTTCAGTTTGGAAAACCAATAGGTGGCTTTCAATTGCAGCAAAAAAAATTAGCGGAGATGATTACTGAAATTACCAAAGCACAATTGCTTGCCTGGCGCCTCGGTGTTTTGAAAAATGAAAATCGCGCAACTCCTGCACAAATATCCATGGCGAAACGAAACAATGTAAACATGGCTTTGGAAATTGCCCGCGAAGCGCGCCAGGTTCATGGCGGGATGGGAATCACAGGCGAATATCCCATCATGCGCCACATGATGAACCTTGAAAGTGTAATTACGTATGAAGGCACACATGATGTGCATCTTTTAATCACCGGCATGGACGTTACGGGCATTAGCGCTTTCGAATAGTTTTTCGCTATAAGCGAAACTTTTTATACGCTTTTAAGTATGCATATAAGATGAAAACTTATTTGCTTCTTCTTATTTTGGCTGCAGGATTATTCGGATGTAAAAATGATAATGTGAACGATGATCCCAAGCCGGCACCTTCTGTTGGTTTCAATTTTACAACCGGTGACGGCTTTGCTCCAGACACCATTCAGTTTACCAATAAAAGCGTAAATGCCGATGATTACCTGTGGGATTTTGGCGATGGCGACACCTCCACAGCGGCAAATCCTCTTCACATATTTCAATCATCCGGAAGTTATAATGTAAAGCTTACCGGGACAAATACGGTAGGTTCTGCCTTTAGCTTGCAGTTGGTTTCTGTTGAACCCGACACAGAGTTAACATCTGCAAGAAATTATGTACTCGCTGAAGGAGTTTTCACCAACATATTTACAATTGCGAATAAAGCTTTATCAGGATGCTCCGGGCAAATATTAAATTCCTGCGCAGTCATTACAAATGACACGCTGTCTGCACCTAAAGTTGTAACCGTTGATTTCGGCATTTCCAATTGCACAGGTCCTGATCAAAAATTTAGAAGAGGAAAAATTATAGTTCGTTATTCCGGACAGTACCCGGATTCGGGGGCTGTACACCAGGTTTATTTTGATAATTTTTATGAAAATAATAACCTTGTCCAAGGAGCAATTTCAATAACAAATAATACTTCAGCTTTATCAACTTTAATTCAAAGTTTAACTTTAAACACTAAAATACTTCTTGCCAATTCTAATGACTCTATCGTTTGGAATGCAACAAGAACTATAACCAGCACGCCTTCAACCTGCAATAGCGACACGTATCAAATTACGGGCATGACTTCAGGAAATACAATAAGAGGCAGGGCTTTTACATCATCTATCACAACAACCATTCAAAAGCAGATTTCATGCACTGCAATTGTTGAAGGAAAAATTACTCTGACACCTTCCGGCAAAGCAACGCGGACAATTGATTTTGGTACAGGAACGTGTGATAATATCGTTACTGTTAAATTAAACAATCACGATTACCAGATTTCGGCTTACTAAATTTCAATAAGAAATAAAGGGGTTTCCTTACTTTTTGAAAAGCTTTTGTGTGAAAATGTTTTCTCCTGCTTTAATGTTTATTAAATATGTTCCCTGAGAAAGATTATACGGCTTCATGTCAACAGAAAAATAATAGTCAGCGGGAGCAACTTGTTTTTCAAAAATCTTTTTTCCGCTAAGGTCAAAAAGAGTAATTACCAAAGGGTCTTCCAATTTTTTATTAATAACAATATTCAACGTTTCCGTGAATGGGCTTGGATAAATGAATTCAACTCCTGATGCATTTAATTTGCGGTTAACAGCTATAATATTCGAAAACTTATATTCCCCATTAAAATCTTCTTGTTTCAAACGATAATAATAAAGTCTGTTTTCAACTTCATCATCTTTAAAATTATATTCTTGCAATGTGGTAGTGCTTCCTGCTCCTTTTACAAATCCGATTGCATCGAAATCCTTTCCATTCACTGAGCGCTGAAGCTCGAATCCCTTATTTAAAATTTCAGACGCTGTTTTCCATTCTATTAAATTAAAATTCTCTTCTGTCTTTCCTGTAAAAGAGATCAGGGTAACAGGAAGTGGTGCATTTGTTGGTCCTGAAATTTCAAAATCATCTACTGCTAATCCGGCTGCCACTGTATTTGCATCACTCTTAAATCTCATTCTGAATGCCACATTCAAATTGCCGGCTAAAGATGAAATATCCCATTGAGCTAAAGTATATGCCGCTTTAGTTGCATTAAAATAAGGTTCGTTTAATGGAAAAGATGTCGCTGAAACATTGTTTGCAAAATCGTACCAGGTAGCCGACACCGTTCCTAATGCAAACCAGGTATCTCCTTTATCAAATGAATATTCAACCCTGAAACCATCCCACCCGATTTCAAAAGTATTTTTTCTGTATAATTTTAGCGTGTATGTTCCGGCAGCGCTTAAATTATAATTAGGTGTCATTAAGCTTGCATCAGTATTATCAATATAATTTCCCACAAGCCCCGTTACCCAAGCATTCGAACCGCTGTTAACCCCGCTTTTACCTGCCACAGCCGAATTACCTCTTTGCCATGGCGTGCCGGTTGTATTATCCGCACCAAAATCACCCGTATTGGTTTCATAATTTCCTCCGTTTGCCGGCAAATAAGGAGTGCCTTTGTTTGGTAAAATCTGAATGTACGATACCTGTGTTTTTGTGTACACCGGATTTCCGTTTATCTGAAGAGCTACTGTGTAAAATCCCGGTGCAGCATAAGATTTCACTGGATTCTTAAGTGTAGAAGTCGTCCCGTCTCCAAAAGTCCAATACCAGGAAGTTGACTTTGTAGAGGCGTCTGTAAACTGAATATTCTTATTTGTATATCGAATTTTTCTATCTGCTACAAAATTGGGATTGGGCGGGGAAAATACATCAGAAGAGTATAACCCTCTACCATGAGTTGCCGCAATCATAAAATTATCTGAGCTTCTTATTTGAAGCATATGAGTACTAACGTTTGCCTGCCCGCTATTTGATGGAGCCCAAACTGTAGCTGCACCATTAATTAAATCGGTTGACCATACCCCCAGCTCAGTTGCAATCACAGCCTGTGTGTTGCTTAATGGACTAAATAATGCCCAACGAACAGGCATATCCGGTAAGCTTGCATTATCCAGATTAGTCCAGTTGGTTCCTCCGTTTGTGGTTTCCCAAATACTGTTTGCTGTTGCGGAATAATTACTGTAGGTAACCAGGAGATGATTGTCATTTCCATTTTCAACGGCCACGCATGATACACTGCCGACCGGCATGCCTGCTCCATTATTAATCCATGTACCTGCTGAACCGGACGCCACTGTGTTAGCATTATCAACCCGTACTACACGACCATTAGACAATCCAAAGAATACTCTATTTGCAGTGTTTTGCGAAACAGAGACATGCGTAATATTGCCACCCCCAAAATTTGTAATACCTACTGTCTGGAATGTATTGCCCGTACGAGGATTTGTCCAGCGTGTATAATTCCCCCCATTATATCCTCCATACAATACAAAAGATATGTTGTCATAATCTGTTGGATTTACAAAACTCCCATTTGCAGTTCCCAGACCACCCGTCCATGAAGCTCCTCCATTTGTTGAACGGTAATAATTGTTACCTACATAAGAAGTAAATTGGTAATTCGGATCGTTCTGATCAATATGACAAAACATTCCGTCACCACCAGTAACTTCAATAGTACTGTTAATTCCCGCAGATGAAAATTTATGTGAGCCATTATCCTGCGCACCGGCTAAAAAGTAATCGGTGCCTGCTGTAGGATGAATTGCACAAGCATAAAACTGGAGGACATTGTATCCTAAATCCCGATCAGTAATTGTCGGGGTTGCGGCTGTTGCATTTGCTGTTCTCCATATTCCTCCATCATTTCCAAAATAAGCAACGTTGGAGTTACCGGGTTCGAAAATCATTGTATGTTGATCAGCATGTACGTATTGAAAGCCGCAGGCTCCTGCCCAGTTAGTAATTTGTGTCCATGATGTGCCTCCATTAGTAGTTTTGAAAATATCAACCCCTCCTACAAAAACATTGTTAGCATTACCAGGATCAACCATAGCCGTTAAATCATACCATGATTGTGTGCGAGTCATATCGGTCGAGGGGGAGGCACAATTCTGATCTTTCCAGGAAGGAAGCGCACATGTTGTCCAGGTAGTACCGCCATTTGTGGTTTTATATATATTCAATATCGCATCGGTAGAGTAATTTCCAACCATTGCATATACTGTTTGAGCGGAAGATGGTGCACAAGCTAATTCAATGCGCGCAACGTTTGCAGTTGGAAAGCCATTTGCCCCTGTATTAATTTTAGCCCACGAACCTGCATTGCCCGTTGCGGATTTGTAAACTCCGTCTGATGAAAAAACAGACCCCACTCCGGCATATATTGAATTATCAGCAGCAATTTCAATATCGCCCATATCATTACTCGTACATCCATTGCCCGCACCCAAAACTTGTGTCCAAGTAGATCCTCCATCAGTTGAACGATAAACACCCGCTCGTGTAGCAGCATAAATATTCCCAGTAACCGGATGGATAATTACTTTTTGAACCCAATCAAAATTTGAGCTTGACGAAGTACTTACCAATTGCGTCCACGTTGCACCGCCATTCGTTGATTTCCAGATTCCGTCACCGCGTATGGCATCAGCATTATACCAGCTTTCACCGGTTCCAAAATACATTTCTTGTGTATTTAAAGGATTATAGGTAATTGAAGTCACTGCAAGGTTGGCGAAAAAATCATTAATAGCCGTCCATACCGGGGTGGCTAAGGTGATGTCGGTAGTTTTCCATAAACCTCCACCGGCAGCGCCCACCCAAAGCGTTTTCTTAGTGACATCATTTGGATCCACCATTACGCCAAGCGTCCGGCCTCCGAAATTATTAGGGCCGCGTTCTACCCAAGTCATTCCCGGAATTGCTCCCATAACCCGCTGGCCAGGGCTGCTACTTAACCGCTGTTGCATTTGCTGATAGGCAACATATAGCCGTTCCCTTGGAACGGTATTGGTTGAAAGGTCCTTTGTTAATTCAAATTCTTGCTTCATTGCAAGATCCATCCTGTCCCGCAATGGAATTTCTCCCTCTTCTTCCTTAACAGAAGCAAATAATGCCTTTGGATTTTTTTCTCTGTTAATTACAAAAAGCGCAAGTCCCGCAAATACGGAAATAGCTGCAATAAAGAAGAAATTGTATTTAGGTTTTTTCATCATCTTTTAGGATGACTCGCTTTAATCAATGCTTTCTTAATCAGCACGTAAAGATAGCAAAAAAATTATAACTTCCAAGTGGGGCCCGAAGAATTTTATGAATAATGGGTTTTAAATTGCAAATTTTACTTTTATTAGTTCTTATTTTGAGAACTGCTGATTTTTACTCCGTCATATTTCTTTTCGTCTCCAGCAACATAGGTGACTGTTAATATTAGCTCTCCGGCATTATCAAAAGTCTTCCATTCCCCGTCACGTATACCCAGTTTATAATGGCGTATTTCTTTGGGTTTTCCATTATCGTAATAATAATCATGTTCACCATTTTCATTCCCGTCAATGTACTTACCTGTGAATGCAATCTTTCCATTCAAATATGTTTGTTTCCACTCTCCATCTTCTCTGCCATCAATATATTTTCCTTCCGCAATGTATTCGCCATTATTAAATTTCCATACACCATCACGCTTTCCTTCAATGTAGAGTCCTTCAGCTATAGTAGTTCCGCTGTCACTGTATTCTTTTGAATATCCGTCTTCACGACCTTTTATATACGTTTCTTCTCTTAAAATGTTCGTAGACGGATAAAACCATTTCCATAAACCCACTGGTTTGTCTTTTTCATAATTTCCGGTTTGTTCAAGCTTTTTATTCCTGTAATAGAATTTCCATAACCCTTCTCTCTTCCCGTCTTTGTACGAACCTTCTGATCTCACTGAGCCATCCTCGTAAAAGTGTTTCCATTGCCCCTGTGCTTTTCCTGACCCATCAGTAATTCCTTCAGCAATTACATTATCATCTGCATATAATTTCCCGTCCGTTATATTTCCTTCGCGATCATATTCACGATATACACCCTGTTTTATTCCATCTAATAAATTAACTGATGTTTTAGGATGTGCATTATCATGATAAGTGCGCTGAATTTTTAATTCCTTTTGAGTCAACTTATCAATATACAGTTCACCATTGCGATAGATTTCCGTTTTAGTAACAGTTCCTTCGACAGAAAATTCCCTGAACATTCCGTCTTTTTTATCATCCACATAAGTTCCTTCAGATTTCACATTATCATTCGGATAAAAATCTTTCCATGTGCCCTGCTTTAATCCAAACTTGTCTATCCGATTTATCTTCTCTTCCTTTTTTAAATATCCTTTGGCAAAAGTGCTTATAGCAATAATTCTTCCGTCATCAGCATATTGTTTAGAAATTCCGTTTTCCACTCCATCCGTGTAAGGAGTAGAACGAATTAAATTGCCCTGATCATTGTAATATTTCGATAGCCCGTTTCTTATTTCATCAGTTACAATTTCTTCTGATTTGATTTTACCATCCGCATAATATTCTTTTTGAGTTCCGTTACGTTTCCCTCCGGCATAGTTGTATTCGGCAGTTAAAATTCCTTTTTCATTATAAAACTTCCAGGTTCCCTCGAGCGTAGAGTTTTTCCGGTCTCCTTCCGATTTTAATTTTCCGTTTTCGTAATACGATTTCCAATTTCCATCAGGCTTGCCATTCAAAAGGGTTCCTTCGCTGCTCAATGCTCCGCTGGGATAATAAAAACGATTAAAACCGTCCGGGCGTTCATCCTGTGAAAAGGCTGCCAACCCAACAAACTGAAATAAAATAAAAACAATTAGTTTTCTTTTCATTGTAGCAAAGTTAAGAAATCGCGAGAGCTGTTGCAGAAATTCCGGGCATCATCATGTGGAAATTAATCATTTCCTCACACATTTCAAGAGAGTCAAAATACATTGTTACATTCATAATTTTTCAAATATCTGTTTTTATTTCGGTTCAATTGAAAAGTAGTTACGCACCTCTTTTTATATTATTTATTTATTCTTTTAAAAATGTATTGTTAATGTTATCCTGTTAGTTCTGTTTACAATAATTTTAAGAAACCATTGCCATCATCAGTTATCAGACTTTAATAACAATAAATAAAAAGTTGTTACTTATGAAACGACTGATCCTTAATTAAGTTTTACTTTACCAACATACTGTTTAAATCGGGTGCTGTTTGTTTCTTTTTACAAAAACAATACATAAAACTGTTAAGAAAATTGTTTGAATGTATTTGTAATAAATTTTTTCTTTTCTTGCTCAATTGAAATAAAATATCAAGCAAATCGGGAAACGACAAAAACAAATAAACTTATGGGGAAGTTATGAACCGATTATTTTTTAATCAACAGAAAATATGTGTACAAATTTTTTAAATTAACTTTACGGGAAATTAATTGAAACAAAAAAATGAAAATTGCAATAGGGGCTGATCATGCGGGGTTTGAGTACAAAGAAGAAATTAAAAAATATTTAACCGGCAAAAATTACACACTGGTTGATAAAGGAACCTATTCGAAAGATTCGGTGGATTATCCTGATTTTGCGCACCCGGTTGCAAAGTCCGTTGAAAATGGCGAAGTGGATATGGGCGTTTTAATTTGCGGCAGCGCAAACGGTGTTGCCATTGCTGCTAATAAGCACAAGGGAATTCGTGCGGCTATTTGCTGGAACAATGAAGTGGCGGAGCTTGCGCGAAAGCACAACGATGCTAATATTATTTGCATACCCGCACGCTTTACAGGAATTGACCTTGCAAAATGCATGACCGATATTTTTATGGAAACAGAATTTGAAAAAGGGCGACACGAACGCAGGGTAGAGAAAATAGAATTATGATTCACAATTTATAATTCACGATGTACAATTGCGTCCCGAGAAAACTGAATTTACAATTACGTTTTATAATTGTGAATTATAAATCATGATTGTGCATTACTGAAGCGCTGATTGATTCTTTTTAAGAAAAGCGTTTACGCGATCAACAGCATTTTGCCGAACATTCATGTAAAATAAATTATAGTCGGCTATATGGTAATTATTAATTTTAATAAATGCCGCACCGGCAATGTGCGGTTTATTAATCCTCACCACTGCATCTTTAATTTGCGCATCTGTAACTGCGGGAATCACTTTATCGAAATTTTTTAATACTCCGCCTTTATTTAATTCACACGGAGCATAAGCAGAATCTGTTTTCCACGTTAACGGGTTTACACACACAGGATACTCTGCAGGCGCCTTGTAATCATTCGGAAAATAGTTCACCGCATAAGTACGCCAGCTAATGTAGCAGCCCGTTTCATTTGCATCCTTGCACGGCTTTAAAACTTCGTAAGAACTTCCCTGCACATCCATACCGACCATGTAGGCAGCAACCAGTTGCTTTGAAAGCGGCTTGTTATCAAAAAAATCTTTCAACAGTTTTATTGCATGCGAGGAGCCCTGGCTGTGCGAAGCAATAATAATAGGCCTGCCGTTATTATAATGGTCGAGATAATATTGAAATGCAGTTTTCACATCTGCGTAAGCAATATCAAAAGCTTCCTTTGCCCATTCCTTGTTTTTAGTAAAGTAAGCGGTAATATGCGCCTGCCTGTAGCGCGGAGCATAAATTTTTCCGGCTGGAACTTTATCGTGCTTTCGTCAATTTTTTTATTCAGCACTTCATCCTTCACATCAGCATTCCATTTATTTTTTCCGGTAGGTTTATAAGTAAAAATAGTAGGGTAAATAAAAAACACATCCGCAGCAGCGGTGGCCTGCTTTTCTTTAATGGAACATTCAGCCGGAACTAAATCGGCATTGTCTTTTTTATCGGGCAGAGCAGCCCAGTTGGATGCATTACTGTAATCGGGCGGTGCGGGAGTAGTGGATGCATCAAACGGTTCATTGCCTACGCTGATGCGCATAAAAGCAGGCTTGCAGCCCGATAAGGAAATGAAAAGGAAGATGATAATGAGGTGTTTCATTACAATGCAAAAATAAGGAAGAGAGGGATTGTTTTTTAAGTTTATATAGACCGCAACAAACTTTCTACTCGTATTTTTTAGTACCCAAAAAGACCACTCTTGTTTGTGAAAGGGAGTCATGCCATGTAATTACACTATTGTTGAATGTAATAGATATGGGCTCAAGAGGAATTAATCGGCACGCGGTTCTAAGTAAAACAATAAATATTTTTGGTGTTTTAGTATTTCCAAATTCAACCCTAGTTTTGGTAATCATTTTACCAATGGTTTTGTTAAAGGTGTTTATCCCATAAAAAAAACATCCTTTTCCACTGTGTTTTTGCACTTGCTATTTCTTTGTAAATCGCTGAATATCAAGTGTAGTTTATCTGAAAACCGCATTTTGGATATATATACTTATCCAAAATTTTGATTTGTGAGTTGATATTATTCGGTAGTACTTTGAACCGTGACAAATGAAAAAAAACTTACTGCGATGAAAAAAACTATACTATTAATTATTTTATCAGGATGTGTAATGCGTACATTAACGGCTCAGCACAATGTGTTTCTGCGCCCTGATGCGGAAGATGAAAAAATATTAAGCGGCTGCACCATGCCGGTTGCCATATCCGATTTGGATATTGCTAATGTGCGGGCAAAACTTCTTACCGGTGGCGACATGTGGTGGGATATGGCTAATGCCGGGTATGAAGTGCCCAAGGGTTCAGGAAAAACTTCAATTTTTGAAGGAGGTTTATGGATTGGAGGAATAGATGCCGGGGGGCAAATAAGAGTTGCTGCCGAAACGTACCGTCAAACCGGGCAGGATTTCTGGCCAGGACCGATTAATCCGGCAACTGTGGATGTTGATCCGGCAACATGCGCAACTTACGACCGCATCTGGAAACTGAACAAATCGGAGGTGCAGGATTTTGTAAATAGCGGCAGCACAACAGTGCAGGATATTATTGATTATCCTGGAAACAATCCATACACAGCCGGCACACCTATGGCTCCGTATTATGATGCAAACGGTGATGGCATGTATAATTATGCAGCTGGCGACTATCCATACTTTAATATCGGCAGCGGCTTGCCCGACTGCTGCAGCCAGCTTCATGGCGATCAATGCCTGTGGTGGGTTATAAATGATGTTGGGGATGTGCATACCGTGACAAATTCTCAACCGTTAGGGATAGAAATACAATGCCAAGCGTATGCATTTGATACCATACATCCCGAAACGGCTTACAGCACCTTTTATCAATACACCCTGATTAACAGGTCGGGCAATACGTATTACAATACTTATTTCGGGCAATGGGTGGATCCTGATCTCGGAGATTATTCAGATGATTATGTGGGCTGTGATGTAATAAAAGGAGTTGGATATTGTTATAATGGCGATCCAGATGACGGAACGGTATGGGGTTACGGCATAAACCCTCCTGCCATTGGAGTTGATTTTTTACGCGGGCCGCTTGCTGATCCGGGCGATGGAATTGATAATAATTATAATGGAATAGTTGATGAACCGGATGAAGATATTACTATGTCAAACTTTCTCAGATATAGTTATAATTTTAGCGTACCAGATGGTGATCCGTTGCCTTACAGTTATTCAGGGTATTACAATTATCTCAAGAGTATTTGGCTCGATGGCTTGCCGCTGACTCATAGCTGTGATGGAAGAGACCAAAGTGCACCGACTTCGCATTATATGTTTCCGGGAAATCTTCACGGAGGCTCAACGGATCCTTATTTTACTGACGATTTGAATGAATCAACTTGCGGAAATGCCCCCGGAGATAGAAGATTTATAATATCTGCCGGGCAGTTCACCCTGGATCCCGGAGAAGTGAATTGTATTTCGGTTGGGGTTGTGTGGGCAAAGGCAACTTCAGGCGGGCCTATCGCAAGCGTAGATTTAATGTTAAGCACTGATAGTGTTATCCAGGTTCTTTTTGATTCATGCTTTGCAGCTTTTCGTACTGGAATACATGAAATATCGGTGCAGGAGAATATTACCATAGCGCCCAATCCTTTTTCACATGCAACTACAATTAAATTTAATAACCCCCAAGGCATAAGCTATTCTTTACAAGTGTATGATATGCGCGGCATTTTAGTTAAAAACATTACAGACATTAAAAATAATTTTGTTACAATCGAGAAAGAAAGCCTAAGCAACGGCATGTATTTTTTTAAATTAACTTCTGAAAACAGACACAGTAGTTCGGGAAGATTAGTTATTGAATAAGCTGTCATTGCAGGAATTCAATGTTCTTGTCGTATATTTGATAAAACTTTTAATTAATGAAATTAGTTTTATCAACGCTATTCTTTATTGTAATTTCAATTAATATGTATTCCCAGCCATGGGCGCAAGCAGGCGCAACCTGGTATTATACGCTTGATGGAGATGGAACAGTTCTCGGGTATGTAAAAATCACAAAGAGCGCAGATACAGTTATCCAGGGGCATTGGTGCGATAAGCTTGAAAAACGTGCTGTAGGCTATGTACTTTCGCCTCCCCAAATGATTGATTATGTTTATGGTTATGAGTACACATACACAGATAATAATGTTGTGTACAATTGGCGCAACAATGCATTTTTTACCCTTTATGATTTTAATGCCGTACCGGGAACGATATGGACAGTGTCGGCTTCGCAGATAGGATATGGTGGTTTATGCGGGGATTCGGCAAAAGTTATTGTCACGCAAACAGGCACCATGAACGTTGGTGGGCAAAACCGGCAATACCTGATCGTTCAAACCGATTGGGGCGCTTATGGATTTAGTACCGGGCCGTCCACCATCATTGCGGGCATTGGAAATAATTATTCCTTTATTCCTGACTTTCTTGGATGTGTGGTTGATGCGAATGAAATGGCGGGCTTGCGTTGCTATTCTGATAACACAGGCTTCAACTATAATACCGGCATAGTTCCATATTGCGATTACACTACAGGAATAAATGAAAATATTGCTGATGAAAATATTATAATATTTCCGAACCCCTCCAATTCGGAGTTAGAAATTTCTAATTTTAATTTTCATAACGGAGATGAAATTGTAATGACTAATACACTTGGAAAAATAATGTTTACAACGACAATTCAATTTCCCATTTCCTATTTCCCGTTTTCCATTTCCCATCTCTCCAATGGCATTTACTTTCTTCAAATAAAATCGAAAGAAAAACTTTTCACACATAAAATAATAGTGGCGCATTGATTTTTCATCCTTAGAAACAATAAGTTTTTATTCTGTTATATTTGTCATTCGCAAATATATTTTATGAATAAAAAAATTATTTTTTCCATTTTGCCTCTTCTTTTAGCTTCTCTATCAAAAGCACAAAACAAAGAGGAGGATTTGGTTCTCCTCAAAGCGGATAATGATTCCAGCATTATAAAAGGTTTTTACAACAAAGCATTAACAACGGGAAAAGCATATGAATGGCTCGATACGTTAACCAATAAAATTGGCGGAAGGCTAAGCGGATCTAAAGAAGCTGCACAAGCGGTTGAATGGGGCGAGCGTGTTTTTCGTTCATTAAACGTTAATGTGATTAAGCAGGAATGCATGGTTCCGCATTGGAGCCGTGGTGCAAAAGCAGAAGGTGCAATCATTCTGTCTCAGCCGGAAATGACTGTGCTTACCGGGAAATATATAAAAAGCTCTTCAAATAGCTATGCTGTTCCTGTATGTGCATTAGGAGGAAGCATTGCAACTTCTCCTGCCGGGCTTATGGCAAAACTTATTGAAGTGCATTCACTTGACGAGTTGGATAAAATGGATAAAAAAAGGATTGAAGGCAAAATTGTTTTTTTTAACGGCCCAATGGATGCGACATTGATGAATACGTTTGAAGCGTATGGAAAGGCTGTTGGTCAACGTTGGGGCGGTGCGATGAAAGCAGCACCGCTTGGAGCAGTTGGCGTTGTTGTCCGTTCCATGACTTTATTAACAGATGACCATCCTCACACAGGAAGTATGGGATATGTAGATTCAATCCCAAAAATTCCTGCCTGTGCCATCAGCACTCGCGCGGCTGATTTACTAAGTAAAACTTTAAAGGAAGATGCTGAAACAAAATTTTCTTTTAAAATGAATTGTCAAACATTGCCGGATGAAAAATCCTATAATGTTATTGGGGAAATAAAAGGAACTGAACATCCGGAAGAAATTATTGTTGTGGGTGGTCATTTGGATTCATGGGAATTAGGCGATGGCGCGCATGATGACGGAACCGGTGTTGTACAAGCTGCTGAAGTTTTGAATTTGTTCAAATCTCTCGGAATTCAACCCAAGCGAACTATTCGCGCTGTAATGTTTATGAACGAAGAGAATGGGGGTAAAGGAGGCGAAAAATATGCTGAGCTTGCCAAAGCAAATGGCGAAAAGAATATTGTCGCTATAGAATCTGATGCCGGAGGGTTCACTCCCCGGGGATTTTCTTTTAAAGGAGATTCGCTTCTGGTCGAGAAAATTTTATCGTGGAAAAGACATTTTGAACAATACAATCTTTATAGCTGGACAAGAGGCTATGGCGGAGCAGACATCGATCACCTCGAAAATCAGGGAACTTTGCTTGTAGGGCTTTCGCCCGACTCTCAGCAATACTTTGATTACCATCATGCCGCAACGGATACGTTCGATAAAGTGAACAGGCGAGAACTGGAACTGGGCGCTGCTTCAATGGCCGGATTGGTTTATTTGTTTTCGGAATATGGGGTGAAGCAATAAATTAAATCAGAAAACTTTTTTTCTTAATTCTTTCTTCTCGGCCTTTTGTTTTTTTATTTTCAACCGCTCTTCCACCGATTGTTTTGACGGTTTAGTATGCTTGCGTTTCTTTTTTGGTGTTAATGCTTTAGCAATTAAAGCAAGAAATTTTTCTGAAACAATTTCTTTGTTGAAAAATTGAGAACGCTCACTGTCAGTTGTTATTTTTAATTCTCCATTGTCATTAATTCTCGAAGCAAGCCTTTTTAAAATAATTTCTTTTTGTTCTTCAGAAAGAAAGGAGGAGTTTAAAACATCAAAAGTTAATTCAACTTTAGAAGAAACTTTATTTACATTTTGTCCGCCCTTGCCGCTACTGCGCACCGCCTTAAAACGAACTTCTTTTAAAAGATTCTGAAGATCAAAAGCCATTATGCTTTTATTTCAAAATCATCCGCATCTAACAGCACAGGAAAAAGCTTGCGGTATTCATCAAGTTGTTTTTTTGAAAGTATAACTGTCTCCACAGTTTCTTTCCCGGATTTCGCACTATTAATTCTTTTTCCCATCGGGTCAATTACTACAGAATCTCCGGAGTAAAGAATCCCATTCCCATCCTTACCAATCCGGTTTACTCCTATAACATAACACTGATTTTCTATAGCCCGCGCAATTAAAAGCTGCTTCCATGCATGTGCACGTTTGTTTGGCCAGTTCGCAACATAGATCAAAACATCATACCGTTGATTCAATGATTCATTCCTGCTCCACACCGGAAACCGCAGGTCGTAACAAATCAAAGGAAAAAGACTCCAATTCTTATAATCAATTATTAGCTTTTCTTTTCCCTGTGAATAAATATTATTCTCCTCTGCCATACGGAACAAATGGCGCTTATCATACTTCTTAAAAGTGCCGTCAGGAGACATCCAAACAAGGCGATTAAAAAATTTCCCTTTTTCTTTTATAATTAAACCTCCACACACAACCGTATTTTTTTTCTTCGCCAAATCTCTCATCCACTCAACCGATTCACCGCTCATTTCTTCAGCAAGATGCTGAGCATTCATTGAAAACCCTGTGCTGAACATTTCAGGAAGAAGAATTAAATCAGTAGAATTCTTTTTAAGATTTTTTAACAGGTGCTGGATATGCTCCAAATTCTTTCTCGCATTCTCCCAAAATAATTTTGTCTGTACTATCGTAACTCTTAAATCTTTCATAGATTTCAAACCTTCTTTAATTTTTCAGCAGCATGTTTTAACATTTGATCATCCTTGGCAAAACAAAAGCGTAACAATTTTTCATCAGGCGGACTGTTATAGAATACCGAAACAGGAATAGATGCCACCCCATATTCAACAGTTACTCTTTTTGCAAACTCCGTATCTTTTTCATCACTGATTTCGGAATAATCCATTAATTGAAAATAGGAGCCCGAGCATGGTAACGCTTTAAACCTTGATCCTTCCATCTGCTCGAGAAAGAAATTTCTTTTCTTTTGATAAAAACTATTCAAAGCAGTATAATGTTTCTTTTCTCTCATGTAACCTGCAAAAGCATGTTGGATCGGAGTATTTGCAGAAAACACATTAAACTGGTGCACACGCCTGAATTCCTTCATCAGTTTTTCCGGAGCCAATACATACCCCATTTTCCATCCCGTAGCATGATATGTTTTTCCAAAAGAGAAAACAACAAAACTTCTTTCCGCCAATTCCGGGTAGCGCATTACACTTTCGTGCTGATGTCCGTCAAAAATAATATGCTCATATACTTCATCGCTTAAAACAAGAATGTCAGAATTGTGAGTGATTTTCTCCAGCTCCTTCATATCTTCTCCGGTAAGTATCGCGCCTGTTGGGTTATGCGGAGTGTTAATCATAATCATTCGTGTTTTAGGATTCACGAATTTTTTCACTTCATCCCAGTCAATATGATAATCCGGATTTTTCAAATGCAGGTGAATGGGAATTCCTCCCGCCAATTCAATGGCCGGAACATAACTGTCATAAGCGGGCTCAAACACGATCACCTCATCACCTTCGTGAACAACAGCCGTGATTGCAGTATAAATTGCCTGCGTTCCTCCCGAAGTAATCGTAATCTCCGATTCAGGATTATATGTTGCAGCATACAGTAATTTTACTTTTTCAGCAATTTGCTCGCGCAAAGAAAGAATGCCGGGCATAGGCGCATACTGGTTGTGCCCTTCCTTCATTTTTTGATGAATGAGATCAATCAGCTCGGCAGAAACATTGAAACCCGGAAATCCTTGCGACAAATTAATTGCCGTATGTTCATTCGCCAATGCCGACATAATGGCAAAAATGGTTGTTCCGGCTTTTGGAAGCTTGCTTTTTATTGTTCCTTTATATTCGGGCATAGAAAAATGAAATTAAAATTTCGGCAGTGTTTCGTACAAATATAAGCCGATGGTTGCTATCTTCACTTTATGATTTCAAAACAACTAAAAGAATTCATTGAGCTGCAGCTTACAGAAAAGTTTTCACAAATAGGTGAAATTGAAAACATAAAAGCCATTTCGGGTGGATGCATTAACGAAACGTTTAAGCTCGAAACTAACCAATCCTCCTTTTTTCTTAAAATAAATTCTTCACGACTATATCCCGGCATGTTTGCTACCGAAGCAAAAGGATTAAATCTTTTAAGTGAGGCAAATGAAATCACAATCCCTGCGGTTATTTTAGCGGATGAACATGAAACAAATTCTTTTCTCATCCTCGAATGGATAGAGCGCGGCAAGCGCACAAAAAACTTCTTTGAAAATTTTGGAACAAAGCTCGCGCGGTTACACAAGCATTCAAATGAATGCTTCGGCTTGGACCATGATAATTACATCGGCTCGCTACCACAGTATAATAAGCCCGATAAAAACGGGGTGGAGTTTTTTATTCAGCAGCGGTTAGTCAAACAAATTGAAATTGCAAAAGAACATAACAACATCGAAGACTCAACCATAAATCAATTCGATAAATTATTTAAAAAGCTTCCGCAATTAATCCCAAACGAAAAGCCTTCGCTGCTGCATGGCGATCTTTGGAACGGAAACTACATGACCGATAAAAGCGGTACAGCTTGCCTTATTGACCCTGCCGTGTATTATGGTTATCGCGAAGTTGATCTTGCCATGACAAAACTCTTTGGCGGATTCGATTCTGAATTTTACGGCAGCTACAACAATGAATATCCGCTGCAGCAAGGCTGGCAGCAGCGCCTGGACATTTTTAATTTATATCCTTTAATGGTTCATGTAAATCTTTTCGGGCAGGGATACCTCGGTCAGGTCAAACAAATACTAAGCGCATTTATTTAATTATTTTTGGATCAATGGCCACATTAATCATCATCCTTTTAATTCTTGCAATTGCTTTTCTGCTTTGGAAACTGAATGCTCAATCATCAGCCTCTTCTTCACAAGTAACCGAAGAAGAAATAAAAGCCATCATCAATGAAGGCACCGAATCGGGCGCCATCCAGGAGATCGAGCAGGACATTGTCGAAAATGTTTTCCTCATGGGCGACCGCAAAATCCGCTCCCTCATGGTTCCTGTAGTTAACATTGATTGGCTCGATTTAAACGATACCGACCTTGAGAACAAAGAAAAAATAAAACAATCCTTCCATTCCATTTTTCCCATCGGTGACGGCAACATTGATAAAATCGAAAGCATCGTATTCATGAAAGATTTACTCGTGGCTGAGTATAACAACGAGCCTTTCAATTTAAAAAAGCATGCAAAAACCCCGCTTTTCTTTCCTCAGAACAGCAAAGCATTCAAAGTGCTCGAAAAATTTAAAGAAACCAACATGCACTTTGCCGTTGTGGTAAACGAGTTTGGCGGCACCATCGGCATTGTAACCATGAAGGACATTCTCGAAACCCTTGTGCATAATGCCGGTGAAGAATTTGCTGACGGCAATGACATTATTGAGCGTGCCGATGGCTCCTGGCTGATTGATTCCTCCATTCCTTTTGCCGACCTGGTTGCGCATCTCCGCATCGAACCATCGGGTGATAAGGAGCTCAATGAAATCAATACCCTGGGCGGGCTGGTATTTAACCTTGCGCGCTCCATCCCCAAAACCGGTGATAAGTTTTATTGGAAAGGGCACACTTTCGAAGTGGTGGACATGGACGGCCGCAGGATTGACAAAGTTTTGGTTTCGAAAGAGAAAGAAGAAAGAAAAAATAATTTCGTTTAGTAACAGTTCAATAATTGCCGTAAAAATCCTACGAAACTTCTTTTTACAAAAAAACTCCTTCAATAACCCATTCCCATCGGCTATTTTTACCTCTATTTAACTAATTCATTGATTTATAATATTGTGTGTCTTTGTTAGCGAGGGCTCGGTCAATGCGAACCAGTTTAGATTTATTCCAAACCAGCCTGTAGTCATTGCAAACCAGTTGAGCCACCCGAAAATCGGTCTCTATGTAAAATAATGTCACCTCTCTGGGGTTTTTCAATTCCGTTATGCTTTACCATCATACCATGCCTCCGGTATTTCTCCAAACCTTTCAAACCACCTCAAACCTCAAACCCAAAACCCTTTATATTTTTGCCGAAAATTAAAATATGGGGAAGTTTAGAATTCTTTGTTGGAATATTAACGGGATAAGGGCGGTGTGGAAAAAGGATTTTCCGAATTGGTTTTTAAAGGAGTCGCCAGATATTTTGTGCTTGCAGGAAACTAAGGCGCAGCAGGATCAACTGGCGGATGAAATTGTGAATGTGGGAAATTATAAGAGCTATTTTTTTGCTGCTGAGAAAAAAGGATACTCGGGCGTGGGTGTATATTCACGGCATAAGCCGCTCCGGGCCAAGGCTGGATTTAATAATCCCGTTTTTGATATTGAAGGCAGGGTGATTGAGCTGGAGTTTGAAAAATTTGTTTTATTTAATGTGTATTTTCCGAACGGGGGACGAGGCCCCGAGCGGGTTAAGTATAAGCTGGATTTTTATGAACAGCTTTTTAACCGCACTGAAGAATTGCGGAAGGTGAAAAAGAATATTATTATTTGCGGAGATTATAACACAGCTCATAAGGAAATTGATCTTGCGCGGCCAAAGGAGAATCAATATACCTCGGGATTTTTGGCTGAGGAGCGGGCATGGATTGATAAAATAGTTGAAATGAATTATGTGGATATTTTCAGGGAGTACAATAAAGAGCCCTCCCAGTATACCTATTGGGATCAGATTACGCGCGCACGTGAAAGAAATCTGGGATGGAGAATAGATTATTTCTTTATTTCGAAGGAAATGCGCAGCATGGTTACAAATGCTACTATTCATCCAACAATTTTGGGTAGTGATCATTGCCCGATTGAATTGGAGCTGGTGGTTTAACCGCAAAGTTTATTCAAAACCTATCTTTGCGCGCTAAATCAAGCACAGAAGTTTTTTAAATGCAGGTTGCGGAATTTTTATTTTGGTTGAGCGCTGCCGCACTTTTTCATACCTACATATTATATCCTGTTCTTATAAAATTATGGTCGGCCGCCAAAAAAGAAAATACTGTTGTTTATAACAAAGACGAATTGCCGGCTGTTTCTATATTAATAGCTGCGTATAATGAAGAAGAGGTAATTGAAAAAAAGATGGAGAGTATTTTCAAAACAACTTACCCGGTTGAGAAAATACAGGTGCTTATTGGCTCGGATAATTCAATGGACCGAACAAATGAGATCATTAAGAGCTATGAGCTAAAGTTTACGCAAATTCAATTACAGGAATTTCAGCAGCGTACCGGGAAGGTTGTAATCATTAATGAGCTTTATAAAAAAGCAACCAACGAAATCCTGATTATTACGGATGCGAATGTAATGTTCAACGAAAATACGATTTATGAATTGGTGAAACATTTTAAAAATCCGCAGATTGCTTTAGTAGATTCTAATATGATCAATGAAGGATTAAAGAAGGAAGGGATTTCAGTACAGGAGAAAACATATATTCAAACGGAAGTTGCAATTAAAAATGCCGAGAGTAAACTATGGGGCGCTATGATGGGGCCTTTCGGAGGTTGTTATGCGCTGCGAAAAAATTATTTTTCGCAGGTGCCTTCTAATTTTTTAGTGGATGATTTTTACATCAACATGAAAGTTCTTGAAAAGGGCGGGAAGTGTATTAATGAAATACATGCACAGGTTACAGAAGATGTTTCAAATAATTTGCATGATGAATTCAGAAGAAAGGTGAGAATAGCAACCGGCAATTTCCAAAACCTGTTTAAGTTTTTTCATTTGCTGTTTCGTTTCAATGGAATTTCCTTTTGTTTTTTTTCACATAAAGTGTTACGCTGGTTAGGACCAATTTTTATTATTGTTGCTTATGGTTCAACTATTTTTTTGTTGAATATTGAAATGTATAAAAGATTTTTTATTCTTCAAAATGTTTTTTATTTAATTCCGTTGTTGGATTTTATTTTGAAGAAGATTGGAATTCATTTTGCATTATTCCGGTTTGTTACACACTTACTTGCAATGAACTTGGCTTTATTACTGGGTCTCAGAAAATTTCTCCAGGGAGTTGAAACGAGCGTGTGGCAGCCAACGAAAAGATTTCAATAATTAAAATAAAAAAGAGCGGAACCTTTCAATTCCGCTCTAACCCTAACCTAAACTTAATTTATGAAAATATGAAAAACCTAAACCTGAATTTTTTATTTGTTTGTCAGAACAACCAAGTATTTTGATTCGCTCCAGAATTTGTCAGGATCTGTAATCACCAGTTCACTTACTTTTTCATCTGAAGTTTTTTCTAATTTGTAAGAATCAGACGGATGTGATGTTACAAGCTTTGCGTCTTTTGCATTCACCGGAATTGCACTTGTTTTGGTAATATCAATTGTATTGAATGCTTGCTGGTTAATGTTTGGCTCTAACTTTTCAGTTTTGCCCATACCTAGAACGCCACCATGTTTTGCAACAACCTTTTGTTCACTTAATTGTTTGTAAGGACCAACTGCCACATAAGCTGTATGTAATTTGGTAGTTTGTTCTTCAATAGTCTTTGTATTCACATCGTTCTTTGCAGTTAAATCAGTAACTGAAGTAGTAAGTGTGGTAACATTTGTGTTCAGTGTAGCCACCTGCTCGTTTAAAGAGGCGATTTCTTTATCTTTAGTAGCAACTTGTTCATTTAACTGAGCAACCATTTTTTCAAACTTGCCAAGTTTAACATTGCTTCTTTTCAGTTTTGCTGAAAGTTGATCCATCTTTGTTTTGCTTTCATCCATCAATGTTTTGATGTCAGCAATCTGGGATTTAATAATCTCTTTTGACGTTTTAATTGACTCAGGATTGTTTCCTGTGTTTTCTGCAATTGCATTTTCTTTCTTGGTTATTTCAGAAAGATTATTCTGAATTTCAGAAAACGAGCTTAAGAAATCAGTTATAGTTTGATCTTTTGTATAAGCTGCTGATACAAGAGAGTCTTTTTCTTTAGTTAACTGAGCCACTTCTGCTTTGTGATTTTCGCAACTTGTGAAGGTGAAACCTGTTATTGCTGCGAGCATGACGATGATGATTGATTTTTTCATTATGATATATTTTTTTTATTGTTTTCATCATCTATCATCAATATTATGCCATAGAATTTTTTCTGCCTTCTATATCTCTGCTTGAAACATTTTAAGCTTTTAAATTTATTGATAATTAATGGATTCCATCTTGCGGCCATTAATTAATAGTAATATTACTTATTACCGTATTACCTTATTATTTTCCATAAATGGGAATTAACTTCCCATCAGAATTATTTTTTTCCTTTGGAAATAAAACAAGTACGATAATAAGGACGGATTAAATGTAGTTTACAATGAATTGATTCGTAAATTCGTAAATCTAAATGCAGAGATTCACTAATATTAAGGTTATAGCGGTATTTGCGGTAACATTTATTGTTATTTTCATCGCTTATCGGTTAACTTCTATCAGCTTAAAGGAATTAGTCCAGACCGTTCGCACGGCTTCTCAGCCGGACATGGTATTGATAAAGGTCAAAGAAATTAATGCTGATATTATAGAAGCCGAAAGCGGTATTCGTGCTTTTACCTTAACAAGAGATGTTAAGTATCTCGATCCGTATCAAACGCTGGCAGCAACAATTGATAAGAAATTGGATACGCTAAGGCAACTTACCGAGGAAAAGAATTATCATGCTGCTTCTGTTGATTCTATTGCGGTGTTAATGAAAAAAAAGTTGGCGGTATATGACCAACTGCTGGGATTAAGTTATACAACTGTACTTGAAAGCGCTTTGGGAAAAATTACCAGTAATATTCCAAAAAAAGATACAATTATCGAGGACACTACAAGCATCACAACTAATAATCAGCCGAAGAAGGGTTTTTTTAAGAAGATTTTCAGTTCTTCAGGCCCTTCAAAAAAAGAACTGCAGGAAAAGGCCATTGCAGCAAAAAAGGAAAGCGCAGATCGAATAACTGAAATTCAAAGCGTAGTTTCTGAAATTGAACAGAAGGAGTCAAAACAATTACGGACTCAAACGGCATTGGAGCTTGTTTTATTGAATAAAGATAAGGATCTGACACTCCAAATTACTGGGTTGATTCGTAAGCTCGAAACGGATGCTTATTATAATTCGTGGCAGAAAACAGAAAACGCAAACAAGCATGCAGAGAAATCAAGCACTTTTATTATGGTGCTGATGTTTTCAGGTGCATTATTAATTCTGCTACTTATTACTTTAATAATTTATGACATTACAAAAAGCGATTTGTATAGAAAAAAATTAGCTGATGAAAAATCACGTGCGGAAAAATTGGCAAAAATCAAAGAAGATTTTCTGGCAAACATGAGTCATGAAATACGAACCCCTTTAACTGCTATTCTCGGCTATTCAGAAAGACTGCAAAAGGAAAAGCTGGATGAAAAGCAAAATTTATATGTAAAAGCAATTAATACTTCTGCGGGACACCTGCTTTCAATTGTGAATGATATTTTAGATCTTACTAAAATTGAAACAGGGCATTTGCGATTTGAAAAAATAAATTTCATTCCCTCGCAAATTATCAGTGAAGTTTGCGAAGCTTTAAAATTGAAGGCAGATGAAAAAAATCTTGTTCTTGATTATTCCATTGACAAAATAAAAAATACAGTTTTGCTTGGTGATCCTCTTCGTTTAAAGCAAGTTCTTTTCAATATTCTCGGCAATGCAATTAAGTTTACAGGGCAGGGTAGTGTAACTGTGAAGCCTAAACTCATTCCACAAAATAATTTCCCTAATCGAATTGCAAATCTTAAAATTGAAATAATGGATACGGGAATTGGAATTCCACAAGAAAAAATATCGGAATTGTTTACTGAATTCGCCCAGGCAGATTCAAGCATCAGCAGGAAGTTTGGCGGAAGCGGTTTAGGATTGAGCATCAGCAAAAGAATTGTTGAATACCAGGATGGAAATATTGAAGTAAAAAGCGAGGAAGATAAAGGGTCAACATTTATTATCACAATCCCCTACGAAGTTGTAGAAATAAAAGCCCCTATTCTCGAAAAGAAAATTACATCTTCTGCAAATTCAAATTTATCCGGGATGAAAATTTTATTGGCAGAGGATGTTGAAATTAACCGTGAATTGCAAACGCAAATATTAAAAGAAGCAGGTGCTATTGTAGATTCTGCTGTTGACGGGAGAGAGGCCATTGAAAAATTGAAAAGAAATAGTTATGATTTCGTTTTAATGGATGTGCAGATGCCGGGAACAAGCGGCATAGAAGCAATAAGAGAAATAAGGAATGTGATGCATTTGCCAATTCCTGTGATTGCGCTTACTGCTAATGTTATGCAGGACGATATTGATCGTTATCTTCGCGAAGGTTTTAACGGTTATATCACTAAACCCTTTAAAGAAGTTGAACTCATTGAAAAAATTCTACAGGTGAATAAAGTAAGTCCGCTAGTAATTAAAGAATATAATAACGGATTGGAAAAAGTAAACGAAAAAGCGTATGATCTTGCTGATCTTACAAAAGCTTCAAACGGCAATAACGACTTCATGATTAAAATGACTGCACTTTTTATCAGCAATTGCGAAGACACTTTGCAAATTATGGAAAAGCTAATAGAACGAAAGGATTTTGCTGCTGCCGGTGCAACTGCTCATAAATTGATTCCTTCGTGTAGGCATTTCTGTATTTATGATGGAGCAGAGCAATTAAAAAAAATAGAAATTAATGCTTCATCAAATAATGTGAAAGAAATTAAAAGAAATTTTGCAGATGCTAAATCTATTTTAGAAAATGTGGTTTCTGAATTGAAAAAGGACTTGGAGAAATTTGAAAAAAATTTAGTTTAGAAGCATCCCTTTTTATTTTATGAGTTTAAATAAAAACTTTAAAATATTTGTTGTTGAAGATGATGAATGGTACCGGGAGTTTATCGGTTACACGCTATCATTAAATCCGGAGCACGAAGTAAAAACTTTTCGAACAGGCGGTGAAATTTTAAATGCCATGAAAGAGCGCCCCAATGTGGTTACGCTCGATTTTAAATTACCAGACATGGACGGTTCGGTATTGCTGAAAAAGATAAAAGAATATGCACCAGAAACAGAAGTTATCATTATATCTGAACAAGATAGAATTGATACCGCAATTGATTTATTAAAAGCCGGTGCATATGATTATTTTGTTAAAACAAAAGAAATCCGTGATAGGTTATTGAATACAGTTTTGCATATTCAAAAAAATATTGAATTACAGGACCGTATTACTTTTCTTGAAAAGGAGGTAAAGAAAAAATATGACTTTCAAAAAAACCTTTTGGGCAACAGCGAAAATTTTCAACCAGTTTTTTCTTTGATTGAAAAAGCCATTCAAACAAATATTAATGTGATGATCTCCGGTGAAACCGGAACGGGAAAAGAAGAAGTTGCAAAAGCTATTCATTTTAATTCGGCTTTTAAAGCAGGGCAGTATGTGGCGGTGAATGTGGGCGCCATTCCAAAGGAGCTTGCCGAAAGTGAATTGTTCGGGCATGAAAAGGGATCGTTTACAGGAGCTATGGCAACACGAATAGGAAAATTTGAACAGGCATCGAACGGAACGTTGTTTTTAGATGAAATAGGGGAGCTTGAAATTTCGATACAAGTAAAATTATTGCGTGTGCTTCAGGAAAAAGAAGTCGTTCGAGTGGGCGGAAGCAAGCCCATTAAGATTAACAGTCGCGTAATTGTTGCAACAAATAAAAACTTGCAGGAAGAGGTTAAAAAAGGAAATTTTCGCGAGGATCTTTATTACAGGTTGTTCGGATTGCAAATTAAATTACCTCCGCTTCGCGAACGGGGAAGTGATATTATTTTGCTTGCGAAACATTTTATTCAAAATTTCAGTAAAGAGAATAAGATGGAGACAAAAACTCTATCGTCCGAAGCGCAGCAGAAATTGCTTGCCTATCATTTTCCCGGCAACGTACGCGAGCTGCGCTCGCTGGTGGAGCTCGGTACGGTAATGGCAACGGATCATGTAATAGAAGCAAAAGACATTCTGTTGGGCGAAGAAAATTTGGTGCCTGAAATGGTGAGTACTGAACTTACGCTTGAAGAGTATAATAAAAAAATAATTTTTCATTTTTTGCAGAAGCATGATAACAATGTTGTGCTTGTTGCAAAAAAACTGGGCATTGGAAAATCTACTATTTACCGCATGCTGAACGAAGAGAAAAATAAATCATAAACATCTACGTTTTCCCGTTAGCAGCCAATCATTATTCTTAGCATGAAAAAAATAATTATTCTTAGTTTACTATTTATGTGCAGCCGGCAGGTTTCGTTGGCGCAAGCCGCTACTCCGGATGTGATGCCGAAATTTCCGGGAGGAAACGCTGAGCTTTATAAATTTCTTAATGCAAAAATGTCGTATACCAACGAAGATAAAGAGCAGCAGGTGGCAGGTGAATTAATCCTCACGTTTATGGTTGACTCTACGGGCGCTGTTTCACAAATTGAAGTGAAAAAGGGGGTGAGTTCTAAAATTGACGCAGAAGCAAAACGAATTGTTTCGATCATGCCTTTGTGGATTCCAGCACGGACTGACGGGCAGCCGGTGACAAGCCGTTTCAGTTTGTCAATGCTGGTTAATTCGGAAAGCGGAACGGTGAACCCTGTTTTGTGGTGACAAAAAATTTTCTAAAAACCAAATCCAAAACCAACCCTAATGATTGGGTTGGGATAAGGAGTGTACTTTTCTTCGGTAAGATTATACAAAAGGGCAATGCCCATGGAAGCGTTGGTGCCTAACGGCTGGCTATATCCTCCTCCGACAAAAAAGCTGGTAACATTAGAGCGCATATAATCTGCGTAATAATTCAAATCATTAGGCACATCCATGTTTAAAACTTCATACTCGACATGGGCGAAAAAATTATCGGTAACATAAAACCGCCCGAACAGGGAGCCTCCATAAGTGTTAGAGGAATAGCTTTGGGTAATAACAACGTTCTGGTAGAGATACTGGTATTGGGTTTTATAGTAAAGATATTTTATGCCGATACCGGTTAATACTTTCGGAGTTAATTTATACCCGATAATGGGGCTGACATCAATAATAGTTGAAGTGCCGAACTGCAAACCGAGGTTTCCGCCAAACACGATGCGATCCCAAAAAGTTCCCATGTCATTATCCATGCTGTAAGGACGGTAACTTTCGGTTGAATCTTTTTGCGCTGAAGCATTGGCGGCAAAACCTGCACATGCAATGATCACTGCAACGGCAAGCTTCCAATAGTGTTTTTTCATATTCACCTAACGTTAAGGGCATCAAAATTAGTTTAATTCATTGTACTTATGATGAAAGTCGGGATCAGAGGGATTGGACACTTTCGCCTACATAGAGATTAAATGTTGTCGTGACGGTAACGCTAATGTTGCTGGCGGTAACGCTGAAGATACTGGCGGTAACGCCAGGGATTTCCACCCTGCTTCCCTAAATCCCCACAGGGTGCCAGGTAGTTTTAATTTCCAGGAAATCCATGATGAAGTAAAGGATTATTTGTTGCTGTTGGCGAAACTCCAAAAGGGGCCAAAAGGTTAAAACGATTTCTAATTCCTAATTCCCAATTCCTACCTTTGCTCACCAAAACAACTTTTTTCTTCTAAATTTTAATGGTCAAAATTCTGATTGTCGTTGGCACAAGGCCTAATTTTATTAAGGTTACCCAATTCAAAAAAGTTAATACGAGTTTAGGAAGCCCCTTCGATATTAAGATAGTTCATACCGGGCAGCATTATGACGATAAAATGGCCGATGTGTTTTTCAGCCAATTTGAGCTGGAACCCGATTTTTGGCTGGAGATTCCTGCCGGCTCGCCCAACATGCAAATGGCCGAAATAATGCTTCGCCTCGAAAAGGTGATGGCTGATTACAAGCCCTTGCTCGTGATGGTGGTGGGCGATGTAAACTCCACTTTTGCGGCAGCACTTACGTGTAATAAAATGCAGGTAAAGCTGGCACATGTCGAAAGCGGCTTGCGCAGCAACGACCGCACCATGCCCGAAGAAATTAACCGCATTTTGACCGATGAAATAACCGATTATTTTTTCATTACCGAACAAGCCGGCATGGACAATCTGAAAAAGCAGGGAAAAGAAAATTTATTCATGGTGGGCAATACCATGATTGATACCCTGGTTGCATTCGATCATAAGATACAGGAAGATAAGATCCTTGAAAAATTGGGGTTAACCCCGAAACAGTTTGTGCTTATGACCATGCACCGCCCTGCCACGGTTGATTTCAAAGAAGGCTTGGAAAAGCTCATTCAGATTATCGAAATGGTGTGCCGCAATTATCATGTGGTGTTTCCTATTCATCCGCGCACCATGCATAAGCTCGAAAATTTTGGTTTAAAAGATAAAATCTCCTCATTAAAAAAGTTAATACTAACCGAGCCGTTAGATTATTTCGCCTTTCAAAAGCTGACAGCCGAGTGCAAATTCGTTTTAACCGACAGCGGAGGCATACAGGAAGAAACCACCTTTCGGAGAATACCTTGCCTAACGCTGCGCGCCAACACCGAGCGCCCCTCCACCGTTACCATCGGTACCAACGAGCTGATCCCTTTCGATTTGAAAATTATTGGCGGGAAAATTGATGAGATTAACTGGGGAACCTACAAAAAAGGAGCAGTGCCGCCCATGTGGGATGGAAAATCAACAGAGCGGATTCTTAACATGTGCATGCGCCTTTTTAATCCCGGCAATTGATAACCTAAATTTTTTTTCTAAAATTGAAAGTCCTTAGTTATTTAAATGTTTCTGATACCAACCAGCTCACTGAATTAAACAGCGAGGAGCTGCCTTTTCAATTCTTGAAAGATTTCACTCATTTTTATAAAAATTATTTTCATGAGAATATCAACATGATTTATCATGAACGCCTCGATGCATATATTCCCTTACGGTTAAACCGCGCCAAACTGTTTGCGCATGCGCAGGTGATGCACGCTCCCGTAAATGCTAAAACCCATGAAGAGCTTTCGCCAAAAGACCAGCACCTTTTTTTTAATGCACTGATTCGGTTTTTAAAAGAAAGTAATCTTTGCCAGCGGTTAATTCAGCCGCAGCCCTATGGAATTCTTGGTGCATTGCCGCCCAATGTTCAGTCCTGCGAATTCGGAACCTATATTATTGACCTTGCCAATCAAACCGAAGAAGAAATATTTGAAAAATTTCATCCAAAATACCAGAAGGCAATTCTACATTCGCAGAAACATGGCGCCATTGTGAAATTTGGACGGGAAGTATTCCAGGATTTTTATAAAACCTATTCCTCCACCATGCAGCGCGTAAATATGGAAGCCGATCCGATACAGTATTTTTTAAATCTTTATGCCTTTCTTGGCGAAGATCACATCACTCCCGGTGTAGTTTATGACCAGGACACACCCATTGGCTCAGTTTTTACTATTCACACCCAGTATGCAGGCTATTGCACTCATGCCGGAAGCCAGGGCACTTCAAAATTATACGGAGCAATGAAGCTGCTCCATTTTGAAATGATGAAACGTTTAAAATTAATTGGCGTAAAAAGATATGATTTAGTCGGAGTGCGGTTAAAAAATAAAAATCCTGCATTGGAAGGCATATTTCATTTCAAAAAAGGATTTGGCGGTGAATTAAAAACCGGATATTTGTGGAAGATGGATATCCATCCGCTGAAATCAAAATTATACGATACCCTTCTGTTATTAAAACACGGAAGTAAAAAAATTCAAAAGGATATAATTGACCAGGTTAACGAGGAAGAATAAATTTCCTTTTTAACTTTATATCCCATTCTATAACCATTCTATGCATATTTTATTAATCCCTTCATGGTATAAAACCGAACGGGAACCTTTTATGGGAACATTTTTTGAAGAGCAAGCCCGGGCATTAATAAAGCTGGGGCATAAGGTGGCAATTCTGTATCCTGAGTATTCTCCCTTAAGCCAAATGTTTTCTCAAAAGGATGTGATTAATAATTTTTATTTGGATGACGGGCTTCCTACTTATACCATCAGCATTCAGTCAAAGATTCCCCGCTTCCGCAAACTCAGCTATTGGTCATTCGGCAAAGCAGTGAACAATCTTTTTAAAGAATATGTTTCAAAAAACGGGCGCCCTGATATTATTCATGCACATTCTATTTTCTTTGGAGGAATTGCCGCAAGGTATTTATCAAAGCAGAATAAATTGCCGTTAGTAATTACCGAACATCTTACGGCTTTTATCATGGGCACCATTACAAATAAAGATGATCGTAAATTATCAAACGAAATATTTACTCATGCCGATGCTGCACTTATAGTCAGCCAAAATTTCAGAAATGATCTTGAAATAGAATTGTCCATCAAGCACGGAACATTCAAAGTGCTTCACAACATGGTAGCCGATTCTTTCTTTGAAGATTTTATTCATAAAGAATTTAATGCTGATGAAGAATTTATTTTTTTCACCAATTCATTTTTGCTTCCGCGAAAAAATCATAGGCTGCTTTTTGATGCTTTGAAAATTTTAATTGATCAAAAATTAAAAGTTCGTTTACATGTTGGCGGTGACGGTCCTTTAAAAGAAGAGTTAATTCAAATAGTAAAAGAAATGAATCTTGAAAATTACGTTGATTTTCTCGGAGGGCTCACACGTGCTGAAGTAAAACAGGAATTAAATAAATCGCATGCCTTTTTGCTTGCCAGTTTTTATGAAACATTCGGAGTGGTATTAATTGAAAGCCTTGCCTGCGGTCGCCCTGTCATTGTTTCCGATTCAGGCGGCCCAAGGGATTTCATTAATGAAAGCAATGGCATCATCGTCCATGAATTCAGCGCACAAAAATTTGCCACAGCCATGAAAAAGCTAATGGATAATTATTCTTCTTATGACCAGCGGGCACTTTCAAAATATTGTTTTGAGAATTTCAATGAAAAGAAAATTGCGCGGGAATTAGAAAAAGTTTACACAAAAGTTCTCGACAAAAGGAAAGGCAAGTAAAATTATTTCCCCTTTTTCTGATGAAAAAAAATTTACTTCTCACTTACGATTACGAATTATTTCTTGGCAACCGTAGCGGTAGTGTTGACGAATGTCTTTTAAAACCTACTTACCAAACTCTTGATATTTTAAAGAAGTATAACGCAAAAGCAATTTTTTTTGTTGATACTACTTATTTATTGCAACTTAAAACATACTTCCACATTAAAGAATGTAAGGATGATTTTGAAAAAGTCATTCATCAACTTCAGCAAATAATTAAAACCGGGCATTATGTTTTTCCGCATCTTCACCCACATTGGCTCGATGCTGAATATCTGCGCGAATCAAATGAATGGAAGCTTAACAAAATTGAGAAGTACCGTTTTCATTTACTAACCGCAGATGAAAGAAAACAAATTTTTGATGGCTCGATTCAATTGCTGAAAGAAATTATTCATCCCATTACCCCGGAATATAAAATTGATTGCTATCGTGCAGGAGGATGGTGCTTGCAACCATTCGCTGATTTCAAGCCTTTTTTTGATAAGCATCAATTCAAATATGACATGAGCGTGATGAAAGGATTTTATTTATTTTCTGAAGTTCAGTTTTTCGATTATTCAAATGCTCCTTCAAAAGATATTTACACTTTTCAAGATGATGTTCTGATTGAAAATCCAAATGGGCACTTCAAACAATTCAGTATTTCCTCTATATGGATAAATAATCCGATTAGGGTTGCAGATAAAATATGGCTGAAATATTTATACAAAATAAAAAGGGATCATACCTTTAACCGCGGACAAGGACAAATAGCAGTTGCTTCAGATATGCGAAAACCCGCTTCAGTAAATGGGCAAGACATTTTAAACTCCAAAAAAGAACGAATATCAATAGAATTACTTTCAGCAATAAAGTTGCCTGCCTATTTTGATTATTTAAAAAAGCATGATTACATGCATTTTATTTCACATCCTAAAATGCTCACGCAGCACAATCATAAAACATTTGATCGTTTCCTGAAAAAAGCATTTTCCAGTTTTGATGTTGAAACTGATTTTAAAAAAAATTTCTAATTAAAGAAAAGCAATTTCGTTACACAGGAGTTTTTGCCTTCCTGATCCGCACAGAAAACAAGATAAACTCCCGTGTGTGCTTTTTCGCCTTTAAAATTCTTACCATCCCAGAAAGCTTGCCCGCCTAACGAGGTGGTTTGATAAACAAGAGTACCGCTGATATCTGTAATTTTTACATCGCTGTTTGCAATCAGGCCTTGTATGGTAATTATTCCAGAATAATCATGATATACAGGATTTGGGAATACGTAAGTGTCTGCACATTTATCAGCGCCTTCGGTTGCCTGACCTCTTAATGAAATAATCCCGTGATCCGTTCCAAAAAATATTTCTCCGCTTTTTTGATTAATAGCAATGCATGTAATGTTATCCGATAAAAGAGGACTGTTTTCAGCAGTATAATGGGCAAGCTGTTTTGTTCCATCAGGTGACATGTAAAAAACGCCTGAATTTTCAGTACCGAACCATTTATTATTTGCACCATCCACTGCGATACTTGTTACAACTTCAGTAGCTAAAAGATATTGGTATGTTCCATCCTGGAGCAAAAGTATTTGTTGTGCTTTCGGAGTCGGATAAGAGAGAATGGAAGCTGGAGCATAAAAAACTGCAACTCCGGAAGCAGTACCGATCCAAACTTGTCCATCACGATCTTCAGCCATTGCACGAATATCATTACTTGGAATATCAACAGAATCTTTGTTTAGAAATTTATACTTAACCGCACCTAAAGTACCGCTGTCATCATATACTAAAACTCCCGTCTCATTCCAATCCATCCACTTTTGACCATAAGAATCTATCATAAACTCACCAATAAAAGGGCTTGTAGATAACGCCCCGGGGAATGAATTTGCACTCCAGGTTCCATCGGTTTTTAATTCCGAGAGTGGCGCAGGAACTGTTGAATTGGAAACCCAAAGATTATAGTTGTTATCAAACGCCAAACCTCCAGTCTGGCAACTGCCGGTATTTCCAATTGCCCCTTGCAACGTACTATTAGACTCATTAAAATAATTTTTTATTGCACCATTTTCAACTTCTAATAAACCTGCTCCTCGTGATCCTAAGAAAACATGATTAGTGTTTCGCGGATCAATTGCCAATGCCATAAAATCATAAAGTGAATCCATGGAAACAATAGGGCTGAATAAATTTGTTTTATCATACGTAGTCCAATCATTATTATCAAAATTAAATGTGGAAAAGCCATCACCTGAATAAATATTATTCCATTTTCTACCTGTTAAGCTATGACCCACCCACAATTGATTACCCAGGATTTGCATTCCGGCTGAGTATTTTGAACGGGGGCCATCAGGAACAATTATTTCTACTGATCCGGTAACTTTTACGAGCCCTTTATTATTATCGGCAATCCAAATTACATCCGAATTATCATTTAATGCATCATACATTAACCCTGGATAAGTATTTCCGTCAACTGATTTTATATTTTGTTCTGCCTCATTATATACAACTACCTGGTAAGCACTTGTAACAACAATTTTATTATTTGCAACTTGTAATGAAAGAGTATTTCCAAGAGCTATATTTGAAATTACCCATGAAGTATTGTCATAGCTCGTAAGGTAATCAGCTCCCGAGGACGGATGATTATTCAAATACACTTTATTATTAAAGAGTGTAATTAAATTATATTGAATGTTAGGAACGGCCGGAAGGATATTTGTCCATGCTCCAAAAAAATTAATATTCGGATCATTCATGTTTACACGATAAACACCGGAATCCGTTGCGGCAAATAAATCATTTCCATTAGTGGTGACTCCTGAAACATTAATGCTGCTTCCATTGGGGCCAATGTAATAGGTGTCTTTAATCTCCATACGATCAAGATTGACAACAACAATTCCAAAGGCGCAGGCGAGATATGCAAGGTTGTTAACAAAACTTACATCATTGATAGTTTTACTGCCGGTAACACTTTTTCTTTTAATATCCGAGATATTCAATATCCCGCCTTCTGAAAGAATATCAATATTAGCGTTTTCATACCCGATAAAAAGGAAGCTTCGATTGGAATAGTATCTCATTGCACTTATCCCGATATCTGACAATCCATTGATCTTTGAGAAAGTTTCGAGGCTGTTATCGTCTTTATTGTAGGAAAAAATACCGTCTTCGGCAGCGCAATAAACTTTATTTCCTGCATCAGCAACAATTCTCGCTTTATTCAAAGGAAGGTGGACTCTCCACTGTCCGATAGCTAGATTCTGAGCTTTCAAAACAGAGGCAAATAAAAAAAGGATCAAAAAGGACAGAAGCAAATTTTTGCTTTTCATATTTTCAATGGTTTAGGAGTTACTAAAGGGAAACTCCAAAAATTTGATTTTAGTATATATAAAGGGAAATTTATTTTAAGCAAAAATAATTTAAATAGTCAATGACGACTATTTGTAACATGTTGTGGGATATTCCGGTGTTTCTTAAATAAAAACCCCGTAACAAAAAGTAAAGTTAAAACTGAAATCAGGAAACCAATATTGATCGTTTTATTATCAAATGTATATACCACTATATGTTTCCCGGCAGGGATTAATGCAGAGATAAACATATAATCTGATATAAAATGTTCCGTTACCTTACCATCAATTGATACGGTCCAACCCGGATAATTGTGCTGCATTAAAGTTAATAGCTGAGGAGAAAGAGAAGAATATTCCACTTCAATCTCATTGGGCTTAAAAACTTTTATTGCTACTTTATCGGTTGAATCAGATTTAATTGTTTTAAAATCAATTTTACTTTTTAAAGCATTTTGAAAAAATAAATGACGACTGTTTTCTTCAAGTAATTTGGAATCTCTTATTGTATCCGCATAAAAGGAATAACTGTCAGAAAAGAAAACAAGATTATTGTTTAATAGCGGCTTAAAATTTTTCGGTTCGTTCGAAAGTTGTTCATACCCTTTCAACTTGAAAGAATTGTACCCGTCAAAGCCCGGCTCTTTTCGTAATAAGCTTAGATTTCTCCATAAGGGTGAAATATGCCCCGAAGAATCTGAAAAATTTATTGCTGGTTTATTTTCCGGAACAGGAAAGCCATGAGGAAGTGTTGCTAGTTTTCTTTTAAGAACAGAAGAAGGAGTTGAATCAATTACTGTGATCGGTAAACTTAATTGCGCTGAAATAATAATATCCAATAGTATCAGAAGAGAAATGGTTGTTGTTGACTTTTTGTTAAATGGATTTTTCCATGCAATGAATGCAATAATTAGGATAGTAAAAGCAATTATTGATTGCATCAGTATGCTTTGCCAAAAATCCAAGGCATTTATGAATTGGTTGTAATTAATAAAATGAATCTGGGAAGTGGATTTTAAAAATGACATAATAATACTTCCTCCATAAAAGATTAGAAACACTATCAGAATTAATCGAAATGATTTAAAAGGTTTTATTTTTTCTTCCAATAAAAATTTCAAAGAAAAAGAAGCTGAAATGATAAAGCAGATCAATGCAAAAAGCCGAAAGATGCTCGGGAACCGGAACAAATTCATTAAAGGAACGTAATCGTAAAGCCATCCTCTCACCGGGGTATACTTTCCAAATGAGGCAAGCAGAAAAAATATTCCTGCTGCAAGAATTATTTTTTCAGTTCTGCTTTTCTTTCGGAAAAAACTAAAAATAAAAGCTGCAAATAATAGGATACTGAAATATAAGTTGGACATGGAAATATCAGTATCAAAAAATACAGGATCTTTTGCGGACAACAAAGGCAATAAACAGGACCATAAAGATTGAGGTGTAAAAGCTCCGTGGTTTACTGTTTGAAGTGGCAGCTGTGCGCTGCGAGTGATGTAATGATAGCTTACAAAAATTGAAACAATCATTCCTGCACTTAAGAGCAGAGCAAAAATTAAGAAAACTATATTGTCAAAAATTAATTTTTTAAAGACAACAACTTCTTTTTTGGCGATAAGTACAATTGATTTCCATAAAAAAGCAATAAGTAAGGAATATGCCAATATGATTGTAAATGCAGGATACCCTCCTGTTAGCAATAGGAAAAAATACAAGGCAGCAATTATTGCATTTTTTGCTGTAGGCTTTTCAAGCAGCTTTATATAATATAAAATTATGAATGGAATCCAACAGCCGCTCACAATGTAAGTTAAATGCTGCGCATTCCCGATAAAAAACCCTGAAAGCATATAACAGCATCCTGCAAGAAAAGCTACCTGTTGATGTGAAATAAGATGCCTTATCAGCAGGAACATGCCGATTCCTGCCAAAGTGGTATGCAGCACAAAATCGAATTGGCTGGCATAAAGATCATACCCATAAATCACACTAATAATCCAAACTACCGGGTACCATACTCCGCTCTGCGGATCGGCATGAATGGCATAGCCTAAGTGCTGGTAAGGATTCCATTGTGGAAAAATTCCGTTTCGCAGGCATTCACTCACAAAATACCTCCATGGAAAATATTGGTCAACCATATCCCACTTCAGGCAATATTGCATAAAGGCAACCTGCCAGTAGCCTACAAGGCCAATAGCAATAATTAATAATTGGAAACGGTATTTATGGATAAACTCCTGCACAATTTTGTTAGCTTCACTAAAACGCGGTAAAAATAAAATTATCTTCTGTACCATTCCCGAATGAGTAAAATTTAAATTTTACTTTTGTCCGTCAATCAAAAAGAGAGTTATGGGCAATGAAAAAATCCTCGTTTTAGGGGCCGGGGGACAGATCGGGACAGAACTGGTTGAAGAATTACGTAAGATTTTCGGTTCCGATAATGTTATTTCTTCTGATATTAAAAGGCCTGCCGGTGAAAAAGGGTTGTTTGAGATTATTGATGTTCTTGATTTTAATACTATTCATCGAATCATTAATAAATATGGCATAACGCAGGTGTATTTACTGGCTGCTCTTTTATCGGCAACAGCCGAACAAAAACCGAAATTGGGATGGAAGCTCAACATGGAAGGGCTTTTTAATGTATTGGATACGGCTGCCGAAAAAAAACTGAAAGTATTTTGGCCAAGCTCCATCGCTGCTTTTGGTCCGACTACTCCGAAAAAAAATGCTCCTCAGCATACCATCATGGAACCTTCCACTGTTTATGGAATAAGTAAGCAAGCCGGTGAGCGCTGGTGTGAATATTATTTCGACAAGTTTGATGTGGATGTCCGTAGCCTTCGTTATCCGGGTTTGATCAGTTACAAAACGCCTCCGGGCGGAGGAACTACTGATTATGCCGTAAATATTTTTCATGACGCGATTAAAAAGAATTCTTATGAATGTTTTTTGAAAGAAGATACTGCGCTGCCGATGATGTACATGCCTGATGCCATTCGCGCCACCATTGAAATTATGAATGCTCCGACTGAAAAAATTAAAATTCGCTCGAGTTATAATTTATCGGGGATGACTTTTACACCAAAGGAACTGGCAGATGAAATTAAAAAACACTTGCCCGCGTTTAACTGCGTTTACAATCCTGACTTTCGCCAGGAGATTGCTGAAACATGGCCGGCAAGCATTGATGACAGCGTGGCACAAAATCATTGGGGATGGAAAGCCAACTATGATTTAGCATCCATGACCAAAGAAATGTTAGTTGAAATTGGTAAACAGAAAAATAAAATTTTAGTAAGCTAACCTTTTTATATGCAGCAAAAACTTTCCCTTTACAATACGCTTACACGGCAGAAAGAAGTATTTGAACCGTTAAATCCGCCTTTTGTGGGAATGTATGTGTGTGGCCCGACCGTTTATAGTGATGTGCATTTAGGGAACTGCCGGACGTTTATTTCCTTCGATTTAATTTACCGTTACCTGCTTCATTTGGGATTTAAAGTACGGTATGTACGCAACATTACTGATGCCGGGCATTTAGAAGGCGACCAAGATGAAGGCGATGATAAGTTTGCGAAGAAAGCAAAGCTCGAACAGCTGGAGCCCATGGAGATTGTGCAGAAATACACCCTGGGTTTTCATGATGTGATGCAGAAGTTTAATGCGCTTCCGCCAGGTATTGAGCCTACCGCAACCGGGCACATCTGCGAGCAGATTGAAATGATTCTCGAAATTTTTGAGCACGGTTACGCCTATGAAGTGAACGGTTCCGTTTATTTTGATGTGGATAAATACAGCAAGAAATTTAATTACGGTCAGCTTACCAACCGGCAGCTGGAAGATTTGATTGCAAACACGCGCGAGCTTGGTGGCCAGGACGAGAAGCATGCTCCGCTTGATTTTGCTTTATGGATTAATGCCAAGCCCGAACACCTCATGCGATGGAAATCTCCCTGGGGTGTTGGTTTTCCCGGTTGGCACATTGAATGCTCAGCGATGAGCACCAAATATCTTGGCAAGACATTCGATATTCATGGCGGAGGATTGGACCTGATGGCGACTCACCATACCAATGAGATTGCTCAATCGCAGGCTTGCAGCGATGCACAACCAGTTCGATACTGGCTGCATACAAACATGCTCACCGTTAACGGAACGCGTATGTCAAAATCTGCCGGCAACGGTTTTACTCCCGAAGAGCTTTTCAGCGGAAGCCATCCTTTGTTGGAGAAAGGTTATGATCCGATGGCTGTGCGTTTTTTCATGCTGCAAACGCATTACCGCAGCACGCTCGATTTTTCCAATGAAGCCTTGCAGGCATCTGAAAAAGGTTTTGCCAAACTGATGAACGCCATTGCAACGCTTGAAAACCTGAAAGCCGGAGCATCGTCCACCTATGATGTAAAAGCGCTGGAGGAGAAATGTTATGAAGCAATGAACGATGATTTCAACAGCCCCATTGTTATTGCCCATTTATTCGATCTCGTTAGGATAATTAATTCCGTGAATGATGGCAGCGAATCTTTAACTGCTGATGACATTGCTTCGGCAAAAAAAATAATGAAGCATTTTGTTTTTGATGTGCTCGGTTTAAAACAGGAAGCTGCCGAAGGAAAAAATGCAGAAGCAGTGAATGCGCTCATGAAAATAATTCTTGACATCCGCAACGAAGTAAAAGCAAAAAAAGATTTTGCAACTTCTGATAAGATCAGGGAGCGATTGGTGAACGAGGGCATTATTATTAAGGATGGCAAAGAAGGAACCACCTGGAGCAAGTCCTGAGATTAAAATATTGAACGCAGAGACACAGAGGAGCAGAGAAAAAAGAGTACGATGAATTCAATCAAAATTATTTTTTCTGCTTTTGTAATCTCAGCCGTTCTTTCTTCGTGTACGCAACCTAAAGAAGAAAAAGAAAAACTCGCTCCCGAACCGGTTAAGCCAACCGTTGCAGTTCCGTCTTTTAATGCCGACTCGGCTTATCGTTACATTAAGGAGCAAGTCGCGTTTGGCCCGCGCGTGCCCGGCACCAAAGCGCATACCAACTGTGCTAAATACCTGACCGAAAAATTCAAATCATTCGGCATGGAGGTAATAGTACAAAATGCAGTGGCTACTACTTACGACAAGAAAACGTTTGACATGAGCAACATCATTGCTCAATACAATCCTGCAAAAACAAAACGCATTTTACTTTGCGGGCATTGGGATACACGTCCGTTTGCTGACCGCGACTCGGTGAATCCCACCAAGCCTTTTGACGGTGCGAATGACGGGGGAAGCTGCATTGCAGTGCTGCTTGAAGTTGCACGGCAGCTGAGCTTAGCCAAGCCCGACATTGGAATTGATCTTGTTGCCTTCGACCTCGAAGATTATGGCGACCAAAGCGGTGAAACACCCGACTCATGGTGCCTTGGTTCACAGTATTGGGCGCAGCATTTGCACAAGCCCGATTATTATGCGCAGTTCGGCATTCTTTTAGATATGGTGGGCGGAAAAGATGCGGTGTTTCCCAAAGAAGGCTCTTCGGTGTATTATGCGGCAGCGGTGGTGAATAAAGTTTGGAGCACGGCTGCGCAGATCGGTTTTGGGAAATATTTTATTGATATGGAGACCGGGCAAACCACCGATGACCATGTGTATGTAAACAAGTTTGCCAATATTCCCTGCATTGATATTGTTGCCTATGATGTGAACCGTAGCGATTATTTTCCCTGCCACCACCGCCATTGCGACAACCTCGAAAACATTGACCCAGCTACGTTAAAAATGGTGGGACAGGTTTTGCTGCAGGTAATTTTTTCCGAAGGCGTTTAGTGCTGCACCACTATTTTTCTCGTTACCATTTCCCCTTCCGTTTGCACGCTTAAAAAATAAATTCCGTTACAGAGTTTTGAAACCGGCAGCTCATACCTTGTAACAGGCACAGTGGCTTTATTTTCCTGCTGAAAAATCAGTTCTCCCGTTACGGATGTAATTTTTGTTTTTATTGTTTGTGATGTTGCAGTTGGGAATGAAATGGAAATGGTGGAGGAGGCGGGATTGGGATAAATAGAGAACAAATCGGAAAAGTCATTTTCCTCTACTGATAAAGAAGTACATAATGTATACACCGAAATACTATTGAAATTGACTGCTGTGAGAATAGTATCTTTTATTACTCCCTCTGAAGAATCAATTGACATTGGAATGGAATCTTGAAGCGATATTGAAGAAACCCAAGGTGTAATTGTATCGTTACAATTTGTATTACCTAAACTATCAGTTTTAATTAAATTAGGTCGTGCTGCTCCAAATGCACCTCCATATGCTGCACTAAACATATACCCTCCGTCTGTTGTGACTGCCACATAATATCCTGTAGTACCAGTGCCCGCATAAGACCGCGCCCAAATTAAACTTCCCAAACTATTAAGTTTAAGCAATGCAGGTTTTCCAAGATCAGAGGTGCCAGCAATAATATAACCGCCATCACTTGTCTGATGTCCATATCTTCCAGGCGTATTATGTAGTTGTTTCGACCATGTAATATTTCCTGCCGAATCTGTTTTAATCAATAAAACCTCTCCAGTACCTCCTATTAATATGTAACCTCCATCGTTGGTCTGTTCAATAGACTGACATTGATATGACCCAGAACCAGATGAAATAAAACTTTTTCTCCAAATAGTATTTCCTGCTGAATCGGTCTTTATAAGATATATTCCGCTAGCTGAACCCTCACATCCAAGAATAAATCCACCATCAGTAGTTTGTTGAACAGCAACTCCAATTCCAAATGAAAAAACTCTTGACCATACGTAGTTGCCAACACTATCTGTTCGTAATAAATATATATCTTCATGTCCTGTGCTAACCGAATGGCCAGTAATTATAAATCCATTATCATTTGTTTGCTTAATACATGAAGGCCTTAAAATAGTAGGACCGTTAACAGTTTTAGACCAAATGATATTTCCATTTAAATCAATTTTAGTCAATCGAATTCCCATTTCATCAACTGAAAATCCAACCATGGAACCCATAGCTAAAACAATTGCATTATCATATGTTTTACACATTGAAGGACCAAACCCTGTTCCTATTCTTTTTGACCATATGATGTTTCCATAAAAATCTGTTTTAAGAACTGCAGGCTTCCAATCTCCAACTCCCCATAAGTAAGTTGTACCATAAAATATGTAGCCGCTATCCACTTCTTGTGATGAATAAAGATAAAATTCTTCTGCACCAGCACTTAAAGATTTTACAAAAGTGATTTGTGCATTTCCTTTGGAAAACGCAAGTATAACCAACAATAAAACCACTATCCCCCTTTTCATCCCTCAAATTTACTCACTCTTTCCTTACCATTCGCCTATGATTTATTGACGTTCGCCCTACGCTGCCGTACGTTTACAAAATAATTTATTTTTCAGTAACTTTTTACAGGGCAATTGCGTCTTTTTTGATACAGACTCTAAACCTTAATCCTATGTACGAACTACCTGAATTGCTCGACTCTTTTTACAAACGGTTCCATTACCTTTCGGGGCATGCGCTGCGCATTCCTGATATGATGCGCAAGAATCGCCCGCGCATGGATGTGCTTGTGCAAATTATGGCATTGCAGGGGCATACCTCCAAGATTATTGCATCGTATGATAAGGGGCTTCGAAAGGAAATAACCCTGCTTAGCAAACCCCCCATCGAGCCTTCTTTGTACCTGGCGGAGGACCTCTCTTTCATGCTCCGGGCAAGGGAACAATGCCCGAGCTATGTATTGAAGCAAATGCCATTGATCATAGATGACTTGCTGAAGATTAAAAAGATTTTGTAATAAAAATCAACCTGTTACGGGTTTTTTTCGAACCTTCCGTCCACAAACCCCTCCCCCCTGTGTACACCTTTGAGGTGTTCTTTGATAGTATTAAACGGAAAGCGGATACTTCCCAATTCATTGGAACACATCTCCGGGTTGTTGGAAGACAACTCCGGGTCGTTGGAAAGCATCCCGGAGTTGTTGGAAGACATCTCCGGGTCATTGGAAAGCATCTCCGGGTCGTTGGAACGCTTCTCCGGATTGTTGGAAAGCATCCCGGAGCTGTTGGAAAGCATCTCCGAATCGTTGGAACGCTTCTCCGGGTTGTTGGAAGACATCTCCGGTTAATTGGAAAGTATGGCTTAATAAAAAAATGCACATGCAGGTAATCAATATCCGGAAAAAATTCAAATAAATAATTATCACTAAAAACAAAATAGTATGAACAAAGACCAGGAAGACAATTTGAACATGCAGCAAGCCACTTCGGGTGTATTGCACGCATTTAACGCGGTGTGGACGGCTAATACGCCTTTCAGCGATGCTGTGGATGAGCTGGATGACGGCATTGACACCATCGGGGAACAGCGCGACATTCAACTGCAGGACAATACCGGTGTGGCTGAGGACAAACAGCTTTCGAGGGAAGACCTCGAAGACAGGACGTACACAATCGGAAAGGTAATTGCCTTTTATGCATCAACAATAAAAAACCGGAAGCTTTTTGAAAAGGTCAACTATACACGGTCGGAGCTTCGGAATGCGCGTGATAATGAAGTGCCCACGCTGGCGCAGAAGGTGCATGAAGAAGCAGTGGCAAACGCAGCTGCCATTTTGCCTTACGGAGTCACCGGCACCATGACTACCGACCTTGGCACTGCCAAAGACAGCTATGTAACCGCAATCGGCAAGCCGCGCGAAGCGCTGACTGAATCGAGCGCAGCCACTGAAAGGTTGGTTCCCATTTTTGATGATCAGGGCGTGCTACTCTCCGAGCGCATAGATAATGGCATGGAGCTGTACCGCGAGTCGAACAATGATTTTTATACGCAGTACTTTAATGCGCGCATCATTGTGAACAGTCCCGTAACGAAGATTGCGCTTACGGTGCACTTTGAAGAAGAAATTGGTAGCGCAGCCATTAAGCATGTGAATGTGCTTGTGGATGCAGGCGTGAAAAGGCGCAGCAGCACGCTGGGCAATATAATAGTGCAGAACCTTGCCGAAGGCGCGCATACCATCGCGGCAACACTGCCCGGCTATTTACCGGTATCAGAACCTTTCAATGTCATAGCTGGTGAAACCACGAAGCTGGTGATTAAGATGAAGAAAGTGTAGAACAAAAAGGGTTTAACCACAGAGGACAAAGAGGACATCACAGAGAACACTGAGAAAAAATTCTATCTTGACCCCTTTGTGCCCTCCGTGATTTTTTTCTCTGTGTTCTCTGTGGTTAATTGTTTTAAAGCAATGCCAGGTTCCCGTAATCAAATTTCAGAACACATATCCGAAGCTTATCTTTCGCTGGAAACTTCACGCTTTTTTTGATGTTCTTCTCCAAACCTCCCCGCCATGCTCTTTACCCGCATAAAGCGCCCTTTCAGGTTTAAAAACCGTTTTTCATACAAATAATAAGAAAGCGCAGCCATTATAACGGTGATGATGATGCTTAACGCAGAAAGCAGGATTTCCTGCGGCAGCGTTTCGAAATTAAAATGAAGGTAATGCACCAGCAAATGCACCGCAAGCACAATACACAGCTGGTGGTACATGTATAAGCCATAAGAAATGCGCCCGAGAAAATCGAGCGGTTTGTTCTCCAGGTTTATCAGTGGTTTGGGATTGGAAGAAACATTCAGAATTATAATGCAGAACAGCACACTGTAAAGCTCATGGTTGGCTATGGGGAAAATAAACCCTGTGCCGCATAAAACAATGGTTAAAATAAATACAACCAGCTGCGTGCTTTTGCGGAACAGGAATTCAAGCACTTTTTTCTTTTTGAAAAACAATACATACGCCCCCATACCTCCTATTGCCATGCAGCCAATCCTGAACTGGTCCAGGTAAAGCCGGATGAAAGCAAGAGCAGTATAAATGTGATGATTGAAATAAAATTTGGGAATAAATGAAATTAACCAGAGCGCTGTGGGAAGAAACAGCATTCCGAAAACAATGATGAGCAGGGCGCGCAAATAATTTGTGGTAAATTTTATTATCCACGGCCATACAAGATAAAATTGTTCTTCCACACCAATGCTCCACGCCTGACCCAAATATGGAATGGTGACAAAAAATAAATTAACCACGTTAGGGAAAAGCACAAAATACAACAGGGTTTTATAAAGCAATCCCTGCGGCTCATAAGGGCTCCACCCCGGAATGTCAAGCATGTGAAAGTGCGGTAGAATATACAGCGCAAGAATGACCATAAGAAAGTACAACGGCCAGATGCGCAGCATCCTGCGTATATAAAAACGCTTCACCGAAATATTTTTATATTTTCCTTTTTCTGCAAGCAGCAAGTAAGTAATCAGGAAACCGCTGAGCACAAAAAACAGTGTCACCCCCAAACCGCCAATCGTGTTAAAGAAAGAGTTTTCCCAGTGGTTATAAAAACCAAACTGGTAGCGCACCTGTTCCGTATTGTGAATGATCACCACAAAAGCCGCGATAAACCGCAAGCCATTGAGTCCCGGAAAAAAAATTTTTGAGGTGGCAGTATTCATAAAGGCGTCAGAGCAACCCTAAATATAATAAATATGTGCCACAGGCAGTTCCCGGAAGCAGCAAAGGCGGCTCATTTTATTATTTTCGCACCCTCATTGATGAATCATCCCGTTACCATCGGTTTCTCGCCCTGCCCAAACGATACGTTTATATTTTGTGCGCTGGTCAATGGTATGATTGATTGTGAAGGATTGCAGTTTAAACCGGTTATTGAAGATGTGGAAAGTCTTAATCAAAAGGCGATGGTGCAGGAGCTGGACGTTACTAAATTAAGCATGAATGCCTATGCACATGCAGCGCAACAGTATTTAATTTTAAAGGCCGGAAGTGCATTGGGAAGAAACTGCGGGCCATTGCTGGTAAGTAAGAAAAAATATACTGCGGATGAAGTGAAGAGCCTGAAGATCGCTATTCCGGGAAAGTTCACCACTGCAAATTTGCTGTTAAGTATTTTTTTTCCGGATGCGCAGCATAAAACAGAGCTGGTATTTTCTGAAATTGAAGATGCCGTACTGAACGGAACCTTTGACGCAGGTCTTATCATTCATGAAAACCGTTTTACTTACCAACAAAAAGGGTTGCAGAAAATAGCCGACCTTGGTGAACTGTGGGAAGAAAAAACGCAAAGCCCCATACCGTTGGGATGTATCGCAGTGAAAAGGAATTTAAGCGCAGAACTGCAAAAAAAGATAGACCGCCTTATTCATCAAAGCATCCGGTTTGCGTTTGCACATCCGCAACGAGTGATGGATTACGTAAAGAACTATTCGCAGGAAATGGACGAGAGTGTCATGAAGCAGCACATTGCACTTTATGTCAATGAATATTCTTTAGATTTGGGCGAAGAAGGAAAAAAAGCAATTGAGCTGTTATTGAAAAAGGGAAACGAAAATAATTTACTTCCTTTAATCACAGACACTATTTTTATATCCTGATAAAATTAAACTTTGAACCTTAAGCCTTAAACCCCAAACCTTAAACCCCGAATGGTCATCATTACAGGCGCAGCAGGCTTTATCGGAAGTTGTTTAGTGAAAAAACTGAACGAAGAACGGTTCTTTGATTTAGTTCTTGTGGATGATTTCAGCGATGAGCAGAAGAATAAAAATATCGAAGGAAAAATATTTTCAAAGAAAGTGGACCGTGAAGAATTTCACGGATGGCTGAAAGAAAACCATAAGCTGGTGCAATTTATTTTTCACATTGGCGCGCGAACAGACACCACTGAGTTTAATAAGGAAATATTTGATCATCTGAACCTGGAATACACAAAGGAAGTCTGGAAGAACTGTGTTGAATTCGGCTTGCCGCTTGTGTACGCTTCCTCAGCCGCAACTTATGGTGATGGCGAATTCGGTTATGATGATGACCATGCTGTAATTGATAAGCTGAAGCCGTTGAATCCTTACGGAGATTCAAAAAACGAATTTGACAAGTGGGCGTTGAAGCAACTCGAAAAGCCTTACTTCTGGGTGGGGTTGAAATTTTTTAATGTCTATGGCCCGAATGAATTTCACAAAGGCAGAATGGCTTCTGTCATTTTTCATGCTTTTCACCAGGTGAATAGTACGGGAAAGGTAAAATTGTTTCGCTCTCACCGCACCGATTACAAAGACGGGTACCAGCTGCGCGATTTTATTTATGTGAAAGATGTAACCGATGTGTGTTATTTTCTTTTGCACCACCGTAAAGATTCCGGCATTTATAATTTAGGTACAGGCAAAGCACGGGCGTTTTATGACCTTGCCGCTTCCACGTTCAAAGCCATGCACAAGCCGGTAAACATTGAGTACATTGATATTCCTTCCGACATACGTGATAAATACCAATACTTCACCGAAGCGAAAATGGAGAAGCTGAGAAAAATCGGTTACAACAAACCGTTTTGTTCCCTCGAGGAAGGAATTCACGATTACGTAGGAGCATATTTGTTAAAGGGTGCTTATTTTTGAACCGTGATACAAAAAGTATTTCGTCATAAAATAATTCGCTACGGTTTGTCATCCGCTATCGCAACAGGCGTTGACGTGACCATGTACTTCATCGCATTTAATTTTATTTACAAAAAGCAGGATGTACAGCTGGCTGACTTTCTCGTGCTGTCAGCACCCACCATGTCCTTAGTTCTGTCTTATACCTGCGGCTTGCTCACCAATTTCACCATCACCAAGTATTTTGTTTTCACCGAGTCTGATCTTCGGGGGCATCACCAGCTGATGCGATACGTGTTGGTGGCAGTTTTAATCTTATTCCTCAACTACGGATTCATGACCTTCCTCATTAAAGGGCTTCATTGGTACCCTACCATCTCACGAGCTGTTTCTGCAGTCGTTATTGGGTTTTTAAGCTTCACCATCCACAAAGTTTTTTCTTTCCGGGTGAGCAAAGAAGACGACCACGAAGAATAATTCAGCATCGGAAATCTTCCGATTCAGTTCCTGAAAAATAAAAGATGTTTATTGTGCTTGGCGCTTAAAGCGTTTCCTTCAGCTCAACTAAAAAACTGCGGACTTTTGTAAGTGATTCGTGCAATTCAATCTGTCCTGAAAGCTGCACTTTGTCTGCTTTTAATTTGATTTTAGCACCGTCAAGTGTATAACCTCTTTCTTTTACAAGATGATAAATCATCTTCATATTTTCCAAATCTACTTTCGTAAAAAGACGGTCGCCTTTCTTATTGCGGGCAGGCTTAATAGTTGGAAATTCTTTTTCCCAGAAACGAATAAGGGAAGTATTCACATTGAAAAGTTCTGCAACTTCTCCTATTGAGTAGTACAGTTTTACATCTTCAACTTCTTTGTATGGCATTTTGTTTTTTTTATTAACAGTAGTAATTATTCAATGATCAAAGATAAACAGGCAGCTTTGGTAAAGATAAAAAGAATACCGTGAACTTTGAACAAGTAATTGTTAATCGAACGATTGATTTTGCTGCGAAGAAATAATCAGCATCTTTTCATACTGTTCAGGCGTAAGATCGTTATAGAAGAAATTAATGGGGTTGATCTTTCTGTCATTTTTAATCACTTCATAGTGCAAGTGCGGGCCGGTGCTGCTGCCTGTATTTCCTACAAATCCTATTACATCTCCGCGGTTAATTTTCTGGCCGGGCCTTACATTTATTTTGCTCATGTGCCCGTATAAAGTTTCATAACCGTAACCATGATTAATGATCACATTATTGCCATAACCTCTTCCGTCATACTCAACTTTCTCTACCACGCCATTCCCGGTTGCATAAATTTCTGTTTTAACAGGGGCGGTAAAATCCAAACCAGTATGCAGCATCGTGGTTTTATATATCGGGTGAACCCTGTAACCAAATCCTGATGCAATCCGTGTCAGGTCTTTATTGCTGATCGGCTGAATTGCAGGAAGAGAAGCAAGCATCTGCGTTTTGTTTTTAGCAAGCTTAAAAATTTCATCATACGATTTTGATTGAATATACAGCTGCTTGGCAAGCTTGTCAACTTTTTGTGTAGTCTCCACCATCAGTTCAGTATTGTCATATCCTTCCAGGGCATTGTATTTGTTCATGCCTCCATAACCGGCTTCGCGTACACTCGATGGAATAGGATCAGCTTCAAAGATTACCCGGTAAATGTTATCATCATTGCTCTCCAGTTCTTTCAAAACAGCCTCAGCCTGTTTAGTCCGCTGCTGCAGAATTTCGTATTGCAGGGTCAGTTCATTGATCTCCCGCTTCAATTGTTTTTCTTTCGGAGAATCAATATAGCTATACGCGATGAGCACAATGATTGCGCTGAATACTAAGGCGGTTGCAAGCCATCCCGCCACACGCAATAGTTTTTTCCAGATGGAGATAACCACCTTCTCATATTTCAGAGAATGCGTATTGAAATAATATTTAGCCTTCGGCATTTTAAGGGCGGTGAATAAATCTTAATTTTGCGAGCCCCGACAAAAATAATTATTTAAATTTTTACTTGTTGAGGTAGAAAAGTTAAACTTTTTAACATATATGACAGCAGCGGAGATCAGGCAAACATTTCTTGAATTCTTTCAAAAGCGCGGACATCAAATTGTCCCTTCTGCTCCATTGGTCATTAAGAATGACCCTACCTTAATGTTTACCAATGCCGGGATGAATCAGTTCAAAGATATTTTCCTGGGAAATATTCCGCCAAAATATCCGCGAGTGGCAGATACACAAAAGTGCCTGCGTGTTTCCGGCAAGCACAATGACCTCGAAGAAGTAGGTGTGGATACCTATCATCATACCATGTTTGAGATGTTGGGCAACTGGTCCTTTGGTGATTATTTTAAAAAGGAAGCAATTGCATGGGCATGGGAACTATTGACGGATGTGTACAGTATTGCAAAGGATAGGTTGTACGTAACCGTTTTTGAAGGTGATGAAAAAGAAAAATTACCGTTTGACCAGGAAGCATATGACTGTTGGAAACAATGGATTGCTGAAGACCGGATTTTGCGTGGCAATAAAAAAGATAATTTCTGGGAGATGGGCGAAACCGGCCCGTGTGGCCCGTGTTCAGAAATACATATTGATTTAAGGACTGAGGATGAAAGAAAGGCTACAGATGGAAAAGTATTGGTCAATGCCGGGCATCCGCAGGTTGTTGAAATCTGGAATAATGTATTCATGGAGTTCAACCGTAAAGCTGATAATTCATTAGAGCCGCTTCCGGCAAAGCATGTAGATACAGGTATGGGTTTCGAACGGTTATGCATGGCATTGCAGGGAAAGAAATCTAATTATGATACAGATGTGTTCCAACCATTGATTCAGTTTATCGCTTTGCACAGTGGAATCAAATATGGAACGAATGAAAAGGCAGACATAGCCATGCGCGTGATTGCTGATCACATTCGCGCCATATCATTTGCTATTGCTGACGGACAATTGCCGGCTAATAATAAAGCCGGGTATGTTATCCGTAGAATTTTAAGGAGAGCCGTCCGTTACGGATTTACATTTCTCAACTTCAAAGAACCGTTTATTAATACATTAGTTTCTTTACTGGCAGAGCAATTTAAAAATGTCTTTCCTGAATTGAATGCACAAAAAGATTTTATTCAAAAAGTGATTCATGAAGAAGAAGCTGCTTTCCTGCGAACGTTGGAAACGGGCATTAAAAAATTTGAAAGCTATAGTGAGAAGAAAATAACTGGCGAATTTGCTTTTGAGCTCTACGACACATTTGGTTTCCCGATTGACTTGACGCAATTAATGGCAAGAGAAAGTGGAAGAGAAGTTGACATGGAAAGCTTTAATAAGTGTCTGAACCAACAAAAGGAACGTTCAAGAGCTGCTGCCGTTGTGGATACGGAAGATTGGATCCTGTTAAAAGAAGAAGAGCCGACAGAATTTGTCGGGTATGAATTATCAGAATGCGAAGCTGACATCATTAAATACCGGAAAGTTAAAGCGAAAGGCAAGGAACAATTTCAAATTGTATTAAGCAGAACACCTTTTTATGCTGAAAGTGGGGGACAGGTTGGAGACACTGGTTTGCTCTTTAATGAAAAAGAGAAAATTGAAATTACGGATACTCAAAAAGAAAACAATCTGGTCGTTCATTTTGCCAATAAGCTTCCTTCGGATGTGCAGGCAAAATTTACGGCTCGTATTAATTCATCCCGGAGAAAAGAAATTATGAGTAATCATAGTGCTACTCATTTAATGCATGCCGCATTGAGAAATGTATTGGGCAAGCATGTTGCACAGAAGGGGTCGTTAGTAAATGAAAATGTAACCCGTTTCGACTTTTCACATTTCACTAAAGTTACGGATGACGAGCTTGCTAAAATTGAAAAGATCGTAAATGAAAAGATTCGTGAGAATATTGAATTGGATGAACGGAGGAATGTACCGGTAAAGCAGGCAACGGAAATGGGTGCCATGGCATTATTTGGCGAAAAGTACGGTGAGTTTGTGCGTGTCATAACTTTCGATAAGGATTTCTCTGTCGAATTATGCGGAGGAACACATGTACCTGCTACTGGCCAAATTGGTTTATTTAAAATTATTTCTGAAAGCTCTGTTGCAGCCGGAGTAAGGCGAGTGGAGGCAATTACTTCAAAGCGTGCAGAAGAATATATGGAGGAACAGCTGAAAACATTGGAGCAATTAAGACAACTTTTGAATAACCCTAAAGACATTGTAAAAGGGTTACAGCAATTAATTGATGAAAATGAAAAACTGAAGAAGGATGCCGAAGCATCTATTCAGCAAAAAGCTCTTTCAGTAAAAGACGCATTACTGAAAAAAGTAAGCAAAGGAAATGGTGTGAATTATATCGCAGAAAAAATTGACCTCCCATCAGCTGATGCCATTAAGCATATTTCTTTTGATATGAAAAAAGAGGTGGATAATTTATTTCTTTTATTAGGTGCAGAAATGGATGGCAAAGCATTTCTGTCTCTTATCATTTCCGATAACCTTGTTGTAGAAAAAAAATGGGATGCAACTAAAATCATCAGGGAATTATCAAAAGAAATTCAGGGTGGTGGCGGAGGCCAGCCTTTTTATGCTACTGCAGGTGGAAAGAATGTGCAGGGGTTGGAGGCAGCAATTGAAAAATCAAAAGTCTACCTGAATTAATTCAGCTTTCCTATTGTTGCGTAAGTGACAACATCTTTATCTGTGATAGTTTTATCGCAAAGAATAATAAGCCTTTCAACAATATTTCTAAGCTCCCGGATATTACCTGTCCAGTTAATATTTTTCAGTTCCTTGTAAGCTTCCGGAGAAAATTCTTTCATGGGCATATTATAATCCGTGCATATTTCTTCAAGGAAATAATCAGCCAAAATGGGAATATCATCCTTTCTTTCATTCAATGCGGGTACATGAATAACAATCACACTTAATCGGTGATAAAGGTCTTCCCGAAAATTTCCTTTTTCAATTTCTTTGTTTAAATCCTTATTGGTTGCAGCAATAACACGCACATCAACGGTAAATTCTTTTTCGCCTCCAACACGGGTAATTTTATTTTCCTGCAAAGCGCGCAAGACTTTTGCCTGGGCAGAAAGGCTCATATCACCAATCTCATCCATAAATAAAGTACCGCCATTAGCCTGTTCAAATTTCCCGATGCGCTGTTTAATAGCTGAAGTAAAAGAACCTTTTTCGTGCCCGAACAATTCACTTTCTATTAGTTCAGAAGGGATGGCCGCGCAATTGACCTCAACTATCGGAAGAGTAGAACGATTGCTTTTTTCATGTATCCATCGGGCCACTAATTCCTTTCCTGTACCGTTTTCACCTGTAATAAGAACACGTGCTTCAGTTGGAGCAACACGCTCGATCATCTCCTTAACCTTTTTAATTCCTTCCGATTCACCAATCATTTCCGAAGTTTTAAAAATCTTTCTCTTCAGAACTTTTGTTTCGGTGATTAAAGAATTTCGCTCCATCGCATTGCGAATGGTAATTAACATACGGTTTAAATCGAGTGGCTTGCTGATATAATCGAATGCACCCTTTTTAAGTGCTTCTACAGCTGTATCAATCGTTCCATGTCCTGAAATCATTACTACAGGAACATCGGCATTCTTTTCCTGCAATTTCTCCAATGTTTCCAGCCCATCCATTTTAGGCATTTTAATATCGCAAAGAATCACATCATACTTATCTTTTTCCGCCATTTTAATTCCTTCCATCCCATCAGGAGCTTCATGGACGTCATATTTTTCGTAAGAAAGAATTTCTTTTAAAGTATTGCGAATGCTTTTTTCGTCATCAATGACTAAAATTTTCGACATATAAAAATGAATGTTTGTGAGAGATTAAATTATTTGGTTATTTAAGACATCATAAAGAATCCCTTCTTTTAATGCATACGAAGAAAGAGTCATCTTTTTTATACCTGTTTTTTCCAAAACAAAAGTAATTAAAAGGGAAGCGATCACAATCATATCCACTCTCATAGTGGCAAGCCCTTTCATTGCATTTCTTTCTTCAGTAGTAGATTTTAAGATACGGTTGTGAATAACATAATATTCTTCAAGGTTAAATTTGTACGATGTTGAATTATTCAGTTGTTCCCAGGAATGAAATTCATACTTAATTATCTCTGCAAAGGTTTCAAAAGATCCGGAAGATCCGATAAGATTTTTTAATTCGACAGCCTGGTTTCTAACTTCGGTAAATAATAATTCAAGTTCCTTATTAAGATAATCTCTTATTTTATTTATTTCTTTTTGAGTGATAGGATTTGAAGGTGCGAATTTTTCCAACAATAACGCAGCTCCTAATTCAAAACTATGCTTCCATTTTATTTCTTTGTTATTTGCAATAATAAACTCCACACTGCCCCCGCCAATATCCATTATTAAAACATTTTCATCCTCCAGGTGAACTGCCTGTTTCACTCCGTAATAAATCAATTCAGCTTCCTTTTGCCCGTCTATTAACCGGATATCCAAACCTGTTTCGTCCTTCGCTTTTTTAATAAACACATTTCCGTTTACTGCATTTCTAATGGCTGCAGTAGCATAAGCAAAAACTTTTTCGACCTTGTTTTTATGGATAATCTCATTGAAATTTTTCAGGGTATTCATTCCCCGTTGAAAAGGAATTTCAGAAATAAATTTTTTTGTAATCCCTGCTTCTCCCAGTTTTACGGGAATGTTTTCCCTAAGCAGAACCGAAAATTCAGTTTTTGATAAAACATCTGCTATAAGTAAATGAAATGTATTGGTGCCGCAATCAATAATCGCTATTCGCATCCTTCATAAAGCAGAGTTAACGAATAGTAGTTATCAGCAAATAATTTATCCTTTATAGAAAAGCCATTTGCCAATTTCTTTCCATGAAGGTTTTTTCCCATACATGAGAATGCCAGTCCTGTAAATGCGCGATGCCAGCCAGGTTGTTAAAACAAAACCACCTACAAGAAGTGCCATAGAAATAATGAGCTGGTAAGCGGGGACTCCAAAAGGAATGCGAACCATCATTACAATTGGTGAGGTGAAAGGAACAAAGGACAGCCAAAAACCAAACGGGCTGTCAGGATGCGAAAGCATTCCGATAGCAGCAAAATAGCCAAGCATTAATGGAATAGTAATGGGCAGCATGAATTGCTGTGTGTCAGTTTCGTTGTCTATAGCAGAACCAATAGCTGCGAACAAGGCCGCATAAAACAAGTACCCTCCCAGAAAGTAAAAAAGAAACGAAAAAATAATTAAAGGCAGCGGTAATGATTGCATGGCTGTTTTAATCATTCCCATTGGATTTCTTTCCGGTGTTTGCATGGGAATCCCATTGACCGTAACATTGCTGGTAGCAGAAGCATTGCCAATCTGCTGCTGTGTCGTAACTTGTTTTTTCAATGAACTTGCATTAACATTTTTAAAAGCTACACCTGATATCACGGATGTAACAATTGCCGTTAGTATTATCCATAATAAAAATTGGGTTAGTCCTACGAGAGCTATCCCGATTATTTTTCCCATCATTAATTGAAATGGACGAACCGAAGAAATAATGACTTCAACAATACGATTGGTTTTTTCTTCAATGACCCCGCGCATTACCTGGACACCGTATAGGAATGTAAACATAAACATGAGGATTCCACCGGCAAACCCCACCATACTTGTTACTCCTACATTACTTTCGGATTCCCCGGCTTCGGTAAGCAGGCGTGTTTTAATATCCACTCTTGTTTTAATTTCATTCAATGTATTTTTATTGAAATCTTTAACATTTAAGTGTGCAATAAGACGATTAAGTTTTATTTCTTCTATTCTTTTCTGCAGTAAATTCTCCAGGTTATCCATAGTAGCAATGCCCGCCTGTTTACCCGAATAATAAACCGCTGATTTAGGGTCATCCACAATGTTCTTTGGAATATAAAAAAGCCCGGCATACTCATCAGAATTATAAACATGCTTGGCTATTTCAATAGGCAGTGTATCTTTTTCAAAAACTAAATTGCCGGACTTTTGTAATGCTTCGCTAAATAATCCCGATTCATCCACAACCTTAATCTTACTCACCTCATCACCGGAATTCAAAATCATATAAAACCCAAAGGAATAAAGCCCACCGATAAGGAGTGGCCCCAGAATGGTCATAATAATGAATGATTTTTTCTTAACCCGGGTAATGTATTCCCGTTTAATTACCAGCCAGATTTTACTTGCAGACATAAGAGAAAATTAATTTTGGGTAGAATTTTGGTCACTAACTACTTTAATAAAAATATCATTCATTGAAGGAATGAATTCACTAAAGCCGATGATTTGAACTTCGGAAAGCAGGGACTGTAATAACTGGTTCGGCTCTTTACCTTCAGGAATCTTAATTTTTGCATACAAGTGATCATCTTCCTTTTCGGATTTAATCAATTCATAACCTCCCCACAAACCATTTGCTAATACAATAGGATGCCCGACATAACGGACATCATAGGTATTTGATTTGAATTTCTTTCGAATATTTTTAACTGTGCCTTCCAATATTTTTTTTGATTGATTAATTAAGCCAATGTGGCTGCACAATTCTTCAACTGATTCCATCCTGTGGGTAGAGAGCATAATAGTTGTTCCACCGTCTTTCAGCTTCAGCAATTCATCTTTAATAAGATTGGCATTAATAGGATCAAAACCGGTGAAAGGCTCATCAAGAATTAATAACTCCGGTTCGTGCAAAACAGTAACAATGAATTGCACTTTTTGCTGCATGCCCTTGCTGAGCTCGTCAATTTTCTTTTTCCACCAGGCTTTAATTTCGAATTTTTCAAACCACACTTTCAGCTTTTTCATGGCATCGCTCCGGCTCATTCCTTTTAATTGAGCAAGATACAATGCCTGCTCTCCGACTTCCATCTTACGGTACAATCCTCTTTCTTCAGGCAGATAACCTATCAGCGGTATATGGGAGGGATTAAGTTTCTCACCATTGAATAATATTGTTCCTTTATCGGGACCTGTTATTTGGTTAATGATTCTTATTAAAGATGTTTTGCCTGCGCCATTCGGGCCGAGCAAACCGAAAACACTTCCTTTAGGTATTTCAAACGAAACATCGTCAAGAGCTGTGTGTGCCGCATAGGTTTTAGTAACGTGTTCAATTGAAATAATGTTCATACTGATAATTAATCTGAAAGTATAAGTTTAAAATTCTAACCTCAACTGCATTTTTATTTCGGATTTCGTATTCCCGTTAATTTCATCTAAAGAAGAACCAACCGTTTTTTGATTTGCATAAATGGATTGAGCAAAGCGCAGCCATACATCAACTCCTTTTACAACCGTATAACGTAATGTGATATAATAACGACTGCCCTGATAATAATAGGCCGGAATAGAATAATAATAAAGCACCTCGTTTTCGTAAGCATATATGCGCGAGTCATAACTTTTTGTATCAAACAATGCATAACGGAAACTGAATGAAAGAGGGGAGCCAAGCGTTTTATAATTTACATCCTGGTAAATCAAATAGCCGTTTTCGGGATCAAGGTCCTGCTTATGATAATTTATTAATTCAACGCGGCTGTGCAGGGATACAGAGGAGGAAATTTTTGTAACTATATTGAAGCGATAATTGCGTTGAGTTGCACCCACTATATAATCAATGGGTGTAAGATTGCCGCTTACGCCATCATCTTTTGTGGTTTGCTTATAGCGGAAATAAAGTTCTGTTTTTTTATTGGGCAAGTAGGTTAATTGTGCAATGTACTCATAGCCGCCTGAAGGAGCATTTACAAGATAGCGCAGCCATGGAAAAGTAAACGCATCAAAGTATCCTGATAATGTAATAGTACGAATTGGTTTTGCTACAATCCCGAAAAAAGTTCCGCACTCATTATAATTATTGCTGCTTTCGCGTAAAGCATTTGCATAAAGAGCCTGGTAATCGCGGGGGTAATTACGGTTAAGCACAGAAAATGCAAGCCGCGGATCGAGGCTGATAAGTGCTCCATTCAAATAAGCAATGCTTCCGTTATCAGACCGTGAAACTTCACCAAACAAATTAATATTACGGTAGAGGTAACTGTAATCTACTCCGACATTCGTCAGTTTGTCGCCCTGGAAATTAAACTGGTTATACAAGGCAGGCGCTACAGCAAGCTTTTTATCATATTCAGAATGGACAGCCGTGAGGCCTGCGGTAAAGTTTTTAGTCTTATAATTAAAATGCCCTCCGTATAATTGTTCGTTGACTTCATTTTTATCGGCAAGCTCTGCAGGGGTGCGGTGATAACCTGTTTCTTCAAAAGAGGAAAAGAACTCTTCCTGGTTGAGCGTGTCGGTAAGATTTCCGTCCAGTCCTTTGTTGGAATAAAACAAATCGAGCTGGACTTTACGGTTGCCTAATGAAACGGCTGCTCCTCGTTTAAACAACACTTCATTTACGGAAGTATAAGGGCGAATCCCTATTGCATTTTTTTTGATATCCATCACATCAGCCGATTTACCATAAGCTAATCCGCTCCATAACGTTAATCCTTGTCCGTATTCCAATTGATAATCGCCAACCGCAATAGTTTTGAACGGGCCGACATCACGAATAAATAAATGTGCTGAATAAAAATCAAAAGAACTCTGCGTGCCGGTAAAAAACTCTTCGCCCGCATCCTTTTCTGCTGTAATGCCCCAGCTTATTTTACGCAAATAAGTATAACGGTAGCGTGCATAATATTTCCATGGATTGCCAAGATAACGTGAATTAGGGCTGGCTCCCTCTTCGGCAGGGGTATAACCTTTCTGCTCTTCAAGGATGCGGGAAGCGCGAAGAAGTATCTGGTGTTTTCCGCCACTCATTATTTTCCCGAAGGAAGAACGGTTCACATCCATTTCGAAGCTGACCTTTACATAAGGAAGAATTTTATATATCGTTTCAAGATCAAAATCCTCGACTGATTGAAGCTCTTGCAGTGAAATTAATTTTCCATTTGTTGCGATATGCTTCAGGAGATTGCTGATTTGATAATCAGTGAGCAAACCCAATAGCGTAAGCTCGTCTTTTGTTGTATTGTTTAAATTAATAGGATGATCTGCAAAATATTTCAGGGCTTCAGCAAGCTCCGTAAAATCGGTGGTTTCATCCGTGCTGCTTGCAACACCTTCAATGCGCTCTTCAATTTTTTGGTCTACATTGACATTGGAGGAAGGCGAAGGAGTTTCCTGCGCTGAGCAGTAAACAGTAAACAACAAACAGCATACAATAAAATAAATTCTGAAAATCTTATGGCTAAGCATATCCTACTTCATAACATAAGTAAGAGAAATATTAGGCGTGTAACCTAACTGCTGATGATAGGCCGCAGCAATATCAAATTTAAAAGAATCGAATTCGAGGCCGAAGCCAAAAGAAGTTTTTGTAGGATTGGTACCAACACCGGCACGGAGGTAAAGAATTTTTACAATATGATATTCCACTCCGGCTTTGAACGCGCTTGTTTCGTAAACGTTCTTTTCTCCTTCAGCGCTGAGGGTGACTTTATCGGAAAATTCATAGGCTAAACCGATATTCAGAAGTGTAGGGATTTTTTCCTCGTCATAATCGGCAAGCTTGGCGCGTGTTGGATTAAATATGTGAGCCCCCAAATAAAATTTCGGAAGCAGTTCGGCACGAAAGCCGGCTTCAATGGTAAATGCACTGTTTGAGCCGTATCCTTCGGAAATAGAAGTGCCGAGGTAATCAAACTGAATGCCTGCAGAGATTTTATCACCGAAGCTTTTGGCGTAAGCCAACCCAATTTTTTTTTCGTTATAGAGATTATAACCGAAATAATTTATGCTTAACGCAAATACGCCTAATTTCTGAACGGGCATGGCAACTGCTATGCCGCGTGTGCTTAATTCATTCATCAGAAAAGGAGTCTCGTTAAAAAAACCGGCTGAGAATTTGGTGAGATAGGCAAGCCCTGCCTGGTTATTAAAGGCTGACCATAGATCGGCATAAGCAACCGTGGCACCGCCTAAGCCCGCTGCACGGCCACCGGCAACTGCCGGCTCATTTCCCGCAAGGGAATTATTATTTAAAAAGATTATGAGTACGAGGAAATGCGGAAGCGAGCGTAAAAGTTTTTTCATGATAAATAGAACGCAGATAACGCGGATTAACCGGATAAATGCAGATTTTAAAATGTTATAATATTTAGATTTTTGTTTTCATTTGAAAAAATCCTTCTTTTAAATTCAGGTTTCTTTCCAAAGTTTAAAAGAAGACCAACTTCAATTTCAGTAGCTTTTAAATAATTTATTAATTGTAATTCGTGTTCCTCAGCAATTGCTTCAGCAGCTTTAAGTTCAATTATAACAAGATTATCAACCATAATGTCAGCAAAATATTCACCTACTTGCTGCTCAAGATAAAACACTTTGATGGGTTTTTGTTTTTCACAATACAAGCCTTTCGAATTTAATTCAACAAAAAGAGAATTTTGATACACCTTTTCAAGAAATCCATAACCCAATTCATTATAAACCTTATAAAAAGATTTAATAATAATATCGGTAGTCTCTTTATGTTTTAATTCCATTTTTTCTGATCCGTTCTTATCAGCATTATCCGTTTCATCCGCGTTCCATTCATTTTTTCCTTTTTTGTATCAAACTCTTATCTCTTATCATTTCATCGTTGGCGGTCTTCACCTTGTCTTTCAAAGAGTTTTTAAAAGTAATAATATTATTGAGAATCTTTTTATTGGATGCGCCCAGGATTTGTGCTGCGAGGATGCCGGCATTTTGCGCAGCATTTAATGCAACCGTTGCCACGGGCACACCATTTGGCATTTGCAAAATGGACAACACCGAATCCCAGCCGTCAATGGAATTGCTCGATTTAATGGGTACCCCGATAACTGGCAGCGGTGTGATGGACGCCACCATGCCGGGCAAATGTGCCGCGCCTCCCGCTCCTGCAATGATCACTTTTATGCCGCGCTCCACAGCCGTTTGCGCATACTCGAACATGCGGTCGGGGGTGCGGTGAGCCGATACGATGGAGATTTCGTACTCCACTCCTAATTGCTCCAGCACTTTTGCCGCCTCGTTCATTACGGGCAAATCGCTTTTGCTTCCCATGATTATTCCGACCATTGCTGTTGGAGGTTTGAGGTTTGAGGTTTGAGGTTTAAGGTTTAACGTTGGATGCTAAATTAGGAAACTCGCATTACAATGTTTAAATGCCTGTTTACCCCGTTGGACTCCTCAAACAATTTCAAACAATTCAAACAATCTCTCCGAAGGAGTCCTTCGGACAAACCTTATCCTTGAGACAAAGTCCTGCGGAGTTTATTCCCTTATAACCGCCACTTTTTTTGCTGCCACGCTGCTGCCTGATTTTATCATGCATTGATAAATGCCTCCCGCCAGCTCCGGCAAATTTATTTGCTGCAGCGTGCTCCATTGCGGCAATGCTTGCGAATACACTTTTCTTCCGTTTATATCAAACACTTCAAACGTGCCGGGTTTGTTTTGATCCTCCTTCATCGCATGGCGATCCTCCGTTATCACATGGCGATCCTCCGTCATCACTTGGCGATCCTCCGTCATCGCATGGCGATCCTCTGTTTCTTATTGCAATAGAACACCTTATAAAGTTTGTGATTCACCATGCAAAGGAAACAGGAAGCCTTTTAATGAAAAAGGGCAACCTTGCCTGTTTTGCCAATAAAAACTTTTGTGCCTTCGTTTGTGTCTTCACACACGAAAGATAGGTTTACTGTTTGTGAAGACACAAACAGTGGCTGGTAAAGTAAAGACGGGGAAATAATCCTGTAAAATAAAAACGGAGCCAAAATTGACTCCGTTTTTTTTGCCGAAAGGAAGCTTTGTTAAACTTACCTGATCACAAATTTACCATTATAATTAACAGCATGGTCGGATTTGTATAACTGGTAGAAATATAAGCCCGAACGAAGAGCCGCTTTATTGATCGAAATTTTATCCGAAGTGGTTTCCTGCTTCATCACCTTGCGTCCGTTCACATCCGAAATTATCAGTGTATAGGTATCGTCCGATTTATTTTCGAAGCTGAGCACAGCCGATGCATCCAATGGGTTGGGATATATTACCACTGCATTATTTGCATGCGCAGCCTCATCAATGCCCACAGGTATCACATACACCATCGTATTAAATGCTGTGTTGGTGATTACGGGAGTATTCAAATCAAAATAAATATAGGCCGTATTGTTCACCACCGTAGGTGCCGGCAATCCTGCTTGTGTTCGGATACGGTAAGTAATCTCGCCATGGCTTCCCGGCTCATCCACATTGCTGTCGGGCAGAAAAATATTATCGAAGGTAAACTTCAATGCTCCGTTAGCAGGATTCAATTCGGTTTTCACCTGGTGAGTGGAAGAAATAAATGCAAACGTGCTGTAATCAAGATTACTGTCGAGCGTATCGAGAATCACCACTTTAAACGCAGTATCGGTACCTGTATTCTGGAAACGGATGGTGTAATACAAATCATCGCTGAACAAAGTATAATGCGCAGGCTGCTCACCCGGAGGATTCACTTGCTTGTCATTCGGATCATTCGAACAACTTACTAAAGAAGTAAAATCCTGCTGATTAGTAAAGGTGACATTATTGCCGGCATCTAAAATCTCTGCAATGATATGGAAATTACAAGTTATTCCGGCTGCCGGAGTGGAGTAAACTGCGGTGATATTCAATACATGTCCCGGCAGGAGATTGCTGAAATTCCAATAAGCGGTATCACCTGAAACATAATCTGCAGGCGGAGTTGCAGAATAGTAGGACATGGTAGGATCTTTAAGAAAGAACATACGCCCGTTTACAGGACCGAATCCATTGTTTGCAACTGTAATATAGATGGGATGATTCCAATTGCAGCGCAGGAACCAATGACTCACGGCCAGCGATAAGCTGTCAAAGCCGGGCATAACCTGCACACCGAAATCATTTCCGCTGACTACATTATTATTGACAGTTACATTATAAGAAGGCACCGAGGTGATCACTTCATAATACTTAGGCACATACTGAACGGTATAATTCCCGTTCGCTGTAGCGAATCCGTACAGTCCGGTGTTATCACTATAGGCCATAAGATTTCCGGGAGTTAATTGCACCTGTCCATTGGTCACAGGCAACTCGCCTGTATCCATAATTCCGTTTCCGTTTGTATCAAAATACACATTACCCGTTATGCCGTTGACAAATAATATGATGGTAAATGCCGCAGGTACTTTATAAGTAATACCACTAACTACAACGTACAAATCATAAGAGCCAATGAGCGATGAAGTCATCGGAACCGCAAATAAGGTGTATATGTTGGCTATGTCAAGCACCGTAGTACCAGTTCCAAATATGTAATTATAAGGGGAAGTTGCTTTGCGCAGATAAACATTCGAAGGAGCCACTGAAAAGAGGCTGTCCGATGTAATGACGGGAATGGCAGTAGTGCCTATTTGCGAATAATTAATAGCAATATTGGTAATAGCAGTTTCCAAACCAAAGTCATTTCCGGAGCTGTTATTGTTGTTAATAGTAAAATTCAGCACTGCCGGAGTGGATACGGAATAATTATAGTTTGGAGCCGCTGCCCATTGTACAGTATAGCTTCCGTTAAATAATCCATAGCTATAATCACCATTCACATCTGTAATAACAGTATAGCCGCCCGGGTTAATAACTAAAGATTGATTTGCCAACCCCAGCTCTCCACCATCCTGGATACCATTTGCATTAATGTCATTATACACCGTCCCGGAAACGTAGCCATCCGGAGGTGAAACAGTAAAGGCGCCCGGCAGCGTGTAAAAATTCTGGTTCATCCAGGGATAAAGAACATCGCCAGTGGTAACATGCAAATCATAAGCTCCCAAAGGCGCTCCTCCCGGTATATTAAGCCCGACTACTTCAACCGTATTCGGATCAGTAACCGTAACATTATAATTCCATTGGTTGTTCCAGTCAAAAAGATAAATAGTGGTTGCCCCCTGCTGCAGGTAAATATCATACAGGTTTCCGCTTGGCGATGAGGATTGAATAAATATCCCCGAGCCGGTAATAGTAGTGTTAAGGCCGGTTTGACCCTGCTGCGCCTGGTTAGGCACTATTCCTGTTAATTGCGCTTTCGCAGAAACACAAAAGCAAATAATAAAAATCGAAAGTAAAAATTTTTTCATGTTTTTTGGTTTGAATATTTTGTAAAAATATAGAAGTAATTTATATGTCAATTCATGCTTTTGTATGATTTTTCGTGACTTTCTCTAATAACAGCTGTTCGAATGTAACTCCGTTTTTTCGTGCTTCTTCATCAGTTTTAAAAAGAAAATTGCCATCCTGTATAGCTTTGTTAAACTCATTTTGTAAAACTGAATCCTGAATTTGAGGAGTTAATGCGGCAGCCTTTGCCAACAAAACCGCCTGCAAGTTCCTTCTGTAATTTCCCGATTTATAAAATGGCTTTGAAAGCAACATATAAGCTGAATCAATTTTGCCCGCATTGTAATAAAGTGCGCTTAAATTAATTATTGCATCAGAAAACAAAGGAGTGCTTTGAAGAATTTTCTGATAATACACATAAGCCATTTCGGTATTGCCCGACAAATTGTAACATGTTCCAATATCATTTAACGTTTCAGTATGATAGGGATTTGCTTTTTCAGCTTGTTTAAACTGAATAAAAGCTTCTTCCTGGTTACCAGCATAAAAGCTTGCGAATCCTTTGTACCAGCTTATCGGGGTTCCGGTATAATCAATAGGAAAATAAAAAGTATCCACCTGCGAAAGCATTCTGCTCATTCGATTCCAATCGCGATTTCGCTGCGCTTTAATGGCCCTGCTTAAAAATGTATCCGATTTTAAACGCACATATCCTACATAAATGGAATAAACAGAAATAAGTAACCCAATCGTTAAAACAATTTTCCAGAACTTATTTGTATTATCCCTTGTTTTTGGAAAGGCACGGTGATAATTACTTACTAAGAAAGCAATCATCAGCATAAAAAGTAAAACAGTAAAGTATTTATCATTGGGCAGGCTGAAACATGCAATCATAAAATACCCTGCAATTCCCGATAGCATTATTATAGAAAAAATTTTTTCCTGCACTTCAACACCCGATTTCAAAATGCTGTTGCCGTATTTAAATGCGAAAAAGAAAATTGACAAATACACGAGCAGGCCAATAACACCCGTTTCGGCAGTAAATAAAAGAAAGTCGTTGTGTGGCCGGATGAATTTAATAAATCCGCTATTCATAAATTGCGCTTCAGTCATTCCATACTTTGGAAAATAGATCTTCCAGTTGGCTATTCCGTTCCCCAACGGATGATCTTTTATCATCATTGAAGTGTTGCGCCAAAGAATCATTCTTTCGAAGGTGCTGTTATTATTAGTCGAATCAGTCTTTGAAAATTGTGATGGATCAGAAATGTAATTTGCAGCACTTGAAACCCTGTTTTTTAAATCAGTAAAATTTTTTGTGTGCACATATACTGTAATAATTCCCGTGAAAAAAATAACAAGCGCCAACAAACTTCCTGTAATTATCTTTCGATGCTTAAGAAAAACGTCTTTTAAATTTTGTATTCGTAACCGGAAAATGAATGCTACAAAAACCAATAAAGCAACCGCAAGTGCCGCCCATGTGGAAAGAGTTTGTAAAATAACCAGTGTGGCAACAATTATTAAAACAGAGATGACACTGACTACTTTCCAGAATGTTTTGAAAATTAAAATACCATTTATGATGAAGGGAAGACACAGAAAAAGAGTTTCAGCATAAAAATTCTTGTTTCCCAGTGATGACGAAAGAGCATAGTTAATGATAACAGGTGTATGTTTATCAAAATATTTCTTCAGCACAGGATAAAAGCGCACCAAGGCAATGGCAGTAAATATAAGAACAGCAATATTTATGGCTTGAATAAAAACTTTTTTGTTGCCATCATCCTTTAGTATTAAATACAGACAACAAATGAAAAATAAATAAAATAAGTATAATTTTAGAACCTCAAAAATTCCATCGCCTTTGTTAATGGAAAAGAATAATGCAACGGAAGACACCATTAAAAAACCTGTTAATGATAAAACAAGTTTGTCTTTTGATAAGGCAAAAAAAGAAATACTGAGAGTGTTTTGTTTGATGAATTGAATGAGAGTTAATAAAACAATAAAGCTAACTACGATTGATAAAAATAAAAACCTCAATGATTGCTCAACATCTTGCAGGTAATTAGAATAGATGAAAGGCATTATTACAAATATGGCAGTGCAAAGAAAAACGGCAATTAGCTTATTGGCTTTTGGAAGGGCTTTCATTTTTACAACTGCAATAAATAAATAGGTTTCGAAAGATATAAATAAGTTTTAAATCACCCGCCTGACAATATGACCAACGAAGAATTTGTAGTTCATTTAAAAAGGAAAAAAGTCATTATATTTTTTCTAGTAATAGTATTCTTTATCGCCAGCCTTTATGTGCAATATAAATGGTTTAATGATTTCAAAGCAACCAATACATTTACAATATATAATAGTGAATCAATAGAAACAGGTACAAGTGCACCGGATATGGAAAGATTTTATTTTGAACGTTCAGGAGTGAACAAAATATATTCTGTTATTTACTCTACCGAAATGTTAGATTATCTTATCAAAAAATTTAATTTGTATAAACACTTTCATGTTAATATTAATGATCCTTATCATTACGAAAATATGATTGGCACACTCCTAAATAAAATTAGTGCTATAAAAACAGATCATAGCGTAATGACTCTCACAGTAAAAGACAGGAACCCGGAGTTGGCTGCTGATATAGCGAATGATATAGTAAATCAAATTAATGTAATTTGCCGGGACCAGTACCTTTCAAAGATTAATCAAAAAATTGCTTTTTATGAAAACATGTTGAGAGATGTACAATCGCAGGATAGTATGCAACGCACTCAAATGTATACCGTCATTAAGGAAGTGAAGGAGATTGGTCGCTTGTTTAATCGAAATAGCGAGCAAGCTGAAAAGTTAGATAATCAATTACTTAGCTTAACGCAGCATTTACAAAATAATTCTGAAAACTTTTCAAAAGCATTTCAACTTTATCGGGCTGCATACGGCTCGTTAGAAGGATATGATCTGCAATCTGTAGCAACCTTAAGAAAAGCGCTGCCGGACAGACGAGACTTGATTCTTAAGAAGCTTTCTATTAGCAGTGCTTTTACATTATTATTCTTTTGCTCGATTGCTGTTCTATATTATTATTATCTGGTTAATAAGCCACTTTTAAGTCTTATATTTTTAAAGGCAGAAAAAATATCAATTAAACAAAGTTCATCTTGAGGTAATTAATTATGACATCTGTAGCGCCTTTGTTTTTTGCAATGTAGCCTTCATTAACTGATTTAATTTTTTTAATAGTATCCTCATTATTTAACAACTCTTCTATTCTGTTTTTCAATGCTGTACCGGAAGAAACACTACAGGTAGTTTTTAATTTTATGAGTTCTATAGCTTCGGGTGACTTCCGGTAGTTAGGGCCAAAGAAGACGGGCAATCCAAATACTACTGCTTCCAGAATATTGTGTAGTCCCTTACCAAAGGCTCCGCCTATGTAAGCAAAATTTGCATACTGGTAAAGTGAAGCTAACATGCCGACATTATCAATAATAATTACTTGTGCATCAGCTATCGGAGCACGGATCCATTCCGAATAAGTAATACTCCTTTTAGAAATTTGATTTATGATAGTGTCAATTTGGTTCTTTTTAATTTCATGAGGAACAATAATAAATTTTAAATCATCTGAAGATTGATTTATTAAGTCAACAATTAGCTTTTCATCAGGCGGCCAGGTACTTCCTGCAATAAGTATTTTTTTACCATTACAAAATTTTTCTATCTCAGGAAAACATTTTGCATTCAATCTGTTTTGATACACACGATCGAAACGAGTATCTCCGCTAACAGTTACTTGCGGAATACTTTGGCTGTAAAGTAATTCAAGCGACTTTTGATTTTGCACAAAAAAATGCGTCACTCTTTTCAGCATCATTTTATAAAAGTTTCCATACCATTTGAAAAATAATTGCCCTGGACGAAAATTAGCAGATATATAAAACAATGGTATTTTCCCTGCTTTAAGTTCTTTTATATAAAAGTGCCAAAAATCATGCTTAACAAAAATCGCCATAGAAGGCTTAACGATTTCAATAAATTTTTTTGCATTCAATGGACCATCAAGCGGCAAGTAAAATATATAATCTACTATAGAATCATTCTTTTTGACTTCATAGCCGGAGGGTGAAAAAAAAGTTAATACAATTTTATAGCCGAGGAATTCTTTTTTGACGGCTTCAATGATTGGCTTGCCCTGTTCAAATTCACCGAGTGAGGAGCAATGAAACCAAATTCTCTTCTCAGTTCTGTCAGAAAGTTTTTCATTTAGTTTGTCCCAAATGTTTTTCCGTCCATCAATCCATTGCTTTGCTTTAGGATTGTTAAAGGATAGTAAATAAACAATGGCGCCATATGTTTTTACTCCCAGTAGATAAATGAGAGTCATGATTATTGATAATAAAATTTACTCGGAGCTTTCTTATAAATGGGAAGCATCCATCCGACTTTTAATCCAAACAGAAGATCAACCCGCTTTTTATTATCCTTTTCCATAGTATCATAATTAAAATCCCTTCGGTTTTCAGTAAACGCCTGGATAAAATCAAAACCAAAATAAAAATTAACAAGATAATGATTACTGAAGTAATAGTATGCAATTGATTCGTGCAATCCGGCTCCATTTGTTAACCTGTCATATCCTTTTTTATATTGTTTGTCAAGTTGCGGCACCGTATTGCCGATAGTTTGAATCGAAATTTTATGCTGCATAAATAAAGGTCCGGCAACCAGCAATAAACCTGAATTAGGATTTGGTTTTTTAAATGTAAAAAGCTTACCGAAGGTTAATGAAACATAATAGCCACGCTCAAACATCCGGATCTCAGCAAATTTTCCATCATTCCCTATAATAAGACCATCTTCATTCCCAATTCCTGCAAGAATCGAATCTTCTTTTACTTTACCACCAAAAATATATCCGAAATTAACTCCTAAAAATAAATTGCTTTTGAATTTATATGAATAATCTAACCCTATTTTTGAATTTATGCCAAATCTATTATCCATATCCCCGGCAGGAATTTGAATGCCATAATTAATCCCTACAATATGCATTGCAATTGAAGAGTCTTGTATATTGGACTGTGAATATAATCGGGATGAACAAAAAAGAAAGAAGCAGAAACCAGTTGTCAATAGTATGACATGTTTTGATTTATGTTTTCTTAGAAAAACAGCCATTTAATTGTTGCCTTTATTTTAATTAGGTTTAAAAAGGGGTTACAAAAAAAACAAATGTAACTATAATGCTTAAGAAAAAATTCTCTCAGCCGAAATGAACTGAATAATGCCTCAAATCGAATTGTACTAAGCCATTTGAGGAATTTTAGGCGAAGCCGAAAGAATTTCCTCATTTGCAAACTGGGAATATTGCTCAAAGTTTTTGATAAATTGTCCGGCAAGATCTGCGGCTTTTTTATCATATGCTTCTTTATCCTCCCATGAACCCCGGGGATTCAATATTTCAGAAGGAACATTCGGGCATGACGAAGGAAAATGCAAACCAAAAACAGGCAATGTATCATAGTTCACCTGGTCTAATTGTCCATTTAATGCAGCTGTGATCAATGCACGGGTATAACTTAGCTTCATTCGAGAACCAACTCCATAAGAACCTCCTGACCAGCCTGTATTGATTAACCATACTCTTACGTTATTCTCATGAATTTTCTTTCCAAGCAATTCAGCATACTTTGTAGGATGGAGTGGCAAAAATGCTTTTCCAAAACAAGCAGAAAATGTAGTTGTAGGTTCTACAACCCCCACTTCAGTTCCTGCAACTTTAGCTGTATATCCTGAAATGAAATGATACATTGCCTGACCCTTTTCGAGACGGGAAATAGGAGGAAGTACCCCGAATGCATCGCATGTTAAAAAGAAAATATTGCGAGGAGCACTAGCAACCGAAGGCTCAACAGCATTGTTAATAAAGTGAATTGGATAAGCAACCCTTGTATTTTCTGTTTTTGAAATATTATCATAATCAACAGTAGTGGTGCCATCATAAAATTCTATATTCTCTAATAAAGACCCAAATCGCACGGCATCAAAAATTTGCGGCTCTTTTTCTTTTGAAAGATTCACACATTTTGCATAACAGCCTCCTTCAAAGTTAAACACTGTTTTTTCTGACCATCCATGTTCATCATCACCAATCAGCCCCCTGTTGGGATCAGCACTTAATGTTGTTTTTCCTGTTCCGGACAAACCAAAGAAAACAGCTGTATCCCCATCCTTGCCAATATTGGCAGAACAATGCATGGATAATACTCCTTTATGATGCGGAAGCACATAATTTAAAACAGAAAAAATTCCTTTTTTTATTTCCCCGGTATAGCCGGTTCCACCTATAATGATGATTTTCTTTGTAAAATTCAGAATCGCGAAATTGTGTTGACGAGTGCCATCAACTTTCGGATCAGCTTTAAAACCCGGAACATTAATTATTATCCAATCAGGAATTTGAGTCAGAATTTCCTCTGAGGTCGGACGAAGAAATAAATTATTTGCAAACAGGTTGTGCCAGGGGGTTTCTGTCACGAGACGAATATTCAAACGATAAGCAGGGTCAGCACAAGCATAACAATCACGCACATAAACATCTCTTCCTTCCAGGTACGCGGTCATGCGATTGTACAAGCGATCAAACTTTTCAGCATCAAATTTTATATTGATGTCGCCCCACCAAACACTATTTTCCGTTTCAGCATCATTAACAATAAATTTATCCTTAGGAGATCGTCCCATAAATTCTCCTGTATCCACGGCAAGCGCTCCCGTATCTGTTAATTCACCATATCCTTGTATTATAGATTCCTCCACCAATTCTGAAGGCGAAAGGTTCCAATAAGCTGCAGAAACATTTTTCAAACCTAAATCGCTAAGATGTGCATTAGGATTTTTTCGACCAAATTCATTCATGACACTAAAATTTTAAACGAAATTTTTACAAAATAAAGGAAAAAAAACGCCCCTAGCAATTTAACTATTAACGCTTATGTGGGCAGGCTTCATTTTCAGCCAACTCCACCAAGCGATTATTGTTATATTTACTTTTCAGTTCGCTTATAAACTGCGTTTGCTGGCTTTGGTTTAGCTCGATGAGGGGGAAACAAAAATCCACTTCTCCTTCTCTACCCCAAGGTACTTCCTCATAATGTATTTCTCTTGCACTTTTGTTGCGCCATTGCACTAAATGTTCATCAAGCATTTTTTTTGCGTTGAGATCCGTTCCCTCACCAATGCTTATAAAGGAAACTATGAATCGGTAAACGAAGGCTTTGGGTTTTGGCATTGTATCCTTGTTTAGTGCGGCTACTTCCTGTTGGTCATTATTAATAATGGTAGCTGGTGGAGCTGCCTGATTTACAGTATTCGGTTTAGGCTCTTCTTTTGTAGATTGCTTTGAAGAGTTACATGAAAATAAGGAAGAAAGGCAAACAACTATTATTGTATATTTCATTTTGGTTTTTTATTCGATTAAATTATAAATTTTTGAAAACTTATTTTTAGCATACTTTGCAAAATACATAAAATTTAATTCTTCACCTGTAATCATTTTGCAAAGTTCATGTGCTTTTAAGGTCCTGCCATGTTTGTGAATATTCTCCCGCAACCAGTTTAATAACGGCTCAAGATGACCATTTATTATTTCATTTTCCAATCCCGGAATTTCTTGCTCTGCTTTTTGAAAAAACTGAGCAGCATAAAAACTTCCCTGGGAGTAAGTAGGAAAGTATCCAAAGCTTCCATGTGACCAGTGAATATCCTGCAAAACTCCTGTTGTTTCATCCGGAACGGTTAATCCTAAGTATTCTTTATATTTTTTATTCCATATTGAGGGAAGGTCTTGAACTTTTATTGAACCTTCTAATAAAGCCGTCTCTATTTCAAAACGAATCATTACATGAAAATGGTAAGTTAGCTCATCAGCAGAAGTTCTGATTAAAGAAGGTTCAACAACATTAATTGCTTTATAAAAATTTTCAAGAGTAACATCCTTTAAATTTTCAGGAAATTGTTTTTGCAATAAAGGATAATTAAATTTCCAATAGTTTAAAGATCGTCCGACATTGTTTTCCCATAGCCTTGATTGTGATTCATGAATGGCAAGTGAAAGATATTCTCCTGAAGGCAATCCATAGTTTTCAAATTCCAAGCCCTGCTCATACAATGCATGACCTCCTTCGTGAATACAACTCCAGGTCATCTCTCGAAAATCATTTTCATTTATTCGTGTAGTGACCCGAACATCTCTTGCATTAAAATTGGTAGTGAACGGATGCGATGAAATGTCCTGCCTTCCGGCATTGAAATTAAAATTCATCTGCTTTAGCAATTCTAATCCGAAATCCCATTGCTTATCTTTATCAAAATGTTTAAAAAGAAATTTATTGTCAGGCTTGGGCAATCCCGCAATTTTTTTTACGAAAGGAACTAATTCCTTTTTTACACTTTCAAAAAGTGCTTTAAGCTCTTTTGTGGTAGAGCCGGGTTCAAACTGATTGAGCAAGGCATCATAGGGATGGTCCTTGTACCCGAGTAGTTCGGACTCCTGCTTTTTTAATTCAACAAGCTTCTCTAAAAGCGGCTGAAAGATTTTAAAATCATTTTCCTTTTTTGCTTTTTGCCATGCCTGAAAACTTTCAGAAATAGTTTGATTGAGTTTTACAACAAATTCGGTTGTGTATTTTTTCTGATCAGTATAATAGCGCAACGACTCTCTAATGTTTGCAGCCTCTACTGATTGAAGGGATGAATTATTATTTAAATCATTCAACAGTTTTCCTAATTCATCTGAAGTGCTCAGTTCATGAACGATTCCTGATAAAGTGGAAAGTTGCTTTGCGCGATATTTTGCTCCTTCCTCAGGCATATAAACTTCCTGGTCCCATTGCAACACTGCTGATGAATAATTGACATCTGCAATTTTTTGCATAATCTCTTTATATTTCTCGTAGGAAGAATTCATCAATTTGATTTAAGCACATACATAAAAAGATAAATCCATCCGGCAATAAAAGCTACTCCTCCTAATGGAGTGATTGGGCCAAGCCATTTCATTTCGATTCCTGTTAAGCTTCTTATGGAGAGCAAATAAAGTGATCCGCTAAATAAGACTATGCCAATAATAAATGCCAAACCGGATATTTTTAAAAAGCTGTTTTCACCTCTTAATAATAAAAGTGCGACTGCAATTAAAGCGAAGGTGTGAAAAAACTGGTAGTGAACTGCTGTTTCAAAAACTGCAAGCTGTTCAAGCGGGAGCTTTTGTTTTAATGCATGCGCTCCGAACGCTCCGAGAACCACGCATAGCGCTCCGGAGAAAGCAGCTATCATTAAAAAGGTTTTGTGCATAATATGTTTTTGCAAAAATAGAAAGAACCCAATCATTATTCTTTACATCACTTTCCACGAATCAATAACTTCGCATCAAATTTTAAATGAAATGAGAAAAATTTTATTGCTGGGTGCAGGGCGTTCAGCTTCAGTATTAATAAAATATTTGCTGGATAATTCTCAGGCTCAAGAGTGGAAAGTAACTGTGGCTGATGTTTCAATTGATCTTGCGAAAGCAAAAACAAGAAATCATCCGAATGCAAATGCCATTGCATTTGATGTAAAAAACGAAAATCAACGAGTCGAAGAAATTAAAAATGCCGATATCGTCATTTCGCTTTTGCCTCCAGAATTGCACTTCTTAGCAGCGGTTGACTGTATTAGTTTTAAAAAAAATCTTATTACTGCCTCTTATGTTTCAGATGCAATTCAAAAATTAAATAATGATGCACGGTCTGCAGGAGTTTTATTGTTGAATGAAATTGGCCTTGATCCTGGAATTGATCATATGTCTGCAATGGAAGTTATTGATCAGTTGAAAAATGATAAAGCGGAGCTGTTAAGTTTTAAATCGTATACAGGAGGATTGGTTGCGCCAGAGTATAACGATAATCCATGGGGATATAAGTTCACCTGGAATCCAAGAAATGTAATACTTGCCGGACAAGGTACTGCCAAGTTTCTGCAAGAAGGAAAGTACCGCTACATTCCATACAACCGTCTTTTTAAACAAATTGAAATTGTTGAAGTGGAGGGAATGGGAATTTTTGATGGGTATGCAAATCGTGATTCTTTAGCTTACCGCCATCATTATAAAATTGAAAATATTCCCACCATATTAAGAGGAACATTACGCAACCGCGGTTTTTGTGAAGCATGGAATGTTTTTGCTCAGCTTGGGTTGACAGACGATAGCTATATGATTGAAAATTCTTCGGAGCTCACTTATGCGCAGCTTGTGGAAGCGTTGCTGCCTGCAAATGCTGAAGGAAAAGATATGAAACAGAAAACAGCTTTTGTTTGCAATATGGACCCTGATAATGAAGCAATGAAAAAAATTGAATGGACGGGTATTTTTGAAGATGTAAAAATTAATTTGCAAAATGCCAGCCCGGCTAAGATTTTACAAAATTTGCTGGAGTCGCAGTGGGTATTAAAAGAAACGGATAAGGATATGATTGTGATGCAGCATCAATTTGAATACCGTGAAGCGGACTCAAATATTGAAACCAAAAAAATAATTCCCTCATTGGTGGTGAAAGGTGATGATGCGGAATTTACTGCAATGGCGAAAACTGTAGGACTTCCGATTGGCATTGCAGCACAGTTAATATTGAACGGAAAAATTAAATTATCGGGTGTGCATATCCCAGTTATGAAGGAAATATATGAACCGGTTTTGAAGGAATTGAAATCTTTTGGAATTGTGTTTAATGAAAAACACAATTAATATTATGCATGGCTTTTTAAGCCAAGATAATAATCTTTTGTGAGTTCGATGTATTCTTTTGTAAAGCTTAAATCCTGTTCCTGTATTACAATATCGTCTTCAATAGGAGAACGTTTTTCTAATCCAAACTCAATCATTAACCGTTTTTCGTGTTTTTCAATTTTTGTTTTAACACGCGTGAGCTTCTGAACAAATAAATTATTGGCAGCAGCTTTTTCAATAAAACAATTTCCTTCTTTAAACGGAAGTATTACATAAAACTTGCCTGCATCCTGCAAAAGATTTTTTACACCATTTATTAAATCATCAAAGCTGAGTGTTTCATCTGTATGCCGGGCTATGCACCGCGCTTCGGTGCCTGCTTTGTAAGCATCGGCAAAAAAAGGAGGATTGCTTACGATGAGATCATATTTATATTCTGAACCGGAAGAAAACTCCTGCAGTGATGTATGAAAAATATTTATCCTGCTTTTCCAATTTGAATGCTTCACGTTTTCGTTGGCTTGTGCAAATGCGTCATAATCTATATCAATGCCATCAATAACAGCTGAAGATTTTTGCGCAAGCATCAAAGCAATTAAGCCGGTGCCGGTGCCAATATCAAGTATTCGAGCTGCACCATTTGGGTTAACCCAGGCTCCTAAAAGAACGCCATCGGTGCCGACCTTCATGGCGCAACGGTCCTGGTTTATGGTAAATTGTTTAAAGTGAAAAGCCTCATCATGCATAAAATTTGTTTCGTGGTTCGCAAGAGTAAAAGTACTAAATCGGCATGAAAGTTAAAAATCTTCTTTTGAAGAACCGGAAATATCAAGATACAAATCAACCAATCCTTCGGGAAGATTTAAGTACAATGTTTTTTCTTTTCGGTCAATATGATCAATAAATTCTTTGATGAGCGGAACAAGAATTTCTTTGTTCCCGTTTTTTATTTGACCGATGGTTTGATGCGATGACTCAATCACTTTTTCAAAAATTCCTATTTCGCCTTTCTCTTTATCTACAACTTTAAAATTGATGACTTCGTGAAAATAAAATCTTTTATCGCCAAGCTCAGGTAAAAAAGTGAGGGGCATGTAAACATTACTTTTCAGTAAACCTTCGGCTGCGGTCATGTCTTCTATTCCTTCCAAATGAAGGCGGGCAATGTTATCCTGGATGCTAACCCGGCTTACATTAAACGGCATCAGTTCCTCATCACGTTCAATAAAAAGGTTTTTTAATTTTTTATAATGCCCCGGATCATCTGCATCCAGAAAAATCATTACATCGCCTTTTACACCATGCGTGCGAATAATTTTTCCGAGCAGATAAGCTTCTTCCTTTTTCATAATTATTAAAAGTATAAAAAATAAAAATGCCGTCCACCTATGGCGGACGGCACAGCAGTATTCTTTTTAATTCTGTTTATGCGTTTTCTTCTGCGGGAGCTTCTCCTTCAGCAGGAGCTTCCCCTTCGGGAGCAGCTTCGCCTTCAGCAGTGGCTTCGACAGGAGCAGGGATGCTGGCAGCTTTTGCAGCAGCTTCGGCTTCTGCTTCAGCGATGTGCTTGGCAGCAACTTTTTCTGCAATTTTTGCTTTCACCTTTGCTTCTTCTTCCAAGCGGGCTTTCATATCATCCTTTTGTTCATTCAGGATGTTTTGCCTTTTTGTTGAGACTTTCAGGTTTTTTTCTTCTATCCAGGCATTGAATTTTTCATCAGCCTGTTCCTGGGTTAACGCGCCTTTCGTAATACCTTTATTCAGGTGAAGGCGGTACAATGCTCCTTTGTAAGAAAGAATTGCACGGGCTGTGTCGGTGGGCTGAGCGCCTTTTACAAGCCAATCAACGGCTTTGTCAAAGTTAAGGTCAATGCTGGCGGGATTGGTTTTCGGATTATAAGAACCGATTTGTTCAATGAACTTCCCATCTCTCGGAGCACGACCATCAGCTACCACAATGTGGTAATAGGGATTGGCTTTTTTGCCGAATCTCTGTAATCTGATTTTTACTGGCATTTTGTTATTTATTTATGTTATTTAATTTATACCTCCCGTTAGTATCCAACTAAGGGGGCGCAAATATAAGAAAGAGTAGTCAATTGACAAGAATTGAGTAGACAATAGACAAATGCCAGTGGACCCATAAAAAAGAAACAAATAAGCAGTAAACAAATTGTCTATTGCCTGTTGTCTATTGTTTACTTTCAATTGTTTAGTTTCGTAATTCGTTGATTTATGGATAAATTCTACCTCATTGCCAATCCCGTTTCGGGGAATGGAAAAGCTAAAAAGGACTGGAGTAAGATTGAAGCTTTGCTCACGAAGCAGGCAATTCAATTTGATTTTGGGTTTACTGAAAAACCGCGTCATGAGCAGGAGTTGGTTCAAAAGGCGATTGGGAAAGGTTACCGAAAGTTTATTGTTTTGGGTGGTGATGGAACATTAAATGAAACCATCAATGGTATTTTTCATCAAACGGAAGTTTTAACATCGGGGATAAGCGTGGGCGCAATTCCGATAGGAACGGGAAATGACTGGTGCCGGATGCATCGTATTCCGGGGAATTATGAAAAGGCGATTGAAATTATTAAAGCCGGAAAAACTTTCGCGCATGATGTGGGTGTCGTTTCATCTCCCGAAAGGGGCACAAAACATTTTTTTATCATTATGGCAGGCTTGGGGTATGACGGGTTTGTGGCGCATAAAATGAATGAAGGCAGAACGGGCACGCGTGGAGGCATGCTGGCTTACTATGCAGGCATGCTGAAATATCTTTTTAACTACGAACCGGTGGAGGCAACGATTAGTATTGATGGAAATAAAATTTCGGGCAGGCTGCTTACCGCTTGCGTTGCCATTACAAAATACAATGGCGGAGGGATGATGCAGGCTCCTTTTGCTGTGGCTAATGACGGGCTGTTTGACATTACCGTTATCCGCGACATGGGCAAACTGGAAATGCTTTTAAATATGCCGCGCCTGATGAACGGAAGCTTTGTTAAAAATAAACATGTTTCGTTATACAAAGGAAGCCATGTTTCGGTGAGTGCCGAGCCTTTTTCTTATGTGGAAGCGGATGGCGAATCGGTGGGGCAAAGCCCGGTGATGTTTTCCATTCTGCCAAGAGCGATTAATATGATTGGTGGGGTAGGGAGCAGACAAACAGGGCAGTACTGAAGCTAAACTTTTATTTTTCACTTTAATTCCACCGAATTTACCTCAAATAAGACTTCCAACCGTTCCGATAAGGTTGCCCTCTGAATTAACGAAGGCGCCCACCGAATGGTTGGAGCCGCCTACTGAATGTTTGAAGCTACCCACTAAATGGTTGAAACCGCCTACCAAATTGCTAAGGTTGCCCACCGAATTGCTAAGGCTGCCTACCGAATTGCTAAAGCTGCCCACCGAATTGCTGAAGCTGCCCACCGAATGATTGAAGTCGCCCACTGAATGGTTAAGGCTGCCTACCGGTTGCCAGCTTCTACTATTCAGTTGTTTACAGTTTTCGGGCGGTTGCCGGCAAAGACTCTTTAAAAATGGCTGTTTCAGGCAATGAATTAAAGTTAACATAGGGAAATCTACGGAGTAATAAAACATACATTAAACAATAGGCAATAGACAAACCGTTTATTGTCTATTGTTTTTTTGTCTACTGTCTACTTTTTTCCTGAATAAACGATGAACAGTACCTTTGGTACAAAAATTTAGGCACTTCGATTGCCGTTAACCAAACATAAATTAATTGTATCATGACCATAAAGAATAAAATTATAACAGCCACAGCAGGTGTGTTTCTGCTCATGTCGTGCTCTAAAGTTCCGATCACCAATCGCAGCCAGCTGCATTTGCTTCCCGAAAGCCAGATGATTTCGATGAGCTTAACGGAATACCATGATTTTTTACAGGAACATCCGCCAGTACCGGCTTCTGATCCCAATGCAGAAATGGTTACAACAGTAGGCCGCAGAGTTTCATCGGCAGTTGAACAATATTTTCGTCAGACTAAAATGGCTGACCACCTGAGCGGATATAAATGGGAATTTAATACTGTAAACAGTAAAGAAATAAATGCATGGTGCATGCCGGGCGGCAAAATAGTTGTGTACACCGGGTTGCTGCCTGTAACGCAGGATGACGCCAGCCTTGCATTTGTGATGGGTCACGAAATAGGGCATGCTGTGGCACGGCATGGTAACGAACGCATGAGCCAGATGTTATTAGCTGCAACCGGTGGCATGGCGTTGGATGTTGCTCTGCAAAATAAAAGTGCTGAAACGCGAAGTATATTTTTATCTGCTTACGGGGTTGGTACCACTGTTGGTGCAATACTTCCGTATTCACGTTTGCACGAATCAGAAGCCGATAAATTAGGATTGATCTTTATGGCAATGGCAGGTTACGATCCGCATGTGGCAACCGGTTTATGGCAGCGAATGTCGAAGGCAAGCAGTGGCGCCAAGCCTCCAGAAATTTTAAGCACTCACCCAAGCGATGCCACACGTATTAAAGATATTAATGCTTTTATGCCAACGGCCATGAAATATTATAAAAAGCCGGGTAGCGTTTCGGGAACGAAGTAACTTCCAATTTCAATTCAATTTTTATTCCCCCTTGGGGTTAGGGGGTTAGGAGGCTTCAATTCTCATCAACCACTTTTCCTGAACCGTTTACCCTGGAGTTTACCGAAGGCTTGCCTTTATAGTGAACCGTTCCGCTGCCGTTAATTTTTATATCGAGATTTTGAATCGTATAAACAAAAACATCACCACTGCCATTCACTTTTATTTCACTGCTGTTAGATGGAAGCGCCTGCGCTTTAATATCACCCGATCCCAGTATTTCCATTTCATGTTTGTTTGCCGATCCGGTTAAAATAATATTGCCCGATCCGCGTATTTCCGATTCAAGGTTTGCAGTAACAAACTTTCCGCTAAGGTCACCCGAGCCGCTTATCAGGAGTTTTAAATTACTTGTCTGTAAAGTGTCGGGCACGTTAATGTTTCCTGAACCGTTTACTTCAAGCTTTTCCAAATCGCTAAGATAAGCGGTTATTTTAATGCGCTCATCTGATTTTATGCAGCCCTCATCTGTAATGGTAAGCTCATCCCCACGCACCTTGGTTCTTATTTTTTCCATTAAATTTTGTTGCGCATAAATGATTATAGCAGGCGATTCGCCTTTTAATACGGTAACATCGGCAGCCATTTCCAACGAAATGCTTTTGAATTCGGTGAGGTCTCTTTTTTCTGTTTGTACAGGCCCGGTGCCTTCCGTGCATCCGAATCGGCAACTGTTAAATGTGAAGCAGAGGCAGAACAATAAAGCAACTTTAAATATGTTATTCATGATCAGATGTTTTTATAAACCCAAATGTAATAGAATTAAGAAGAAATAAAATGCTTGCAGTAACAATTCTTAGTTTTGCCCCATGGACAAGGAGAAGGTGATTTATTTTTTTTCATGGTTGACTTCTGTTGTCATTAACCGTTTTAAAAATCCCGGCAATCACGCTTACAAAAATATTCTTGTAATAAGGCTCGATGAAATTGGTGATATGATGACGAGCCTCCCCGTGTTTGATGCATTGCATGCAAAGTTTCTCGGAGCGAAGATTACTGTTTGGTGTCCTCCCCTTACAGCGCAATTATTGAAGCATCATCCAAATATTTATAAAATAGTCAACCAACGAAAAGATTTAAAAGATCATTATGATTTGATTATTGATTTGCGCGGCAGCTTTGAAACAATAACGTTTGCACTCACACATTTTCCTCATTACCGCCTTGACCGCGGAACAGTGCGGTTTAAAAATAAATTTTCATTGCCACAGCATCCGCATGAGATAAAAGTTAATTTCCAAATTTTAAAACCTTTGCTGGGCGATGTTAATGAAATTGAAAATAAAATTTATTTAAGTAACGATAATTTACAAGTTGCCGAAGATTACCTAAAGGAAAATAATATCAAACAATTTGCAATGCTTCATTGCTTTTCGATGAAGAAATTAAAAGAATGGCAGCCGGAGAAGTTTGCAGATTTGGCAAAAATTCTTAAAGAAAAATACCAGTTGGATATTATTTTTATCGGAAGTAAAAATGAAATTCCATCTATATCAACGATTCAAAAACAAATTCCATTTAAAACATTTGTATTTGCCGGGTTTGATTTACTTGACCTGGCTGCGCTTTCGTCCAAAGCATCTTTAATGACTGGTAATGACAGCGGGCCCATGCACATTGCAGCCACCATGAACATTCCTGTAGTAGGATTATTTGGTCCGGGCGAACCGCATTTATTTTCTCCTTACGGAAAAAAGGCAACTTACATTCATCATAAATTAAAATGTAATCCCTGCGATCAAATTCACTGCAAGTATCCCGACAATCCATGTATGCACAGAATTACGGTTGAAGAAGTTTTAGAAAAAATTAAAACAGTGATTTAACTATTGCTTCACTTTTCTTTTAATAAATTGTTTTAAAAGAATTAAAGTAGTGACGGCAATAAAACCGAATATAAAATAATCGAGGTATTGAATAATGTCAGGATAGGTTCTTCCTAAAAAATATCCGGTCAAAACCAATGTCCAAACCCACAGAAAACCACCGCTCCAGTTATACATGCTGAACTTGCGCAAGTCCATATCAATGGCGCCTGCAATGATGGGCGAAAAAGTTCTAATGATGGGGAGAAATCTTCCAAGCACAAGCGATATCGTCCCCTTTTTATCATAAAATCTTTTTGCTCTTGCAACACGATCTTGTTTAAAAAAGCGTGAATCCGGTCGTGTAAATAATCTTTTTCCCAACGTCTTGCCTGTATAATATCCAACATAATTTCCTGCAACAGAAGCAAGGGTTAATGCGATGAGTAAAAGAAAAATTGACATTTCAAGATATTCCGTTCCGCATAACAGGCCGGCAGTAAAAAGAAGATAATCGCCTGGCAAAAAGAAACCGATAAATAATCCTGTCTCAGCAAAAACCACAACAATTAAAAGCGTTAGCCCGCCATAGGTGATAATTTTTTCAGAACTAAGAAGGGTTTCAAAAAAGTCTGGCAGGTTGTGAAACATTCGATGATACTACGTTTTAAAAAGTGAAAAGTAAAAAAAAATCACAACAAGAAGAAAAATATAACTTCTGTACCGGTAAGGATAAGCACAGACAAAAGAAATAAAGCTAATTAATATTAGCTGCGTCTGCTTCTACTGCAGAAATTATGAAGTTGTTGTATCCGGTACTTAAAAAAACATTTACAATCCGTGTTTGAATGAGATCAAGCAGAGCAAGAAAAGTAAATACTGCATGCATTCGATTTTTGCAATGACTGAAAACTTCTAAAAAGCTAAGATTGGATTTTCGGTTTATAAGATTTTGGATTTTCGTTTTCTCGTCATCAATCGTATATGGGGGAGCTATTACGGTATGCTTTACTTCATTTTCCTTTTTATGGAAGCGCTCCATCACTTTCTCAAAAGTCATCATGAGCTTATACAATGTTAATGTATTCAGCTCAGCATTATAATAGGAGCCATCTGCATACAATGCAATTTTGGACAACTCCTTTTGCAGATTACCGCGCTCAAACATTTGCTCGCGCATAATTTCTTTTTGCTTTAGTTCTTCTGATGCTTCTTTGTATTGTTTGTATTCAAGCAGTTTGTTAACCAAATCCTGCCGTGGATCAATTTCGTTACCCTGTTCATCTTTTTCATAACGTGGTAAAAGCATTTTTGCTTTAATCCGCATAAGCGTGGAAGCAACTAAAATAAATTCGCTCGCAAGCTCAATATTCATTGCTCCTGCAAGATGAATATAATCCAGGAAATCATTAGCAATCTTTGAAATCGGAATATCATGAATATCTAATTCATCCCTTTCAATAAAAAATAAGAGCAAATCAAAGGGACCTTCAAACTCGGGAAGCTTTATCTCAAAGCTATTTACAGTAATCATTTTAATCCGGTAATTTTCGTTTCAAAGAAACGAAAATTAAGTGAATACCCACGATTAAATCTATCAACAGTTGTTAATTATTTGTAGTAAAATTACACCATGAAAAAAATTTATTATTTGAGCACATGCTCCACTTGCGATAGAATTCTAAAGGAATTAAAACCGGGCAAAGAATTCCTATTGCAGGATATAAAATCCCAACCCATGACAGAAAAACAAATTGATGAGATGGCAAAAATGGCAGGAAGTTATGAAGCATTGTTCAGCCGGATTGCATTAAAATTCAGGAAGTGGAAATTAAATGAGAAAAAATTATCAGAGAAAGATTATAGAAAATACATTTTGGAAGAATATACTTTTTTAAAGCGCCCGGTTATCATTATTGATAAACAAATTTTTATTGGCAATGCGCCTAAAACTGTGTCGGCAGCAAAAGCTGCAATGGAAGGTTAAAATTAAAAACACTATTTTTCCTGTTATTCGCATCGAAAAAAATCTAAATTTGCTTTTAATACTCAGCAAGTTTTTCACGCCTCAATAATTAAATTATGATTCAATCAATGACAGGTTACGGCAAGGCAAGCCGTGAAATAAACGGTTGCCTTGTAACAGTTGAGATAAAATCCGTCAATAGTAAATCATTCGAAATGGGATTACGGTTGCCCAGCGTATATAAGGATAAAGAACAGGATTTGCGGATTTTGCTTGCCCAGGATTTGGAACGCGGAAAAATTGAAGCTAGTATAAGCACTGATAATGGCAATGAAATTAAAAGAGGGATTCTCAATAAAAAAGTTATCAAGGCCTACCTGGATGATCTTCGAGCTTTAGGAAAAGAATTTAAACTTCCCGAAGAAGATTATATGCGATTAATAATTGGTTTGCCTAATGTAATGAGTACAGAAAAAACCGAGATTGATGAAGGAGAATGGAAACAAATTGAACAATTGGTAAGGAAAGCGATTAAAGAATTTCACTCATTTCGAATGAGCGAAGGAAAGGTTCTTGAAAAAGATTTGCTTTTAAGAGTAAAGAATATTTTTACTCTATTAAAAGAAATTGAAAAGCATGAGCCCAACAGGATGACACTTATTAAAACCCGTCTTTCAAAAATGCTTTTCGGACAAGAAGATTCTGCAATAGATAAAAACCGTTTTGAGCAAGAGCTTATTTATTATTTAGAAAAAATTGACATAACAGAAGAGAAAGTTCGATTGAAAAGCCATTGTGACTATTTTCTTCAAACAGTAAAAGAGAAGCAATCCAATGGCAAGAAATTAGGTTTTATTATCCAGGAAATAGGAAGAGAAATTAATACAATCGGATCAAAAGCAAATGACGCGGCTATTCAACATCATGTTGTGGAAATGAAAGATGAGCTCGAAAAGATGAAAGAGCAAGTCGCTAATATTTTATGATAAATAAGCTTTCGTACTTGATTTTTTATGCCTGAAAGACTTATTCTTTTTTGTGGTCCATCCGGAAGCGGGAAGACAAGCATTGTTCACCATCTGTTAAATAAATATCCACAACTTAGTTTTTCTGTTTCTGCAACTACAAGAGCAAAAAGAAATACTGAACTGGAAGGAAGGGATTATTATTTTTTATCCATTGAAGATTTTAAAAATAAAATTGAAAATAATGAATTCCTTGAGTGGGAAGAAGTCTATAAAAATGGCTTTTATGGAACTTTAAAATCTGAAATACAACGTATTTCAAAATCTGGGAAGTTTGTAATTTTTGATGTTGATGTTGAAGGTGGTTTAAATATCAAAAAGCAATACGGAAATAAATTGTTGGATGTGTTTGTAATGCCTCCCGGAATTGATGAACTCAAAAAAAGACTAATGTCGCGTGCTACTGAAACTGAAGCGAGCTTGAAAGCAAGAATACACAGAGCGGAGGATGAGTTACAATATTCAACACGGTTTTCAAATATAATTATTAATACTGTTTTTGAAAATGCAGTGATGGAGGCGGAAAATCTTGTAAGCAAATTCTTGACTGAGCATCCGGTAAACTAAAATTTAAATCAAAAAGCTTTGAAAATTGGGCTTTTATTCGGTTCCTTTAATCCTGTTCATAATGGGCATATGATTATTGCAAATTATATGGCTGAGTTTACTGATCTGAATGAAGTATGGTTTATTGTTACTCCACAAAACCCTTTAAAAAAATCGGCTTCGCTTCTTAAAGATAGTCATCGATTTCAATTAGTAAAAATTGCCATTAATGATTATACAAAATTAAAAGCATCTAAAATTGAGTTTACGCTGCCGAAGCCTTCTTATACTATTAATACACTGACTCGTTTCAGCCAAAAATTTCCTGCTCATGAATTTGTGCTTATTATGGGCTCCGATAATCTACAAACTTTTAAAAAATGGAAAAGATGGGAGGATATTTTAAAACAATATGAACTTTATGTATATCCCCGACCAGAGTATGATGGCTGGGCATTAAAAAAACACAATAAAATACGATTTGTAAACGCCCCCTTAATGGAAATTTCCGCAAGCTTTATTCGAAAAGCGATTAAAAATGGAAAAGACATCCGCTTTATGCTACCGGAATCGGTATATAAACATATTGTCAAAAAGCATTTCTATGAAAAATAAATTGAGGGTAATATGCAATTCCGAACTAGTCAATTAAAGAAAAATACTGAATACAAATTATCCGTTTGATCGGATTGCTTCTACCGGATCAAGACGAGAAGCAATATAAGCAGGAAGAAATCCGGCAATCATTCCAATTATACTTGAAATGGTAAGTCCCATAACCACTTTTGAAAAGGTCAAGGTTACATTAAAATCCATAGCATTTGTTGCAATCAGGGACATAATCAGAACGAAAATTAGTCCAATCAATCCACCTATTACACAAAGCACAATAGCTTCTGATAAGAATTGCAGGAGGATAAAATAATTTTTAGCACCCAGAGATTTTTGTATTCCTATCAGGCTTGTTCTTTCTTTTACCGAAACAAACATAATATTTGCAATTCCAAATCCGCCCACAAGAATAGAAAATCCCCCTATGATCCATCCGGCTATTCCTACAACGCCAAATAAACTACTCACTTGATTACTTAATAATTTCGATTCATTCAGTGCAAAATCATCTTCTTCAATCGGTCGCAATCTGCGAATAGCCCTCATCGCGCCTTTTAGCTCATCCAACATTTCCGGATTTGTTATTCCCGCTTTTGCTTTTGCCTGTATAAAAGGTTGAATACGATCTGAACGAAGATCAATAAGATTACGCGCAAAATTGACTGGCATCATTACAATATTATCATTTGTATTTCCAAGAATGCTACTGCCTTCCTTTTTAAAAACTCCTATGACGGTCAATCGTCTGCCAAGTGTCAATACCAGCTCACCAATTGGGCTTTTATCCCCGAAAAGACTTTTAGCAATTTCCGCTCCGATCAATGTTACAGGCCTTCCTGCAGCAGATTCTGCTTCCGTAAAATACCTTCCTTCTGACAAATCGAAACCACTTATTTTATAATGGTCGTGTGATACTGCACCTATATCAGCGTTTTCCACACTATTATTCCGGTACTTAACCGTTCTGTTGATATATGCTTCATAAGAAAAAGCTTCAACAAGTGAGGTTCGTTGCTTCAATTGCTCCATTTCAATATAGCCGGGCAGTGGTCTTTGATAATATTTCCACCAAGGATAATCAGGGCCAAAAGCCCATGGCCATTTTTGTATGAAAACTACATTGCTTCCAAGCTTTTCAACATCTTTGCGCACGTTTGCTTCTAAAGCATCTACTACGGTAAAGACAGAAATGATGGCAAAAATGCCAATGGTAATTCCAAGCAACGATAAAAAAGTACGCAGCTTATTTACACTGATCGCATGTAATGCAAATAATACGCTTTCACGAAATAATTTAAGGAATATACCCATGAATATAGAATGGTAAAATTAAAAATTAATATTTTAGCGAGGATTCAACCATTCTTTGCGCAATAAAATTATTACAACAACTAAATTAGGTTGCAGCATGCAGTTTACAAATTCGCTTTCTTTTGCCCAACAAAAAGATAAACAAGATGGGTTAAAACATTTTCGTGAAAAATTTTTATTTCCAAGGCATGAGGATAAAGATGTTTTTTATTTCTGCGGAAATTCTTTAGGGCTGCAACCCTCAGCCACAAAGAGTGAGATAAACCAGGAGTTAGAAGACTGGGCGAAATTTGGTGTTGAAGGACATTTCCATGCCAGGCATCCATGGTTTCCTTATCATGAATTTTTAAGAGAGAACATGGCAACCGTTGTCAGGGCGAAACCAAACGAAGTTGTTGTAATGAACTCTTTAACGGTGAATTTACACCTTATGATGGTTTCATTTTATCGCCCGACAAAAGAGCGGTATAAAATTATTTGTGAGCAGTCGCCTTTTCCATCGGATCAATATGCCCTGGCATCACAAGCAGAGTTTCACGGTTTTGAACCGGAGCAGGCAATCATTGAATTAAAATCTGAAAACAATTCAACCTATATCAGCACTGATGAGATTTTAGAAATAATAAATAAACACAAAAACGAACTTGCATTAGTAATGATTGGAGGTGTGAATTACTATAGCGGACAATTGTTTGACATGAAACGTATAACTGAGGCAGCTCATGCCAGTGGTGCTGTAGCAGGCTATGACTTGGCTCATGCTGCCGGAAATGTCAATTTGCAATTACATGAATGGAATGTTGATTTTGCAGTTTGGTGCTCTTATAAATATTTAAATGCGGGGCCGGGAAGTGTTGGTGCAGCATTTATTCACGAAAATCATTTTAATGAAAGTCATTTGCCCCGATTTGCAGGCTGGTGGGGCAATGATCCGAAAACAAGATTCACCATGCCAAAAGAATTTGTGCCGGTAAAAAGTGCTGATGCATGGCAATTGAGCAATGCCCCGGTTTTCTCAATGGCTGCACTAAAAGCTTCTCTCGATGTTTTCAATGAGGCTGGAATGGAAAATTTAATTAAGAAAAGTGGTGAGCTAACAGCATTTTTGGAATTCATTATTGAAGAAATTAATGTTGAACTAAAAGATACCAGCGCGAAACTTGAAATCATCACACCTAAAAATCATAGCGAACGCGGATGCCAGCTTTCAATAATTATAAGAGAAAAAGGAAGAAGTATATATGACCATTTAGTCAAACACGGAGTTGTTGCCGATTGGCGTGAACCGGATGTTATACGTATCGCTCCTGTACCATTATACAATTCTTTTGAAGATGTGTATCATTTGGGACATATACTCCGACAGGCAATGTTGAATGATTTTAAAGTTGAAAATCAAAATGCGAGAACATAAAAACATTACTATTCTCGGGGCAGGATTAGTTGGCTCGCTGCTTTCTGTTTTTTTGACTAAAAGAGGATATAATGTTACAATATATGAACGAAGACCAGATATGCGAACATCTCGGATTTCAGTCGGTCGCTCGATAAATCTTGCACTATCTGACCGTGGTTGGAAAGCTTTGAAAAAAGTCGGGGTGGATGAAGCTGTTCGCAAGGTTGCGCTGCCCATGAAAGGAAGAATGATTCATCATCTTGATGGGTCTAAGATTTTTCAGCCTTATGGAGAAGCTGACCAGGCTATTTGGTCCGTTTCAAGAGGAGGACTTAATTGTGTATTAATGGACGAAGCTGAAAAACACGGAGCGAAAATAATTTTTGAAGAACGTTGTTCAAGCCTGGACCTTTCAAAGGGGATTATCAATCTTGAACACTTAGATGGAAAAAAATCAGAAGTAAAAACCGATTTGATTATCGGAGCAGATGGTGCGTTCTCTGCTGCCCGGCTGCAATTACAAATGACCGATCGTTTCGAATATTCTCAACATTTTCTCGAGCATGGTTATAAGGAACTTACTATTGAAGCTTCCGATCAGGGCACTCACTTAATGGAAAAAAACGCTCTGCACATATGGCCACGAGGCGGTTTTATGCTTATAGCCTTACCAAACATGGATGGCAGCTTTACCTGCACTTTATTTTTTCCATTTGAAGGAAAAGAATCTTTTGATTCATTAAAGACTGAAAAGGATGTGCTTGATTATTTTAAAAAAATATTTCCTGATGCCTTGCCATTAATGCACAACCTGCCTCATGATCTTTCCAGCACAGTGGGATCCGAAGCTTGGAATTCACGTGACTTGAAGTCGCGGC
>JADMIO010852262.1_pt1 | contig 106641 bp, 97 predicted proteins | sample 8958161 | NCBI WGS metagenome assembly JADMIO01 (sample SAMN16585339, study PRJNA669376) | soil metagenome | isolation source: Crop rotation soil | place: USA: Cullars Rotation, Alabama | collected 2011
CGCGACTTCAAGTCACGTGAATTCCAAGCTTCGGATCCCACTGTGCTGGAAAGCATGAGCTCGGGAGGCATTGTCATTCAAAGCTTGCGGCGCAAGATGCGTCCAGGCGAAGTGCTCGACGTCCGCATGGGCCGCCAGACCGCGCACTTCAGAGTGGTCTGGATCGGGGAAAAAGGCGATCTCGGGATGCAGGCCATCACGGAGCAGACCTTTGTGCCGCGTTCGGTGCTGGCACACTGCGCGCAGGCCGCAGGAGCGTGCTGAAAAAAGCACTCAGGATTCAGCACTCACCGTGCCGTCATCCACAACGGGCCTTCATCGGCAGTGAGAGGTACACCTAAGCAGCCAAAAAAAGGCCACTTTAAACCGATTCAATACGGCTGCACGCACCTATCTAGCCATTTGCTACTCACGTGAACTTCTAATATTCTGCCCCGTACCATTTCTTACGGGGAGGAATTATCGTGAGAATCCTATTGCTTCTCCTGACAGTGTTTGCCCTATGTTCGTTTTCTCTCGAACAGGAAAATCCCGCCGCCCGACAACCTCGACCGCTTAATTTGATGCCCTGGCCGGCGGATGTAAAAACCTCCACGGGCCAGATGCTCGTAGACCCGACGTTTTCGGTTTCGCTGCATGGGTCCGACCCTCGCCTCAAAAAAACAGCAGAGATATTTCTCGATGACCTGCGACGGCACACGGGCATGCTGCCGCTCGATTTCAGCGTTAACGATCATCCTGAGCAAGGGCATCCCGCGTTGAGCATTACCAGCGGTCAAGCCAACAAGGAAGTCCTGGAACTTGGTGAAGACGAGTCGTACAAACTGGAAGTCACGCTATCAGGCGCGACCTTGACCGCACCCACCACGCTCGGGGTGATGCGCGGGCTGCAGACGTTTTTGCAATTAGTGGAAATAACACCCCAGGGATTCGCGGCGCCCGCAGTTGCAATCGACGACAAGCCACGTTTCCCGTGGCGAGGTTTGATGATCGATTGCGGGCGACACTTCATGCCGTTGGATGTCCTAAAACGCAATCTCGATGGAATGGCTGCTGTAAAGCTGAACGTTTTTCACTGGCATTTGTCGGAGAACCAAGGCTTCCGCGTCGAGAGCAAAAAATACCCAAAGCTTCAGGAGATGGGTTCCGACGGCCTGTATTACACGCAAGAGCAGGTCCGCGACGTCATCGAGTATGCGCGGGAGCGCGGTATTCGCGTTGTCCCCGAGTTCGATATGCCCGGGCACAGCACTGCCTGGTTTGTTGGCTATCCCGATCTGGCCAGCGCGCCGGGTCCTTATTCAATTGAGCGACATTGGGGCGTCTTCGACCCGGCCATGGATCCGACCCGTGAGAGCACCTATAAGTTCCTGGATGGCTTTATCGGAGAGATGGCGAAACTCTTCCCCGACCAGTTCTTCCACATCGGCGGCGATGAGGTCAATGGAAAGCAGTGGGATGCGAATCCCAAAATCCAGGAGTTCATGCACGGGCACTCGCTGAAGAATAATGCCGACCTCCAGGCGTACTTCAATACGCGCATACAGAAAATCGTTGCAAAGCACGGCAAGACCATGGAGGGTTGGGACGAAATTCTTCGCCCCGATCTTCCCAAGAGCATCGTGATCCAGTCGTGGCGTGGGCAGGAATCGCTGGGTCAGGCAGCCCAGCAAGGTTATCGAGGGTTGCTTTCGCATGGATACTACCTTGACCTCATGCAGTCCACTGAACAGCATTACGATGTCGATCCTTTCGGCGACGGCGCAGCGAACCTTTCCGACGCTGACAAGGGAAAAATCCTCGGTGGCGAGGCCTGCATGTGGGCGGAGTACGTGTCGGCGGAGACCATTGACTCGCGTATCTGGCCTCGCATGGCGGCGATTGCCGAGCGCCTTTGGTCGCCCCAGAACGTCACTGACGTGGATTCGATGTACGCGCGCCTGGACGTCATTAGTCATTGGCTCGACGCGTACAAACTCGAACACAATACAGATTATGACGAGATGCTGCGGCGCATTGCCGGATCAAATCACATTGGACCACTTCGTGGACTTACCGACGTTGTTGAACCGGTCAAAAATTATGCTCGCGAGCGAGGGGGCACGACAGAACCAACTTCGCTCATGCCGCTCAATCGGGTTATCGACGCCGCGCGCCCGGAGAGCATTTCGGCTCGTAACTTCTCAAAGGTGGTCAACGATTTCGTTTCTGGAAAGATGAAGCCCGGCATGGAGGCCCACATTCGGTCGACACTTACACACTGGCGCGATAATAGCGATGAAATTGCGCGGCTCGCGACAAATTCATCGCTCGTGCAGGAGGTCGTTCCTGTCTCGCAGAACCTTTCGGCGTTGGGTGCCGCGGGCTTGCAAGCGCTCGAGTATCTCGATCGTGGAGAAAAAGCTCCGCAACCGTGGGCAGAGCAGCAGCTTGCGCTGGTACAGCAAAGCCTTGAACCGAAGGGGCAAGTGCTCTTGATGGTTGCGGGCCCGGTGCAGAAGCTGATTCAGTTCAGCGCCGGCGAGACGCCCACGGAGTTGCCGTTGCCGAGGAGTGCGCAGTAAGGCGATCCAAACACACTTCTTACGCTCATAAGAGAAGTGGAATGCACTTACGCAGCAATTTCCTGAAAAATTCGTTTCACGCGGTGCATAGGCTTGCGCTTGCTAACGCTGACCGGCCACGGTTCCTCAACTGCCATCAGGGCCATGGCTCCGCCCGCGAGTGCGAGATTTTTCATGAAATTCACAGTGTCATGCATGCGCTGCTCGGCTGGCTGGTTCCAGAAGTCGTGCATGATCGGCGAGACTCCTGCGAGGAAGCCAAGGATGGCGGCAGCGCCAAATTTCGGCTTTATCCCAAGCAGTATGCTGGTACCGCCAACGATCAGCACCACTCCGGTCGCTTTCACCGCGAGATCTGGTTTCGGAACGTTCTTAGAAGCGGCGTATTGCGCCATTTGACGTGTTTGCCGCAAATGGTTAATGCCGCTTGAAATGAAGAACCCGCCGAACAGTAAACGACCGAGCACGAACGCAACACGCATAGCTTGCCTCCGGAGAACATTCGATTCTCAGCAATTCAGCGGCGTTGCCCTGAACAGAGCGGCGCCTCCGTTCCTGCTAAACTTTTTGGTTGACTCCAGCCATTCACACCCAGCAGCTCTGCCGTCATTACCACATGGGGAGCGCCACCATTCGGGCCGTCGATGGCGTTTCAGTGGATATTCAGCCGGGAGAGTTCGTCGCACTACTAGGCACTTCTGGATCGGGGAAGTCTTCGCTCTTGAACCTGATTGCGGGTTTGGACTCGCCAACTTCCGGCACGGTAATCAGCGGCGGTAAGGACCTCGCGCAGCTCTCGCGCGCAGAACTCGCCAAATACCGGCGAGATTCAGTTGGGATCGTCTTTCAAGCTTTCAACCTGATCCCCAGCATGACGGTGCTGGAGAATGTTGAACTGCCGCTCCGCTTTGCTGAGGTCGAGCGGTCCCAGCGTGCAGCACTGGCCGGAGATGCCTTGGCCCGGGTCGGGCTGGCGGCGCGGATGAGCCATCGCCCTATCGAGCTCTCTGGAGGCGAGCAGCAACGCGTGGCATTGGCGCGGGCTTTAGTGAATAAGCCGAGCATTCTCCTCGCGGATGAGCCCACAGGCAATCTGGACAGCCACACGGGAACCGAGGTCATGGATCTCGTTAGCGACTCGAACGTTGCTTCAGGCATGACGGTTGTGCTGGTCACGCATGAGCAAGCCATCGCAGAAAAATACGCGCAACGAATGATCTCAATGGCCGACGGCAAAGTTGTTGCCGACCAGCCGAATGCAAAACTTGCGATGCGAGGTGAGGCGTGAAGCTGTATGACTCAGTCGAACTCGCCGCCCGCAATCTGCGAGAGTCCGTGCTACGAAATTCACTCACGACAGTGGGCATCGCGGTTGGCGTCGCATCATTGGTTGCCATGCTTTCTCTCGGTATCGGTCTGCAGCGCCTCGCTTCCCGGCGGCTAAAAACCTCCGGGCTTTTCGATACAGTTGTCGTCACCTCACGTCGTGATATGCGCAGTTTCAATCGTGAACAGGAGACGAATGGCCCGGCCCCTGCGGAGAGTCCTGAGCTCGACGAAGCAGCGCGGAAGAAAATCGAAAGCATCTCTGGCGTGGCCGAAGCCTATCCCGATCTGCGATTTATCACCGAGCTGCGCTATGGCGACAAGCCACACCTGACCATGGTTGCCGGCCTCGCGTTCTCCGCCAAGGACAGCGACAGCTTCGAAGGTATGCAAGGCAGGTTCTTCTCGTCTCCTGATGCGCACGAAGTCATTGTTCAAAAAGTCTTCGCGGCCGAATTGCTGGGAAAACAGCCCCAGCGCGGCCCCGACGAAACTCAGGTCGCCGAAGTTGCAAAACCGCTTCTCGGCAACCAGATCGTTATGCGATACAACGAACGAACCTCGATGCACGGCGCTCAGGATTCAGCGGCGTTTTCCGTGATCTCCCACGAATTGCCGCTGACTATCGTCGGGGTTACCGATCTCGATCCTGACTCTATGCGCGGCGCGGCGCGGGCGCGGCTGTTCTTGCCCGAGAAATTGCTGGAGAGCTTGCATGCAATGCAGGCGTACGATTTCCGAGATACCACGCATACCACGTCGAACGAGCCAGTCTATGGAACCTTGATCGCACGTGTCAGCGGAGCCAGCAAAGTGGATTCAGTGGAGCAGGCGATCAAGAAGATGGGATTCAACACGTTTTCGATTCTTGACGCCAGCAAAGGCCTGCAAACGTTCTTCAAGATTGTTGACTCATTCCTTTTAATTTTCGGAAGTCTGGCATTGACCGTGGCGTGCATTGGTATCGTTAACACATTAGTTATGGCGATACTCGAGCGTCGACGCGAGATTGGGATCATGAAAGCCATCGGCGCGAGCGATGAGGATGTCCGACAACTCTTCTTCGCCGAAGCAGGAGCAATGGGCGTCACAGGCGGCGTGATTGGCACAATGTTGGGCTGGTTTATCGGACGGGTGATTAACTTCGGCTCTAATCTCTATTTCCAGCGGCTCGGCATTCCTCATCAAGATATTTGGGCTGTCCCCGTCTGGCTCGTAGCAGCGGGAATTGCAATCGCGTTGGTAGTGAGCCTGATTGCTGGCCTATATCCGGCGTCTCGCGCGGCCAAACTCGATCCCGTGCAGGCGCTGCGCTATGAATAACGTTGTCCTTCGCGTGACATCGTGGCCTTCGTGGTTAAAAATTACCTTCTGCAGTGTCGCGATTTTGGCCAGCGATCCGATTGCGCTCGCCCAGGGCCGAGTCGATTGCAATCCTCTGAACAGCAAAGTGCTGCATCGGCAAGTTCGTTATTGCGTGATGCTCCCGCCGAGCTATCAAACGGACGCAAACAAGAAGTACCCTGCCCTCTACTTTCTTCACGGACTCGGCGAAAACGAGCAGGCTCTCCTGCGCAGTGGCGGATGGGATCTGATCGAAGACCTGCGTCAGCAACATAAAGTCGGGGATTTTCTGATCATCGCTCCTGAAGGCGGAGCCAGCTTTTTCATCAATTCCGCGGACGCTCGTGACCGGTATAGTGATTTTCTGCTGAGTGAATTCATTCGGTACATTGAGTCGCACTATCGTATCATTCCCGACCAAAAGGCCCGTGGTGTTACCGGCCTTTCCATGGGCGGCTATGGAGCCCTGCGGCTTGCATTTGCTCATCCCGAGCTTTTTTCGTCCGTTAGCGCCCAGAGCCCCGCGCTGATGACCGACACTCCTCAGCAATTGAATGCCGAGCTTCGCGAAGCCGGGCCGCTGGCTCAATTAATGGGAGGCGTTTTCGGCAATCCGATCAACCTGGCGCACTGGCGCGAGAATGATCCCTTCGATCTCGCCCGCCGAAAGCGAATCCAGATCAAGAGCAAAGCCATCTATTTCAATTGCGGCGAAAGCGACGAATACGGTTTTGCGGAAGGCGCGAGCAAGCTGCATAAGCAGTTGCTGTCGGAAGGCATTCGGCACGAGTTTCATCTCTACCCCGGAGGTCACAACGCGGAATATTTTCTATCCCACCTGGGAGAGACGATTGAGTTTCATTCGCGAGTGTTTGCACGGCAACAATGAACAGATCGATCTTGATGTCGGCTTTGCGTCCTTTGCGCGCTTTGCGGTTAAAAAGCTTTTCAGTGGGAACTCTGCGTATTCTGCGATCTCTGCGGTTAAAATGTTTCGACTTGCATAAGCTATGCGAAAAGCCATCCTGCACCTGAAAAAATCCGATCCGGTGATGCGGGCCATTATCGAACGTGTCGGGCCCTATCGTATGGGGTACGCCGACCCGACTTTTCACAGCCTCGCCGAGGCGATCGCGTACCAGCAGCTCAATGGCAAAGCCGCAGCGACTATTTTCAAGCGTTTTACGGATCTCGCCGGCGATCCACTCACGCCCGAGGGCATTCTCAAACTCACGCCCGAGCAAATGCGCGCCGTCGGATTATCCAAACAGAAATCGTCTTATTTGACCGACATGGCCGAACGCGCTCAGAGCGGCCAACTGAATTTTTCGCGAGTGTCAGAGATGTCCGATGAAGAAGTCATCGAGCACCTGACCCAGGTGAAAGGCATTGGCGTCTGGACGGCGCACATGTTCCTGATGTTCAACCTGAAGCGCGCCGACGTTCTGCCGACCGGCGACTTCGGTATCCGCATGGCCATGCACAAGCACTACTTCGATAAGCGGCGCAATGGGGCGAAGGCGGCATCGAAGCCGCGCAAAAGAAAGATAGTTCTTCCGAAACCCGAGCAGATGGAAAAAATCGCGAAAGCTTGGGCGCCTTATCGCAGCGTCGCCTGCTGGTATTTGTGGAGGAGCCTGGACGTAAAGACGCTCGGCTGATGTTCACCGCTTTGCGTCGGTGGCTTTGCGAACGAAGAACTTCTCCTTGTCCATGTCCGCAGGCACTGCGACATCAAAAAAGCCGACCATCATTTCATTGTAGGTCTGATCTCCCCATTGCACAGGATCGTCCGGATCGGGATTGTGCGGGTTATTTTTGGAATTGTCATACCAGGCGATCGCTTCCAGCTTTGTGCCAGCAGGCACGAATCGCGACTGCGCCAAACGGTAGCTTAGCTGCCAGTAAAAATCGTAGTTCACCCGTAGCAGGGTTTCTCGACTGCTGTCGGGATGAACAATGTTGTATTCGAACTTCTTTCCGCGCAGATGCATGTGCGGAAAAAAGCTGAGCAGCGTGCAATCGTTCGGCAGCGTGCCATGGACCTCGACGCGGTAGTTATCAGTGTTTGGGGGGATGGGAATGGTGTCGTGCTCATTGGCAAGCTGAAGTGTCAGCACACGTTGTTTCGGCGGTTGCTTCGCAAAAACCAGCCCGAGGCTGGTCTGGTCCGTTGCGGCGTGACCATTGGTTGTGTAATGCATTTGGAAGATAAGATCCGAGTGCGCGGGGATGAACTTTGCCATTCCTTGCGGCCAATTGTCAGGGGAGCTGCCTGGCGCATAGACCAGCAGCAGGTCGGCGGTGGTGAAGTGCGCTTCGTGCATCAGATGAGGGTCGTGCAAGGTTGAAGCTGTGAACGGCTCACCCACAGGCGCTCCGCGCAGCCACGTTGAGCTGGGTGGACGCACATATACGACTGCGTGGTGCACGTGATCGCGGGCCGAGGGGCGGAGTTCCGACATGCTCACCCACTTGCCTTCTGCAAAACGTGTCGGCACGATCTCATAGGTGTATTCCACGTCGCCACTTGCGGGCAGCTTTATAGCTGCAGGCATTTTCAACACCTCATCTGGGCTGTTAATGTTCCAACCCTCCGTCCAGTGAGGCTCGGGCGGAGCATCGTTCGGATTGCCTTCGGGGAGCCCATTGCGAACCCAATCTGTGACTGTTTGGATTTGCTGAGGCGTTAGCGAAGGGTCGTTGGCGAAATGTCCGCAGCAGGGATCTGCAAGCCACGGCGGCATCTTTCGGCTCTTAACATCGACGGCAATCGCGCCTGCCCAGCTTTTCGTCTCCCGGTACGTCATTAACGAAAACGGCGCAATCTCTCCTGGACGATGGCATGATTGGCAATGCTGCTGCAGGATCGGGAGGACGTCTTTGTAGAAACTCAGCGAGGATTGAGTGTCCACGCTCGCCCCGGCGAGTATAAGAAAACTCGCAATTGTAAACGCCACGAGAAAACGTCTCATGTCGCGGTCATTTTATCGGGGACAGCTCGCCTGTGTGTATGGGCGGACCCGCCCGATGGGTCCCAACGTTTGCAAACGTCATTCATGAGGTATGGCTTTGTGGTATGAATATTTCGCTTCCATTTTTACTTTGCGTACTTTGCGATCTTTGCGGTTTAAGATTTTTAAAAAAGCTATAACGGCAAAGTTCGCAAAGAGCGCGAAGATTCGGAAGACACCATGCCATTTATCAAACTCGCTGCTGAATCCGAACTGCCGCAGCCCGGCGAAGCTAAAGAGTTCGAAATTGCCGGAAAGTCTATCTGCGTCGCGAACGTCAATGGAACCATGTGCGCGATTGATAATGTCTGCCTGCACGAAGGCGGGCCGCTTGGGCAAGGTTACGTGGACGGCAGCAAAATTGTTTGTCCGTGGCATGGTTGGGAGTACGATGCGGCAACCGGCCAGCTCTTCGATAATCCGAAATCTAAGCTCGAAGTCTACCCCATCAAAATCGAGAACGGGGAAGTGCTGGTGGAGATGTAGCGATGTGGTTTTGCTTCGTGTAACTTCCTGTGAACAGTTTTTACCAGCGAAGTCACAGAGGTGCACACGAGGAAAAATCGCCTAGCGCTTTGGCCGATACAGATCCGTGCTCGTTCCGAAGAACACTTCCGCGGACTGCATAATCGTCTCCGACAGCGTCGGGTGCGGATGTATCGTCAGCGATAGATCTGTCGCAGTTGCGGCCATTTCGATCGCCAGCGTGCCCTCCGCGATCAGTTCGCCGGCACCTGCTCCGACAATCCCGACCCCCAGTACCATTTCACTCGAAGGATCGAGAATGAGCTTGGTCATGCCTTCGGTGCGGTCGAGCGTCATGGCGCGCCCGGATGCCGCCCAGGGGAATTTCGCAACTTTGATCTCGCGCCCTGCCTGTTGAGCCTGGGTTTCGGTAAGCCCAGTCCATGCAATTTCTGGATCGGTAAAGACGACTGCGGGAATGGCATTCGGCTCGAACGCGACCTTGTGTCCCGCGATGTGCTCGACTGCGGTGCGTCCCTCGTGCGACGCCTTGTGCGCCAGCATCGGCTCACCGACGACGTCGCCAATGGCGTAAATGGACGGATCGTCCGTCTGCAGTTGTTTGTTGACTTGAATGAATCCGCGCTGCCCAAGGCGAACCTGCGTGCGATCAAGACCTGGAATCTCCGAGTTCGGCTTGCGTCCGACCGAGACAAGAACTTTGTCGAAGACCTTCTCGCGGTCTTTTACGTCCTTACCCTCAAATGTCACACGAATTCCGTTCTTCTCTTCTTTGACCGAAGTCACAGTCGTGTTCAGCATAATGGCGTCGAAACTTTTCTCGATCCGCTTGTGCAAGGGCAGAACCAAGTCGCGATCTGCTCCGGGCAGCAACCCGGGAGTCATTTCAACGACCGACACTTTTGATCCGAGCGCGGCATACACGGTACCTAGTTCCAGCCCAATGTAGCCGCCTCCAATGACGAGCAGCGTCTTCGGCACATTTTGTAGATCCAGCGCAGAGGTCGAATCCAGCATGCGCGGGCTGTCGAGTTTCAAGCTGGGGATAACTGCGGGGCGGGATCCAGTTGCGATAATGATCCGGTCGAAGCTCAACGATTGTTCGCCGCCAGCCTGCTTCTTTACTCGAATCGTGTTCGAGCTCTCAAAGCTAGCTTCGCCGCGGATGTATTGAACTTTTCTCTGTTTTGCAAGCTGGCCGAGGCCGCCAGTGAGTTTCGAAACTACACCTTCTTTAAATGATCGCAGGCGATTCACGTCGATTTTCGGCTCACCAAATTCGATTCCCCAGTCCTTCGCATGGCGCGATTCGTTGATCAGTGCAGCCACGTGAAGCAGCGCTTTCGAAGGAATACAACCGCGGTAAAGGCACACGCCGCCGGGGTTCTGCTCCCGATCAATGAGTGTGACCTTCATGCCAAGGTCCGCCGCCAGAAAAGCTGCAGCGTAACCCCCGGGGCCGCCACCCATGACTGCGATATTTAAATCGGAATTTGCCATTTCTCCTGCCTTACACCAATTATCATTCCGAGGCGATCATCGCCGAGGAATCTGTCGTGCTCGAAACTGCAGATTCCTCACTGCTGAAGCAGTTCGGAATGACAAATGGTTAGTTTCTTGTGATGCCTAATCTGTTTTTATCCCTGCACCGACAATAAGAACGGCTGTTCGAATGCCTCCGCGATCCAGCGCAAGAACCGCGCCGCATCAGCGCCATCAATCAAACGATGATCGTATGAAAGCGACAGCGGCAACACCAGCCGCGGCTCGAACTTGTCGTTCATCCAAACCGGCTCCATGCTGGAGCGCGATAGGCCGAGAATCGCGACCTCAGGATAATTCACGATGGGCGTAAACCCGGTCCCACCAATTCCCCCAAGGTTCGTAATCGTAAACGTGCCGCCTTCCATGTCCGCCGGCGCAAGCTTTTTCTCGCGCGCTTTGGTGGACAGCTGCGTCATTTCAGCAGCGAGCTCGACAATGTTTTTCTTATCGACTTCTCGAATGACCGGGACCAGCAGCCCGCGATCAGTATCAACCGCGACCCCGATATTGATGAACTGCTTGTAGACGATCTCCTCGGCTTCCATGTCAATTGAGGCATTGAATTGCGGGAATATCTTCAGCGCGGAAGCGCACACCTTAAGAGCGATCGCGGTCACGGTCATTTTGCCGCCGGCTTCGGCGGCTTTGGGCGCGAACTTCGCGCGCAACTGTTCAAGTTCAGTGATGTCGGCCTTATCGTTCTGCGTGACGTGGGGAATCGCCGTCCACGCTTCCCACAAGTGCTCGGCCGTCTTCCGGCGCACCCCACGCATGGAGACGCGCTCGATTTTTCCCCACTTGCTGAAATCAGGCAGCTTGGGTTGGCGCAAATGTGTCGCCGTGAACCCTCCGCCCTGGCTCAGCGAGACCAGCAGGGTTTTCGCGTAAGCTTTCACATCTTCTTCGCTGATGCGGCCGGCAGGCCCTGTGCCTGGTACTTTGTGGATGTCAACGCCGATCTCGCGGGCGAGGCGGCGAACGTGCGGAGCGGCGGGAACTGGCCCACGATGCTCGACTCCGGCAGAGCGGTCGAGATCAATCGGCATGCTGAATGTCGTGACTGCCTGCGCTCGCGGGGGTTCCGGCGGAAGCGCTTGCTCTTCGGTTCGTCCCTCAGACTGAATCGCCGCCTGGAACGCCATACGTGCTTCCGCTTCGTGCGACTGATCGGCGCGCGTGGGCTGATGTGTATGCAAGCTTGTGGTCGCGCCTGCGGCCAACGTAAAAATGACTTGGCCGACTTTGACCTTTTCGCCCTGCTTCACAAGAACTTCTTTCACGGTTCCCGTGATCGAGGAAGGCACCTCGACTACAGCTTTATCCGTCTCCAGCTCCATTACAGGTTCGCCCGCAGAGATATGCGATCCCGGAGAAACCATCAGGCGGACAAGGTCGCCTTGATGAACGTTTTCCCCAAGTTCGGGAAGCTTGAACTCGGAGACTTCCATGGTTTCGGAAACCGCGGGACTCGACGCTTCGGTTGCACGTACCTGTGCGGGCATTTCGGCTGCTTCTGGGAATGGTTTTGAGCCGTCCCCATCCCTCCGTGCAGTCGCTGGCTTCGCGGGCGACGCCGCCCGTGCCAAACCTGCCCGGTTACCATTGTCAACCGTGAAAATTACCTGGCCAACTTTGATCTTTTCGCCTTGTTTCACCAGAACATCTTTAACCGTGCCGCTGATCGACGAGGGCACCTCGACGACGGCCTTGTCGGTTTCGAGTTCCATGACCGGCTGACCTTCGGAGACAGTCGCACCCGGCGCAATCATCAGGCGAACCAAGTCTCCCTGATGAACGTTTTCGCCAAGCTCAGGTAATTTGAATTCGGTCACTAAGACATCCCTTTCACCACAGAGTCACAGAGACACAGAGAAAACGAAATAGAATTGATTTTCCCTGTGCCTCTGTGTCCCTGTGGTGAAATTTAACTGACTGCTGGATTCGCTTTCTCCGGATTGATCCCGAGATCCTTAACAGCTTGTTCGACAACTTTCGCTTCAATCTGCTTCTCACGGGCCAGCGCGTGCAGTGTCGCCAGCACAATGTGTTTCGCGTCTACTTCGAAGAAGTCGCGCAAGCTGGAGCGACCTTCACTGCGCCCGAAACCATCCGTGCCAAGCGCTACCAATGGACGCGGCATCCACTTGGCAATCGACTCCGGCAGGACCTTCATGTAATCCGAGGCTGCAACCAGCACGCCCTGCGTCCCCTTCAGCTGTTGCGTAACAAACGGCACGCGCGGATTTTCTCCCGAGTGCAGCATGTTCCAGCGCTCGCAATCGTTGCCATCGCGATACAGCTGCTTGTAGCTGGTAACGCTCCATACATCCGCCGCTACGCCGTACTTACTCTCAAGGATTTCCTGCGCCTTGAGCACTTCAAACATGATGGAACCGCTGCCGAATAGCTGGGCCCTCAGCTTGAGGTCGCGTTTTTCCGAAGGCTTGAACAGGTACATGCCTTTGAGAATACCGTCGCGCACACCGGCACCTTCTGGCATGTGAGGCATTGGTAGCGGTTCGTTGCCAAGTGTCAGATAGTAGAATATTGATTCCTGATCGACGTACATTCGCTTAATACCATCCTGAATGATGATCGCGATCTCGTACGCGAATGCCGGATCGTACGCGAGCAGATTCGGCACGCTCAGCGCTAGCACGTGACTGTGCCCATCCTGGTGCTGCAACCCTTCGCCGGCGAGAGTCGTGCGCCCGGCAGTGCCTCCGAGTAAGAACCCCCGAACGCGCATATCGGCGGCAGCCCAGATCAAGTCACCGATGCGCTGGAATCCAAACATCGAGTAGTAAATAAAAAACGGGATCGTGTTGATCCCGTGGTGCGAGTACGCAGTTCCGGCGGCAATAAACGAGCTGATAGAACCGGCTTCCGTGATGCCCTCTTCCAGAATCTGCCCGTCTTTGGCTTCCTTGTAATAAAGCAATGTATCCATGTCGACCGGCTCATAAAGCTGGCCTACGTTTGAATAAATTCCCACCTGCCGGAAAAGCGCTTCCATGCCAAAGGTGCGCGCTTCGTCGGGAATAATAGGTACGATGAGCTTGCCGATTTCGGGATCGCGGAGCAGTTTCGCCAAGAGGCGCACAAAGACCATCGTCGTCGAAGCTTCTCGCCCTTCAGTACCTTTATAAAACTCCTCGAAATGCGATTCGGAAACCGGCTGAATGGGTTTCGAGCGCACCTTACGCTCCGGCATGAAGCCGCCGAGCTGCTTGCGCCGATCTAGCATGTACTGGATCTCTGCGCTGTCGTCCGCAGGGCGATAGAACGGCGCTTCGTGCAATTCCTCATCCGCGATCGGAATTCCAAATCGCGAGCGGAACATGCGCAGCTCGTCTTCGTTCAGTTTCTTTTGCTGATGGGTGATGTTTTTGCCTTCGCCGGCTTCACCCAGGCCGTAACCTTTGATCGTCTTTGCGAGAATCACCGTCGGCGAACCCGTGTGCTCGAACGCCGACTTGTAGGCCGCGTGAACTTTGATCGGATCGTGTCCGCCGAGCCGCATGCGCGAAAGCTGCTCATCAGACAAATGCTCGACCATTCTTAGCAAACGAGGATCAGTGCCAAAGAGGTTCTGACGGAAATAGGCGCCACTTTCGACCAGAAATTTTTGATACTGGCCGTCAGTTATTTCGCCCAAACGCCGCACCAGCAGCCCGTCTCGGTCGTTCTGAATCAGGCTGTCCCAGTCGCTACCCCAAATCACCTTGATTACATTCCAGCCCGCACCGCGGAATATTGCTTCAAGTTCCTGAATGATCTTGCCGTTTCCCCGAACAGGGCCATCCAGCCGTTGCAAATTGCAATTGATTACCCAGATTAGGTTGTCGAGCTTCTCGCGAGATGCCAGCGTAATGGAGCCTAGGGACTCCGGCTCATCCATCTCTCCGTCGCCCAGGAAAGCCCAGACTTTGCCGCCAGTGCTGGTTTTCAGGCCGCGATTCTCCAAGTACTTTATGAACCGCGCTTGATAGATCGACTGAATCGGACCGAGTCCCATGCTAACGGTGGGGAACTCCCAGAAATCCGGCATCAACCACGGATGCGGATACGACGAAAGTCCGCCGCCCGGCTTTAATTCGCGGCGGAAGTTCTCCAGCTTGGCTTTTGGGAGCCGTCCTTCCAGAAACGCTCGAGAATACATTCCCGGTGCGGCATGGCCTTGGAAGTAAACGACGTCGCGGTCGCCGGTCTCAGTTCGCGCGCGTAGAAAGTGATTGAACGCAACCTCGTACAGAGTTGCAGCGGAAGCGTAAGTAGAAATGTGTCCGCCGATGCCGCTTTCCACCCGGTTGGCGCGCACCACCATGGCCATGGCATTCCAGCGAACCAGGCTCTTGATACGCCGCTCCATTTCCTGACTTCCCGGGAAGGGCGCCTGGTGCCGGGCCGGAATTGTGTTCTGATACGGGGTAGTCGCGGTAAACGGAAGATTAATTCCCGCGGCTCGCCGAGCATGCAGCTGAAGTTGCTGTAATAGCCGGCCTGCGCGCTCGGGACCGCCTTTGGCCAGCACGTAATCCAAAGAATCGAGCCATTCACGAGTTTCCAGAACTTCTAAACCGTCATTATTGCGGGACGCAGCTGCTGCGGCCGGCTGCGGTTCTGATATCACTGGGGTCTGTGCCAACTCTGAGTTCTCCCACGCTGTATGAGCTTTACTCAATCATAAAAGATTATTGAGAATTTTGCCGATGCGTGACGTGGCGCGAGTACAATTTCTGCGTCCAGTGAAACCCCAAGATGACGCGAGTCATCCTTACGTATTCAGGAGGGAAGTAATGGCGAAGAAAAACTCTGCCGGCAGCACGAACCCTGTTTCACCAGAGCCGCGCGTTCATCAGCGTGCTCGCGAAATCCAGCGTTACGGCACTGTCACACACGCTTTTTTTCTTGAACTGGAAGAGCCCGTCCGCCTGGAAATGACGGAGCGCCTCAATCAACTACTTGCGGACTCAATTACGCTGCGTGACCTGTACAAAAAGTGCCATTGGCAGGTCGCTGGCCCGACTTTTTACCAGCTTCATCTGTTGTTCGACAAGCACTTCAATGAGCAGGTCGACATCGTGGATGCAATTGCCGAGCGTATTCAGCTTCTCGGCGGGTTGGCCATTGCCATGGCGCCCGATGTCGCCGAGACTACGCGGATCGAACGCCCACCTCGCGGCAGGGAAGAAGTGCCCGTCCAGATCTCGCGTTTACTCGATGCACATCAAATTGTCATTCGTGACTGTCGCGATTTGGCCGAGCGATCCGACAAGCTTGGAGACCAGGGCACGAATGATTTGATTGTCAGCGAGGTGCTTCGCCCCAATGAACTTCAGTCATGGTTCATCAGTGAGCACCTGGTGGAAATGCCACTCGTGCATGGAACAGAAGATGTCTCCAAAGCAGCTGACTGATCTTGTGCGACACTGGCCAACTCAGTAGGTCAGTGTCGCCATTCTGCTCTGTCCCGAGCCGTTCGTTCCAGTTGTATTCCGCAAATTCTGCCCTTTTCCCGCAAACGCAGCCGCCCCGCTTGCCATCCAAATTATGGACTACAAACCGCATAGCGGGAAAACTTATGGCAGAGCCGGTTTCATCCTTACCTGTTTCACCACAGAAAACGGATCCGATCCCTTGGCCCACCACTCCAGGTCAGCGGCCCGATCAACCGAGCCCCGCTGGCCTCTTGCCGCAGGCCACCATTGCTAGAACTCCCGACCGCTTACATGAGGTGCAGAGTTCAGCTCGCCGCATTCTGGATCGAGTGACTATGAAAATGCGACGGCTTAGACGCGAGCGGCCAATCCAGATAATCGTGGCGGCGGCAGTTGCGTCGTTTGCCTTGGGATGCGCTCTGCGTATCTGGAGGAGTCGCTATGAATGAAACCACAAGCCACGGAACTAACTGTCGAAACATGCCACACACGCACGAACACAGGCTTGCGCAGACGATAAGTGAGGTTCGCGACGAGGTGAAGGCTTTCATTACGACGCGCCTCGAGATGATCAAAGCAGAGTTGAATGAGACACTCGGGGCAGTTAAGGTCGGTCTACCCCTCGCGCTGCTCGCAATCGGGCTGTTTTCAATCGCGGCGCTGTTGTTTACAGGAGCGGTTGTAGTATTGGTCGCCTCGGCGTTCGCCGGCAGTACGTACGCATGGTTCTTTGCCTTCGTTATCGTAGGCGCACTGTGGAGCATTTTTGCTACGGTCGCCGGTTACTTCGCCTACACTCAGTTCCGAGGTGGCTTTCCCAAGCGGACGATCGAGGTAATCAAGGCGGACAAAGCTTGGCTGCAATCAGAAGTAAGGACGGTTGGCGTATGACTCTTCCGAGTTATGATCTTGAACTACAAGCTGCAGACCAGCGCCGCCGATTGCACAACTCCGTGCAGGAACTGCGGTGCCAACTGCGCGACAAAATGGATCTTCAGAATAACGCCCGTGAATATCTCGAGTATGCATGCGCCGCTGCTGCACTTATAGGCTTGCTTGCTGGCTATGGCCTGACAGGCATTTTCGTAGCTAGATAGCCTCCGCACTTCCTGCACGGACTGCTGCACATATCAATTCGATCCCTCAATTCAACCTGAGGCTTGGCCTTGCGCGGATTCAAGAATCTCGTCCAGTTCCTGTCGGTGTGCAAAGTTACGTCCGCAGCGCTTCTGTTTTGAAGCTATACTTTAGGATGTGCCCCGATATTTACGCTGTGAATATGTAAATACTTTGTTTTTAATTTCTTACCGCCAAATGATAATCTACAACTTAATTCATTTGTTACGAAATCGGAACAACAAGAGGTTTTGGCGGACGTGTTGGTTACAACTTGAGATCGGCTCGGCTTTGCGAAATTCGTAAAATCTGGCTCCGGTACTGTCAAAAAGGCGTAACAATTGCTTATCATTGCCACATCAATTAGCGCCATTGCGAGGGGCAAATGATCAGCGGTGGACACCGCCTCCGTACTCTGCGAGAAAAGCTGGGGCTCACGATGCGCGATATCGAAACGTCGAGCGAACGTATCGCCCGGAAACATGGGAATGAGGAGTATCTCATTCCTCCAAGTCGGCTTTCCGACTTCGAAACTAAAGGCGTCATTCCAAGCATATACCGGCTCTACTCGCTGGCTGTTATCTACCGCCGCGATCTCTGCGAACTTCTCATGTGGTACGGAGTCGATTTGAATATTCCGGTTTCAGACCTGGAGCTTGCCGCGCCTCGCCGCTCTCATGTTTCCAAGGCATTGGCGAATACCCAGTCAGTGCGCGTCCCGGTTCGCATGGATCCTGCTTTCGACGTTCGTAAGACGATGAACTTTGGCCGCATGGTCGAGCAGTGGGGCACCGTTCCCCTGGTTTATCTTGAGCAATTCTCAAAGGTTGATTTCACGTATGGGTACATCGGTAGCGAAGATCTGACTATGTACCCCATTCTGCCGCCTGGCAGCTTCATTCAGGTTGACGAGTCGCTGAACAAAGTCGCGGATGGCGGCTGGCGATCCGAATATGAGAGGCCAATTTATTTTGTCGAAACCAGGGATGGTCACGTGTGCTGCTGGTGCACACTGGGCCGCGATGAGATTATTTTGCAATCGCATCCCTTGTCTCCAGTGCCCCCCAAGGTGGTGCGGCACTCGCATGCAGAGGTTATCGGGCAAGTTGTAGGCGTGGCTATGAGGCTCGGCGAGTGGCGTCCCGTTTCCGATTCCGCTCCAATCCCAAGAGAGCGTGCAGCACTGAACGCAGGTGCCTAGCTGATCCGGGCCCGGGATCGTTCGGAAGCAGGCGTTTGGTGTCTTCCGAGAGTTTCTCCAGATAGCAATCGGTTTCCAATCCTGCAGAGTTAGTTGTGTTCTCGACATCTTCCAGCAAGCGCCCCAAAGGCGTCGAAAGTACCTCCGAAACGGCTTCGCGGTGAGCCGTTGCGATCGCTTTACTAGCGTTCGTGTGGCCGTACGTCTTGCCGAACCCCCAATGTTCGTAATTGCCATCCCCGGAACGCAGACCTGCCAGATATTCAAGCCGGCGTAAACATCCGGAGATCGCTTTCAGGGTAGTGCGCGAAAGATCCTCGAAGGCGCTTTTCAGTGTCATCGCGTTACGTTTTCGGGAACTTTGACGGAATGCCGATTTCCGTGCGCACCCCTCCAGTTCGTCACATTATCACGATGAAATCCCCACTTCAATAAAGGAGTTCCATCGTGAAGAAAACACTAGCATTACTTGCTTTCCTGGTCTGTTGCTCGTTAGTGGCTCCGCCGGCTTCGTTAGCGAACGTTCCCGTGTGCCCGCCTAGTATTTGTCCGGCGCCGTAGGTCAATCTCTTTGTGGGCTGCTGGCCAGCAGGATAGTATTCCAGTAGCCCATGCTTTTTCTTCGCTGGTATCTTTGGATCGCTCCAAACGCATTACTCGTGCCTTGTCTATGCGGACTCCTGAAAAGGCCATCGCGTCATCGCAATCTTTGGTTCGTTAGCTATGTCGCCGCCCAACTCCTTCTTTTCCTTGCTTCTGTGTTGCTTGGTTTTTCCAGCCCGCGATTTCTGGCACTGTATCGCTGGGTAATGGATGCTCTGACCGGAATCATTGCAGTCATTGAACTTGGCGTTATCTATGAGCTGGCAGACGATTTAATCATGTCTCGCTCATCGTTGGGGCGTATTTTGCGGCCTCTGATGCGCTGGACCATCGTGGTATTGGTCTTGGTTACGGCCGCTTGCGTCGCGCTGTTCCCTCAAGCGGGTGTCGACCGACCAATGAAAGCCTTTCAAGTGCTGGACTTCTCCTCCAGCATCTTGCTAGTCGGATTGTTGCTGACCGTGCTCACGTTCACCCGAGCGTTACACATATCGTGGCGGAGCTTGCCTGCAGGTATCGTGCTGGGCTTTGCTGTCTCTGCAATTGTGGAGCTTGGGGCGTCCCCTCTATTCTCAACTTTGGGGCCTAACTATTACGGCAGTATAGACGTGTTCCGTTTGATGGGATTTCACATCGCTGTTCTGATTTGGCTCGTATACGTTTTCCTGCCCAGTAAGCCGCGCCGTTTCAGCGGGCATGCGCCGGATCAAAGCGAATTACAAGCTTGGGATCACGAATTGCAGAAACTGATGCGCTGACAAGCCTCTTTGTGATCTTGGATGGAGAGCGGGATCGCTTTTCCAAAATGGGACACAGCTTTCGCTGGAATCGGCAACTCGCATTCAAATAGTGGTTGCGGCGATCTGTTAAACGAGCTACATTGCAGGCAAGCTGTTGGGCTCTTACCAACATTGCACGGCACTAGACCCGTGGTGCAGCCATGACTATTTCTTTAGTTTTTGTCTTCCTCGGACTTGCTGCCCTTCTCCTGGTAGTTTATCTCCTGAGAGGCGCTTCGAGGTCATCTGATCTGGACTCACTAGCTGCGCAATTGCACCCTATTGATGTAAATGCCTTTCGTAACCTCAGCGATGTCCGGGAAGAGGAATTTTTGCGTCAGAGGCTTCCGGCGCGTGAATTTCACAAAATTCATCGTGAGCGAATGCTCGCAGCACTCGATTACGTGCGGGCTGCTGGGCACAATGCAGGGATCCTAGTGCGTCTGGCACAGGCCGCCAGAGAGCACCCAGATTCCACTGTTGCCGCTGCGGCGGAGAGCTTATTCGAAAATGCTCTCGAGGTTCGTTTATTCGCGTTGCGCACCATCCCGCGACTCTATGCCAGCATGCTCTTCCCGCAGATCGGTCATACTCCGCAGTTCGTGGCCGAGCGGTACGAAACCGCGGCTCGGCAGGCGATCACGCTGCGCCTCGCCCGTTCGCGGGCGCATGCGACGGCCAGCCCGGCATAACTGGGCATTCAATCAGCTTTCGTTAGGAACTATCGTTTCGCAGCGGCCATGATTCCAAGTGCCACGGGTAAGTATAGAACCGAGGCATGGAGCACTCTAGCCGCCAGCACACGGCTTCCCGAACCCGCCAGTCGCATCGTGTGATAAAGCAGGAAAGAGCCAGCCACAAATAGCAATGCAGAATATGGCAGCCCGCGCTGTAAAGCGGGCAATACCGTCGCCACGAGGAGGACCAACGTGAACGCGACAATCTCGCTGCGGGTGAACCTTGACTCCACGTCGAACTGCGGCAGCATTCGATACCCAGCACGCTCGTAGTCCTCGCGATACATCAAGGCGATTGCCAGGAAGTGCGGAAACTGCCAAAGGAATAAGACTGCAAAAAGATAATAGGCCTGCGAATCAAGAGCGTTGGCAGCGCCTGCCCAGCCGATCAATGTCGGCATGGCGCCGGGAACCGCGCCTAGTAAGGTGCACAGGGGAGTGCGCCGCTTCAGGGGCGTGTAAATGAGCAAGTAGCTCAGAAGAGTTGAAACCGCAAGAACCGCCGCAAGCCGGTTCACAAAGATTGCGAGATAAATCCCGCCAGCAATACTTACCAGCACGCCCAGAAAAAAAGCTTCACGTGCACTGACTCTTCCCGAGGGGATCGGGCGATTTGCCGTTCGCCGCATGCGAGCGTCCCATATTCGTTCCATCCACTGATTCAAAGTAGCCGTGCCGCTGGCTACCAGCAACGTTCCCAGCAATGTCTGAAAAAGGCCTAATAGATGCAACCCACTGCGCGCGCCGAGATAGTAGCCGGCGGATGTCGTGATCAGAATCAGCAGGTTTACTTCAGGCTTTGTCAGGACGTAGTAGTCGCATAACTTTGCGACAATATGCCCAGAGAACGGACGTTCAAATTTTCGTCTTTTGGCCAAACTGAGTGAACCCGCTGGGACTGACCATCATACCAAGGAAGACGCTCCTTTGCGGACGTCAAACCACAGCTCTACTCAGATGCCGCCATGTACGCTTGGTGCTGCCCTCATCGGGACTCAGTTCGCGTGACCTGCAACCGGCCTGGTGTTAGCGCAGTGGCGCCCATACCGGTTTGCCTTTGTCATCGCGCAGGATTAGCGTGTCTTGACCTTTCACCACTTGCCGCGCCAACACCATGTCCGCCCCGTCCTGCTTTATCTTCGACCCAGTAAATGAGATCTCGTCGCCTTTGCTAAAAGTCACTCCCATGTCGTCCATGAATGATTTGGGACAGAGATAAATGTCAACACTCTGGTCGCCATTCTTCATTACCAGGTGCACGATTTCCTTCTCATGACCCTTGTCGGGCAGTTTCAGTTCTTCCACCGTCCCATCCATCTTCATCTCAGTCGATGGGTCGTACTTGGGGGCATTACTTTGGGCGAAGCATGTGACCGCTAAAGCAATCGCAAAACACACCGCGAAACTGTGCAGCCTGGTAGAGTTCTGAGAATCACGCATGCAGAAGCTCCTGTGGTTGGGAGTCAGGCCGATGCGAAAAGCGAGGTCGAATATAAGCCGGTCTTGCCCGGCCGCGCCCACCTAGGTTCTTGGCGAATGATACTCCTGCAGGAGGGTGGAAAAACAAGCAGATTCTGTAATGACCTTCGAGTCTTACCGGGAAACGGGCTACCTATGGATTTCGCCCTCTTTGTACAGATATTTGATGGAGGGTTTGTAGATCATCAGGTTCGCCGCGCCGGGACGGTTGACCTTAATGCAGGTACGGTCGTACCACTCGATGACGCCGTGAATCTCCTCTCCATCCGAAAGCACGATGACCATTGGAGTCTTCGACTGCATCTGCTTCTGATAGTAGAAATTCTCTGCATTCGTCTGGTCGGGTGGCGGAGACTTTCGCGATCCGTTGGATCGATCGGATCGATCGGGCGCGGCACGCTCACCGCGGTCGCGGCGCTCCATGGCGCCTCCATTTGAATGGGCGGCCGAGTGGTTCGGTGCGGAGTGGTTCGAATGGTTGAGCGAAGGACGAATCAACTTGCGATTCGCGAAATCCTGATCGGTGTGACGTTCGGCTGGCATGGTCGGCAGAATATCCTTCATGGCAACACCTGTTGGACACGCTTTTATGCGGGCCACAAAACGGCGCGCACCACTGGGGTACTGAAAGGCGTGAGTTGCTACTTAACCTAGCACAGGTCAGGGCAGGTGACAATCCCAACTTCACCGGAGAAGGATCTCGGCGTCACACAGCCGCCCCTTGGCTGGCCGGGCAACCCGCGCGCAGCCAAGCGCTACGTTTGCAGCACCCCTACCTTAAACTCCGGCACGTCGGGATTCAGCGCAGCCGCTTCGAGGGCCGTCGTGATCGCATCGCGCGTATCAACGGGATCGATAATTCTGTCGATCCACAATCTGGCCGCGCCGTATCGTGGATCCGTCTGCTCGTCGTAGGTCTGTTTGACGGATTCGTAGAGCTGCTTTTTCTCCTCTTCGCTCAGCTTCTTGCCACCACGCTCAAGTTGACGAATCTTTATCTCCACCAAAGTGCCTGCAGCCGAATCGCCGCTCATGACCGCGTACTTCGCCGTGGGCCAGGCAAACACAAACCGCGGATCGTAAGCCTTGCCGCACATCGCATAGTGTCCAGCGCCAAATGACCCCCCGAGAATCAGAGTAATTTTTGGCACGACAGAGTTGGAAACGGCGTTTACCATCTTCGCTCCGGCTTTGATAATGCCGCTCCACTCCGCCTCCTTCCCGACCATGAATCCATTTACGTCGTGCAAAAAGACGAGCGGAACAAGGTTCTGATTGCAATCCATGATGAAGCGCGCAGCCTTTTCGGCAGACTCGGTATAAACCACGCCGCCAAACTCGATTCGCTTGTGCCCTTCGTGATCAATAGCCTGCGCGTGCAGTTTTTGATTCGCCACGATCCCCACTGCGAATCCGCCAATGCGCGCGTATCCGCACACCAGCGTCTTGCCGTACTCGGGCTTATATTCGTCGAATTTGCTGGCATCTACTATGCGCGCAATTATTTCCTTAATGTCATAGGGTCGCGCCGGAGATGAGTCATAGATGCCGTAAATCTCTTCCGCCGCAAGCGCCGGGGGTACCGGTTTCTTGCGGTCCCAGGGAGACTGGCGCCGATACCCCCACTTCTCAATGATGGAGCGGATGCGCAAGAGGCACGCTTCATCATTCGGTTCGTGAAAATCCACGGTGCCACTGATAGCTGAGTGCATGGCCGCGCCGCCAAGTTCTTCGGCAGAAACCTTTTGCCCGATTGCTGCTTGCACCAGCGCAGGCCCGGCCAGAAATAATCCGCTGCCGTCGGTCATCAGAACGTGATCGCACATAACCGGCAGGTATCCGCCACCGGCAACGCACATCCCCATAATGGCTGCGATCTGCGGAATCCCCATTGCTGACATAACGGCATTGTTGCGAAACACGCGCCCAAAATCGTCGGTATCCGGGAAGACATCCTCCTGCAGCGGAAGAAAAATTCCCGCAGAGTCGACCAGATAGATCACCGGAATACGGTTCTCGATCGCGATGTTCTGCGCCCGGATTACTTTTTTCGATGTCATCGGAAAGAACGACCCGGCTTTCACGGTCGCGTCGTTGGCGATGACCATCACCATACGCGTCTCGATGCGCGCCAAACCTGTGGTTACACCCGCCGCCGGGGCGCCACCCCATTCGTCGTACATGCGGTAGGCGGAATAGATTCCAAGCTCGAAAAAACTGCCGGGATCGATCAGTTTGTGAATGCGCTCGCGCGCGGTCAGACGACCTTTCGAGTGCTGGCTTTCGATAGCCTTAGAGCCACCACCTTCGCGAATCTGTTCTTCTTCGTTGCGCACGGCTGAGACGAGGTCCGCCATCGCGCGCATGTTGGTTTCGAAGCGCGCGGAAGTCGGGTCAACACGGGTGGTGAGAATAGAGGTTTCGGCAGCCATGAGGCGATTGCTACGTTAAATCAGGCAAGCGGAAGGACGCAAACATCCCGAGCCGATATTCGATCTAGCCGAGAGCGTCAGCTTGTGGCCGGGACCTCGCGCCGATGTACGTTTCCCCGGATGAAATTCACGATCTCGTCCAACGGGGTTCCAGGACGGGCGATGCTGGCCACGCCGGCTTTCTTGAGTGCGTCCACGTCTTGATCGGGAATGATTCCGCCGACGATTACCAGGACGTCATCCATTTTGTTTTGTCGCAGGAGATCCATCACGCGCGGAACGATCGCGTTGTGGGCACCAGATAAAATCGACAGTCCGATCACGTGTACATCTTCCTGCAGCGCGGCGCTGACGATCATTTCTGGCGTCTGACGGAGACCGGTATATATGACTTCCATGCCAGCATCACGCAGGGCGCGCGCAATGACTTTTGCGCCGCGATCGTGACCGTCCAAACCGGGTTTGGCAACCAGCACACGGATTTTTTGTTCAGCAGCCATCGGCATAATTCTAACCCCAAACAGAACATAATCTGACCTGGACGAGGTTGCCCGCGCGACGTCCGACGAAAAGCTTTTAACCGCAAAGGCCGCCAAGTACGCAGAGAACCCAGATCAAGGAGATGTCCACCTACATTGGTTTTGCCGAAGTCTTGGCTTGCGCTTCGCCCGAATCTTTGGTTCTCAACAAATCCTTCAGCTCGGCCATGAACTCCTGCACGTCTTTGAAGTCGAGATAGACGGACGCAAACCGCACATACGCAACTTTGTCGTACCGGCGCAGGCGATTCATGATCAGCTCGCCGACTTCGCTGGTCTTGCGCTCGCGTTCCGGCGATTCGATAACGAACCCTTCGGCTTCATTCACAATCTGCTCAAGCTTGCTGATGGGGACGGGGCGCTTTTCGCAGGCGCGGAGCAGCCCGTTCAACACTTTTTGGCGATCGAACTTTTCACGTCTGCCGTCTTTTTTGACCACCATGTAGGGAATTTCATCAATGCGCTCGTAGGTCGTAAAGCGCTTTTCGCACTTCAGACACTCGCGTCTGCGGCGGATGGAGTCGGCTTCCTTGCTCTCGCGCGAATCCACGACTTTGTCGTTGGCAAAGCCGCAAAAAGGGCACTTCATGGCGATAGGAGACTGAGTGCATTGTAGCAGTGAGGAGAAGCACTCAGCATTCAGCAGTCAGCACTCAGCTGCCACGAGCCATGTGGCGACAGCCGCCCTCGGCTGTCGGGCGGAGCAAGCTTTGCGAAGCAAATCCTAGAAACCATCCGTTCAGTTCCACAATGGAAGCCCCGCATTTGCGCTTGTGATGGCAATCACACAAGCTCAAGCGCGCCTCATTTATAATCGCCAGTTTCATCGCACATGGCACGCACTCATACAGGTGTCGGTTACCTGATGGGGAGAAGAATCGTGTTCGGGGCGCCACGGCGTGGCCGTACGACCGGCCGAGTAGGTGTCGAGCATAGGCAATCCATACCTCTATGCCATACCCGACGAGAAGTCACTCACTACAAGGAAAGGACAACATTTTTACATGAGCAATATTTCCGAAATTCGCGCGCGCCAGGTGCTGGATTCGCGCGGCAATCCTACAGTTGAAGCAGAAGTCTGGCTGGCTGACGGTTCGATGGGACGAGCCATCGTTCCCAGCGGCGCGTCTACCGGCGAGCGGGAAGCCATCGAACTGCGCGATGGCGATAAAGAACAGTACGTCGGCAAAGGAGTGCTGAAAGCTGTAGAAAACGTCAACGGCGAAATCGCCGACGCACTCGCGAATTTCGATGCCGCCGATCAGCGCGCGCTCGATCAGAAGATGATTGAGTTGGACGGAACCGAAAACAAAGGGCGTCTTGGCGCAAACGCAATTCTTTCGGTTTCGATGGCAGCCGCGCGGGCGGCGGCGAATTGCTACGAGCTGCCTCTGTATCGTTATCTGGGCGGCGCGGGTGCGAACATCCTGCCCGTGCCCATGATGAACATTTTGAACGGCGGTGCACACGCCGACAACAACGTGGATTTTCAGGAATTCATGGTCATGCCGGTCGGCGCCCCGTCATTTTCGGAAGCGCTGCGCTGGGGTGTCGAGGTCTTTCATACGTTAAAAGGCGTGCTCAAAAAGCGCGGCTATAACACGGCTGTTGGGGACGAGGGTGGCTTTGCGCCATCGGTGAAGTCGAACGTCGAAGCAATTGAGGTTGTTTTGGAGGCCATTCAGCAGGCCGGATACAAGCCGGGAGAGGAAATTGCCATCGCGCTCGATCCTGCGGCCAGCGAGTTTTATCAGGATGGCAAGTACGTGTTCAAAAAGTCGGACAAGTCGTCGAAGAGTTCAGAAGAGATGGTGCGTTATTGGGCGAAGTGGGCGAACGACTATCCGATCGTCTCGCTGGAAGACGGCCTCGCCGAAAACGACTGGGATGGCTGGGCGCTGCTGACGAAAGAACTCGGCAATAAAATTCAGCTGGTCGGTGACGATCTTTTTGTAACCAACGTCAGCATCTTCCAGGAAGGCATCGAGAAGGGAATTGCAAATTCGATTCTGATCAAGCTGAACCAGATCGGTACGGTGAGCGAGACGCTGGACGCGATTTCCTTGGGACGCCGCAACGGGTACATGGCGGTTGTGTCGCATCGTTCCGGCGAAACAGAAGACACGTTTATCGCCGATCTGGCCGTCGCTACGGGAGCAGGGCAGATCAAGACCGGCTCGGCTTCGCGCACAGATCGTATTGCGAAATACAACCAGTTGCTAAGGATTGAGGAGGAGTTGGGGACTGGGGCGAAGTTCTTAGGGTTAGATGCATTGAACTATAAGGGCTGATGCGGCTCAAGGGCACTCAATGCGCGATAGGTTTCGCAGTGGTGGTCTCTTTAGTGCTGATGGAAGGCTGTGGTCAGCAGAAGACCTCTGACCCGGTTGGTAGAGCCGTCGACAAGATCATAGTTGTGAAGTCGGCTCATACGCTCAGCCTTGTGAGCAATGGCAATGTCTTTCGAACTTACAAAGTGGCCCTCGGCCGAAGGCCAGTCGGTCCAAAGGCTCGGAAAGGCGACCACAAAGTTCCAGAGGGGCAGTACATTATAGACGTGAAGAAAGAGCACAGCAGGTTCTATAAGGCGCTGCACATCTCCTATCCAAACGCGGCTGACCGCGGTCGAGCGGAGAAGCAGGGATTGGATCCAGGTGGTGACGTGGAGATTCATGGGATCGAGAACGGACTTGGTTGGATCGGTAGTCTGCACCGAACCTTCGATTGGACAGACGGTTGTATTGCGGTGACCGATTCAGAGATGGATCAGATCTGGGCCGCAGTGGCGGTCGGAACTCCGGTTGAAATTAAGCCTTGAGCGGGTTGCACGATATAATTTTGCGATGGCTGAAACCGAAATCATTTTTTCCGTGCAAGAGTCACCCGAAGGCGGTTACGAGGCCCGCGCACTAGGCTATTCCATCTTCACCCAGGCCGACAGCATGGACGAGCTGAAACGCAATGTGCGTGAAGCTGTCCATTGTCACTTCGAAGACGGCCAGGCGCCTTCGGTGATCCGTCTACATACCGTAAAGGACGAGGTCATACCAGCTTGAGACTGCCGCGCGATCTCTCAGGTCGCGACTTTATCAAACTGCTCCGGCGGTATGGATACGAAATAACACGTCAGGTTGGAAGCCACGTACGACTGCGTTCTGATTTGCGCGGCCACTCGCATCATGTCACAGTTCCAGATCATGACAGCGTTCGAATGGGTACGCTGAACTCAATTCTGTCTGATGTTGCAGATTATCTTGGGCTGGATCGTTCAGAAGTCATAAAGGAACTCTTCGAAAAATGAGCCGACCAAAGCCTTTAGTCCTCGTCATCCTCGACGGCTGGGGTTATCGCGCCGAAACGAAGGCCAACGCCATCGCGCTCGCGCGTAAGCCGACGTACGACCGTCTCTTACGCGAGTATCCAAACACATTGATCCAAACCAGCGGGCCCTATGTTGGTTTGCCCGAAGGTCAGATGGGCAACAGTGAAGTCGGCCATCTGAACATTGGCGCGGGGCGGATCGTGCACATGGATTCGACTCGCATCGAGCTCATGATTCAGAACGGCGAATTTTTTAAGCATCCTGTCCTGCTCGAAGCCATGAAGAATGCGCGTACCGGTGGCCGCCAGCTTCATTTATTTGGCCTCGTCTCTGACGGAGGCGTGCACTCATATCAGACCCATCTTCATGCCTTGATCAAAATGGCGAAGCAGAACGGGGTCGAGCGCGTCTTTGTTCATGCTTTCATGGATGGCCGCGACACTCTGCCGACTAATGGCGCTGCGTATCTGGAGCAACTCCAGCAGTGCATGCGCGAGTACAACGTAGGCAAAATCGCAACTGTGAGCGGGCGTTATTACGCGATGGATCGCGACCGGCGATGGGACCGCATCGCGAAAGCCTACAGTGCCATGGTGTTCGGCGAAGCTGAAGGCGGCAAATACAGCGATCCGGTGCAGGGGATGAAGGAGTCTTACAACAAAGGTGTGACAGATGAATTCGTAATCCCGTTCGTCTGCACAGAAAAGACCACGGGCGGGGACGCTCGTGCCTCCACAACAATAAGAGACGAAGACTCGTGCATCTGTTTCAATTTCCGCGCCGACCGCGTTCGCCAGATCACGCGCGCTCTCTGTCGCAACAGCGGACTGAATCCCGAAGGTGGTCGCGACTTGCCAGGAGCAGATGATCTTGATTCAACTATTTCTCGCGATCGCGTTCCCAACAATCTGCATTACGTCTGCATGACGCAGTATGACAAAAAGTTCGCGTTGCCTGTCGTGATTCCGTCGGAATCGCTGAACAATATTCTGGCGAACGTCATGGGCCAGATGAACATGCGCAATCTGCGCGTCGCGGAAACAGAAAAATATGCGCACGTGACCTATTTCTTCAATGGCGGAGTCGAGCAGCCTTTTCCCGGTGAAGAACGTGCGCTGGTCCCTTCCCCGAAAGTCGCGACTTACGACCTTAAGCCCGAGATGAGCGCGGCAGGAATCGCAGACACGGTGGTGAAAGCAGTCGAAGATGGCACATTCGATGTGATCGTCGTGAATTTTGCCAACGCCGATATGGTCGGACACTCCGGGAAACTTGAGCCGACAATCAAAGCTGTTGAAACCGTGGACGCATGCTTAGGACGAATTGAATCCGCCGTGCGCACCAAAGGGGGAGCGATGCTGATCACCGCGGACCACGGAAACGCAGAAATGATGGTCGATCCCGTCTCTGGCGGCCCGCACACTTATCACACCACGAATCCTGTGCCGTTTATTGTGGTCGCGGAGAATTCAAAACAGTTCACATTGAATCCCGGCGGCTCGTTGCGGGATATCTCGCCGACCATACTCGGGATGCTCGGCGTTCCGGAACCGAAGGAGATGACGGGGAAGGACCTAAGAACGAAAATCGGGTGATCGGGTGATCTGAGATGTTTGGATGACGGTCAGTACGCCCAGCTTCATCACAAACCCGCCGACACCTTTGACAAGGTGGACCCCGTCGACTTCAAGGCTGGAGGGGCGATCCTCGCGGCCACCGCCTGGGTAATTGCAAATGATCCAAAACCAATCGCAGCGCACATCCATCACGCTGCTGTGGCCGAAATTTTAAAAAAGCAGGAAGGCTTGACCGAGCTTCTGACATCCATGGGACAGTGGAAACCCTGAGGATCACCGCTTCTCTGTTGTGCGATGATCTGCTGGTGGCTCGTTCTCAACTCCATGTTATTCCGCGCGCTTTCTACGACCGCGACCCGCGCGTGGTCGGACCGGAACTGCTGGGAAAAATTCTTGTTCGGCGGCAAGGACGAAAAAAACTCAGTGCGCGAATTGTTGAAGTTGAATCCTATCTCGGGCCCGACGATCCCGCCGCCCACGCTTCAATCGGGAGAACACCTCGCAACGCGGTCCTGTTCGGCCCGCCAGGCCACGCGTACGTCTACTTCATTTACGGAAATCACTATTGCTTGAACGTTTCGTGTTTGCCTGACGGGACCCCAGGAGGGATTCTTTTTCGCGCACTCGAGCCGCTGGAGGGAATCGAGGAGATGTTCGAGTTGAGAGACATTCCACACCAGTCGGACTTACGGAAGCTCACTAGTGGGCCAGGGCGGCTTGCGGCGGCATTTGGGATTACTCGCGAGCGTGACAACGGCAAAGATCTGACCAGTGCGAAATCTGATCTCTACATCGAGGATGATGGCGCGCCCGTGCCGCAGGTCCTGATCACAAACCGGATCGGGATCACCAAGGCAGTGGAGATGCCACTGCGATACGTCGTGCAGGGGAACAGATTTGTGTCAGGTAAGTTAAAAAATACTTGACCGCAGAGGACGCCGAGAGCGCCGAGAATCTTTGCGTTCTCTGCGTTCTTTGCGGTTCAAGCGTTTGGTTTTCGCTTCTACTCGGACGCGTCTTTCTCGATTACCACTTTCAAGTGTGCCGTTACGTCCTTGTGCAGCTTTACTGGAACGGTGAACTCGCCCAGCGTCTTCAAAGGCTCGTGCAGCTGGATCTTACGCCGATCGATATTGAAACCTTTCTTTTCGAGCGCGTCCGCTAAATCCGAAGAGGTCACTGAACCGAAGAGTTGATCGTGCTCGCCCGAGCGGCGCGCAAACGAGACCGACAGCCCATCGAACTGTTTCGACAACTCCTCTGCCTGCGCTTTTTCTTTCGCCGAACGACGAAGCGCAGCCGCGCGCATCTGCTCAATGACTTTCTTGTTCCCGGCAGTCGCTTCAATTGCGAGTTTGCGTGGCAGCAAGAAATTGCGCCCATATCCCTCCGCGACTTTCACCACATCGCCGCGCGAACCCAGCTTTACCACATCTTCTTTAAGAATGACTTCCATGAGAGCTCCTAGTCAGTTGTTAGTGGCTAGTGGTTAGTGGCTAGAAAACCTCGACGCGTGTCTTGCTAGCAACTAACCACTGGCCACTGGCCACTTTTAGACTGCGCGACCGGCGAACGGCAGCAATGCGATGTTCCTTGCCTGCTTGATTGCTGAGCTGAGACGTCGCTGATGCGGCGTGCAAACGCCAGTTAGCCGACGCGGCACGATCTTGCCACTCTCAGCGACGAACTGCGCCAGCAGACGCACGTCCTTGTAATTGATCGCCTCGATCTTCTCGGTGCAGAACTTGCACACTTTCTTGCGGCGGAAATATTTTCGTCCGCCAGGACCGCCTTCTCGTCCGCCTCCGCCAGGACCCGAACGTGGTGGACGACGCTCGCCGCCGCCCTGTCCGTCGCTGGTTTGTGTTGTCGGTGTATTTTCGTCAGCCATGATTCTCCTTAGAATTCCTCGTACGCTGTCCGTCGCACGTCGTAAAAGCTTCCGTCGCGCTGGTACCGTCCGCCCGCCGAGTACTTGCGACGTACGACGAACGACGCACGACTTTGTCTCTAGGCCGTTACTGCCGGCGCTTCGCCTGCTGGCTCCGGAGTTGCCGGGGCGGGCGCAGCTTTGCGTCGCGCGTCGCGGATCGCCTTGATCTTGTCCAGCCGCTTCTGTTCTTCGTCAATCCGGACGCTCAAAAATTTGATTACGGGTTCTGAGACGCGCAGCCGGCGCTCTAGTTCGTGCACCAGTCCGCCGCTACCTTCAAACGTCAGCAGAATGTAAACGCCGTCATTGAACTTGCGGACGGTATACGCCAACCGCCGCTTGCCCATTTTTTCGACATTGTGCATCTTGCCGCCCGACGAGCCCACTGCGTTGTCGAGAGTTGAGATCAGCTTGTCCTGATCTTCCTCGCTCATGTCGGGACGCACAATAAACATCAGTTCATAAGTACGATTCATTCAGTTCTCCAAAACTTCATCCTGAAGGCGTTCAGGCCCGAAGGATCTATGCATTTTCTTCGGGTTCCGGCTTGCGATTGAATCTTTGCATCGCCACCGCCTCGCCCTCGTTTACGATCATCTTTACTGCTTCCACTGCGTCATCCAGAACCGGATCGACAACGTTTAAGGTCGCCTTCCGCATCGGCGCAAGCAAATATTCTTTGCCATCGCGTGGCTTATGTTCCGGTGCCACGCCGATCCGGATTCGTACGAAATCTTTTGTTCCAAGCGAAGCAATAATCGATTCAATCCCGTTGTGCCCGGCCGAACTGCGGGCCCTCTGGACGCGCAATGTGCCCAGTGGAAAATCAAGTTCATCCTGAATCACAACCAGGTCCGCTTCCGGCTTGAGTTCCAGCTTTTCCAGCAACTCGCGAACTGCCAAGCCGCTCAGATTCATGTACGTCTCAGGCTTTGCCAGAACCACCGGCTTTTGCCCAATTTGAGCTCTCGCCGTGAGAGCCTTGCATTGCCGATTTCGGACTTCCACTTTCAATTCGTCAGCAAGACGGTCGATTGTGAGAAATCCCAAATTGTGCGGCGTGAACTGATATTCGATCCCCGGATTGCCAAGTCCTACTATCAGCTTCACGTTTGCCGTCGGTCATCGGTCGTCGGTCATTGGCAAACAGCGAAATGCACAACGAACAGATTGGCCGACGACCAAGAGCCGACGACCGACGACGGTCTTCTACTTCTTCTCTTTCTTCTCGGCCTTTTCAGGCTTCTCTGGTGCGGCCTCAGCGCCCTCTTCCTCAGTTTCCTGCTTACCCTTCTTGATGACCTCAGGCTCCGCCGGAGTGGCAGCCGCTTCGCCAGCGATAGCCTCAGGTGTCGCAACCTCTTCTTCCTTGATGCTGATGATGTGCGCCACCGGCTGTTCCGGATCGGTCACAAATTTGATCTTGTCGCTTTTCGGCAAATCGGAAACGCGCAGCACCATGCCGAAGACGAGATCCGCAACATTCAATTCAATTGTGTTCGGAATGTCCGCTGGCAAGCACTCGAGTTCAACTTCGCGAACGATCTGCTCGAGAATTCCGCCCTGCTGCTTCACGCCGGCCGGTTCGCCCACCAGTTCGATCGGCACGTTCACACGCAGCTTCTGGTCCATAGCGATACGTTTCAGATCGATGTGCAGCAACGAACCCTTGATCGGCTCATATTGCCAGTCCACGATCATCGCTTTCGTTCGCTCGCCGTCGACGGCGAGATCGAAAACCGTGTTGTAACCGGTTTCGGAATGCAGAATGCGCGAGACCTGCCGCGGATCAAGGCTGACCGACAGCGTCGGCTTGCCCGCGCCATAAACCACTCCAGGAACTTTGCCGTCTTTGCGCACGCGCCGGGCATCGTTCTTCGTGCCCGGAGTTCGCGGTTTAGCTTCCAATAAACTTTGTTCTGTTGCGGTAGCCATATTCTTCAATTCCTATGAGAACAGTTTGCTGACAGACGTCTCTTCATGAATCGACTGGATCGCACGTCCGATCAATCCAGCGATAGAAAGCACGGTAATCTTTCCCCCGCACTTTGTTTGTGCCGCCTCTGCATCGGGACAAAGCGGAATTGTGTTGGTCACCACCACTTCCTTGATGCAGGAATTCGTAATGTTCTCAATCGCTTTTCCAGAGAACACCGGATGCGAGCAGCAGGCGTAAACTTCGCTTGCGCCGTTATCCTTCAGCGCAGCCGCGGTTTTTACCAGCGTGCCTGCCGTGTCAATCAAGTCGTCGATGACCAGGCAAGTGCGTCCATGGACGTCGCCGATGACGTTCATCACTTCCGCCACGTTTGCCTGTTCGCGCCGCTTATCTACGATGGCGAGAGCCGCATCCACTTTCTTCGCGAAGAAGCGTGCGCGCTCCACGCCGCCGGCGTCGGGCGACACAACCGTCAGATTCGGCAGATGCAGCTTCTTAAAGTGATCAACCAGCACAGGTGATGCAAACAAATGATCGACTGGAATGTTGAAAAAACCCTGCAACTGCGGCGCATGTAAATCTACGATCAGCGCTCGATCGGCGCCCGCCGTAGTTAACAAATCTGCCACCAGCTTCGAAGAAATGGGGACACGCGGCTTATCTTTTCGGTCCTGCCTCGCATATCCATAATAGGGAATCACGGCCGTAATGCGCCGCGCCGAGGCCCGTTTCAGCGCATCGATCATCAACAACAGTTCCATCAGGTGTTCGTCGACGCTGGCACTCTTCGTGCCCGGATAAACCGCGCGGCACGTCGGTTGCATGACGAAAACGTCGGCACCACGGACATTCTCCTGAATCTGGACATACGCCTCCCCGTCGGCAAAACGCGTGACCAGCGCCTGACCACGTATCATTCCCAGAAAAGCACAAACTTCATCGGCAAGCGGCTGGTTGGCCGTTCCGCAAAAGATCTTGAACTTGTCATCCACTCGTGCGCGTTGCGGCTTGCGCTCGGGCTTCTCGGCGCTCATCTTCTTCTCAGTTGCCGTGACCAGGGTCGCCATAAAATCAGCTTTTAGCTGTTAGCTCTTAGCATTTAGCTTCGACACGTTCAGCCGAGAGCTAAAGGCTAATAGCTCAGAGCTGCTTTTTGGCTGGGCCGCTAGGATTCGAACCTAGACAAAGTGCTCCAAAGGCACTTGACCTACCATTAGTCGACGGCCCAGTAAGCAATTAGCTTCGAGCAGCGAGCCGTGAGCAATCTGGGCCCGGGTTGCTCGCAGCTAATCGCTCAACGCTAGAAGCTTGTTCCAATACTGCCGTCTCGTCAACGTACTCGTAACCACCGCGCGCGTTCCCGATAACTTTAGCTTGCGCGCGGCAGCTTCGGCTCTTTCGCGCGAGTGAAACAATGCATACACTGCCGAGCCCGAACCGGACAACGACGCATATCGCGCGCCGCGGCGTTCCAACATACGCTTGACCTCACGCAATTCGGGATAGTGCGGAAAGACGACTCGCTCGAAGTCGTTTTCAATCCCGGTACGGACAAGGTCGAGCAGTGGGTTCTCGGCCCGGCCTCCAGTCTTGCTGGAGACACCGGATCTGCGGCCACCCTCAATTGCAGGAGCCGCACTCAGCCACGCGGAAAACTCACGGCTGAACTCGATCATTCTATCGGACTGAGTAGCAGCGGTCAATTTTTTCATATGCTGCTTAGTCATGGAGTGATGGGAACTGTCGATGGAATTGGTATTGTCCATGTGGGGACGGCCGCCCTCGGCCGTCCGTGCCGAGCTTCGCTCGGTGATATCGGGCTTTTCGCGGCCGGTTGCGCCCGTTTGACTCCCTCTGCTGCCTCGCTCGCTCAGGGCAGTATCCGCGCCACACAACCTGTCCCACTCCGAAAACGCCGTTGGAGTCGAGACCGCGATATCAGGCACCGCAACTACGCAGGGCGTGACAGGGAAATCCGGTAGCGGATAAACTTCCTCGCCTCGACCCACGCCGAGCACAGTGCCGCCGATGAGGAACAGCGGCAAGTCGGAGCCCACCTCTGCTGCAATCCTTAATCGTTCGCTCAAGGATAGCTTTTTCTTGAGAGCTCGCTCGAGCGCCAACATAGCCGCGATTGCATTCCCCGAGGCACCTCCCAACCCGCCCTGCACCGGCAAATACTTTTCAATACCGATGACAACCCGTGCCCGCGATTTGAGAACCTTCATTACCCGTTCCGCGATCTTGTAACAAGTGTTTGTGGAATCGGCAGGCACGCCGGCGTCATTGCAGTGAATTGCTATGCCGGAACCCCGCCCGACAGAAACGCTAATCCTGTCGTGCAATGCGATCGTCTGGTAAACCGTTCGCAGCTCGTGAAATCCATCTGGCCGCAATGCACCAATGCGCAGCCCGAGGTTGATCTTCGCGAAAGATGGAACCGTAACGGTCACAAGTTGAATGATTTAATCACAAAATACTCGTATGGCGCGGGCGCCCTCGCCCGCGGACAGCCCCTGGACGTGGGATGTCGACGATGTTGCAACTCCGAGAACCTTGCCAGCAGGAATTCATCGTATGTTAATGCGCCCCGTCTATGCTCGAACCTTGTCCTTTACAATTGCGGAAGCTGCGAGCCTGCTCCTACAAAGCCGCTCCTAATGCGCAAAGCCGCCCTCGTTTACAACCCTCTCTCCGGACGCCGCAAGAAATATCGTTTGCAGGATGTTGGAGCGGCCGCAGCAGTTCTAAGCGAAGCTGGTATTGAAATTGACGTCGCTCCGACCCGCGCGGCTTCTGATGCGGGCGCGCAGGTCCGTGCAGCCGTGCGGGACGGTTTTGACACGATCATCGCGTGTGGCGGCGACGGTACGGTGCACGACGTCCTGCAGGGACTTGCTGGAAAGAATGCTGCGCTCGGAATTATTCCGCTGGGAACCGCAAATGCGATGGCGCATGATCTGCGCGTGCCTTTGAACCCTGTCAGCGCCGCGCGCGCCCTGTTGACGGCAGTTCCGAAGAGAATTGCAGTTGGAAGAATTGACTTTCGCGACTTCAATAATCTGCCTTCATTTCGATATTTCACAGTCGCCGCCGGTGTCGGTGTTGACGCCCATCTTTTCTACAAACTCAATCGTCTCATCAAAGATCGCATGGGAATGACGGCGTACTACAGCAAAGCTTTGCATCTGTGGTGGACTCATCGCATGCGCTACTTTGAGGCAGAATTTTCCAGCAATGGTTCTGCGCCAGCCAAAGAAGCAAGGCTTTCGGAAATGCTGGCAGTTCGCATTAATTTTTTCGGAGGCATCCTGCGGGAACTCGCGCCTGGCGCTTCGCTCCACCGGAATGATCTGCGCCTGGTCTTGTGCCGAACGGGCAATCGGGCCCTCTATCTCGCTTATGTTTTTCGCGGACTGCTGGGACTGTCGCGCTCAGTTCCGGGGATCGAATTGGCCTATGCGGATGATGTCACGTGCCGCAGCGTCCCTGGGCAAAAGCCGGAAAAGCTTTATGTGGAAGCTGACGGCGAATTGCTGGGGCGATTGCCGATTACCTTATCGATGGTTCCTGATGCCTTGACCGTACTCGTACCGAAAGATCACCCTAAGCTCGCAAGTTAGCCGTAAGCCGAGGAGTCCGTCGCCACATCGTCTGTGTTACAAAATTGACTTGGAGCCCATTACTCATTTTCTGACCGGCGCAGTCCTCGCACGCGCCGGATTCAACCGCAAAACTGCTCTAGCTACGGCTACAATGACCCTCGCCGCGGAAGCGCCCGATCTTGATGTTTTCTGGGGTTTCAAAGGTCCGGTTTACGGATTTGCGCATCATCGCGGATTCACCCATTCCTTTCTCGGCTTAGTCTTCACGTCTGCGCTCGTCGTCGGTGTCATGTATCTGATCTGGCTTTTGCGCCGCCGAAAAACAAACATTCTCGGTCTGGCGCCGCGTTGGGGACTGCTGTTTCTATTCGCTTACATCGCCGGCCTGAGCCACATTCTGCTCGATTACACCAATAACTACGGCGTACGTCCTTTCTGGCCCTTTTGGGAGAAGTGGTACTCGTGGGACATCGTGTTCATCGTCGAGCCCGCGCTCTACATCATTCTGCTTGGCGCTTTGATCTTGCCGGTGATTGTTTCGCGCCGCCAGCCGCTTCCGCACGGACGCACTGCGGCGAGGGTTGGTTTAGCTTGCGTGCTGGCACTGTATCTCGCTCGAGACGTCGAACATCGCAAAGCCGTTGAGACCTTTCGGACCCAACGGTTCGAGGGCGCCGCACCGATGCGTGTCTCTGCGTTTCCGTACTACTGGAATTTGTTTCGCTGGTACGGCGTGGCCGAAACCCGATCTCTGTACGCCGGTGCTGACATCAATTCTCGTACTGCCGCAGTGAACTACTCGGAACTGCAAGTTGTCCTGAAACCTGCTGACACGCCCGCCACTCTCGTTGCTAAGCGGTCCCGCTTGGGACGGGTCTATCTCGACTGGGCGCAGTATCCACTGGTGACCGAAACGGAGTCCGATGATGAGACGGTCGTGCAATTCAGGGATTTTCGCTTCGATTACGGGCGGCTCCGAGGCAAGGGGCCGCTTTCCTGCACGGTTACGCTGGACAGGAATTTGCACATCATTGGCGAAGCTTTCGGCACGAGACAGCAACCTCCGCCACTGGATTGACGAGCAACGGCCATGTGGGACAGCCGCTCCTCGACTCCGCTCGGGACAGGCTCTCGGTTGCCAGTCGTGCGTAGGCTCGCCGGCAACTGCCGCACTTGACGTATCTCCTCACAACGCCCAAAATCATTTTGCCGAGGTGAGCTATGCTGCCTTATTTATTTGTGCTGCTCGCAGTTGCTTTCCGTTTCGTAATTCCTCATATTGAGCCGCATCCATGGGATTTCACTCCACTCTCGGCTTCATTGCTGTTCTTCGGCGCATATGGCTCACGACGGCGGCTCTGGGTGCCCGTCGCTATGCTGGTAGGCACAGATGTAATTCTCTCAAAGTACGTCTATGGCTATCCAATTTCTTGGGATCTGTACGTGACTTGGGCTTGGTACGCCGCCATCGTTCTACTCGGCACGCGGTTAGGTCAACATTCGAAAGCAGTGTGGGTGTTGGGCTCGGCGCTGGCCAGTTCGATCTCGTTTTTCCTGGTAAGTAACTTCGCGGCCTGGGCGGCATTCGATATATACCCGAAGACCTGGTCGGGTTTAACGGCCGCTTACATAGCTGGCATTCCGTTCTTCCGATATCGTCCAATCGGTGACCTGCTATTCACGGCTGCGTTTTTCGCTGTTCCCTTGGTTCTCGCGAGGAGAAGCAAGCACGCCATTGGAAACACTGCCGCAGTGTAGTGGCAGAACTTCTTCTCTACTGCCTTTGAAGTTCAGGCTTGTGGCACGCGTCCAGTCATGCGGGAGTGGGTGTTCGTCTCCGTACCCATCTCAAAATTAACCACGCGGCGAGAGCCACTCCGACTGCAATCAACAGCCAGTGAAAGTGATGGCTGAAGAAGATGCGCAAGGCGTGCACGATGTTCGGTCCAAACTGAACGACCAGGAGGGCGAGTAAAGTGAAGCGCACCATCCTTCCGGCAAAGATCGCAAACAAAAAATGAGTGATGCTCATCTCCGCTACCGCCGCGCCGAGCGCGAACATTTTGAAAGGAGTTGGCGGCGGCAGCATGGCAGGGAACATCAGGCTCCAGAACGGATGATTTTCGAAAGCCGCATGCAGCTTTTCAAAGCGCGCCGCGGAAACTCGTTTTCGCAGCAGTTCTTCCCCGCCAGCATATCCAATTGCATAAACCACCAAACTGCCTACCGCTGACCCTGCCGATGCCATGATCACATACAGCCACCAGCGTCCATGGTTTTGCGAGACGTAACCGCCGACGGCCACGTCTATTGGCAGCCCAAATGCTGCGCTGTCGATTCCAGCAATCGCAAAAATACCCCACATGCCAAGCGGCTTAAACACCGCCCAGAGGAAGACAGTGTAGCGGGTCAGGAGATGCTTAATGGCACGCATCAAACCATCATTTCACCACAGAGACACAGGGGCACAGGAAACCGAATTAAAGAAATGAATTGTGTTAACCGGGAGCAACGGCGACGATTTCTTATATCGTTTTCTGTGCCTCTGTGTCTCTGTGGTGAATTGATGTCCGTGGCTAGTTGGCCATGTGCTCAGTTTTTCCCGCGAGAATCTGGATCGCATGCGGCAGCACATCGACAACCGCTTGCAACGATTCCACAGCCCCTATGGGACTGCCCGGCAGATTCAACACCAGCGAAGATCCGCACACCCCGCACACTCCCCGGCTGAGGGACGCAAACGGCGTCTTCTTCTCCCCTTCGCGCCGCATACGTTCGGCGACGCCATCGAGCATTCGACCGCAGACTGAGCGTGTCGCTTCGGGGGTGACATCGCGCGTCGAAATGCCCGTGCCTCCAGTCGTCACGACCAGCCGGACTTTGCGCGCAAGATCGACAATCGCTTTCTGAATTGCTGCATGTTCATCCGCGACAACGCGCGTCTCTGCCACCACAAAATGATGTTGCTCAAGTGCGCGCGCCACTGCGGGCCCTGAAGAGTCATTGCGTTCGCCGCGCGCACAAGAGTCGCTCACCGTAAGTACCGCGGCGCGAAAGGTATCAGGAGTCGAGGAGGACATCCTCCTCCTCGTCGGCTTGTCCGCTGTCCCGCTTTGCCTCGTCTAGCAGTCGCAAGCCTTCCATCAGCAGACCTTGGGTGTTCAGAGTCGTGGATTCTTCTTTAGTCTTACCGTCAAAGTTGATTTGAAAATTTCCGCCCGTCCAGCGCAGCACTTTGAAGACCGCAGGGTCGCCCTTCAGAGATCCATAAGCCGCGTGCTTCACCTGCCCGTCCTTGAAATACATCTCGCACTTATCACTGTCCTGGGTGAGGGTGAGCAGGCAGCTCTTGCGGCCCATCTCAAGTGATTGGACTAGATCGATGACGTTCATCTGCGCCAGATTGCCGCGTACAGTCCCGTCGGAAGATGTGGACTTTGACATCTTTTCTAAGGCGATCTTGTCGATCACGCGCTTGATACGTTGCGTGGCTTCGCGCAGAAAAAATGGCTTCTCGACAAAGTCATCTGCGACGTGCTCTTGTACAGCCAGCTTCTCGGAAATTTCAGCTTTGGTCGCCAGCAGGACTACTGAAATTGCTGATGTAGTGCTCCGGCTGCGCAGTTTGTCTACTAATTGGCGCCCATCCATTCCGGGCATGCGGTAATCGCTGACCAGCAAATCCGGCGCATCGTCGACCGCCTTAAGCAAGGCGTCTGCGCCATCGCCGGCCGTGGTGACCTTCGCCAGTGGCGCGAGAGCATCGCGCAGCATGGCGACGATCATCGGATTGTCATCCACCAGCAAGACTTTTACGTTGCTTTGCATTTTTACCCGGTCAGCGGTCAGTGCTGAGCGATCATCAAAGCCCGACTATCTCTTGCGAACAAAATCTCCGCTCTTCCCCCCTGATTTGCGCTCTAAAACCACCTCGCGAATCGTAATTCCTTTATCCAGCGCCTTGCACATGTCGTAAAGCGTTAAGGCAGCCACGCTCGCCGCGACCAGCGCTTCCATTTCCACGCCAGTTTCCGCCGCGGTTTTCACTTTGGAAGAAATCGCAATTCCATTCTCGCACTGACGCAATTCCACATCAATGTGCGAGAGCGGCAGAGGATGGCAGAGTGGGATCAGTTCCGATGTTTTCTTCGCAGCCATGATCCCTGCCAGGCGCGCCGTCTCAAATGGATCCCCCTTTGGATTTTCTTCCAGCGCCTGCAGAACCTCCGGGGACATCTCTACGAACGCGCTGGCTTCCGCCTCTCGCGCTGTGAAGGATTTCGATGACACGTCAACCATGCGTGCGCGGCCCGAGCCATCGTAGTGTGAAAGCTTTCCTGACATTGAGGCCTGAGAAGGACTCATCTTAGCAGGACGTTTGTCGTTATTCATTTGGGAGGTGGCGACCGCCTGCTTTTCGGACGCTGGAACTGGAAGATGTGCCTATCGCATCATCACTGCCACCCACTCCCCCGCCTCGATCCGCTCGCGGTCGGGCGGCACTATCGCAAAGCAATTCGAACGAGCGGCCGACGCAATGTCGCCAGATCCTTGCCAATGCAGCAGTTCAACTTGCGCTTCGTCGAATTCACCCGAAATCTTTGCTGGCAAAAATCGTGTAAGGCCTGTTTTTGTCTGAATGGGTTTTGCAAGCTTCGCCTTCGTAAAGACCAGCGGCCGCACTGTCATTCCAGCCAGTGCTTCGACCATCACTTTCGCAAAGAGCTCGAACGTTACCATCGTGGATATGGGATTTCCAGGTAGCCCCAAGAAATATCGCTGGGTACTTTCTTCGCGGGCATCGGCGCCGCTTCGACTTCCTTGCGCTGCTCGGGCGCTCACGGCAAGCTCCGCGCCACACGGCACACGACCGAAAACCACCGGCTTGCCTGGCTGGATTTGCGCCCCGGTGAAGAAAAATTCCGCTTTCAATTCCGTGAGCACCTGCTCGACCAAGTCGTATTTACCCATCGATACGCCCCCTGCAATCAGCAGAAGATCACTTTCAAGACCCTCTTTTACCAGCTCTCGCAGGCGTTCTGGCTCATCGGGTGCAATGGGTAACAGTACAGGATCGCCGCCGGCAGCGTGTATCTGCGCAGCGAGGGAGTAGCTGTTCGAATTCCGAATCTGACTTGATCCAGGGATTAAGTCTATGTCAACGACTTCGTCTCCGGTTGACAGCACCGCAACCCGCGGACGCGCGTAAACCACTAGCCGAGATCGTCCAACCGACGCCGCCAGTGCAATTGCCGCATAGTCGAGCCTCGTTCCCGGCGAGAGTAGTTGTTCACCTTCTTTCGCTTCGGCCCCTGCCGGAACAATGTTCTCGCCAACAGAGATTTGTCTTTTGATTTCGACACGATCGTTGGACCGCGACGTGTGTTCCAACATGACGACGGCATCAGCCCCCGCCGGGACAGCCGCACCAGTCATAATCGCGACTGTCTCTCCCACCTGCAGTGCGGGCAATTGTGCCGTCGCTCCTGCTTTGATTTCTCCAACCACAGTCAGAGTCGCCGGTGTGCTTTCCAGACCAGCCGCTCGTACGGCGTATCCATCTCGCGTCGCACGCGGGAACGGCGGAAAGTCGCGGTCTGCATGAATGGGCTCGGCCAGTACACGACGAGGCGCGTCAAGTAGGGCGACCAACTCCCGCGCACGCCCTTTTAAGTAGGAAGCATGCTCCTCTATAACATGGCGGGCATCTTTGAAGTTCAGGATGAGGGGTTGTGAACTGGGAGGCATGTCACGTTTCAAAGTTTCTAAGGTTCAAATCTTCAGGACGTCTTTGTCTAAATTGGCCGAAACCTTGAAACTCTGAAACCTCGAAACCGTACCTAGAACGCAGAAGTTCTGTGGCGAGTCGACAGTAACGTCCAACTACTTCTTTAACATCTTCACCGCAACTTCCTTAAAGAAAACGATGTCGTTATCGCTATGGTTTTGCAGCCCGATGTAGCCCTCATTGGGACGCGGTCCACGCTGCGGCTCATAATCATGCGTCCGCTCATGGACGGGCTGGCCTTCGGTGTAATCTGTCACTTCTACGCCGTTCACGGACACAATCGTGCGCGGCCCATCCAGCGTGATCTCCATGGTGTTCCACTCCGGTCCGGGCTTGCCTGGACGCGCTTTAGGCTTGGTCATCGAGTAGATGATGCCCGTCGCATGGTACTCATCGACACCCTGGGCTTCGGGGTCGTTAAGAATCTGGATCTCGTAGCCATAGTGCACTGGCATCCATTCTTCTCTTGGCTCAAGCGGGATGCGGACAAAAACGCCGGAATTGTCGTCCTTGTCGCGCATTTTATAGACGACCCGAATCTTGCAGTCGCCCAGTTTGCCGCCAGTCCAATAAAGAAGCCCCATACCGCCGTGGGTGCGGATCAGCCCGTCTTCGACCGTCATGTATCCCGGCCCGACGTGTTTCCAGCCGGTCAGGTCTTTACCGTCAAAAAGCTGCTTCCATTCATCGCTTTGCGCGGTCGCAGCTCCAGCCAAGCTAAAGATAAGGGCCGTGCTCAAAAGCCAAAGTCTCATGTTCACCTCGAAGCCCGCCATCTTACAACATTTTGCCCGCGCAGTTTCAGGCATTACCTAAGCCAGCTCCCGATGCACCGAAGTTCCGGAGTTTCGCATCCAACCAGCTATAATTAGGGAGTTGGGCGCCGTCTAAGGCGCCCGCTTAAATTCGGAGTCTGATGTCCACAAGAATTAAAACAGCTATCCTGGTCGCCTCTGCAGGCGTTCTGCTCTTTGCCTTTGGCGGACAAATCACCGGCGTTCGTGCTTCCAACGATGGCGCCTATCGCCAGATGGAAGTTTACAGTGAAGTTCTATCGCGAGTACGCAGCGAGTATGTAGAGGAACCAAATCTTCCGACGGTGACCGACGGCGCCCTGCATGGTCTTCTCGAGTCCCTGGATCCCGATTCCAGCTACTTGAATCCTGAGCAGTACAAGGACTACAAGGCACGCCGCACGAGCGCTAAGGGCGATATCGGCGCCGCTGTATCCAAACGATTTGGCTATGCGTCTGTGGTGTCAGTGATTCCAGGCGGTCCGGCAGACAAAGCGGGTCTTCAGGACACCGACATCATCGAAGCGATCGAGACCAAAAGCACGCGCGAGATGTCTTTAGCCGAAATCCGCAGCTTGCTTTCAGGCGACCCCGGTTCGACTGTAAACCTCTCGGTCGTGCGGGCCCGGCGAGCCGAACCGCAGAAAGTAACGCTCACCCGTGACATCATCAACGTTCCTGCGCCAACTGACAAAATGCTGGCTGACGGCATTGGCGAAATTCGGGTGGATGCGCTGACTAAAGGCAAAGCCCAGGAAGTCGCCAGCAAAGTAAAGGCGTTGCAGAAATCTGGCGCGAAGAAGCTGATTCTTGACCTGCGGGATTGTGCTGAAGGCGATGAATCCGAAGGAATCGCGACAGCAAATCTCTTCCTGAACCACGGTACCATCACTTATTTGCAGGGGCAGAAATATCCCCGCGAAGCATTCAATGCCGATCCTTCGAAAGCGATTACAACCCTGCCGCTCGTCGTTCTTGTAAATAAAGGGACCGCGGGGCCGGGCGAAATCGTTGCAGCTGCGATTCTTGAAAATGCTCGCGGCGATGTTGTAGGGGACAAAACGTTTGGAGAAGGTTCTGTCCAAAAACTGATCGAGTTACCCGATGGCGGTGCACTGATTCTTTCCGTCGCGAAGTACTACTCACCCGAGGGTAAGGCCATCCAGGATGCAGCGGTCAGCCCCAACATCGTGGTTGCCGACACCGACCAGGACGGCCCGGTCCCCGATGAAGACGAAAACGCAGCTCCGTCGGAATTGCAGAAGAAGACTACTCCTGATCGCGATGAGCAGTTGCAGAAGGCGATCGAGGTCCTGAAGAATCGGCAGGGTTAAATCAGTTCTGGTGGCTAGCGGTTAGCTCTAGGCCGGCAAATCACTAGCAACTACACTTCTAGGCTCTCCGCCTATAGAACACGTTGAACTCGAACCCGAGATTGGGCGGGAAGAGTTCGGCAACTTTCCTCAGCCTTTCCGCCAATGCCGCCGGGGCGAGCAGAGGATAGTCGCGTTCGCGCAGGTCCTGATAGTCCACATCCAGGAACAAGGACAGAAGATAAATCGAGATCGCGTCCGCGAACGCCGCTCCGAAATAATCATTTTTGTACTTTTCTCGATCGGCGCTGTGACCAGTTGCGAGCTTCCTCGATTCCCACGCATCCATCGAAGTCTCGCCGCGAATGCCAGAGTCTGCCTGCTTCCAGACGAGATCAGCGAATTCGTGTGAAACACCCGCATGCTCCACGAACGCGTGTCCAACATTGATATAGAACTCGAACGCAATCGAGAATTTGTCATCCATCAACTTCGTAGAGATAAAGACGCACTGCGATCCGCCGAGTTCGAGATTACGATGGCAAACGGCGTGATCGCTGAGTGCCACATCATACCGGTCGGCAATGACCGTCTGCTCACCCTGATTAACCGTTAGCGGAACAAAGTAATAGGCCTTGCGACTAAGCGCGCCGGCAATTGCCTTAGGAACCGCTGAAACTAAGCGCTCCAGTTCAGTCGAAGGCATGCTCATTTCGCCGGCAACGGCATAGCAGATGCCATTTGGCGCCTGAGAAACCGCCGCCTCGCGGACGACGTCTGAAGGTTGACGTGTTAAGGCTTGTGCAGCTTGTGACATTGATCCTGGCTATTAACTGCTAGGCTTCCGGCTGCTAGCTTAAGCTGAATTGCCGGGAGATAAAAGCTACCAGCCATTCTATCCCACCACTTCCCGATATCCTTGCAGAACTTCTTCTACCGACCTGTCCCATGAATACTTCTTGACCTGCTCATAACCCGTCTGGCGCAGCTTCTCGCGCAAGGTCTGATCGCACAAAACCCTCTGTAAAGCCCGCATCATCTCAAAAATGTTTTCGGGATTAACCAGCACCGCGGCACTGCCAACCACTTCGGGAATAGATGAGGTATTGGAGGTCAATACCGGGGTGCCGTGAGCCATGGCTTCAAGCGGTGGCAATCCGAAGCCTTCGTACAAAGAAGGGAACACAAATACCTTCGCCGCATCGTAAAAAACCCGCAGCACTTCAATGGGAACAAATCCCAGGAAGCGAACGTCATTCTGTACGCCGCCGCGAACAACTGTCCGGCGCAGGTCAGGATGCTTCGAAAGTTCATCGCCGATAATAATTAGCTTCAGGTCGGGATAAACGTCCTGCTTCGCCAGTTCAGTTTTCAGCGCTGAAAAAGCCTCAATAATGCGGACCAGGTTCTTGTGCGGACTGATCCGACCGGCATAGAGAAGAAATGGATGCGTGATCTGATAGCGCTCCGCGAGCATTTGGCGATCGGCATCGGTGGCGTGTCCGGTGAGAAATCGCGGATCAATGGCGTTGTAGATGACTTCAATCTTCGTCGGCTCGATCCCAAACAGGTTTTGAATTTCGTTTTTCGTGAACTGCGAAACCGCGAAGATTCGGGCTGCGCGTTTCAACACTCTGCGCGTCAGATGGAAATGCAACGTGCGCCGCAGGCCTGAGCCGTTGTGCGCGCGGTACATGTGGTCGAGCAGGTCATGCACGGTTACAACATAGGGACACGGCAAATTGTGTGGCACCCAGAACAAGTGCGGCACATGCACTAGTTGGCAGTGCAACCGGGTCACAACGGAGTGGCAGCGCAAGAAACCTTTTGTCGTGTTGGGGGGCGGAACCGCAATCGCCTGAAAGTTTTTTGGGAGCACCCCTATCTCGCTGATTTTTTCGTTGGGGCCGAGCAGGAAGTATTCGTTCTCGCGGTCAAGCCGGGCCAGAGCACGGACAATATTCCGTGTGTAGGTGCCCACGCCGAATTCGTTCATCCGGCGAATGTCTATAGCGATCCTCACAGGAAGATTGTAATTATAGGCAGGATTTCACGACAGGCACGGCCGTTAAGGTGCAATTACAGGCGCACGTGCTCGGATGTTATTCGTCTCTGAGCAGGATCATCGGATCCACGCTCAATGCGCGCCGCGCCGGAATCCAGGTCGCAATGAGCCCGAGTATCCCCATCGCTGCAACCACGCCTGCGAGGACTACAGGATCGCGCGGCGAGGCCTGGTAAACGATGTCGGACAGTATGCGGGTTGCGAGTAGTCCAAGGACGAGTCCCGCGGATGAGCCAAAGGCCAGCAATTTGAACGCGCGGCCCAGCGCCGCTTTCAGAATTTGCTTGCGCTGTGCGCCCAGAGCCACGCGGATTCCCAGTTCCCGCAGACGCTTGCTGATCGAATATGCCGCCATTCCGAAGATGCCGGTAATCGCCAGCATTGCACCCATTCCGCCGAGCACTCCGAGCGAGACTGAGGCCACCTGAGGAGGGAAGAGAGCTCCGTTGATTTCGTCTAGCCGAGTTTCAATGATAACCGGCACGCCAGCATCGACGTGGTGCAGAGCGTTTCTAATCGCCTCACCGAGCTGCCCAGGATCGCGGCTGGAACGCACGACCATCCAATCGGTACTAGCGGGCCACTGTAAAAGCGGCAGAAACATCGCCGCCTTGGAAGATTCCGTTATAGTCGAATATTTGCCCTCTTCAGTTACTCCAATGACTTGCACCCGAGTTCCACGCGGGAGTCTGTAATAACTTCCAATCGCCTTTTCTACGGAGCCAAACAGCGTGCGTGCAAACTCCCGGTTCACAATCGCCACGCGTGGCGAGTTTTGGTCGTCGTGCCACGTGAAGGATCGCCCCGCAAGCAGCGTCGTTCCTTCCGCGCGCAGGTAATCGGGAGAAATGTGGTACATGTATGCGTCGTGGATGGCCGCATTGGGGGGCCGCAGGTCGGTCGTCGCATCTCTGTAGACGCTTGAGGTGGCCTGATCGTTCATCAGCAGAGCGTCAGTCATTCCCACCGACTCTACGCCGGGAATTGCGGCAATGGCATCGAGCATGCGCTTTTGCATCACCGGCATCTGCTCCGCCTGATAACCCGCAAAGTGCAAGTCTGCGCTGACCAGCATGGAATTGCGAGTTTCAAATCCGAAATCGCTGTGCATTGCTCGTAGCAGCCCCCGCACCGCGACCAGGGAAGAAGTGACCAGCACAGCACAGAGCGCAATCTGCACGGCTAACAGAACGTCTCGTGCGGTAATCCGCTTGCCGGCCTCTACGGTCGCTCCGACTTTAATGACCTGATACGCATCTGTGCGAAGCACCTGACGGACAGGGACCGCTCCGAAAAGCAATCCGCTGACGAGGCTCAACACGAGAGCGAGCAGATACACGCTCGCATCCGGATTTACCGGGGCGTGAATCGGAAAATTGCCAAACGGCTGCCATTCGCTGAACCAGTGCAAGAACGCCACACTTGCCCAAAGCCCGACTGCGCCTCCCGCGAGAGCAATCAGCACAGCTTCGGTGAAGAGGCCGCTCAAAATGCGTTTCCGGCTGGAACCAAGGGCCAACCGCATGGCTATTTCTTTAGACCGGTCAGCAGCACGAGCGGCAAAAAGGCTGCCCAGGTTGGCGCACGCCGCCAGCAGGATCAGGCCGGCCAGCAACATCAGTCCGCCGATAAAAGCCTGTACGGCGGGAGCAGCTTGATCGCCCAAAAAATTCGGCCTCGCCAACGCAAAACCCGATTGACGTTCCTGCTGCGGATAGGTCTTTTCGAGATAGGACCCGATGGAGTTCAGGTCAGCGATGGCGGCTGCTTTAGTGACTCCCTCTTTCAGGTGTCCGACGACCATGAAAATCCAACGCGCGCCGCGATCGTTCATGTCCGTTGCAGAGTCAATCTGTTCGTGATTCGCCATGGAGACGAAAAACGTTGGAGACATGAACACAATCGTTCCGCGGAATCGCGGCGGCGCTATTCCAATGACGGTAAAAGGATGCTGGTTCAACTGAACTACGCGGTCGATTACGCTGCGATCGTCATGGAACTGGCTGTGCCAATAGTCATAGCTGAGAACGATGTAAGGCGCGCTGTTCAGACCATGATCATCGGAACCATGAAAGAAGCGCCCGAGATACGGGTGGATTCGCAACACGTCGAAATAGTTGGACGTAGTCTCCAGTCCCCACACCAACGAGGGCCCGGCACCGGTGTTCAGTGAAAATTGGCCCACACCAAAGCCAGCCAGACCATCGAAGCTATGATTCCTGTCGCGCAAATCCTCATAGTCGGGATACGACTGCGATGTACTGAAGGAATCGTCCGCCCGCTCGAGCAGGTAAAGGCTTTTTGCGTCCGGCACATTCAGCGGCTTCAGTATGAACCCGTTCAGAACGCTGAAGACAATGGCATTCGCTCCAATGGCCATCGCCAGCGTGAGCAAAGCCGCGATGGAGAATCCCGGCGACTTGCGCAATTGCCGAAATGCATAGCGAACGTCCTGAAGCCAATTGTGCATTTGGTCTCCCCGGTGAAGACCTGCGACTTGTCCTGTGGCAATTTGCATATCTTTCGCCAAAGTGTAAGGGGCTGAAAATAAATGGTTGAATCGATGACGAGCGTAGCCGTAATGCGCTGGGGATGTCCACGAGTGATTGTTCATGTCCGGAATTGGACACGATGGCGTGATCTCAGCCCGAGTCTTTCGAATTGCTCTGTGTCACTCCGTGCCCTCTGCGGTTGAGTTTTGTAGAATTGTCTAACCACAGAGGGCACTGAGGTCACAGAGGAGTCCACACGGAGGGAATCTCATTTCTTACTGATTTCCGTGCCATCGACTACATCGATCGGCAACACGGTTTTCAGCTTGACGAACTCCGCCTGCAACACGAGCTTTCCGGCTTTCTCCGGGAGAAACTCGTAATCGTAGGTCTCGCCCGGGCTGAATGCCTGCTTGGCCTCGCAGGATTTTCGATAAAACTGCGGCAGGTCAGCACCGTCTTTCGAGATCGGCACCCATGAGGAGGGCTTGTCGCCGTTCAGCAGAGAGAAAATAACTCCATCGCTGCTCGGTGTGATGTTGATGAAGCGGAACCGATACTTTTCGCCTACCCGCAGATTTTGTGCGGCAGGTTTCGTGACGCCATTCAACAGCATGGGGTCGTTTAATATATCTGCCCCGGTGCTGCTAATAACAAAGGTGCGGTCGTGTTCCGGATCATATTTCTGGCCTGGATTGAGCACGATAAGCGGCCCGTACAGCCCCGTCGTTAGCTGGCCCACATCATGCCAATGTGTGTGATAGATGTAGGTGCCGGCGCGGGGTGGAGTCATGTGCGCGACAAACGATTCTCCTGGCGCGATTGGTGGCGTGACTTGGCGCGAATCGCCGCTATAGCCGGGTACTCCATCGTAGTAGCTCTCCAGTTCGATTCCGTGCCAGTGGACTGCGGTCGAAGCATTGAGGTTATTTACCACCGTGATTTCGGTCGACTGCCCACGATAAATCACGATTGGCGGACCCAGTTCAGCGCCCGGCCCCGTTGTACTGACGGCAGCTCCGTCGCGCACTTCCATCCGGATGCAGCGCCGCGTGCTGCCTGGCGGAGGCGCGTTCTGCGCAAGCGTTAACGTCACGCGATGTTCAGCCGGTTTCGGTGGCACCTGCGCAGCCTGCGCCTCGCGAGCTTTTACTTGTATGGGCACCACCAATCCCGCCATCATCTCGTGGCGGTGCTCGCCGGCGACCCGCACTCCGATGATTTCGTTGACATCATTCGCCAGACTGGGCGCGAAGTGCATCTCGAGATGGCAGTGGAAAATCCAATTGCCGGAGTGAGTGGGCGTCCACGTGACCAGCATGGTCCGGCCCGGGGCCATACTTTCAGTCACCACTGTGCGCTGTTGCTCGGGCGAATAGACTTGTTCTTTCTCCGCGTCACCCGCGCTGTCTACGCGAAAATGAGCGCCATGCAAATGCATTGGATGGCCGGACACGGTGGGATTAATCACTCGCCAATGCGCGGTCTCGCCGACTGTGTAAGAGAGCTGGTTTATATGCGGAAAAGACTTACCGTTCACGGTCACGATTTCGTGGAAATTGTGAACGAAGTCGAAGGGGACCATCCAGTTGTACCAAACCCCGATAACCATCACGCGATCATCGGTTGGCATGCCGGCGCCATCGACAATGAATGCACCCGTCATTGTCGTGTCACTGGTTGTTTGTGCGTAGACCGGCACGGGAGCGAACGTGGTCACGTTGTAGTAGTACGTTCCGGGAGCGCCCGCGACAAAGTCCAGTTCCTTGGTCGCGCCGGGATCGATGCTCACCGCGTCTTTGGCATCGCCAGGCCGCGTGTGAAATCCATGCAGGAATACCGGGAAAATCTGGCTGTTCTTGAAGGTCGCGTGAATGCGCGTGCCTTCGGGAACGCGGATCATCGGTCCGGGAATGCTGGCCGGACCGCCCTCCTCGCCGATGGCAAGTGCAGGAATCCCTGTGTCGTCATCGGCATTGGGGTGCCAGATGCCCTCTTTGATCTCGAGATGGAGAGTTAGAACGCCATCCTTCAACTGACCGGCAGGCTTGAGATTGTCATGGGTGATGATAGCGGGGAGATCGGATGTTTCCGCGACGGCCAGAGGCGTTCCGATGCTCCAGACGAAAAACGAGGTGGCGGCCAGCAGGCACACTAGCGCCCGCTGACAAACTGACTTTTTCATTTGGGAGTTCCATGAGTGTAATTTTCTAACGCTCGGTGGCAGAGCAAATTAGAACGGGTGAATAAAACGGTCGCATAACGATAGAGCGGTGGGGTAGGGAAGTCAACGGGGAAGTAGGAGAAGTAACCAGCTTTCTAAGCCGTTATGTTCATGTGCTGCCGAGCCGAAAAATGGCTGACATCTCACTGAACCATAAAAACGTTCGTACTCACTACTTCCACAGGTTTTCCCAGAATTAGGAATGGCTGGAATTGAGACTTCCTTGTTTGCTCCTCGGCGGTCTGGCGAAGTTCCTCCGGGCCATCAATGGCTTGCGCACTTGTAACAATCCCTTCCTTATTGATTGTGAATTTCACCGTCACTTTCCCATGAATACCTCTAGGGAAATGCGGGAAGCTTAGTTGCGCAGGTTTACGGACGAGAAGGAAGGGTGGAACCTCCACGGGGCCGGTCAGCGGCCCTGGACTACCCGGAGGTGGTGAAAGCAGGGCCGAATCCGATTGCGCGGGCTCAAGCTTCGCAAGCTGAATTTTGAGATATGGCTTACCGCCGTGAGTAACTTCAATTTCATGCGCCACATAGCGGTTCTCAAATCGAAAGACGCTGTTGTAGACCGTTTCGTCCCAGCCTTGCCCATGCGTATAGCGAAGAATTGTGGTTCCCGGTTCGTAGCAAAACTTCTGGAGGCCATTATCGGAGAGAACTCGGCCATTTCGCAGGGCGACGCACTCGAGCTTCGTATTGCCAACGCTCCAGTCGAGTTTGTCGGGGCTCCCGTCGACGTTCTGGGCTGCCTGATACAGCGGTGTAAGCGACTCATCAATTGCTTGCAGCGTCGCTTTTGCCGGCCAATCCTGAACACCAGAGCGGTACAAATCCGAGCCGGTACCAACCTCGATTTGGCTAAGTTCGTCTGTCTTGATGACTCTCCTGTACTTGGTCGGGCTTAGGTAGTATTCGTCGATTGTGCCGCTGTGCACATTATCTCCATCTTCGTCGAACTCGTCATAGGCAAGTTGCACGTGCCAAGGTGTCGACGGCTTGAGATCAACTCCATTCGCAGCGGACAGATCACCAAGGACCTTCACTGCTTCTGGCGAGGAATGAACGGTCACCGGTGCGTTCAAGGCTATTCTGACGCCCTCTCTGGTAGTTGGTGGGCTTACGTGAATCGGCCCGAGATGTTCGGCCTGAGGCCACGCGGCCACGCCAGAAGTCAGAGCAACACAAGAACAGAACTTGAGAACTACTCTTTCCAACATAGCCCCTCTCCGAAGACGCTAATGGTGAACAGCTTATACTCCAGCTTGCGCCCGTTCTCTTCGCTCGGCGTACAGCGGAAACGCTTCCGCAAGCTGCAACACTTGCCGGCGAACTTTGCTCAGCACCCCTGAATCCGTGCGGTTGTTGAGCACTTCGGCGATCCAGTGGCCGATCTGGCGCATTTCGTTCTCTTTCATGCCGCGCGTAGTCAGCGCAGGAGTCCCGATACGAATGCCGCTGGGCTTCATCGGTGGATTCGTATCAAAGGGAATCGCGTTCTTATTTACCGTGATTCCTGCCTCGCCCAACGCTTTCTCGGCTTCGCTGCCCAACATGCCTTTGGAGAAAACATCTACGAGCATCAGATGGGTATCGGTGCCGCCGGAAATGATTCTGAAGCCTTCGGCTCCCAGCGTCTCCGCCAGCACTTTCGCGTTCGCGACAATCTGCCGCGCGTAATCGCGAAATTCCGGTTGCAATGCTTCTTTGAAGCACACCGCTTTCGCCGCGATGATGTGCACCAGCGGCCCCCCTTGCATTCCAGGGAAAACGACTTTATCGATCGCAGCCGCGTACTCCTGTTTCGAAAGAATCATTCCCGCACGCGGCCCCCGCAATGTTTTGTGGGTAGTCGTCGTCACGATTTGCGCATGCGGCACCGGCGATGGATGCACCCCACCCGCAACCAATCCCGCGAAGTGTGCCATGTCGACGAGAAATAGCGCGCCAACTTTATCTGCGATCTGCCGCATGCGCGCAAAGTCGATAATTCTGGGATACGCGCTGCCTCCGCCGATTATCAGCTTCGGCCGCTCACGCCCTGCGACTTTTTCAAGATCGTCGTAGTCAATGGTTTCCGTTTCTTTCGTGACGCCATAAGGAACGATCTTGTACGTCTTCCCGGAAAAATTCAGATGATGCCCGTGCGTCAGGTGCCCGCCATGCGCGAGATTGAGGCCAAGGATAGTGTCGCCGGGCTGCAGCACGGCAGCGTATGCCTCCATATTCGCCGACGATCCCGAATGTGGTTGCACGTTGGCATGCTCGGCACCGAAAATCTGTTTCGCCCGATCGCGGGCGAGATTTTCAACCACGTCCGCAAATTCGCATCCTCCGTAATACCGCTTGCCTGGATATCCCTCAGCGTATTTGTTGGTGAACACTGATCCCATCGCCTCGAGCACGGCCTCGCTCACGAAATTTTCGGAGGCTATCAGTTCCAGCCCTTCATGCTGACGGCGGGTTTCGTTCTCGATGGCAGCCGCAGTTTCAGGATCTACATCCTGCAATGGACGTTCCATATAGACGTTTTTCACAGTACACATCCTAAATGTTTGCGGCCGATGAGCCCAACTATGCTGCCGGATTAGCTTTATTCTTGCTCGCGCTTACTGGATCGTCGTACTCGTCTGAGACTCGACCGGTCAATATTTCCTTCAATGCCCATTCAATCCTTTTGGCCGAACTTCGAATTTCATCCAGTTCCTGCGGATGCCCATGAATGTATGCTGAATCGACGATGACCTGCAGCGCATTGCGAACATGATGGTTCATCAACTCGATCGTTTTTAGCTTCTCATTCAGATGCTTCCACCGGTTATGTTCCAGGCGGTAAGCCAGTCCGCCGGCGATCAGAGCGCCGCAAATGTCGTCAACAACGCGTTGCGATTCCCGCAAGCCAAAGTGCACTGAAATCTGGTCGGCGGCCAACAGCAATATAAAAACCACAAGGCCGAAAAAGATCGCTGCCAGGCCTGAGCCCAGCAATTTTTTTGGTTTATCGTTACTCCGCACCTGTACCTTCCTGCAATATGACTGTCGACGTGAGCATAGATTTAACGTGAAATTAGAGGTTATCAACTTGGACTGGCTTTGCGAACAACAAAAGTTCTGCGGGAACGCGGCCACAGGACTCATGTCGCAATCTCAGGGAAGTGACCTGTTCTATGTCTTGTGCCAGTGCAGCAGGTGAACAAGAACGCGTGCCCTCGGGGGGACGCGTCTGGAGAGAGATCCGTGCGACAACTAAAAAGGCGCTCGCCGAAACGAGCGCCTCTCTCGATCAGGGCTGGTTGACCCCGCTCTTACTTAGCCGAAACCAACGAATGTGTAATGGCGTGTACGGACAGCGCAATGCGATTCTGCACGCCGACTTTGCGCATCAGTTTGGCAACGTGTGCCTTCACCGTGCGTTCTTCAATCCCTAATGCCGCACCAATTTCTTTATTGGACCGTCCAGCCACCAACATTTCCAGAACTTCTTTTTCACGGTCGGTGAAGGTCACGCGACCCGCGGGGAAAATGCGTCCCGGCGCCGAACTCACTCTCTCGATGAACATGGACAACACGCGCCGCGGCGCCCAAACTGACCCCTGATGCACGATTCGAATCGCCTGCACGAATTCCGTCGCTGAAGCTGCCTCGTCAACGTAACCCTTGGACCCTGATGCGATGGCCTTCAGAATGGTCTCCTCGTCCATGCCGGCGCCGGTGACAATGATCTTCAAGTCGGGGCGGGAAGCTTTCAGGCTGGCCATTACGTCGAATAGGTTCTGGCCGTTGCGGTTTCCCAGCAGCACAAGGTCGATATCCTGCATGACGGCGATGTCCGGCAGCGCAGCCGAGACCAGTTCGAAGTCCGGTTCGGAATCAAACAGCGCCCGGAAGCCGACAAAGCGCAGTGGATCGCTTTCCACCACGGCTATACGAATCAGCGGTTTTTTTGCAGGGGCAGTTTTAACGGCTGTTCCTGATTTCATAGACATGCCTGCTCTTGGTCCAAGATGTACTCAGGATATCTGCATTGGCGTGCGATGCAAGGTATCGTAACGTTTGCTGAATTACGGGAGTAACATTGATAGGATTGATCTTGGACGGGGAGAAAACTGACCAAATGACCATGAAAAGGGCCTTCTTGCCGGCGATTTGCGCTTTGCTCATCGCGGTGGTGGCTTCTGCGCAGACCACCTACCAACCTAAGTTCAAGGGCGATCCGGCGCGGTCGGATTCAGAAGCGGCAGCGCTGGGTTACATGCGCACGTTCCTGCGCGCGCAAAAAATTTATAAGAGGAAGAACAATCACTACGCCACCTCTCTCCTCGACCTGGCCCACACCGGCTCGTTTACCCGGCGCATGGTCAATACGGACCGCGGCGATTACACCGTGCAGTTCAAGGCCAACAAAGAAAAGGATACCTTCAAAATTACGATGGTCCCCAAGCAGTTCGCGCCCGATCACCGCTCCTTTTTCGCTGATGAGGAAGGCAAGATTCGCGCCGACGAGTCAAAAGAGGCGGATGAGAATTCGCCGATTTTGAAAGCAGACCAGTGAACCTGAGCTTCGAGCAGCGAGGGTCGAGCAACCAATCACTGCTTGCTCATTGCTCACAGCTCATTGCTCTTCAGCTAGTCTTTCCCGGCTTAATCACGATTGCCTTGTCGTGATGAAAGCTGATAGTGAGCGGATTCCCGCCATTCGGATAATCCAGCGTTCGATCGATATCGTCACTGCCGGGCTCTAACACGCCGAGCCCAATCGCGAAATCTGTCTGTAGTTCGCTCATACCCTGCTTTACCTGGTGCTGGTCGATCGCCTGCCACACGTCGGTCGGCCAATGTTTGTAAAGATCGTGCGGGTCCTGAATAAACAACATTTCGTTCACGAAGAACCGATAATCGCCTGATCTCTCAGTGCCGATTGGCGCAGCGTACGATTTGCCGTCCTGCTGAAACACAGCGACTAACTGCCGCTCGCCAGGTTTGTCGGGCATCGACTGGGAGACCACGTCCTTGAACTCGAGCTTTTGCAGCGGCAAAAGCTTTCCTGCTTCATGTGACAGGTCCGCGCCGCGCGCCGCCGCACTGAATGGAAAATAGGAATATGCGTATCCCACCTTCACCCAGACCGGCTGCTGCGTGAGTTCCTGCTTGGCGTCTTTCAGATCGTAAACGTACAGCTTCTTGGGCGTGACGTAATAATCGGGGTTGAGCGGCGGAGCTTCCTTCTTTGTGGGTTCGATGGCGGCCTGATGCCGCTCATAAAAGATCCATGCCAACCGGCCCCCTGCCACGACGAACCCGATAATCAGTACGATCTGTATCTTCTGTTTCATCGCGTGAAGTGTAGCAAAGCCACTCCCTGGTCGCTGAGAAGGGTTTCGTACGACGTGCGACGGACGACCTACGACGCACGGTACCACAACGCAGAAGAGTATCTATTCGTAGTGCAGCGCCACAGTCGGATTCACCTTCGCCGCGCGCCACGCGGGAATGTAGGTTGCCGCAACAGCAATCAGCATAAGAAGAAAAGCGACGCCAATGAACGTTAGGGGATCGTGGGAGGTGACTCCAAACAGCATGTTGGCCATGACACGGGTGAGCACAAACGCAACGATCAGTCCAATTCCTATCCCAATCACCGCCATCCTTGCGCCCGAACCAACGATCATCCGTAAGACATCTCCTCGGCCGGCGCCAAGCGCCATGCGCACGCCAATCTCATGGGTACGCTGACCGACAAGATACGCAATTACGCCATAAATACCCACGCACGCCATCACGAGCGCGAGCAAAGAAAATATCCCGAGCAATGCCATTGAGAAACGTCGGGCGGCCAGTGAGCTCGAAATCACGTCGTCCATGGTTTGCGCGCCAAACATCACCATCTCTCCGTTGACCTGCTGCAGCGATCGGCGGATTGACGGAACTTGGGACATTGGCGCAGCTTCGCTCCGCAACACAGCTCCGAGGTGGGTAGAGACGATCGGCACGAAGCGGTCTGGCACTTGTGCCATTTGCAGATAGCATTGCGCCTGGATGCTGGCAGTCGCGTCCGAATCCAGCCCCCACTGGTTCACGTGTCCGACCACGCCGACGATCTCAGCGTGCGCACCCAGAATGTCGAAGTTGACCTGCTTGCCAATTGGATCGTCATTTCCGAAAGCCATTTTCGCAAATCTCTCGTCAATTACGGTCACGGGTGCAGAATGTTCGTTGTCATTGGAACTGAGAAACCGTCCGCGCTTCAGAGGAATGCGCATTGTTTTGAGATAGTCCGGTTGTACTGTGTAAAAGAGCGTCTGTTTCATCTCGGCCGGAACCGCAGGTTTGGTCTGACCTTCAATCCAGAATGGCACCTCTGAATCGCCTTCCATCGGCATGGCACCTGCGCTCAGGGAAGCGGCGGTTACTCCTGGAATGGCAGTCAGTTTGTCAGTGATTGCCCGCCAGCGCACACGTTCGGCATCGGCGCTCGACTCCATGCTCGGAGATGAAACAAAGAACGTAAGCACATTGTGCGGATCGAACCCGGGATCAACGCTCCACAGCTTCATAAGGCTTCGTATCATCAGTCCAGTTCCCGCCAGCAGGACTAGCGCGAGTGCCATTTCAATCACAACAAAAATACCCTGCGCACGATGCCGCGCACCGCTCGACCCGCGCCCGCCTTCTTTAAGAGTTTCGTGCAGATCGGTGTCGCGCAGCTTCAACGCTGGAACCAGGCCGAAGAGAATTCCTGTTACGACCGAAATCAGCAGCGTGAACAGGAGCACGCGCGCGTCCATCCCGATTTCCTCCGCACGAGGCAATGCTTCCGGCAAGAGTCGTAACGCAGCCCGTGTTCCCGCGAACGCAAGGAGCAAACCCAAAATCCCGCCAGCGACTCCGAGCAGAACGCTCTCAATCAAAAGTTGCCCAACAATTCGCGCTCGCCCTGCTCCTAACGCCATGCGCACGGAAATCTCACGAAGACGCGCAGTCGATCGAGCCAGCAGCAGATTGGCTACGTTCACGCATGCGATCAGCAGCACAAAACCCACTGCTGCCAGCAGTACCAGTAGAAACGGACGAATGTCGCCCACCAAGTCCTGCTTGAGCGGCACAATCGTGATGCCCGTGCCTCGATTCGGGTCAGGATAAGCTTCCGCCAAGTTTCGTCCGAGCGCGTTCATGTCTGCTTTCGCTTGCTCGAACGTGACTGCCGGCTTCAGCCGCGCAACTGCGTCCATGCCCATGTTGACTTTGCGGTCGCGAAACGAGGTGTCTGTCCACTGACCAATGGGTACGAAGATATCTATGTGCGGATCGAAATTGTTGGCTTCATAGTGAAAGTTGGCCGGCAGCACGCCAATGACGGTATATGCGGTGCCGTTAAGCGTTATGGCTTTGCCAACTAAATCCTGTGAAGAACCAAAACGCCGCTTCCACAATCCTGCGCTGATCAGCACCACCGGTCCGGCGCCCAACTGATCTTCTTCCGCGCGAAACGTGCGGCCAATTACCGGCTTGATCCCGAGCAATGAGAAGAAACTCGCTGACACCATTTCTGCGCTCACGCGCTCCGGCTCGCCCGTTCCGGTCAAGTTGAAGTTGTCTCCGCGATACGCGGCCATTTCGGAAAATGAATGGTTCTCGCGTGACCAATCAAGAAAATTCGGATACGAAATCGACGACCGCTCAAACTGCGGCGTGTGCCAGTAGAGCGTGACTAGGCGATCGGATTCCCAGTACGGCAGCGGGTTCAACAACACTCCATTGACTACGGAAAAGAGTGCCGTGTTCGCCCCGATGCCGAGGGCGAGTGTAAGCACAGCAACGATGGCAAAACCCGGATTTTTCGCCAGCATGCGCAGAGAGAAGCGGAGGTCCTGCAACAATTGGTGCATATAAATCCTTCTACAACATCATTCCGGAGAGGGCACTCGAACGTCTGTGATCACAAACACAACTTCGTTCTCGGTGTGTTTTTCCCCCCTGTAACACCGTTCCCTCCGTGGTTGATAAACACGTGTAGGGGCGGACTTCCACGTCCGCCCACGACTCACATAAGTAAACCCGCACAGCTCACAGCCTCGCCATCTCAGCACTGTTTCTGCCCACTATAACCGCGAAAGCGAGGTGGCGTACCCGACTGAAACAGCGTCTGGATGGAGCATCGCGATTAGCCCGCAAGTGCATGTACCTCAAGTACTTACCTCTCAAAGGACAATGACTTCGGTAACTTTCGTGCGTTGCTTTTCGAGTGTACTCTGCCCTTGATGTCTGACGAATCCACAAACTCCTCCGGTGCCGCTAAAGCAGTGCGGTCGCGCTACAACGAAGTACAAAGCGCGGCGCGTTTTCCTGTGAAACTCCCAATTCACATCAAGTCGCAAACCGGCGAGAGCGATGCTGAAACCGACAATGTTTCCGCCAATGGCGTGTTGTTCCATCACGACGTTGATATGCCAGTCGGGTCCAGTGTGGAATTCACGATCTCCCTCCCAGCTGAAGTGGTCGGTGCACAAAAAGATGTTCAGGTCGAATGTCACGGTCGCGTGGTCCGCAGCAATGAGGAAGGCGGGCGGCGCGGTGTGGCCGTGGTCATCGACGAATACCGCTTCGAACGCCCGTAAAGGGCAAGTGAACCGATGGCTAGTCCAGCGCTCAGCACGGGAGAACCCAAGGTGGCCCCTCCGCCCACGGAGAACCGCGAACAATTTATTCGTGTGATTGTGGCCGATTCGCAGGCCATCTTCCGCGCCGGACTTCGAAAGATCTTCGCGCTTGAAGACGACATCCGCGTAGTTGGCCAAGCCGAAACATTTGAGCAGGCGATTGCCGCCGCAAAGAAATTCACCGCTGAAATTCTGATTCTGGAAGCCGCGCTTGCCGAGCGCCCGACCGAAGCTGTCCAGGAAATCATGAAAGAGGCGCCGGGGCTGCGTTTAGTCGTAGTCACCGAAGCGCCTGACCAGGAATTGACTCTCGATCTTTTCCGTCGCGGCGCGCATTCCGTTGTTTCGCGAGAAGTCGATTCCGAACTGTTTGTCGAGTGCCTGCGCAAAGTCGCTGAAGGCGAGCCCTGGCTCGAGCCACATGCGGTGAAGTGGGTGCTTGAGGCTTATCGAACGCATGGCGCGCGTCCGCAGACAGCGCGAACTAAAGTTCAGTTGACGCCGAAAGAGGCGCTAATCGTTTCCTGCGTGACGCAAGGGATGAAGAATAAAGAAATCGCTGTGCGTGTCGGAACGACCGAGCAGGTAGTGAAGAATTATCTGCGCAAGGTTTACGACAAACTCGGCGTCGCGGATCGCCTCGAACTCGCGCTGTATTGCCTGAATAGTAAAGTCCTGCAGGATGCTAAGCAGGCGCCCCCGGCAGCACAGCCAACGACGTCCGCGTCCACGTCCACTGCAGAGCAGGTCCCCTCCACTGAACCGGCTGACCTGTCGAAGAAGAACTCATAAATTTGCAATCAAGCGGGTGCCCCACCCTTTCCTGTTTTTGGAAAGGGTGGGAACCACAAACCCTAGAAGCTAAGGTCTGTGACGCCCACCCTTCGAACACCGCGAAGGGTGGGGCACTCATTTCTTCTCAGTCCCCTGACAAAACCGGAGGAACCGTACGCCGGGTGCCCCACTTCTCCCCGGTGTTGGGAGAAGTGGGAGTGCTAACGTCGGTGTTTGCTCCTCACCCGCGAAGCCCCGTGTACAGTGGCGCGAGCTGCAGTTTTCGCCCGAAACGCCCGGCGACCATCGCCACCACAATCCACAAAAGCACTCCATACCCCGCATACCATATCGCCTCCTCACCTGGACTCACACGCGGGCTGAAGACGACGAGCGCCGCGGTCGAGCTCATATGAAGAAGTTGGGCCATCAGCAGACTTCCGGTGTTGACGTACAGCCATGAGATAAGCACTCGCACCGCCACCATCGCAAACGTAAACGCGAAGAAGAATGGCTGCCAGTAGCTGCCGTGCGGAGCGGCTGCGCCCAAGAAGTTGATTACTGGCAGATGCCAGCATCCCCACAAAATGCCGAGGATTATCGCAGCCCGCAGCGCGCTGCTTTGCCGACACATTCTTGGAAAAGCAAACCCTGTCCATCCGATCTCTTCACAAATGCCTGCGGGTATTCCAAATGCGATGCCTAAAAAGAAATGATTGGGTGTGAAGCTCGGAGACACAAACCGTGCCAGCAGGAATAGAACACATACGACCAGCGCTGCCGGAATCAGCAGCACGGCATACCAGCGCAATCCAACTCGCGCGCGGAGCATTCTGCGGAAAAGATCGCGAACTCCTTGTTTTCCATCCATAACGCCGGTCATAAGAATTCCTGCGAGGAGTGGGCCTAGCAGCATGGCGGGAAACATTAATATGCCGGCGAGCGTCGGGATATGCTCACCCCGTACTAGGGCGGGAAGTGCAACCGCAAGTGCGCCCGCCCAGGAGATTGTGAACGTCAGTAGGAAGTAGCTGAGAACGGGATGATCGCTCACCCAGGAGATGCATTGCGAGCTCCGCACGGCTAAACCGTCCACACTCCTCCTCGCTCAAGTGAACGGAGTTTGGCGGTAAAAAGTTCCCGCAACACGTGAGGCGCAGATACCCGCCCAAGGGCTCTTGCGAGGCGCCACAACGACAATCCCACACTGCTCGCCACTCACGATTTTCCGCTCCCCGGCTTGCGGCCACTTCCCAAGCCCCATAGAATCGGGTAGAAGGCTTACTCACATCGCAGTCCTGCTCCATATTCCCAATGCGCCGGAGAGATGGCCGAGTGGCTGAAGGCGCACGCTTGGAAAGCGTGTTTAGGGGAAACTCTAACGTGGGTTCGAATCCCACTCTCTCCGCCAGATTCGCTGCAGGTCCTTCGACTCCGCTGCGCTACGCTCAGGATTTCGGCAGCGGGCTCGAACGCCCGCTAAGCGCCTCAAGTTCGAATCCCACTCTCTCCGCCAGATTCGCTGCAGGTCCTTCGACTCCGCTGCGCTACGCTCAGGATTTCGGCAGCGGGCTCGAACGCCCGCTAAGCGCCTCAAGTTCGAATCCCACTCTCTCCGCCAGATTCGCTGCAGGTCCTTCGACTCCGCTGCGCTACGCTCAGGATTTCGGCAGCGGGCTCGAACGCCCGCTAAGCGCCTCAAGTTCGAATCCCACTCTCTCCGCCAGATTCGCCGCAGGTCCGTTGTCCTCGCTAGGCAATCCCTGCCGTTCCCAACGGCAATACTACAAATTTTTCTGTAAGAAACTCGTCCCTCCATCGACTACCTTGATGTGAGCGCAATCAGGACCATGGACGTGAGCGAGGCTGGCGCAATCCCGGCGGTCAGGTCCAATCAGGACACGCTTTACGAGCAGGCGACTGCCGAGTATGGCCCGGCGCTCGAGCGTCTGGCCCGCGCCTACGAAGCTGAGCTGGAAACCCGGCGCGATCTATTGCAGGAAATTCACATAGCACTGTGGCGAAGCTTCGCAAGCTTCGATGGCCGATGTTCGTTGCGCACATGGATTTATCGCGTGGGCCACAACGTCGCGGCATCGCACGTAATCCGGCAGCAGCGCGTGAAAGGGCCGGGACTGATCGGGATCGAAGAACTGGAGCGCCTGCCAGACCTGCGCAGCGGCGAGGAATCCGCGGATCGCAAACACGATTTCGCCCGGCTGCTGGAATTCATTCAGCGGATGAAACCACTCGATCGCCAGGTGATCCTCTCGTATCTGGAAGGCCTGGATGCCGCGTCAATTGGAGAGATCACCGGCCTTTCGGCCAGATATGTCTCAACAAAGATTTATCGCATTAAAGAAATTTTGGCTCGCCGCTTCAACCCGGGAGGAAAGAAATGACAAACGAAACTCCCAAAGACCGCATGCAGGATATCTGGCTATGCCAGCCAGTGGAGGGTATCAAAATGTCAGTGGAAGAAGTCCGCGCACGCGCAGGCAAATTCGAAAAAAAGATCAGGTGGCGCAACGTTCGCGAGTATGCCGCTGGCGCGATCGCTATGGTTCTGCTTGGATTCTCCTTTGCAGGCACTCCCGATGTTTTGGATCGCACTGCGTTCGCCCTGTTAATTGTCGGGATGGCATATGTGCTCTATCAGCTTCACCGCAAGGGGCAGGCCCGCAGCATGCCAGGTGAAATGGGGACGGAACCTTCACTGCAGTTTTATCGCAGCCAACTCGAGCGCCAGCGCGATCTGGTAGGCAACGTCTGGGTTTGGTACCTGGGACCGTTTGTTCCGGGCCTGGTGTTATCGGCGATTGCCTCGGTGGCGCATAACGCGCAGCCGCGGCATCTTGCAGTTCTGGCCTTCTGGTATGGGCTGATTGTGGTGTTCTTCGTTTTCGTGTGGCGATTGAACGTGCGCGCCGCACGCTGCCTGCAGAGGATGATTGACGCTCTGGGCACGGCGGAGCAGCCGCAGTGAGCGCATCCAATCAATAGAGTTCATGAGCGGTTCCATAAGAGCAAATCAGCTGGAGGAAATCATGAAAAGCCTTGTCTTAGTATCCGTACTGACTTTGGCGAGTACTGCGTATTCACAAGACATAATCGGAGACTGGAACGGCAAGCTGAGTGTCAATGGCGCTGAGTTGCGGCTGGTTCTTCATGTCACGAACAATTCTGACGGCACCCTGAAAGCTACGCTCGATAGCGTGGATCAAGGAGCGAATGGAATTCCGGTCAGCGCAGCAACGCTGAACGACTCAACGCTAAGCCTCAAAGTGGATGCCATCAATGGCTCATATGAAGGAAAAGTGAACGCCACTGCCAGCGAGATTTCCGGCACTTGGACCCAGGGAACCGCGCTGCCGCTCGACTTTCATCGAGGAGGCATTGTCGTGAAGGCACATCCTAAGCCGGCGCTGCCTTCCGACATCGATGGCGATTGGCTCGGCACGCTTGACACCGGCATGGGGACCCTCCGCGTCGTGCTGCACATTGTCAACACAGCAGATGGGCTGAGTGCCACCATGGACAGCCCCGACCAGAATGCGAAAGGCATTCCGGTCAATAGCATCACGCGGAACTCGTCGTCGCTGCAATTCGATGTGAAAGCGGTTGGCGGCTCTTACGACGGAACCGTGGCGGCAGATCTGAGCGCCTTCACTGGAACCTGGACGCAATTGGGCAAGAGCTTCCCGCTCATTCTGAAGCGTGTTAGAAGTGCTGCTGAGTTAGAACGCCGCCGTCCGCAGACTCCGCTCAAACCGTATCCTTATAGGGAAGAAGAGGTGGCCTATGTAAATCCGGCGGCGAACATCCAGCTTGCAGCGACGCTGACAATTCCAGAAGGCAAAGGTCCATTTCCTGCAGTGCTGCTGATGTCCGGCTCTGGTCCACATGATCGCGATGAAACACTGATGGGACACAAGCCTTTCCTTGTGCTCGCTGACCACCTCACGCGCAGTGGAATCGTTGTCCTGCGCGCCGACAAGCGCGGGGTTGGCAAGTCCGGCGGAGACTACTCGCGGGCAGTAATGTCCGACTTTGCTTCCGATGCCGCGGCGGGAGTCACATATTTAAAAACGCGAGCAGAAGTGAATCCACAGAAGATTGGGCTTCTGGGACACAGCGAAGGGGCAGTCGAGGCGCCTATGGCAGCTGCGCACAACCCAGACGTGGCGTTCATTGTAATGATGGCGGGCCCTGGCGTGCCAGGGAATCAGCTTCTCCCGGAGCAAATGCGGCTGATCGAAAAAGCTGCAGGCAAGAGTGACGATGAAATAGAAAAGGACGTGGCGGTGCAACGCGAGATACTCGTCCTCGTCGAAAAAGACAAGGACGAGGCTGCTTTGGAAAAAGATCTCCGAGCCAAGCTCGACGGCAAAGTTCCTGAGGCGCAAATGGGAATGCAGATCAAGGCAGTAAGCTCGCCCTGGTTCCGCGGCCTGTTAGCCTATGATCCTGCGCCAGTACTCAGCCAACTGACTTGTCCGGTTCTGGCGATCAACGGCGAAAAGGATGTGCAGGTGCCGCCCGAGCAGAACCTGCCGGTCATTCGTAAGGCGCTCGAAAGTGGCGGCAACAAGAACTTTGAAGTGGACGAACTGCCTGGGTTGAACCATCTTTTCCAGCCTGCGAAAACCGGCGGAATCAGTGAGTATTCTGAAATTGAAGAGACAATGTCGCCGGCGGCGATGGAAAAAGTGGCAAACTGGATTATGAAACAAGTGGGCAAACAGCCTGGGCAGGAACAAATTACGTCCGTCAAGCAAACAGCCGGCTTCTGAAACTATGGAAAAAGTCTTTCATTTTGATTCAGCTTCCGAACCCTACGTGGCCGATGCTGCGGTCCTTACCTGCTTTGATCAACGCATTCGAACTGCGGTCAACAAATTTCTGCACCGACGGGGAGTTGCGAAGCCGGACATGATCGTTGTAGCAGGTGGCGCAAAAACGCTGGCATCGCCCCGCAACGATTTCGAGCGGGACTTCATCCTGGAGCAAATCCGGATGTCGATCCTGCTGCACGGTACGAAGCGCGCGTATCTCATCTGCCACTCGGACTGCGCAACCTATGGCGGATTGGCTGCTTACAAAGGCGATGTGGCGGCAGAGGCTGAGCACCACTTTCAAGAGCTCGACAAAGCTGCCGGAATCCTAAAGACTGCGTTCCCGGAATTACGGGTGGAAACGTTTCTGGTGAACTTTGAGGGCGTGTTTGAGAGCCGGCAGCAAGCCTCGCTACGACCCAAGGCCATTTAATTCGGCCGTTACCGCGACACTGCTGCAAACAAATTCGTTCGCATCAGCGACTGGAACTGCTTGTCATCGGCCTTGAAATGCATTTGCAGTTTGGAGCTGTCCGAATCGACCGAAACGTCTTCCAGTGCAGACTTCTCAACCGGACTCGCGCTCATTTTCTTGTAGAGCATGCCGGCCTTGACCAAGGATGACAATGTCGCCGCAGTAACCGAGTCCGAAGTGATTACGTCCAAGTCAAAGTTCACACCGTTCTGAAAGTTCATTGTGTAGCGAGAACCGAGGATTCGTTTCTTCAACGTGTCGTAATCAGCGAGGTGGGCCGCATCACCGAGCGCCGACATCAGCATGTTTTGTGTGCCCTTTTGGTCGAGGATGCTCCAAACCGATCCACCTTCCACGTCTTGCATCAAATTCGAGATATCCGGGTTGGAGTCGAGCGTGGTCACATAGCCGTCGCGCGCGTCCAAGGCTCCGCGCACTGCGCCTCCATCACCGAACAGCAACGTGGTGTCATCGAGGAAGGTCATCTCCATGCCTTCGTTCATGGGATAAATCTGGGAGTCGCGATACTTGGTCGGGCGGATCTTCTTGAGTTGCAGCTTCTTCTTCACGGTCGCATTCGCGAAGACACCCTGCGCGGCGCCGACCACTTCCAATCCGTGCTTCGAACGGCGATAGGAGATGAAAGTCAGCGTATCCACGTCGCGGTCTGGATCGATGCCAATGCCCTTCAGCGCGGTCTCAAATTGCTTAACGTTGTCAGGAAGGACCTGCGCTTTCAATTGCTGGGCAGTGTCCGAGTTCTTAAGCGCGCGATAGTCCACACAGATAATCTGCTGCACCTCAGAGGGGATCGCCGGACGCACAGATGAGGCCAAGGGCGCACCTGAACCAGCCGTGGGTATCAGAGCGATACATGAAAGTGCAATGCAGAAAAGCGTCAGCGTCTTGCGTGGAAAGTTTCGCATTTTGACCTCAGAGGCTTACCAACTTAGATGCAGGGGCGAATTCAGCAGTCACCCAGCCGTGTACTTCAATTGTAGAGCATTCGCGTCCGCCAGCAATGCTGAGCTAGGTACGGAAGTTCCGTGCAGGGAACGGCTTCCTGAGCGATTCTTGCGCAAGGTTTATGGCTTTAGTGTTGCCGTGCGTGCGCGAACCTGGGTGGCAAAATCGGCGTCTTTCAAAGACTCAAGGTTAATTTCGACGTTCGCCAGTGCGCCTTCGATTGCGGCGCGTGCCAGGGCGGCCGCAGTGGTCAGATCCGACCGCATGTTTGGATTGGTGATAGCTGGTAATTTTTCGCTCATCAGCAGCACTTCTCGTGATTTCTCAGCAACGGCCAATGGCACGCTGGTGGCTTGTTTCAGGGCAGCGTCGATCAGACCGTCTGCTGAAGCGGACTCCCGGGCTTTCTTGTAAGCGGCCATGACCGAGTTGTAAGAGGCGGCGTCAGCATCGATCGAGGCTTTCAATTCCTCGCGTAATTGCGATAACCGCGAAATCGCCTCGCTCAATTCGCGCTCGTACTGCGCATAAGCTTTTTTCCCGCGTGACATGCTTGCGACCATTGTGGCCAGTCCAGCGGCCATTGCGCCACTCGCAGCAGCAGCGCTTCCGCCGCCAGGGGTTGCCGTCGCTGCTGCAAGCTGCTCAATAAAAGGCTCGACTCCTGCGCGGATTCCGCCGACCGCCATTTTGCCGCCCATCACTGCCGCGAGGCGGTTCTCCAGAATCAGCGACGAATCAAAGTTTTCGACCTGCAGGAACCATTCGGCTGCCTGCTCCAAAGCCTTCTTGGGAATCAACCCTACAATTTCGCTGCTGACGGGAACCACACCGTAGCGCGCGGCCTCGGAACGCACCATCTCAAAGACGCGGTGGATAGGCGTTTGCTCAAAATCGGTCAGGTTCATCGAAACCTGCGCCTGACCGCGTACCAGGAACCCTGCGCCTTTGACAAACCTTAGACCCCCTGATGAGAAACGCACAGCTTTGGCAATCTTCTTGGCAACGTTGACATCAGCTGTGTTGAGAAAAATGTTGTAAGCGATCAGGAATTTGCGCGCGCCCACAACACAAGCGCCTGCGGTGGGATGCAGGCGTGCTTCCCCGAAATCCGGTTTACGCGCCGGATTTGTAGCGATCTCATCGCGGATGCCTTCGAACTGGCCGCGGCGAATATTTTCCAGGTTTTGCCGTTCAAGGCTGGTCGCGGCGGATTCGTAAAGATAAACCGGAATCTGATATCGCTTCCAGATTTGCTCGCCGACGTGCCGCGCCATAGTCACGCAATCTTCAATGCTCAGGCCTTCAATCGGAATAAACGGGACGACATCAGCTGCTCCCAGCCGGGGATGCGCTCCCTGGTGCTTATTGAGATCGATGACTTCGGCCGCTTTGCCCACGCCGCGAATCGCCGCTTCCTGCACTGCCTCGCGCTCACCGGCCAATGTTATGACGCAGCGATTGTGGTCAGCGTCCATCTCGCGGTCAAGCAGGTAAACTCCGTCCATTTTCATGGCCTCAACGATCGCGTCTACTTTGGATTTATCGCGGCCTTCGGAAAAATTCGGTACGCACTCCACCAGAGTTTGCATACGCGAGAAGCATATCGGGCAGGGAAGCAGGGCGCAAGCGAGTGGCCGCTTGCTTCCGGAGCGGGACTCTGCGCACTCTGCGTTCTCTGCGGTGAAAAGCATTTAACCGCAGAGATCGCCGAGGCCGCAGAGACACCCGGAAAAATCTCTGATTCTTCGTCGCGCGTACGTCTAGGTTGTTACTACCCACCAGTCACTACCAACTGCCCTTACGATCCTGCTTTCGCACCTTTAGTCTTAGCCAGCAGCTTGCGCGCCCTTGCGATAAGATCACCGATCTCAAACGGCTTAACGAGGAAAGGAATCTGATTTTGCTCGAGGAATTTCCGTACCTCCGGCTCAGCCAGACTTGCAAAGGTGAGTAGAAAATGGCCAGATAGTGATGGCCATCCCTCGACAATCCATCGCTGCGTTTCCTCTACCGTGCCAGCACCCGGCATTTTTCCATTAAGGATGCAAGCGTCAAACGTCTCTTCCGACAAGGCTGATTTCATCTTCTCGAGAGTGGTTGCTGTCGTGACTTGAGCGCCAGCTCCCGCCAGCACGTCGCGTTCGAATTCGAGGACACTCTCTTCGTCCTCGACAAGGAGAATGCGGCCTTTCAGCGCGAATTCTCTTTTTGGGGCATCAGTTTTTGCTGGTGCAGCGACAGCCGGCCGCCCGGCGGATGGCAGCTTGATTTCAATCAACGCGCCGCCGCTTTCCACATTGCGGGCCGCGATCTCACCGCCATGCTCCTTCATGATTCCATAGCAGATGCTCAGCCCCAAGCCTGTGCCTTTGCCGACGCTTTTCGTCGTATAGAACGGTTCAAAGATACGGCTGGGCTCCTTAATTCCTGGGCCGGAATCTTGAAATTCGATGATGACATTGTCCTCGCGAGAAAACACGCGCACCACGAAGCCATGCTCTTTCTTTTGGTCTTCTTCTTCGCGGTCCTCTTCCGCCATGGCATCGATGCCATTGTTGATGATGTTGAGGAAGACCTGCTCGAGCTGGTGTGGGTCTCCGAACACGGCGGGCACATCAGGCTCGATCTCGCGCTCAAGCTTGATGTTGCCGACTTTGATGTCATAATCGCGGAGCAGTAACGCTTCTTCGAGCACCTTCACCACATCAAATTGCTGTTTTTCGGGCTTGCGCTGACGGGCGAATGAGAGCAGGTTCTGCACCACACGGTGGGTACGCTGTCCCTGCTTGAAAATCTTGCTGACGTATTCTTTCGCCTTGGACTCTAGTTTTTCCGATTCGAGTAATTGCGCATAACCCAGAATTGCGGTGAGCGGATTGTTCAATTCGTGCGCCACTCCGGCGATAAGCTGTCCGATGGCCGACATCTTCTCGCTCTGCAGAAGCTGTTCTTGCGCGCGGCGGAGATCGTCGTATGCCTTGCTGGTCTCTTCGTAGAGTCGGACCTTCTCGATGGTGGTTGAAAGCTGCCGGCTGATGGCGACCAGCAAATTCTCATCGCTGCTGCTGTAGCCTGCGCCTTTCCCGCGGCTGATGCCCATGAGTCCGATAGGATCGTCTTTTCCCCAGAGCACGACCCAAATCGAGGAGCCAGCATCAGCTTCGCGCATGAACTCCGTCACTGCTTGCGGTAAATGCGGCAAATACTCGGCCGTCAACACCTCGGCGCGTGATCGGGTTACGAGGTCGCCGAAGCCTTGCGCGAACTGAATCTCAGCAAAGCGCTTGCGGTCCGTAAGCCGCTGACCCCATGCCGCACGCCGGCGGAAGCGGTGCTCGGGTTCTGCGAGATAGACGGATCCTCCCTCGGCACCCATCAATGTGATCACTTGACGGAGCGTCAGGTTCAGGATTTCGTCGAGATCGAAGGTCTGGGTTGCGATGACGGCCATGGCGTTCAGCGCGTTCAACTCGCGGTTGCGCCGTCTAATTTCTTCCTCAGCGCGTTTCTTTTCGGTTATGTCGAGTAAAAATCCCTGGTAGCGTTCGATCTCGCCGTCTCTGTCGCGAATCGCAAAGCTGCTTTCGACGGCGGTCAACAGCGATCCGTCCTTGCGTCTCAGCGTTACCTCAAAATCACGGATGAAGTTATGCTCGCTTACTTCGCGGCGAAATTTCTTGCGTTGCTCGGGCGAGGTATAAAACTCGGCGTCCACGTTGCGGCCCAGCAAGGACTCGCGGCTGGGGTAACCAAGCATTCCGACAAATGCATCGTTGCAATCGAGCAGATTACCATCCGGTGTTGTCACGAACACCCCTTCCTGCACTTGCTCGAACAGGGAGCGGTATTTCTGTTCCGCGGCGCGTCTTTCCGTGATGTCGCGTACCACGTGGATCGTCCCCTTTTGTCGTGTGCCCTGGTCGACATAGCTCGAAGTAGATGTGACCGAGTAACCGCCGAACGGATCAGCGCCCTCGTAGAAGCCGTCTTCAGCGCCACGGCAATAAGGGCAGTCTGTCCACTCAAGCTCGTCTTTAGGCAACACCGATTCACAGGACTGGCCTACGACGTCAGCCTGTGACTTGCCGATCCGGCTGAGCAATGCAGGGTTTGCTTTCAGAATCCGGTACTCGGAATCGTGCAGCAGAACCATATCCTGAATGGATTCAAAGGTATTGCTCCACTGCCGGTGGGACCGCAGGATCTCTTCCAGGAGGTGAGCGTTTTCCAGCGCAAGACCGAGTTGCTGCGCGCAAGTGACCAGGAAATCCCGTTCGTCCGGTGCATACGAGCGGCGGCGAGAGTTGCCGAGGAGAAGCACTCCAACCGGCGACTTGCGCCCGGGCACACTTGTAACCACGATTTGGTAAATGCCGTCACGCTGCAGAACTGGACCCGCAGAATCTCCCTGCTGCTTCCGGCACAGCGTCAGGGGCCGAGACGTGTCAGGAATCCGCTCTGCCATGTCGTCGAAAGCGACACTTCCCCTGTCGCGGACGAATTCCTGTGACAATCCCGCTTGCTGGAAAATGGTCAAACGGTGACCGTCAGTGGTCCTGAACCACGCAGCCTTAGCATCCATCAGGTCTGCCAGCCCCTGGAAAGCGTTTCGGGCACCTGTCTCGTTCTGGCTGGCCCGGGAGATCCCTGTTGTCAGCGCGTTAAGCGATGCCAGTCGCCGCGTGTGCAGGCGGGATTCATCGAAGACGACCATCAGCATGCCAAGCCCGAGGACCAGATCGAAGAGCACGTCCGCGTCTGCCGTCAAATGGGAGATGACCACTGGCCAGTCCAGATGTAAGCTCAACAGCCCGGCGGATAAAATCCAGGGTCCAATTTCCTTTCTCGTGCGATGAAAACGGAACACCACGAACACGGCTGTCAGCGTGAGCAGACGGTAAGAAAACTCCAATGTGAAACGCAGAGTCGGCGAATTGGGCCAAAAGGTTGCGCGCAGGGCGGCAAAGCTAATCAATGCAAGGCTAACGCCCAGCAAGGGAGCCAACCAGTCGCGCGCATTGGCGTAGATGAAGGTACCCGCAACAAAGAGGCACAGTGCAAAAATGTACTCGGCCTGCGCTTCAGCGGTCGCATAATGGGCGCCTGTAAGAAGCGCGTGATGAGAGGCAAAATATGCGGTCCAGCCTACGATCCAAACCAGCAGACTGCGTTCCCGGAGGGTGCGGAATACCAACAGGCAGGCTGCGAGGATCACCAGCAGCGCCATCTCGCGGGTCACGAGTTTAACAGTGGCTAGTTCGCCGAGGACACCCCAAGCGTGCCACGCAACCATGTGCATAGTTGTGCAGACCTAGTTAGCTAAGGTTTTAGCACGATAGACCCGGTAATCAGCGGGGTTTCCCTGGTACTTTGGTTACTTTGGATAGGGAGTACTTAGGATACAATCGCCCATACACTATCAGTCGCCATGCCAGCCGAGCGCATTCTTGTAGTTGACGACGAAGACCCAATTCGGGAAGTAGTTTGCTCGATGTTGGCTTCAGCGAACTTTGCCACCAGTCAGGCATCTTCCGGCAAAGAAGCCTTGGCCCTTCTCCAGTCGGGCGAAGAATTCGAACTGATGCTATCCGACATGATGATGCCGGTTATGGATGGAGAGGCGCTCCTGGCCGCAACCAAAGAACGTTTCCCGGATATGCCGGTGGTAATGGTTACCGCCATGCACGACATATCGGTCGCGCTCAATGCCATCAGGAATGGTGCGTATGACTATCTGTTGAAGCCGTTTGACCGGGAACAGTTGCTGGCCACTGTGCGTCGCGCGCTCGAAAACCGTCGCTTGAAAATCGAAAACCGTGCTTATCAAACTAACCTCGAAGTCTTGGTGACCGCGCGTACCGAGCAGCTTCGGCAAGCCGTCAGCACACTAGAGCGTTCCTATGACATTACGCTCGAGGCGCTTGGCAACGCCCTTGACCTTAAAGACGCCGAAACAGAAGGACACTCAAAGCGCGTTACAGCATTTACCATCGCAATCGCCCGCGCCATGGGCCTGAGTTCGGAGCAGATTCGTGTGATCGCTCGCGGCGCGTTTCTTCACGATATCGGCAAGATGGCGATTCCCGACGCGATTCTGCGTAAGCCCGGCGCACTCAATGATGAAGAAGTCGCCATCATGCGGGAACACTGTTTTCAGGGATATCAAATTCTGCGCCGCATTCCTTTTCTCTCCGAAGCTGCCGAAATCGTCTATGCTCATCAGGAAAAATACGATGGCACCGGTTATCCGCGAGGGTTGAAAGGGGAAGAAATTCCTCTCGGAGCGCGCATATTCTCGGTGGCAGACACACTGGATGCCATCACTTCAAACCGTCCCTATCGCGCGGCTCAGCCCCTCTCTGCTGCGCGCGACGAGATCGAGCGCTGGGCCGGCCGCCAGTTCGATCCGGCCGTAGTGAAGACCTTCCTCGAAATGAAAGAGCATATCTGGGACGACCTGCGCAAGGGCATCGACGAGCAAATCCATCGCTTCGCTTATTCCGCAGGGAAGAGCTAACCGTCTCGATATCGCTCATGTTCCATGTGGCTCGGACATTCTTGTCCAGTCAGTCCGGCGTAAACACGGGTTGCTAACAATCGAATCCTCCTGCTAGGCTGCTGTTCGCGAATTTATGAAGTAGAGGACAATTCATGCCCAAATATCTGATTGAACGCGAACTGCCGGGAGCCGGAGACTTGTCGCCAGACCAACTCAAAGCCATCTCGCAAAAATCTTGCAGCGTGCTGAACAAGTTGGGCCCGGAGATCCAATGGATCCAAAGCTACGTGACGGGAGACAAAATCTATTGCGTGTACCGTGCGCCGAACGAGGCGATGGTGCGGGAACATGCCCAGCAGGGCGGGTTTCCAGCGAATAAGATTTGCGAAATCACAACCGTGATTGACCCGACCACCGCGGAATAGACGGTGGCTTATCGGAGTTCTGATTGGATGGGGCTGTTTGTCCTATTGATTGGACGCCATGGCCGACCCGTGAATTCGCGACGCATCCACGCTAACGTCGCGCTGAAGCACGACTTCAAAAGTCATTCCCGGCGTCAGTTTCACTTCATTACCGTGCATCAGCATCGCAGCAATCACTCCAGCTGCTGCGCCAGTGCCAGCTCCGGCTAGAGCTCCCACTCGGGACCCGGTAGCAAGCCCTCCTGCCAATGCACCACCGGACGCGGCTGGAATCGCGATAGTCGCGGCCTTGTCACCCTTCCCCGTGTCGCCCGAGATCGTACCTTCTTTGTCCTTAACTTTGGACTTGTCCACCGCAGGAGCATTCTCGATTGACCCGGGCAACGCAACCGTATAGCCGCTCGGATAAACCAGGGTGGTGAAGTGCATCAGCACCTCGGCGCGATGAGTCATGCGCCCGGCTGGCTTGATCTCGCTAATCCGCCCCTGCATATAGGTGCCGGCTGGAATCAGTATTTGATCGTTAATCACGACGGGAAAAGTGGTCCGGGCGTACACGGGATCGCCTTCGTGATTGCCTTTGGTGGAAATAGCGTTCTTCAGCTCAATGGGAACCTTGGTGCCGGCTGGAATCGTCACTTCCTGAATTGTTCGCACCGGCGAATTGGAACTGCGCTTCGAAAGCGTTGGAGAGACGGTTGTGTTTACCTCTTGTGCCAGAACCAGGGACGAGAGCAGCAACAGGGCGGCCAGGCTACGCATGGGACCTCCAGGTGAACAAATAATGGCAGGAAAATGGCCCTAAGGGAAGTAGGATGCAAGCCGTAATGGCAAAGTAACCTGCCATTTACGGCCCGCCTTGCTCCAACTATTTGTAGATCAGGTATTTTGCCCGGATTTGCTGGAAATTTCGTCGCTCGTCCTGCCAGTTGAGCGCGGTTCGGTGAGGATCTTCGCCGTGGACCAGCTGATCGTAAACGTTCTGGTTGGCAAGGATGTCAATCATCTTTTCGATGTGAAATTGCTGCGGGTAAAGCTTCAGCAGGGCGGCGGCAAGTTCTATTCCGAGTTCGGGCGAGTCCAAAACGTCGCGATCCGTGAGGACAATATTTACGCCATTGCACGACTGGCCGGAGAAGTTGCTGGCATTCGGCGTAAAGCTGGTTGCAACAAATCGCACGCCGGGAATCTGGCGCGCGTTCAGATAATCCGCCAATTCTCGTGCGTTAATCCATGGTGCGCCAAGCAATTCGAAAGGAGTGTCGGTGCCGCGCCCCACAGAGACGTTTGTCCCTTCAACGAGTGCGACTCCGGGGTAGAGCGTGGCCTCTGTCAGACTCCGTAGGTTTGGCGACGGATTCGTCCACTCCAGCCCTGTGGAATCGAACCAGTCCCCGCGCATCCAGCCCTGCATGGAGATGACCGTGAGCTTCGCGCGGATATTGTGCTCTTGATTAAACATCTGGCCGAGTTCGCCCATCGTCATGCCATGGCGGACTGGGACCGGGCCATAGTTCACGAAACTTTCACGTCCGGGCTGCGACAGCGGCCCTTGAACGAATGCTCCATTGATGGGATTCGGGCGGTCTAACACCACGACTGTAATACCAGCCTTTGCTGCCGTTTCAAGAAAGTATCCGAGTGTTGTTTCGTAGGTGTAGAAACGCACGCCTGCGTCTTGCAGATCGATGACGACCGTGTCCAGCTGCTTCAAAATGTCCAATGGCGGGCGACGCGCTTCATCGGTTGCGCCGTAAACGCTGTAAACCGGAACTCCCGTGGCCCCGTCGCGAGAGTTGCCGATTTTGGTGGTGTCCAGTGTGCCGGTCACGCCATGTTCGGGGCTGAAAATTGCGGTGAGTTGCACGCCCGGAGCATGCGCCAGAACATCAATCGTGCGTCGACCTTGGGAATCGAGTCCGGTCTGATTTGTCAGTATGCCAATGCGTTTGTCTTTGAGCGGCGCGAAGTCCTCGGCTTCCAAAACGTCAATGCCCGTGAGCACCGATCCGTTGCGTCCTTCGATATGGTGCTGAGAGACCATTGCTTCGTTGTAGCCGGTCACAGTCTTCCAGCGCAGCGCTTCTTGCTGCGAAGGGGAAAGCTGAAGCGCCGCGGCAACGGCCGTAGCTACACGTGCGCGAAGCGAAACCGTAGCTGCATTGTGTCCTCGCGGATGGACTGCATTCGTCAGGAGAATGATGTAAGTCTGTGTCGTGGGATCGATCCAAATAGATGTGCCGGTGAAACCCGTATGTCCAAACGAGCCAACGGGCAGGAACTCGCCACGATTAGACGCAAATGGTGAATCAATGTCCCAGCCGAGCCCGCGCACTGCGGTTGCATTCGGCGGTTGCTGGGAGCTGGTCATCTTCTCGACTGCCGCGCGCGAAAGCAGGGGGCCGCCGCCATCGAGTAGTGTTTGCGCAAATTTTGCCAGGTCATCGGCCGTAGAAAACAGGCCCGCATGGCCTGCGACGCCTCCCATTCGCCGCGATCGCGGGTCATGCACTACGCCGTGCAGCATGTGCTGGTTCTCGTCGAATTCAGTGGGTGCGATCTGGGGGAGCCAATCGCGTGGCGGAAGGAAGCGCGTGTGCGCCATGCCGAGTGGAGTGAAGATGTTCTGCGCGCAATAAGACTCAAGTGGAATTCCGCTTACCCGCTCTACCAGAACACCCAGCACGATAAAATTTGTGTCACTGTAGATAAACCTTGTTTCCGGTGGCGCAATTGGCACCTCTGAAAAAGCCAGGTGCAGTGCGGCTTCGCGACCGGTCCACGGCGGATTGAGATCGAAATCAGGCTGCAGTCCGGAATAGTGCGTCAGCAAATCGCGAACCGTGATGTCGCCCTTTCCGTTCTGCCCGAATTCCGGAATGTACTTGATAACCGGATCGTTGAGCCGAACTTTACCCTGATCGACCAGTTGCATGACGGCTGTCGTGGTCGCGACGACCTTGGTTAGCGAGGCAAGGTCAAAAATCGTGTCCACCATCATTGGAGCCCGCATCGGCTCGAGTGATCGCTCGCCGAAAGCTTTTCGGTAGACCACATGGCCATCGTGGCCGACCAGCAAGACCGCCCCGGGGATTTCGTGGTTCTGAATGGATGTTTCGAGGATGGAATCGAGACCTGCCAGGCTTACAGATTGTTGACAGACAGCGAGCGCACACCCGACGAACACAGCTACCGTTACGCAGCCGAACGTCTTCAAGTTCGAGGTTTTGAGTCGGGTTCTTATATTTCGAATTTACAACAGGCACATTGTGAACACGCAAGTTACCGGGGACGGGGTGCCGATTGTGCCACCAGTCCTTTACTGTGACGCGATGTGTCTGCTAAAAGGACTTAAGAAGGCCCTTTGCACAGGACTGTTTCAACATTGCAGACAACTGGACGGCTTACAAAAGCTTTCGATAAAGCGTTCGAAATCCTCGCACAAGGAATAGACGAACGAGCCTTTCCTGGAGCTTCTGTTGCCATCACCCACGCTGGGAAAAGTGTTGCGCAGAAGGGGCTCGGTCAATTCACTTATGAGGAGAATTCGCCGACCATCACAGAAGATACCGTGTTCGACCTTGCGTCACTTTCCAAAGTCCTCGCGACCACCAGCATGGCGATAGTCCTCTACCAGCGTGGTTTGCTCGATCTTGACGCGCCTGTGATCGGAGTCATTCCTGAGTTTGCCGGCGAGGATCGGCGTCGCGACAAGATTACGTTCCGAATGCTACTGGCCCACAGCTCGGGCCTGCCAGCGTACGAGAAGCTATTCTTGCGCGCGCTGGACAGGGAAGCGCTAATTCAGGCAGCACTGTGTGTGCCGCTGAAAGATGATCCAGGAACTCATGCCGAGTACAGCGACATTGGTTTCATCGTGCTCGGACTGGCCCTGGAACGAATTGTCGAAGAGCCGCCCGACCGTTTTTGTCAGCGGGAAATCTTTGGCCCGCTGGGCATGCTGCATACGACGTTCAATCCGCCGCTGAGCTGGAAATCAAGTATTCCGCCCACGGCTGACGACAAGACGTTCCGCAAGCGCATTATCCAGGGCGAAGTCCAGGATGAAAACGCCAGTGTTATGGGCGGAGTTGCCGGCCACGCTGGCCTTTTCTCCACCGCATCTGATATCGCAAAGTTTGCGCAAACCATGCTCGACGGCGGTGCGCCGGTGTTTCGTCCGGAGTCAATTTTGCTCTTTACGCGTCGTGAAACATCGCCGTGTGAAACCTCGCGCGCCTTAGGTTGGGACACGCCCTCGAACCCTTCCCAGTCAGGAAAATATTTTTCGTCTTTCTCGTTCGGTCACCTCGGTTACACGGGAACGTCGCTTTGGATTGACCCCGAGCGGCAGCTCTCGGTTACTCTGCTTACGAACCGCACCTGGCCCGACTGCTCGAACCAGGAAATCAAGCAAGTGCGACCGCGCTTCCATGATGCGGTTGTAGAAGCCTTGGGACTGCGGTCGTGAATCAGGCTAATGCCAACGCATGAAGCGCACCCCACCATTGCAGAGCATCGAGGATCTCGCCACCGAGCAGCCAAATCTTCTCTCCGAAGATCTCGACGCCAAGTCCGCAATCGAAATCGCGCGCATCATTAATTCCGAAGACGGGAAAGTCGCCGCAGCAGTGGAGCGAGCGCTTCCACAAATTGCGCAGGCAATTGATTGGATAGCCGATTCGCTGAAGAAAGGCGGTCGTCTGATCTACGTTGGGACGGGAACCAGTGGCCGCATTGCGGCGCTTGATGCCGCCGAATGTCCGCCGACCTTCAATGCTTCGCCGAAAACGGTGCAGTTCGTCATTGCAGGCGGCCCCAGGGCCTTAGGTTTGCCAATTGAAGCCGATGAAGACTCGCGACCCTTGGGCGCTCGTGAAATTCAGAAGAAACGACCGGGCAAGAAAGACGTGGTCATCGGCATCGCGGCAAGCGGCCGAACTCCGTTCACTATTGCAGCTATACAAGCAGCCCGCAAAGCTGGCGCGAAGACCATTTCCATTTCCAACAACGCCGGCTCCGAACTGGAACAGGCGGCCGACCTTTCGATCGTTGTTGAAACCGGTCCCGAAGTCGTCACAGGCTCGACTCGCATGAAGGCAGGCACTGCCCAGAAGATGGTCTTAAACATGCTTTCTACTGGAGCGATGGTCAAGCTGGGCCATGTCTATGGCAATCTGATGGTCAACCTGCGCCAGAAGAACAGCAAGCTAAGAGAACGCGCGCTCCTCATTTTGCAGAGAGCATTGGATGTCGATCGCAGAAGCGCGCGGAAAATTTTGCGGCGAGCTGGCGACAATGTACCCGTGGCAATTGTTATGCATATGGCAGGCGTGACACAAGCAGGCGCGAGGAAAGCGCTCGAATCAACCGGCAAGGTAAGAGCTGCGATTACGTTCGCGAGAACGAGAAAATCAGCAGCTAAGAAGCCTTAACTGATGGATAAATTCGTCATTCGCGGCGGTAATCCACTGCTTGGGACGGTGCGCATCAGCGGCGCGAAGAATGCTGCTCTGCCGGCGATGGCTGCCGCCTTGCTCACGGACGAGCCGGTCATCCTCGAAAACATCCCGCAGGTGCGCGACATTGAGACCACTCGCGAGCTGCTGGCTGCGATGGGCGCAGAAGTGGAACTGGGGTATGGCCGTGCGCAACACCGGACGACGATCTGCTGCCGCAACCTCGCTTCTCCCGAGGCTTCTTACGAACTGGTCAAAACCATGCGTGCATCCACGCTCGTTTTGGGCCCGTTGATCGCACGCTGTGGACGAGCGCGAGTGTCACTCCCCGGAGGGTGCGCCATAGGCGCGCGGCCGATTGATCTGCATATCAAAGGACTCGAGCGGCTTGGCGCCAAAATCGTTCAGGAACACGGCTATGTGGAAGCCAGCGTCGAGCGTCTACGCGGTGCGGAAATCGTATTCGACAAAATCACCGTGACCGGAACCGAGGATCTGTTAATGGCCGCGACCCTCACTGAAGGTGAGACGATCATGCAAAATTGCGCCCGTGAGCCGGAAGTCGCCGATCTCGCTTGTCTTCTCAACAAAATGGGAGCGAACATCGAAGGCGCGGGCACCGCTACGATTCGCGTGAAAGGCGTAAGCAAACTGCACGGGGCGAAACACCGGATCATTCCCGATCGCATTGAGGCAGCGACCTTCATCGCCGCGGGCGCTTTGACCGACGGTGATCTAAACGTCTGTGGATGCGATCCGAGTCATCTGGACGCGCTCCTTCAAAAACTGCAGGAAGTTGGGGTAAAGACCAAGCACACCTCCGATTCGGTGCGCGTCGAGGGAAACGGCGCTCTGAAAGCCGCCGACGTGATCACGGAGGAATATCCCGGCTTCCCCACCGATTTGCAGGCGCAGTACATGGCTTTGGCGACGCAAGCGGAAGGCACTTCGATCGTAACGGAAAATATCTTCGAGAACCGCTTTATGCACGCCCTCGAAATGGTCCGCATGGGTGCAAACATCAAGATCGAAGGCAGACGCGCGATCGTACGTGGCAAAACGCAGCTGAGCGGCGCGGCTGTGCTGGCTTCAGACTTGCGGGCTTCAGCGTCACTCGTGCTGGCCGCGCTGGTGGCGGAAGGCGAAACCATTATCGACCGCGTGTATCACATCGATCGCGGGTACGAGAATATCGAAGAGAAACTGCGTGCGGTGGGCGCGCAGATTCGGCGTATTGGTGAGATTCTCCCGAGAAAAAAATAAAAATCTGGAGGGTGCCCCACCCTTGTCGCGTTCTGTGCGACAGGGTGGGGATTTTGACTTTGGACTTACTTTGGCTGCTTGCCCAGCCTCAGATACGGCTTCAGCACCTTCACGCCTTCGGGGAACTTCCGTTTAACTTCCTCTTCCGGCATGGCTGCTGGAACAACTACATCATCGCCAAGGTTCCAATTCACGGGCGTCGAGACTCCCGCGCGGGCCGTAAGCTGCAGAGAGTCTAGAATCCTCAGCACCTCGGCGAAATTGCGGCCCGTGCTCATGGGGTAAATCAGCATTGTCTTGATTTTCTTATCCGGTCCGATGACAAACACCGTGCGTACAGTCGCGTTATCCGCAGGTGTGCGACCTTCGCTGGTCTCGCCAGCTTCCGCTGGCAGCATGCCATACAGTTTCGCGATTTTGAGTTGCGGGTCGCCGATCATGGGGTAACTGACTTTGTGGCCCTGTGTCTCCTCGATATCTTTGCCCCACTTCTCATGGCTGGTCACCGGATCAACGCTGAGGCCGATGATTTTTGTGTTGCGTCTCTTGAATTCGGGCTCAAGTCCCGCCATGTAACCCAGTTCAGTTGTGCAAACCGGCGTGAAATCCTTGGGATGAGAAAAGAGAACGGCCCATCCGTTTCCGATCCACTCGTGAAAGTGAATAGGGCCTTGTGTGGTTTCAGCTGTGAAATCCGGTGCAACGTCGTTTATGCGGGGCATCGAACCTGTGACTGGAATTGAAGTTGCGGTACTCATGTCTTATCTCCTGAGAAAAAATGTTGTGGTCCATTCGGCGCAAAAAGCGCGGATCGGGCTGCAATTCGGGTGGGGAAAGCAAACCCGCCCGTTCTGCGCCGGGTGGGTCCAGAAACCTGAGCTACCCACGAGTCGGCGCGTACCTACAACACAAGCAGCTCGGCATGGGGTGTCGCATGGAAGTAGCATACGCAGGCATGAACACAGCGTCAATTCGGGTGTGCTGAGTTGAATCAGCGGGCCAGCACGGTTTACTGGCCGAAAGTGATTTGTAGGGTCTCGGTAGTTTCTCGAGCTGCGGCTTGGAAGCGCCATTTCATTACCGCATCAACCGCGGCGGCAGCCAGCATCGGATGTCCACCGACGACGTTAACCGTCCTTACGAAGCCGTCGGGCCGCACGTTCACCTGCAGCAATACCGTGCCTCTCAACTTTATGTTCCGGGCGACCTCGGGATAAACCGGCTCGACTCGGTTCTTCACTGGCCTGGACCCGCCGTTGTCGATGGTTGATTGTGCTGTTACTGGAGGAGTAACGCCGTAGTGCAATTGGCTGTGCTCAGGTTCGGGGCTCACCTCGAACAAAATTCTACCGTCGCGCGGAACAAAATTGATCATTCCGCCTTTTGACAGAAATCCAGGCTCTTCGCCGACAAGCAAAACATTGCCATGCCTCAGTTGTCCGAGGACGGCTCCGGTTCCAGGCGCGGAAGCCCGAAAAAATGCGACGTGGCAAAGCTTCAGGCCACTGCCGGAGTCTACTTGCCTTACTTGCAGAGGATGCCCGTTTACAAATTTTCCCGAGAAGGTGCTACGAAGCACACGACGGAAATCCGCATCTCCACCGAATACGCAAACCACGAGCGTTGAGCTAGCAGGAAGAACCGGTGCCGGCCACTCGGTGCCTTTGGCGAAGTTATAAAGGTAGGCAGCTTTGACCTGGTACTCGTTGGCGCTTTGCGGGTGACCTCTTAGAGAAACAGCTAGCGTTACGGCGATACCGCAGAGCGCTGATGAACACCGACAATGGAAGCTTATGGCTTTAGGTGCCATTACGCTTTTTATCGGCTAGACTTGCGGGTGGTTTAAGCAATGCCAGGCTCCTCCCAAGAACCAAAGGACAGTGGCGGCTGGGCGCAGATGGCCAATTACGCCCAACTAGCGATGGTTTTCCCGGCAGCCACTTTTGTGGGCTGGCTTATCGGCGTGGGCCTGGATCATTGGCTGCATACCACGTGGCTTTACATTCCCTGTCTTGTTTTGGGTATTGTGGCCGGCTTTGTGGAATTAATTCGGACTGTGGTAAAGAAATCTTGAGTCTCCGATTGACTCCATCCCGTCCTCATCGTCGGCTCACCGACGTTGACATTCCTATGATTAGAATTTTTAAGTGAATGCCCGCAGCGATTGACAGTCTGAATTCCTCCACCATCGACCGCATCCGTCGGATCATGGTCGTGCTGGGCATTGCCGGCGTAATTACGTCTTGGGCTGTTTGGGGATGGAGAATAGGCGCCGGTGTCGTGCTCGGCAGCGTCATTGCCTACGTAAACTTCTATTGGCTCGAAAAGGTAGTTGAAGGCATCGTCAAACTAACTATCGAGAGGGGCGAGCCAGCCTCAAGTCGCAGAATCGTGCAGCGCTTTCTTTTGCGCTACTTTTTGATGGCCATCGTCGCCTTTGTTATACTTACTGTTTCCCGCGAGAGCCTCTACGGATTGTTTGCGGGCTTGCTTTTGCCCGTTGCGGCGATCTTGTGCCAAGCAGGATACGAAGCTTACAAAGTGGTCAGTCGGCCTTGATTGGTGGATACGAAGCAGTCCTGACAACTGAATGTGATGCCTGAACAACTCTGGTTCACAAAAATTCTAAACGCCGCGTTCGCAGGGCCCATCTATGCCCTGTTGCAGGCATTGAGAATTACCACAGTTACTTCGATAAACCCGCAGGCGCCCATAAGCAACACAGTTGCGATGGAAATCCTCGTCCTCGGCTTTCTGATTCTGATCTTCGTAATCTTACGCTCTCGGCTCTCGGTCGAGAGTCCGGGCGGATTGCAACACATCTTCGAAGGCCTTCACGGATTTGTAGAAGGCCAGAGCCGCACCGTGATCGGCCATCACAGTGAAAGGTTCACGCCGTTTCTCATGACACTGGGTTTGTTTATCCTGGTCTCAAACCTCTGGGGGCTGATACCCGGGTTCGAATCGCCAACCGGAGATTACGTGGTACCTCTCGGTTGTGCGGTTTGCGTCTTCATCTATTACCAGTCGTACGGCTTCCGAAACTCAGGGATCAAATACATCGCGCATTTCGCCGGTCCGCCAATGAAAGGCATGCACTGGATTGGACGCGTCATGCTCGCCGTCCTGATGTTTCCGCTGGAGATCATCAGCCATCTTGCACGCGTACTATCACTCACCGTTCGTCTGTACGGAAATATGTTCGCTGGCGACATGGTCATTCTGGTTTTTGTTTCACTGATCCCAATCGCCGTGCCCATCATTTTTGTTGGTCTTCATATTGGAGTTGCATTTATTCAAGCCTACGTTTTCGTTCTGCTGGCGACCGTTTACCTGGCGGGAGCAGCAGGCGAAGCGCACTGAGCTTGATTACGGTCTCGCCGTTCAGCGTGAGGGCGCTTGCACGGTAGCGTCAACCACCCACTGGCGGTAATTCATAGGAGGATAACGATGCGTTTGCTAAGCAAGCTGTTTATGGGAATCTCTGCCCTGTGTTTCGCAGTGCCGGCGTTCGCGCAGGGAGGCACCACTGGGGGGACAAACTGGGTCGCTGTTTTTGCGGGTATTGCCATGGCCATTGCATCTGCCGGTTGCGGAATCGGCCAGGGGCGCGCCGCCGCCGCCGCCAATGAGGGCATCGCGCGCAACCCCTCTGCGGGTGCTGCAATCCAGACCGCGCTCATCATCGGGCTGGCGTTTATCGAATCCTTGGCGATCTATACGCTGCTGATCGTGTTTGTGAAGATGAAGTAAGAAAGTTGCTTGGAGGGGCGGACGTCCATGTCCGCCCAATGCTTTTGTTCCCCGACGAGGACCTCCGGATGAGCGCTGTTAGCTTTCGTTCTTCCGGTCGTAGTTCCACTTGCCGGTTCGCCCTTCGGGCGCGTGGGCGAGCGAATTCATCAGCAGGTGCCGCAGGCGATGGCGGCTTTCGAGGTCGATATTAACGAACTCGAAGCCGACTTCGTTGACCCGAGCTCGACGCAGGAGCACCTGCGCGCGAATGTGCCGCATTCCAACCTGAATGTCCAGATCGGCGTCCGAGCCGACACGCAACGAATCCTCTTTCGTTCCCATGCCGCCGCCGAGGCTGAGTTCTCGCAGCGCCAGAGTTGATTTGCCCCACGTGCTGCTGATAGTTGCGGGCACCGATTTTTTCAACACAATTCGTTCATAACGCCGCTGCCGTACCCAGGGGCAAGCCGGCGCTGAATCAAGTGGGCCAATGGCCAGCTCTCCCGGTTCCAGCCCGCTCTCCGACATGACTTGCGTCGTATAACGCGGATCGATTCTCGCCAGCGCCTGCGCAGCTGCAATGCGGAGCTCGCGATGCTGCGTGTACTTAAACATCTTCTTGGCTTCGCAGAGACTTCGTAACATCGGTACAGCTTCGGGTTCACGCAACCTGCCCAGAGCTTCGATGGCTTTGAGCTGCAGCAGAGGGGAGCGGCCCTCAGTTTCTCCTGCTTCCGCCATGACAATCAGTGGAGGCGCGGCACTGCGGTCTCCACTCATACCGATTTCGTCAAGAGCTTGTGGCACAACGGCGGCATCGAGAATCTCGATAATCTCAAGCAACGTGCGTCCACGGTCCGTGGCGGCGCCATATGCGATCTGGCGAACGATCACGTCATGGTAGAAGCGATTCCACTCGGGCAAACGCTGTGGCAAGAACTCCAGAAGGCCGGGCACATCAAGCCGGCTGAGCAGTCCGACGGACGAAACCGCCTGCCGCTGCGCTCCGCTCCTGAGCATTTCGCGAAGGTGGACATTTGCCTTCGCTCCCAATTCGTGAACGACGTCGACAATGCGGTCGCACTCCTCGCGGCGCATGGAGCGGAAGAAACGCTCCGCCAGATGCTCAGCTGCAGCATCCGAGTTGCGATTGAGCACCGCGAGCAGATCGGCCGGCACGCGCTGCTGTCGCAATGCATCTTCGATGAACTCCGGCAGCCGGCTGTCCACCCCGATGCGCGGGCGCAGTTCCTTCTCGAGCGCCGGACGACGCGTGGCAAGGTAATCCATCGTTTCGCAGCACTGCGCCAGCGCGCGATACTGCTTACGCTGGCTGGCCTCTGTGCCCAGGCGCACGAAGCCGGCGCTCATCAATGACTCAATATCAGGATTCGATTCTCTAATCAGCGCATCACCTAGCTTTTGCGCTGTCTCGCCCAGCACGTTGCCTCCAACGGAGGCGAGCACATCCGCAAGCTGCGTCAGGCCAGTAGCAACTTTGGAGCGAAAATCCCGGTCCCGCGAATTGATCTGGTTGGCGTAATTCTGGAGAATTGCCGTTGCGGTTTCCCGGTCTCCGCGCTCGATAAGCAACTCGACATACTGACGCACATTGCGCGCCGGAACGCAGGCTGCGTCTTCGGACAGCAAAGCCTTTTTCTTGCTATGTTCGGGCAATCCCGCCCAGAACATGCGATCGAGCATGTCAGCATGCGACTCGACCAGGATGCCGGCTTTGCTCATCTTGTCTTCATGCGCCGAGAGGATCTTGCGCAGGTTATCCATCTGCCGCCCCATGTCTTCGAGCAGCTTATGGACGGCGTTTACCTGCAGATCGCCGGATTGGAAACGTTCCAGCGCGTAGCGAATGGCAAGCTGTTCTGCAGCCCGCATCAGCACAGGTTTGTCGCTGGCTTGCTGGTTTGCATTTGAAAGCTCGTCCAACAGTCCGAGCACGGTCTTGCGGATGTTGTCTTCAGAGCGATGCAACTCAAGGCCAATGAGTTCCGGTCGCGGAGTGGGGTGCGATCCCAGCTCACCGAAGCGGGTGAGAAGGCGCAACGCTTCGACTGTCTCTCTGTCATTCAGAATGAATGGCTTGTCATTCGGCAGGACGCTATGCTGCAAGCCATCCGATTGCAAGAACGGCAACTGTACATCTCCTACAGCGGGCAGCGATCCACCTTCCTTTGCGCCTTCAGCGGCGGTAATCAGCTGGACCAACTTCGCCGGCTCGCTGAGCCATTCTTTCACTTCGGGAGCAAGAGCTTGCGCAGCAATTTGCGCGGCCGCGCTGATGTTTGCGTTCGCCGGATCAGTGGCGATGAACTTCACCGAATTAATGCGAATATTTCCTTTATTTTCCGGAAACGCGCTTTTTATAAGGGTGGCAAAATCCTGCGCCTTGGAACCACCCAGGGAGAACACGCGCACAAGGTTCTCGAACTCTTCTGCGGTGACTTCGCTATGAAATTGAATGCTGGCCACGCCCGCAGCGTTGAGCAACTGGGCGAAGCTGCGCTCAGCCTGTCCGGTTTCAACCGGTACTCCGTCGAGCAGCAGGTTGTCTTCAAAAACACCCAGAACGACCGAGCCTTTGAGCAGCGGGACCGCTTCCTTGAGCTCCCGCCACGCGACTTCAAATTGCGCACGGGTGCGGCGATGATCGAAGCCGTACAGCCGCACGTACTTGATCAGAATATTGAGGCTATGGAGAAACGGCCGGGCGGACGGCTGCGTCGCCTTGCTTGTGCCAGTGCTCGGAATAAACGCTCCCCTTTTAGGACGGTGCCTCTGGCTAGCCTAAGGCGAAAGGCACCCCGGCGCATGTTACGGAGGTCATACGACGGGCGGGGAGCGTGATTTATTCGGTTCTTTCTCTTATAAATTGTCAATAGGAAACGTATTCAGTGTGGAGTCCAGTGGTAGTTTGATACAAAGCCATTGCACTCTGACTGCTAATCCGCCTGGCTTCCTGCCGGCGAAATCTGCGGAGTAATCGGACGTCTTCTACGCACGAACCACCAGCGCATCGGTCCATGTAGAGATAAACAACCGGCGTGGTGAATAGAGTGAGCGCCTGACTCAGGATCAGCCCACCGACAATCGTGATTCCCAGTGGCTGCCGCAGTTCTGAACCAACGCCAGTGCCTACCGCCAGCGGCAAACCGCCGAGCAGTGCCGCCATGGTGGTCATCATGATCGGCCGAAAGCGCAGCATGCACGCTTCGAAAATCGCGTCCTGCGGCGGCTTGCCCTCGCGGCGTTCGGCATCAAGCGCAAAATCAATCATCATGATGGCGTTCTTCTTGACGATGCCGATCAGCAAGATGATTCCAATCAGTCCCATCACGTTCAGTTCGTTGTGCGTCAGCAAGAGCGCGAGCAGCGCGCCCACGCCCGCGGACGGCAGCGTGGACAGAATAGTGATTGGGTGGATGTAGCTCTCGTAGAGAATCCCCAGCACGATGTAAACGGTCAGCAGGGCTGTGCCGATCAGGACTGGTTGATTCGCCAACGCTTGCTGGTAAGCGGCAGCAGTTCCCTGGAAACTGGCGTGAATCGTGGCGGGAAAGCGGATTTCACGTTCAGCAGCATCGATCGCAACGGTCGCCTGTCCTAGAGAAACATTCGGCGCGAGGTTGAACGAAATAGTGACCGACGGAAACTGGCCTTGGTGGCTCACCGCCAGCGCAGTGTTCTTTGGGCCGAAATGGGCAATCGTCGAAAGTCTGATCATGGATCCGTTGCCAGCGCGCACATACACCGAATCCAGCGCCGCCGGACTCAACTGGTACTGCGGATCAACTTCCATCACCACATGATATTGATTAAGTGGTTCATAGATAGTGGAGACCTGGCGCTGACCGAAGGCGTCGTACAACGCATTGTCGATGTCCTGTGGCGCCACGCCAAGACGAGCAGCGGTGTCCCGATCAATCTGGACATACGCGTCCAAGCCCCGGTTTTGCTGGTCGGTGTTTACGTCGCGCAGTTCCTTGAGGCTTCGGAGCTTCTGCTGCAACTGCGGCGCCCATGAGTTTAATTCGTTCAGATCCTCGCCCTGCAAGGTGTACTGATACTGCGCCTGACTTTGCCGTCCGCCAACAGTCAGGTCCTGAGCTGACTGCATGAATAAGGTCGCGCCTGGAACCTTCGCCAGTTTGCGTCGCATCTCGCCAATAAACTGATCAGCCGTAATCTTTCGCTCTTTGCCTTTCGGCTTTAGTGTGATGAACATGCGTCCCTGGTTCTTGGCCGTATTCCCGCCTGCAAAGCCGACAATGGTTTGAACATTCGGATCCTGCATAACGATGCTGACGAACGCCTGCATCTTTTCCTTCATTGCTGCGAAAGAAATGTCCTGATCGGCCTGCACCGAACCGACAACACGCGCTGTGTCCTGTTGCGGAAAAAATCCTTTGGGAACCTTCGCGTACAGATAAATCGTTAAGCATGCAGTTGCGACGGTGATCGCCAGCGTGACCGGCTGGTGTCGGAGCACCCACGAGAGACAAATTCGATAAATCTTCAGAAGCCAGTCAAAGATCGCTTGTGACCATCGATACAGGCGACCGTGCTTTTCTTCTTCGGGCCGCTTCAGAATTTGGGCGCACATCATCGGGGTCGTGCTGAGCGAAACCAGCAACGACACTCCGATCGCTGCGCTCAAGGTAACGGCGAACTCGCGGAAGATACGGCCGACGATGCCGCCCATCATCAGAATGGGAATGAAGACAGCGATGAGCGAGGTGCTCATCGAGAGCACGGTGAAACCGATCTCCCGGGCACCCCGAAACGCCGCCGCTACTGGAGCCATACCGGCTTCCAAATGCCGCGTAATGTTTTCGAGGACAACAATGGCATCGTCGACGACGAAGCCCGTCGAAATCGCAAGAGCCATGAGCGAAAGATTGTCGAGGCTATATCCGAGGGCGTACATTACGCCGAAAGTGCCGATAATCGAAAGCGGAACAGCGATACTTGGAATGAGGGTGGCGCGCACCGTGCGTAGGAACGCAAACACCACCAGGATGACCAGCACCACGGAAATGAGCAGCGTCACTTCAATATCGTGCACGGATGCGCGAATCGTTGTGGTGCGGTCCATGACCGCCTGAATACGGATCGCGGGTGAGATGGAGGAAGCCAACTGCGGAAGGAGCGAGTAAACGTTGTCCACGGTCTGAATGATGTTTGCGCCCGGCTGGCGAAAAATGATCATCAATACCGCAGGCTGGCCTTGCTTTTGTCCGGGAGCGCCGGATAGACCAATGACGCGCGCATCGGCAACCGAATCCTGCACATTGGCGACGTCGCCGAGCCGTACGACGGAACCGTTGTGGCTCGCGATAACCATCGGACGGTACTGATCGGCAAATTTAAGTTGGTCATTGTCCGCAATGGACCAGAACCGGTTGCTGTTGCTCACCCCGCCTTTGGCGAGATTCGCATTCGACTGCGCCAGCGCTGTACGCACCGCGTCCAGCCCAATTCCCATATTGTTCAGTTGGTTTGGGTTGACCTCGACGCGTACGGCGGGTTGTGCCGCACCTCCCACGAAGACTTGCCCCACCCCACTGACCTGCGCAAGCTTTTGCGCCAGCACCGAGTCAGCCGCGTCGTAAATCTGCGGCAGCGTGATCGTTTCCGACGTGAGGGCGAGGATCAGAATGGGCGCATCCGCAGGATTGGATTTGTGAAAGTTGGGATTGCTGGGAAGGTCCGCGGGAAGCTGGCTGCGCGATGCATTGATCGCAGCTTGCACATCCCGAGCCGCCGCATCGATGTTGCGGTCGAGATCAAATTGCAGAGCGATGCTGGTCGAGCCTATTTGACTTGACGAAGTCATCTGGTTCACGCCAGCGATGCGGCCGAACTGGCGCTCCAGAGGAGTGGCCACCGCGGATGCCATCGTCTCCGGACTGGCTCCGGGTAGCGAAGCACCGACCTGAATGACTGGAAATTCGACTTGCGGCAGTGGCGCCACTGGCAAAAACTGGAACGCCAGGATTCCCGCGAGTAACACCCCAACGGTCAGCAGGGAGGTGCCAACCGGTCGCTTGATAAATGGAGACGAAACGCTCAAGCCTAATCTCCCGCTGCCGGCAGTTCTTCAATCTTGCGGAACCCGACATTTTCAAAACGTCTCGAGAGGCGATCAAACCACAGATAAACGACGGGCGTGGTGTAAAGCGTGAGTAATTGGCTGAGCAGCAGACCACCGACGATTGTGATTCCCAGCGGATGCCGCAATTCAGAACCCGTCCCACGGCCTAATGCCAACGGCAATCCGCCGAACAGCGCAGCCATTGTCGTCATCATGATTGGCCGGAAACGCAGTAATGAAGCCTGATAGATCGCCTCCTCCGGCGACTTGTGTTCGTCGCGCTCTGCTTCCAGCGCAAAATCAATCATCATGATGGCGTTCTTCTTCACAATGCCGATCAGCAAGATAATGCCTATTAAACCTACAACCCCAAGATCATTACCCGTGATGAGCAACGCCAGCAGCGCGCCCACGCCCGCGGAAGGCAGCGTGGAAAGAATAGTGATCGGATGAATGTAGCTCTCGTAGAGAACACCGAGCACGATATACACGGTGATGATTGCCGCCAAAATCAGCAACGGCTCGCTGGAAAGTGAATTGCGAAATGCGGCCGCAGTGCCTTGGAAGCTCGTGCGAATGCTTTCGGGCATGTGAATCGCAGCTTCGGCGGCATCAATCGCCTTTGTCGCTTCACCGAGCGAAATGCCCGGCGCCAAATTGAATGACAGTGTCACAACCGGAAACTGCCCTTGATGACTGATGGCGAGCGCGGTATTTCTCGGTTCAATGTGGCTGAATGCTGACAGAGGGACCTGTGTCCCACTGCTCGACTTCACATAAATCGTGCTCAAGTCAGACGGATTGTCTTGGAATTGCGGTCCGACTTCCAGAACTACGTGATATTGGTTCAGCTGCGTGTAGATGGTCGAGATTTGCCGCTGTCCAAATGCGTCATACAGGGTGTTGTCGATAGTCGCGGGTAGAATGCCGAAGCGCGAGGCGGTATCGCGATCAATGACCACATCGGCTTGCAACCCACCATTCTGCTGATCACTGGCTACATCGCGAAGCTCCGGTGACTTTTTCAATTCATCCAGCAGCCGCTGTGACCACGTTGCTAAATCCTGCGCGTTCGTGCTTTCCAACGAATACTGATACTGAGTTCTGCTGACGCGGTCCTCGACCGTGAGGTCCTGGACCGGTTGCATATAGAGCGTAATGCCCTCCACCTGCTGCAACGGTCCTTGTAGCCGGCGAATGATGTCGGAGGCAGTTGCCGTTCGCTGATCGCGCGGCTTCAAGTTAATTTGTATGCGGCCACTGTTCAGTGTGGGATTCGTGCCGTCAACACCAATAAAGGATGACAAGCTGGCCACATCGGAATCCTGCAAAATGACACGCGCAAGTGCCTGCTGCCGCTGCGACATAGCTTGGAAGGAAATGTCCTGCGGGGCGTCGGAGATGCCAAGAATGACTCCGGTGTCTTGAACGGGAAAAAAGCCCTTGGGGACAAATATGTACAGCAGAATCGTAAGCACCAGTGTGGAAGCTGTCACAACGAGGGTGGCCGGCTGGTGCTTCAGCACCCACTTCAGCGTGCGTCCGTAGTAGGCAATCACGCGCTCATAAATGTTTTCCGACCACTGATAGAACCGGCCCTGTTCCTGCTTGGTCCTGAGCAAGCGCGAGCTCATCATGGGCGTCAGGGTAAGGGAGACGAAGGCGGAAACCAGAATTGTGACTGCGAGCGTGACCGCGAATTCACGGAACAGGCGCCCGACAATGTCACCCATAAATAGCAAGGGGATCAGCACCGCAATCAGCGAAACCGTTAATGAAACGATCGTGAATCCAATTTGTCCTGCACCTTTCAAGGCAGCATCGAGCGGCGAATCGCCCATCTCCAGGAAACGGTCGATGTTCTCCAGCATGACGATGGCATCGTCGACGACAAACCCTGTAGAGATGGTCAGCGCCATGAGCGTGAGATTGTTCAGGCTGTATCCCAGCAGATACATAATCGCGAAGGTGCCAATCAACGAAAGTGGAACCGCAAAGCTGGGAATGATTGTCGCGCGCCAATTCCGCAGGAAAAGGAAGATCACCATGACGACGAGCGCGACGGTGAGAGACAGCTCGAATTCGACATCGGCGACCGAGGCGCGGATCGTCTCGGTACGGTCGGTGAGAATGGAGACGCGTACCGAAGCCGGCATGGACGCCTGCAGCACCGGCAGGAGCTTTTTGATCCGATCAACAACCGTGATAATGTTGGCGCCCGGCTGCCGCTGGATGTTGACGATGACGGCCGGTGAGACCTTGTTGCCCGCGCCCATCCAAGCCGCTTCTTGCGAATTCTCGACTCCGTCAGCGACCGCAGCGACGTCGGCGACGCGCACCGGAGCTCCGTTGCGGTATGCGATCACGATCGGGTTATATTGCGCGCCGGAAATCAGCTGATCGTTGTCATCGATGCTGAAAGACTGCCGTGGTCCATCGAGCGTGCCCTTGGCTTGATCAACGTTGGCCGAAGCCAGTGCGGTGCGCATGTCTTCGAGGCTCAGTCCGTAGGACGCCAGCGCGGTTGGATTCGCCTGAATCCGCACCGCGGGCTTCTGCCCGCCGCTGATCGAAACCAGACCTACTCCGCTGACCTGGGAGATTTTTTGCGCCAGCTGCGTGTCGGCCAAGTCTTCCACCTTCGACAGCGGCAGCGTGTCCGAAGTCATTGCGAGTGTGAGGATGGGCGCATCCGCCGGATTCACCTTGCTATAAATTGGCGGGTTCGGCAGCGCGACCGGCAAAAACGTTCCCGCCGAGTTGATTGACGCTTGGACTTCCTGTTCGGCAATGTCGATATCCTGATCGAGATTGAACTGCAGCGTAATGACCGAGCTGCCGAGCGAACTCGTGGAAGTCATCTGACTTAGCCCAGGCACTTGTCCAAACTGCCGCTCCAGAGGCGCCGTGACCGACGAGGCCATCACGGTGGGGTCGGCCCCCGGATAGAACGTCATTACCTGAATGGTGGGATAGTCGACCTCTGGAAGCGCAGAAACAGGAAGTTGACGGTAGGCAACGACTCCAACCAGCAGAATCCCAAACATCAGCAGTGACGTTGCTACCGGACGAAGTATGAAGAGTCGAGACGGGTTCATTGCGAAGCGGTTCCCATATTCTGACCGGAGCTCTGCGGCTGGCCTCTTTGACGATTGCGGCCTACGCGGTTGCCGGACTGCACATTGGCGGGGGCGTTATTTCCCGTGTTCTGATTCTCGCCGCTCTGATCACCGTTGCCCTGATTTGCGGCGGTCCCGTAGGCGCTTCCTTTGCCTGACTTGCTTGCGTTCCGGTTTCCGCCACCGGGGTTCGCAGACTGCGCATGCGGTTCCACATGGGTCCCGGCCTGCAATTTGTCCTGACCGTCAATGACCACAGTCTCATTCGAAGCAACGCCACTGGCAATCTGGGCGACGTTGGCTTCCGTGATAGCCACCGTTACTGGTCTCACTTCCACGGTATTGTCGGGCTTCACCACATAAACATAAGAACCCTGCGGGCCGGTTTGCACCGCTGCGGTGGGAACGACGGTTACGTTCTTTCTCGTTTCGAGCAAAAGATGAACATTAACGAACTGATTTGGCCATAACTGGCTTTCTTCATTTTGGAAGACAGCCTTGAGCCGCGCCGTGCCGGTAGTTTGATCAACCTGGTTATCGATAGTCAGGAGTTTGCCGCTGGCGAGCTTGGTTTGATCATCGCGACTGTAAGCATCGACCTGAAGCGGGCCACGCCGCATTTGCGTGGAAACCGCGGACAGCTGATCTTCCGGAAGAGTGAAAAGAGCGGTGATCGGCTGCAGCTGCGTGATCACCAGCATTGGGTTTGCATCCGATGCGTGCACGATGTTGCCGGGATCCACCAGCCGCAAGCCAATCCGGCCGCTCACCGGGGCCGTAATGTGGCAATAGACCAGATTCAACTTCGCGTTCTCCACTAATGCCTGGTCATTTCGCACTGTACCTTCGAGTTGATCGGCGGTGGCTTTCTGCGTGTCCACCTGCTGCTGCGACATTGCGCCGGAATTCTGCAGAAGGCCTTTGTAGCGCTCGTAATTTAGCTGTGCGTCTTTAAGGGAAGCCTGGTCTTTGAACAGTTGGGCTTGTGCCTGGTCCAGAGCGACCTGGTATGGTCGTGGATCGATAACTGCGAGCAAAGCACCCTGTTTGACGAACTCTCCCTCTTTGAATCTGACATCCACCAATTGTCCGTCAACGCGGCTCTTCACACTTACTGTGTAATAGGCCGCCACTGAGCCCAAGCCACTCAAATAAATTGGCAAGTCCTGCTTTCTTGCTGCTGTGACAGTAACCGGGATGGTTTGGGCAGCATTGGCGCGGGCCCTGGTAGGCGATGAGGTGCTTCCGCTGCATGCGGTGTACAACATCGCCAGCAACAACGCACCTGCAATCACAGCAATGCTGAGATTTCGCCTCATCCAGGTAACCTCGAGTCTAGAAAGAAAACCGTTTTAGTACTGAAACAGGATACGGCATTCGACGTTTCTTGGATGATCTCGCAACCTGATTTTCCTCAGCTATTTACAAAAATTTACGTGCAGTGTCACAAGCTCGGGAATTGGCAGCATTCAATCGGCTCGCGTATATTGACCGCCAGCCGCCATGCCGAGGCCGGAGGTCCAAATTCGAGAGCTCAACACCGTTCCCGAGCTCGAAGGCGCTGTTCACCTGGAAAAAGACGTCTGGGGCTGCGAGGACGCCGACATCACGCCCATAACTTTGGCAGTGGCAACGCGAGCTGCGGGAAGCATTTGGCTTGGCGCTTTTGATCGGGATGAGATGGTCGGATTTGCGTTCGCTTTGCCCAGCCTGGAAGCCGAAGGACTCGCATTCCATTCGCACACCGTCGGCGTGCTTGCCGAATATCAGAGCACCGGAGTCGGGTATCAGCTCAAGCTGGCACAGCGGCAAAAAGCGCTCGCGCTGGGCATTAAGAAAGTGACATGGACATTCGATCCACTCCGGTCCCACAACGCGCATTTTAACTTTTGCAAACTGGGGGTGGTCTCAGACAGTTATCGGGTCGACTTTTACGGGCCGCGTACTTCCAGCTTCTTGCACTCCAACGGTACGGACCGGTTGTGGGTTACCTGGATTTTGAGCGAACAACGGGTCGAAGACCGCCTGAAGGGAAAAGACAATCGCGGCGAAAACCTGGACGCGCTAAGACATCTCGATCCGCTGGTGCGTTTCAACGGCGATGGTCGCCCGGCGGAAGGCGACTTCGCGACGGCACTTGCGCGCCAACGAGTTGCGATCGAAATCCCCGGTGATATTGGAACCGTAGAAGCAACGGACATTGCCCTGGCGCGCGATTGGCGACTGGCAACACGCCGTGCGTTCACGGAATCGCTCAACGCCGGATTTTTCGTGAAGGAATTCTGCCGCTGTATTCGGGGGCAGCAGGGCCCAGGCGCATACCTGCTGGAGAAAAAGGGTTACTAACGAGGGCGGCTTGTGAACTTTCCCTGCAAGTCTCGTTTCAAAGGCCGTTCTGCCAACAAGCAGGGATGTGTCACACGTTGGTACAGGGTCCCATTTGTATGGAAATCTCTCTGCTACAATTTTGTGAGCTGATTCGGGCCGGAACTGACGTCTCTCGGGCAGGGGTTGAATGATGTGGAATTCCAAGCGAATGGTTTTGTTTGCTGCGGGACTCGTGCTCTTGGTTGTGGCTCCGGCCTGCACTGGCTTTTTCGTTAATCCGACCCTTTCCTCGCTGACGATTGGCCCGCAAACCCAGACGATAACCGCAAATCCGAAACAAAACCTGCAAATGTCCGCAACCGGCACTTACAGCGATGGTTCGACGAAAGACCTGACCGGCAAGGCGTCGTGGAGTTCGAGCGACACGTCTTGCGCAACCATTAACTCGAGCGGGCTGGTTAGTCCGGCGGCGAGCGTCTCAGGCGTTTGCACGACCACGATCAGTGCTTCCTTCGGCACTGTCAGCGCGGCGACCACCACCATCACGGTGACCGAGGGAACGCCAACTTTGATCACTCTCACCGTTTCGAGTCAGAATCCCAATCCTGGTACAGCCATAACCTTTACGGCTAAGGCGACATTCCCCAACAGTGCTAACCAGCAGGACATCACTTCATCCGTGACCTGGATCGACTCGGATCCCACCAACGTACCCCTAACGCAAGGCAGCGGAAGCTCAAATATTCCACTAACTGCTCCAGCAGAACAGGTATCTATCCAGGCGAGTTTCGCCGGAGTGTCCAGTAATCAAATTGTCATCACCATCCAATAGCGCAAACAGCGTAAAAAGGCGGACCGAAATCTGCCCGTGATACCAACTTTGGTTCCGTCTACTTTCGTAACCTATTAGCTTTCTTGTCAACGCGCTACAGTCCTGCCTAGATCGTCGCAAGCACTCCTTAATCCAGAGGCTGTTATGAAGTACGCGTTGGTGCTTCTCCTGCTCGGGTCTCTGACCGGGTGCGGCGTGAATTCCGTGAACTCCGCTGCTCCAAGCACTCAAAATCAGCAACAGACTCCGCCCCCGGCGTCACCGCCTCCGCCCACACCTGCGCCGCAGAGCTACGACATGCTTTCGTGGATGACGATGGATCCATCGCTGGCGGCGAGCCATCACATGTCCGGCAATCACAATCCGATTTACACGACCGTGCAGTCTGACCGTTTTTTCTGGACCAAAACCGGCCAGGGTTTCCCCTGGGATATTCAGCTCTACGATGAAAGATACATTTATCTGTGGGTAACCGAACTCAACTGGCAGAATCCGAATACATATAAAGTCTTTCACGATCCTGTACTTGGAGACTACAATCTGCCGCTGGTACCGCGTCAGGCGCAGGCGGGATTTCCGGGATCGAAGATCACGATCCCCCCCTCAGATTCGACATACGAGACCCACACCGATTGCAACATATTCACCTCCCAAAAACTGGGTGGTGTCGTGAACACAGTGTGGGGACCCTACAATGAATCACTCGGCGGTGACCTGCCGGATAACTTGCCTACGCTGGTGATCAGTTACCAGTACAGCTGCGACAGCAATTTGCAGAATTGTAAGAATAAAGAGGAGTATCACCTGGCAAAACCGTATGGGCTGGTGAAGTGGCAGCACGAAGCTCTGCAATCTGATGGAACATACGCGCCACCGGACAATGTCACCATTTTGAACAAGCTTTCGACGGGGCAGGTGCAGCCGTATACCACCTGCTTCTGATGCATTACATCCGTGCTCCACGGTTGCGATCTGTTCAAAGGCTTTAACGGTACAGCGGCAGGGATCGCCGATACAATCAAGGTGGTGGCTTTTCGCTCCGTCCGGACGAAATCTCCCCGGCCCTGATTGAATTCCGTTCCGGACGCGTTCGGCTTCGAGCTCTTCCTCAACGATTCCCTAGTTCCTGGCCTCTGAAGTTTAAATAAATTCCTCCGAGACCGTTTGGCGGGATTGGCCTACGGCTGACCTAATACCTTCAGCATATTCTGTGGTCTGTTCTGGTTCGCTACAATCTCGGCTATGAGAAACTTCGCGCTGGTTGCTGCCGTGGGCGCAGTGTCATTTCTCTCCGCTTGTGGCGGCGGGAGCATAAGCAGCACGAGTAACCCTCCTCCTCCTCCTCCGCCAACGATAAATGCCAACGTTGCTGTGCAAAACACAACGAACGGTACTTTCAACGTGGCCATGTCCACCTCGTTCCAGCCGGCGGAGTGGGATTTTCAGTTTTTCCAGCAATTCCCAAACGCAACCACACCACTCGGCAATTTGCAGCCTCACCACATTCGTCTGCAAGGAATTTCCCAAGGCGTCCCGCAGGGATCAGCAGGCTCGCCCTCTACATCGTGGGATTTCACCGTGCTTGACGCGATTACCCAGCCAGTGCTCGGCATCGGAGATCACAGCCCCGAATTTCAAATCGCGAAAGCTCCGCCGTTCATGTACGCCAACAACGACAGCAGCCAGAGCTTCACTGATCTTTCATTTCAGCAGTTCGCCGGGTATGCCAAAAACTTGGTCCAGTACTACAACACCGGTGGATTTACAGGAACAGATGGATTCCATAAGTCGTCATCGAACCAGCCGATCACCTGGTGGGGCATTTACAACGAGCCCAGCATTAACAACAATCTCAGCGCGACCGATTACGTCAACATGTACAACGCGGTCGTGCCTGCAATGCAGTCTGCCGATCCGAACATCAAATTCGTCGCGCTTGAGATGTGTTGCAGTTCTGAAGCTTGGGCGACGACCTTCGCACAAAACGTGACATTGGGTCTTCCGGTTGATGCCGTAGCGACCCACTACTACTCCTCCTGCAATCAAAAAGATACGGACGAGCAGTTGATGAGCACGGTCCCGGGCTTCGCAAGTAGCGTGCAGACTATCTACAACAATCTTTCCGTCAATGCCGACCTTGCAAATGTGCCCGTGTGGATCACCGAGAACAATGTAAATGCAGACTTTAATGCGGGGAATGGCATGAGCGCGTGTAACCCTGGGCAGGCATTTGTCATGGATCAGCGTGGGTCCAGCGCGTTCTTTGCCGCGTGGAGACCATACGTTTTTTCTCAAGTTGGCAAGGCTGGCGCGCAGGCGTTGTATCACTGGGATTTCGAGGCAGACGCGCAATTCGGGGAATTAGACGGATCCACTGGGCAGACGCAGCTCAGCTACTGGGTTGATTACTGGCTCGCGCAGATGTTTCCAGGAGATGCCGGGCGTCAGTTGCTCCAATTCACCAACTCAGACGACGCCGATGTCGAAGTGCTCGCTGTGCGTAACAGCGATGGCAGCGTCGTCGTGCTGATTTCGAATCATGCGGTAGGGTCAGCAGCGGACAACAATGGGAAGGGTTTAAATGCGCGAGTATCGCTAGACTTCAGCGCATTGGGCCCGTTCGCCTCGGGATCCCTGGTCACCATGGACTCGACGACCAGCGCTGTGACTGGCCCAAGCCCCGCGGCCATTTCGCCAATTTCGCCCGTCAGCATTGATCTGAATGGTTACAGCGCGGCTTTGCTTAAGCTGCAATGAGCTGAAACCGATATAGCAAAGCTCACAAATGAAGTCTTCGCGAACTTTGCGTTGTTTGCGGTTAACAATGTTCACTTTGGCGGCTGCTGCTGCTGGTCTTTCTTCTTTCCGAACAGTCCGCCGATAGCGTTCACAACGCCTTGTGCGTTCTGTCCACCAGGCACTTGCGAGCCGAGATTCTTCTTCAGGGCATTTCCAAGCTGGCTTCCGACGATACCTTTCACATCCGGCATAAATTTCGGATCCGACGCAGTCCCTGTGATCGAGAATGGAATAGTTGCGCCGTTGCCGCCAACCCCGGCCACCTTCGATAATCCGCTAACCACGCTGCCATTGAAGTCAGCCGTCATTTTGTAATCGAGCGCGTTCTGCGGACTGACAGTGCCATTGCCCTTCATTGTGCCCAACGCCGGAAGCACCAGATCGACATTGTTGGTCTGAATACCCGAAGGGGAGTAGTGAACATCGGCGCTGAAATTCTGAATGCTTGTGTCCGGCCCCGTCTTTGCGCCACTGAGAGCCGAGATTGCCGAGAACTTCGACCCCATGTCAAAGCCGGCCAGCTTGGTATTTGCCAGCTTAACTGGTCCGGCAATCACCATCTGGTTAACTGGACCGTCGATACTGAGATCGGCCGTCAAGGTCCCCCCTTCAAGTTTTGAACCAGAAGGCAAGGTGACTCCCATTGCCGGCAGCAGCGTTTCCAGGTCGTCAACTGGCATGTTGTCAGCTTTCAAATTCATGTGTAGCACCGGATTTTGGCCGTGAAGGTCAAAGGTCCCGCTCAGCTTCGCGGTGGCCTTGATAACGGAAACGTCTCCCGAGAGTTGCCCCGTTTCTTTTTGCAGTTCATAGGTCGTGTTGTACTTCATTGCTACCGTGCTTTGCGCCGGAGTTCCTTTAGGAGAGAGCTTCAGGTGTGCCGCTTGGGCGTCTCCGCTGCTGCGCGCCTGATTGCCGTCAGATTCCACGTTGCCGGCGAAATTTACGACGCCAGCGAATCCCGAAGATGGATCGAAGAACCCCGACTTTGCCAGATCGAGTCCATTTACGGAAATCTTCGACTGCAGAGGCGTGAGCGATGCGTCGTTGCGATTGATTGGGCCACCAGTGCCGTCGAGTTTTGCATTGCCGCCGCCCGGCAGGCCTGCCGACAAGCTAAACGGGAATTGCGAACTGAAAGAAAAATCTTTAACCGTGATGTCGACGTTGCTGTAGACATGCGCTTTCGACGGTGCATTCGTGTCGGCCACGGAAATTTCGCCGCTGCGAATCTGCAATTTCCCGACAGAGAGGTTTTGCTCGAGCCCTTGCTCTGATGAACTCTTGCCCTCCGGTGACGGCGCCGACGCCGGTTGCGAAGGCTTTGTTGGTTCTGGCGAGGGCTTTTGCTGCTGTGCAGGCGGTTTCTTCGCACCTGACTTCGCTCCATGCGTTGGCGGCGCCTTTTCTGGCGTGTGCTGCTCCGCGGTATTCGGTGTTCCGGCATTTTCCGGCGCCTTGGTTCCTATCGTGGAAAAGTTCCATTTGCCCGCCGGCGTGCGCAGTAGTGAAACCTGAGGACGGGTCAGAGTAATGTCGCGAACCTCCAATGTCTTCGAAAGTATCAGCGGGATGAGGTTCACGCCGACATTGAGCGACTCCGCTTTAACGAACGGCTGGTTGCTGAACGAAGGATCGTCAGCAATCGCGATGTTGTCCGCTGCAAGGCTACCCGACCAGAGTGACAGTTTCAGATTGCCAACTGTGACTTTGCGGCCCAGAGCGTTAGTCAGTTCGGATTCGATGCGGGGACGAAAGTCATTGACGTTAATAACGAACGGCAGGACCAGAACCAGAATAATAAGGAGTGCGATGATAATCGCAATCCATTTCAGGACTCGCTTCATGGCCGTGAACCCCCTTCCAGCTTGCAGTTGGATGACTCGACTATGCCTGAAGTGGGCTGGGCAGCCCAGGAAAGTGTAACAAAAATGCGCTCAGTTCGGCCCGTGCAGTGTTTTTGTCTCACTCTGACGCACGTTGGACAAAGTCTCAGTCCAAAGTCTTTACACATTGACTTCTCTAGCTTACCGCAACGTGCTGCTGCGACCCGACGACAACCGCGAGTGCTTGATCCAGGTCGGCAATCAAATCATCGCAGTTTTCAATCCCCACAGAGAGCCGGACAAGTTGTTCCGTGACTCCCATCTTGCGGCGGTGTTCAGGAGAAATCATCGCGTGCGAGGTGATGACAGGAATGGAGACCAGCGATTCGACTCCACCCAGGCTCGTGGCGAGCGTAAACAGGCGCATCGCTTCGCTCACCTTTTCGGCGTCCTTGCCCGTGCCTTCGACTTCGAAGCTCAGCATCCCACCCCCGCCCTTCATCTGCTCCATTGCCAGCGCCCGCTCTGGGTGGCGTGACAGAAAGGGATAATTCACCGAGCGGACTTTGGCATGTTGCGACAGAAATTCAGCAATACGAAGCGCGCTCGCGTTCTGCCGTTCGATGCGCACGGCAAGCGTCTTCATTCCTCGCAGCAAGAGAAACGCTGCATGCGGATCCATGACTCCGCCGAGTGTCGTCCGAGTTTCCCAGATTTTTGCGATCAAATCGTCGCGCCCAGCTACCGCGCCACAGATCAGGTCTGCGTGTCCGCCCAGGTACTTGGTCCCGGAGTGCAGCACAATATCTATGCCGAGCTCGACCGGCCGAGTGTTGATCGGCGTAGCGAACGTGCTGTCAACCATGCTGATCAGGCCGTGCTCGCGGGCAAGCGCCCCGGCTTTGCGCAAATCAACAAGCCGGAGTGTCGGGTTAGTGGGCGACTCCAAATAGAGGAGCTTGGTGTTTGGGCGAACTGCGCGGGCGTGGTCATCGAGATTATTGGTTTCAACAAACGTTGTCTCGATGCCGAATCTCGGCGCCCAAGTCGAGAGAAACTTACCGGTGCCGCCGTAAAGGTCTTGTTGTGCAACGATGTGATCGCCGGATTTCAGAAGAGCCAGAATGCTTGTTGAAATCGCATTCATTCCGGACGCAAAGACCAGAGCGGCATCTGCGCCTTCAAGTTCAGCGATCGCATTCTCGACCGCCGTGTGGGTCGGATTGCCGTAACGTGTGTAGTAGCGGTCCGTGTCGGCGACACGGACTTGTTCTTCCGAGTCGACAACCTGGAAGGTCGAGCTTTGGAAAATGGGTTCAACTACCGGTGCATTGCGCTTTTTAACGCTCGAACCGCCACGTACGGATTCCGTTTCAGGGCGAAAGCGATGCTTCTTCATAGCTACGTCCTCGCAGGTTCATAATGTTAAGCTTCGGTCTGAATGCGAGCAAGCAGAAGCCCCACCTCTCACTAGGCGACTATAATCCAGTGCTCATGGATTTGGGACTCAAAGGCCGGGTGGCGATCGTTGCCGCGTCGAGTCAGGGTATCGGACGCGCAACCGCAGAAGCCTTTGCTGCCGAGGGCTGCCGGCTCGCCATGTGCGCGCGAAACTCGAACGCTTTGGAGGCAGCCGCGGATAAGATCCGCAAGCAATCAGGCGTTGAAGTGCTCACGGCCAACTTCGACGTGACCCATGCGGGCGCGGTGGACACGTTTGTGGATGCTGTAGTCGAGAAATTCGGCGGCATTGACATATGCGTCACCAACGCCGGCGGGCCTCCTGCGAAAGGTTTCATGGCCGCCAGCATTGAAGAATGGCGCAAGGCTCTTGACGCGAACTTCCTCAGTACGATTTACTTCGCGCGCGCCGTAATTCCCCACATGCAGCGCAAGCACTGGGGACGAATCGTCACGTTGACTTCGATCAGCGTTAGACAGCCTGTACCCGATCTGGTCCTTTCAAATGCGGTCAGGACGGCTGTGGTCGGTCTGGTTAAGAGTCTCGCAAATGAATTTGGCAAGGACGGTATTACAGTCAATAACGTTGGCCCGGGATATACGGCGACGGATCGTTTGAAGGAACTTGCGAAGGCGCGATCCACAGCACAGGGCAAAAGCGAAGACGAGGTCTTCGCCGCTTGGGCGAGTGACGCTGCTTTGCAACGCGTCGGAGAGCCAAGAGAAGTCGCAGACACTATCGTATGGCTTGCTTCCGAACGTGCCTCGTACATCACGGGACAAACCATCTTGGTCGACGGCGGAGCTTACAAGGGGCTTTGAGATGAAAACGCAAAAGAAGAAATTTCCGAAGAAATCTGTTGAACGGAAGCGCAACGGGTTTGCATTGAAGAAGACAGCATACAAGTCGAAGCCGCGGACGGAGCTGCAGTATCTTCCCTGGCGCGAAGTTGAACTTGAAGAGATCAATCCTCTTTTCCAGCGTCAGCTCATCGTAGGACACGAAGTAATGCTGGCGCGCGTGTTGCTCAAAAAGGGCTGCATTGTTCCTCTGCACAGCCATGTAAACGAGCAACTGACCTACATTCTTGAAGGCGCGTTGAAGTTTTGGATCGACGGACGCGAAATCGTTGTGCACGCCGGCGAGGTGCTTACCATTCCTCCCCACATGCCGCACAAAGCCGAAGCGCTCGAGGACACGGTTGATCTCGACATCTTCCATCCGCCGCGCGCAGATTGGCTGAGCAAGACGGACAGTTATTTGCGAAAGTAAGCCTCTTTGCTGCGGGTTGCGGAGAGGCTCTGCTATCCTTGTCCTTCCACCCGTGGCTGAAGCTAAAACCCAAGTAGATAGCGCCGTCTCGCAGCTTCGCTGCATCGGCTGCGGCCGCACCGCGCTTCCTGATCGCTTTCGCTGTGAGCAGTGCCACGACTTGCTGGAGATTGTTTATCCGGGCTGGCACCATAGCGGTTCTGGGCGCCTGGACACAGTCGCGCTAAAAAAACTTTGGCGTGATCGGCGGGGATCTCTTGAACCGGCTGACCAGAGTGGCGTTTGGCGTTTTCGCGAAATCCTACCCGAAATTCCGACTGACAGAATCATTACCATTCGGGAAGGGAATACCCCGGTGTACGAACTGCCGCACTGCGCTAAGAGCGCAGGTGTGAAGCAGCTTTACGCTAAGCACCAGGGCATGAACCCGACGGGGTCTTTCAAGGACACAGGCATGACCGTCGCCGCGTCGTTTGCACGACATGCGGGCTATAAGTGGGTTGCCTGCGCTTCGACGGGAAATACTTCGGCATCGATGGCAGCTTATGCGGCTCGGGGTGGGCTGCACAGTCTGGTCTTGATCCCCGACGGGAAAATATCCTGGAGCAAGCTATCGCAGTCGCTGGACTACGGCGCGATCACCTGCGAATTAAAAACCGACTTCGATGGTTGCGTGCGCGTGCTGAACGAAGTTGTCCAGCACATGCCAGTATATTTGCTCAATTCCGTTAACCCGTATCGCGTTGAGGGACAAAAAACCGTCGCTCTGGAATTGCTGGAGCAGTTCGGATGGGAAGCCCCCGATCACATCATCGTTCCTGGCGGCAATCTCGCTAACTCATCCGCAATTGGCAAAGCCATGCGCGAGATGAAGCAACTGGGATTCATTTCGCGCCTGCCGAAAATTTCCGTCATTCAAGCTGAAGGCGCTAATCCGCTGGTTCGGAGCATTCGCGAGAACGACGGAGAAAATCTGATTTCCATGCAGGCGGACACAATGGCCACAGCGATTCGCATTGGCAATCCCGCGTCATGGAAAAAAGCCCTCCGAGTGATTCGCGAGAGCGGCGGCACAGTCGAACAAGTCAGCGAACTCGAAATTGCGGCAGCAAAAGCAGAGATCGGAGCTGAAGGCATCGGATGCGAGCCGGCATCTGCCGTTACTCTCGCCGGGTTGAAGAAATTAGTCCAGCAAGGATACGTGAAGTCTACTGAGTTTGTTGTGCTGATCTTGACGGGGCATGGACTGAAAGACTCCGAATACACGCTCAAGTTTCACCGTGGAGATCTATTCAGCGGAACGCGCTGGGAAGCAGGAGCCGGGGGCTTAGTTCCGTATCAGCGCGCGCCCATATCGCTGGAGCCCAGGGTCGATGCGGTTATCGAACTCCTGCAAACAGCGGAAACCTAGATTACCTGCGCGGAAGTTTTCGTCACGAAAAACCAAGTATTCGACGTAAGAAGATGCGCGAATTCAAAATCAGCCTTCCGGCGACTTCAGCGAATTTGGGCCCGGCATTCGATGCTGCAGCGCTTGCGCTCGACTTGTTCCTGAACGTCAGCGCCGCACGATCGAAGAAATTTTCCGTCGTGGCCTTGGGCCGAGACTCGGCCATCTGCAGCCGCCTGGAAGGACACCTGATCCTCAATACTTACAAAGACGTGCTCGCAGCAGAGAAGAAGAACGCGCCACCACTTGCGTTAACGATCCGGAATGAGTTTCCCATTGGCAAAGGATTCGGCTCTTCAGCAGCCGCGAGGCTCGCAGGAATTGCCATGGCTGTTCACTTTGGGCGCTTGCGCTGGGACAGCAATCGCATTATTGCCGAGGCGTCCCGTCGAGAGCACCATCCTGACAATGCAGCGGCGTGCTGGATGGGCGGTGTCACGGTCGCGCGAATGTGCGCTGATAACGAAGCGTTCGTCGCGCGTTTCGTGCCAAAAGGCCGGTGGCCTCTATTGCTGGCCGTCCCTGATGAAGACTTGCCCACCGAAAAAGCGCGTGCTGTCCTCCCTCGAGAATATTCACGCGCGGACGCGGTCGCAAACATCCAGAACTCCATGCTCCTGCTCGCGGCCCTTTTTCACTTTCCAGCACATTGGGATCCTAAGCTTAGAATTCCACGTGGACAAGTTGTCGCG